>Ga0335069_10003116_pt1 | contig 25261 bp, 23 predicted proteins | sample Lox_Sample_11_FD_206714 | JGI IMG/M metagenome (GOLD analysis project Ga0335069, IMG submission 206714) | Soil microbial communities from Loxahatchee National Wildlife Refuge, Florida, United States - Lox_Sample_1.1 | ecosystem: Environmental > Terrestrial > Soil > Wetlands | place: USA... | reverse complement strand
CTGCTGCAGCACAACGACGACATGGCCGACTACGGCCTGCCGCCGGTGAACGGCCGCCCCGCCGACGTCGACCGCCACAACTTCTTCGGCCTCACGGACGATCGCACCGTCCAGGACGTGGGGCAGGCGAGCCTTCGCATCCGGCACCGTTTCGACAAGGGCCTCGCGATCCGCAACCAGACCCAGTACGTGAGCTACAAGATCGATGCGCGCGAGACCGGGCCCAACAACGTCGGCACGCTGGTGAACGGGATCTACACGCCGATCCCCAACGGCAACAACACGGGCAACACGACGAGCCTGCCGATCGAGCAGCTCTATGCGGGCATCGGGCCGCACGACCGCGTCATCAAGGACACGTCGCTCTTCAACCAGACCGACATCCTCTCGGAGTTCGCGACCGGCTCCATCGGCCATGCGCTGGTGGGCGGCCTCGAATTCGGCCGCGACACCTACCGCAACCAGGCCTCGTTGCGCAGCGATCCCACGGTTCGCGTGGCGCCCGGCGTGACCAACGTGTTCTACGTGACCTCGCTCGTGGATCCGGTGTACTCGCCGATGGCATCGACGGTGGTGAGCACCCAGGGCAACCTTGCCGATGCGACGGCGGATTCCATCGGCGTCTACGCCAACGACACCGTGACCCTCGCCAAGCAGTGGAAGGCGGTGGCCGGCGTGCGATGGGACCAGTACAAGGCGCGCATCACGAACACGGTGAGCGCGCCGGCGGCGGCGGACCAGACAGTCGACTTCACGAGCGTTCGCGCGGGACTCCTCTACCAGCCCACGGACACGGCCTCGTACTACGCGTCCTACGGCACCTCGTTCAACCCGTCGCTGGAGACGCTCACCGTGACCAGCGGACAGCAGGCGCTCGATCCGGAGAAGAGCAAGTCCTACGAGGTCGGGGCGAAGTGGGATCTCTATGACGGCAACCTCTCGCTCACTTCCGCCTTCTTCAATACGGAGAAGGACAACGCGCGCTCGCAGGTTTCCACCGGCGTGTACGAGCTCACCGGCGACGTGCGCGTGCGCGGCTTCGAGGTGGGCCTCGCCGGGCGCATCACGCGCGATTGGCAGGTGCTCGCGGGCTACACTTACCTGGACGCGAAGATCATCAAGGCTTCCGCGCTGGACAACACGGTCGGCAAGGTGCCGCTCAACACGCCGAAGAACACGGCGACCCTGTGGACCACGTACAACGTGACGCGCCAATGGGAAGTGGGCGGCGGGCTCACGTACATGTCCGAGCGCTTCGCCAACAACACCAACGTGGTGACGGTGCCCGACTACCTGCGCTTCGACGCGACGATCGCCTACCACCAGGCGGCGTACGACATCCGCCTCAACCTTCTGAACCTGGCCAACCGCCTCAACTACGACCTGGTGATCGCCTCCGATGGCGGGCGTTCGGCGCCGGGCGTCGATCGCTGCGCGCTGCTCACCTACACGTACAAGTTCTAGGAGCCAACTTGCTGATACGCATTCCCGGCGTCCTCACCGCCGACCAGCTCCGCACGGCGAACGACGAGCTCGCCAACGCCGGGAGCTCGTGGGTCGACGGCCGCGCGACCGCCGGCCACCAGGGCGCGCAGGTGAAGCGCAACCTGCAGGTCGACGAGGCCTCGCCGCTTGCCGCGAGGCTGGGCTCGATCGTCCTCGCGGCGCTCGAGCGCAATCCCCTGTTCATCAGCGCGGCGCTCCCCGCGAAGGTGTATCCGCCGATGTTCAACCGCTACGACGGCGAGAGCGCGATGCGGTTCGGAAGCCACGTGGACGGCGCGGTGCGCCTCATTCCGGGCACCGGCGAGAAGATCCGCACCGACCTCTCGGCGACGCTCTTCCTGTCGCCGCCCGAAAGCTACGACGGCGGCGAGCTGGTGATCGAGGACACCTACGGGCCGCACCAGGTGAAGCTGCCGGCGGGCGACATGGTGCTCTATCCGGGCACGAGCCTGCACCAGGTCACGCCCGTCACGCGCGGGGCGCGCATCGCGTGCTTCTTCTGGGTGCAGAGCATGGTGCGCGAGGATGCGCAGCGCGCGCTCCTCTTCGACCTCGACATGTCGATCGTGCGGCTCACGCGGGATGCGCCGGAGCATCCCTCGCTGGTTTCCCTCACGGGCACGTACCACAACCTCGTTCGCATGTGGGCCGAGGCATGACGCGGGGGTTCTGGGTCCAGGTCCACCTGTGGCTGGGCCTCACGCTGGGCGTGCTGGGAATCTTCGTCGGCCTTTCCGGCTCGGTGCTGGTGTTCGATCGCGAGATCGACGGGCTGCTCAACCCGCAGCGCTACCGCACGAGCGGCGGCCCGCGCGCCCTCGGCTATGGCGAATACCTCGAGCGCGCATCCAGGGCGCTCGAGGGAAGGGCGCGGCCGGCGATCGTGCGCGCGCCGGAACAGGAGGGCGAGCCCGTCATCGTGCTGGCGAGGGCGAAGGAAGAGGGCGGCGGGTTTGCGCGCGTCTATCTCGATCCGTCCACGGGCGGCGTCCTCGACGTGTCGCGGGGCGGGGGATTCATCGGCTGGGTGCATTCGTTCCACGAGAACCTCACGCTTCGCGAGCTGCACGGACGGGAGATCGTGGGTGCGGTGGGCATCGCGATGCTCGTCTCCTCGTTGAGCGGCATCTGCTTGTGGTGGCCGGGCCGGGCGCGCTTCGTGGCCTCGTTGCGAATGCACCGCGCATGGCCGCTGTCGCGCAACCTGCACTACCTTTCGGGCTTCTACGGTTTCGTGGTGCTCGCGATGCTGTCCTTCACCGGCATCTTCCTCGCCTATGGCGACGCGGGACGCGCGTTCGTCTCGTTCTTCACGCCGGTCTCGGCGGCCCAGCGCAACGTCACCGTCGAGGCGCCAGGGGAAGGCGCGCGCAGGATCACGGTGGACGAGGCGATCACCATCGCGGCCAATGCCTTTCCCGACGAGACCCTGTGGAGCGTCGGCCTTCCGCAGGGGCCCAACGGCACCTACCGGGTGAACCTGAGCGAGCCGGGCATCGACTCGCCGCAGCCCGCCCGCGGAATCGTGCTCTTCATCGACCCGCACAGCGGCGCCATCGTGCGGCGCGTGCATCCGTCGACGCGCACCTCGGGCGATTCGTTTCTCGCGATGCAGCGCGCGCTGCACATGGCAACGCCCTTCGGCGTCGCCGGACGGCTCGTGACGTGCGTCGTCGGCTTGCTCCCGGGCCTCTTCGTGGCGACCGGATCGCTCATGTGGCTGCGCAAGCGGCGCGTGCGCGCCCGGACCCTCAGCGCGCGGAGCGCTTAGTCCACCAGAGCACGAAGAGGATCAGCGCGGCCACGGCGGCCTGCGCGCCCAGCGACTGCGTGGTGGGGAAGATCCCCAGCATCGGCACGCGGACGGACCCGAACGCGTGCGCATCCACCCAGCTCGCTTCCTGCAGCGCCGCGATGCCCTGGCCCGTGAACACGACGGCGAGGATCGCAAGGAGGAGCGCGCTCACGGTGAAGAACGCGCCGAGCGGCAGCTTCGCGCTCCAGCGCAGGATGGCCCACGTCGTGACCGCGAGCGCGATCGCCCCGGTGCCCACGCCCGCCACCAAGGCGCCGTGCCCTTCGGGCCCCGCCTGGCTCGCGAGCGCTTCGTAGAAGAGCACGGTCTCGAAGATCTCGCGGTACACCGCGAGGAAGGAGATCGTCGCGAGCGTCCATACCGTCCCCGAGGAGAGCGCGCCGCCCACCTGCGTGCTGATGAACTTCTGCCATCCCGCGGCGTGCGACTTGTCGTGCAGCCAGAAGCCCACGTAGAGCAGCATGGCCGCCGAGATGAGCGCGGTCACGCCCTCGGTCACCTCGCGGCTCGCGCCGGAGATGGCGATGAGCTTCGCGGAGACGACCCAGGTGAGCGCCCCGAGGGCGAGCGCGGCAGCCCATCCCACGTGCACGTAGCGCTTCGCGTCCGAGCGCTTCGCCTTGTTGAGGAACGCGAAGATCGCGGCGAGCACGAGCACCGCCTCGAGGCCCTCGCGAAGCAGGATGATGAGGGCCGCGGTGAAGGTGGCCGGCGCCGACAGCGCCTCGCCGTTCAATGCGGTGCGGGCTTCCGCGAGCACGGCTTGCGCGGCATGCGCCCTGGCTTCCACTTCCGAAGCCGGTGCGCCCGACTGGATCGCGCCGCGCACGTCCATCATGGCGCGCTCGCCGCGGCGCATCAGGTCCGCATCGACGTTTGACAGGCTCGTTTCCACCAGCTCGAAGCCCTCGAGGTAGGCCTGGATCGCGAGTTGCGAGGCGTGCTCGCGATCGCCTTTCCCGTAGGCGGCGGATGCCGCCGCGAGCCGCTCCGCGGCGAAGTCGAGCGGCGAGGGCTGCGAGCCGGCCAGCGCTTGCGGGCTCGCGACCAGGTAGGAGCGCACGGCGACGCCGTCGGCGCCGTGCCGGGCAGCGGTCTCCTCGGGAGAAAGCGTCGCGATCGAATCGAGGTCCGCGAACTCCTTGCGGCCCTGGCCCGATTTCCAGAGCGACTCGCCGCGGGCGCGCTCCTGTGCGCTCGCCGGCAGCGAGGCCACGTAGAACGCGAGCGCCCAGCGGTCGTCTTCGGAGAGCTCGCCGAAGGCGCGCATCGGCGTTCCCTGCACGCCGAGGGTCACGGTGTTGAAGATGCCGAAGGCGCTTCGCTTGCCCATGTGCTCGCGGTCGAGGAAATCGGCGGGCGGCGGATCCATTCCCTTCGCGGCCGGACCGTCGCCGTGCCCCGTCGCGCCATGGCAAGTCGCGCATTGCGTCGCGAAGAGCGTCGCGCCGCGTGCAACGTCGGGGGCGTGGCGCGGCGCGACGGCCATCCGGTATGCGCGGATCACCGCCGCCTGCAGCGAGTGCGCGGATTCCGCGACGGCTTTCGCATCGGCCTTGCCGGCGACCAGCGCGGCGAGCTTGTCGGCGTCGGCGCCGAGCGAAGCCTTGGCGGGGTTCGCGGGGAGCGACTTCACGAGCCGGACCGCCTCGCCGCTGAACTCGCTCATCTCCTTGTATTCGTCCTCGCTCTTCACGCGTCCCGATGCCACGGCGTTCGGATAGTCGGACGCGATGTAGTCGAGGAGGTGGAGCGCCATCGGGCCGGGATCGGCATCCGCGGCGTGCGCTGCGAATGCGGCCATCGAGAGCGCGAGGCCGGCGAGGAGCGTGCGGAGCATCAGGTATCCAGCTGGAAGAGAACGGGGACGAGCGCCCAGGCGGCGACCGCTTGGCTGCCGCGGCGCGCCGGCTCGAAGCGCCAGCGGCGCACGGCTTCGACCGCCGCGCGGTCGAGGCGCTCCGAGCCGCTCGACGTGCCGATTTCCACGTCCTGGGCGGAGCCCTGCGCGCTCACCAGCACGCGCAGCATCACGCGGCCCTGTTCGCGCAGCCGGCGCGAGAGGGGCGGGTACTCGGGCGCGGGATTGTCGAGGTAGGCGAGATCGAAGCGCGGGGGTGCGACCGGTGCCTGCGGCTCGGGCTGCTTCACCGCGGGCCCGGTGGGCAGCGCGATCGTGGGCGCGCGGCGTGCGGGGGGATCGATTGTCAGTTCGGGCGCGATGGCGATGGGGGGCATTGGCACCGCCACGGTGAGCGGCTCGTGCATCACGGGCTTCGGCAACGGCGGAGGCTCCGGCATGGGCGCGGGTGCCTCGGCACGGTACTCGACGAACATCGGTTCCACGGCGATGACGCGCTCGCGCACGGACGGCATGAGAAGGAGGAGCGCGACGAGCGCGACGTGGATTGCTACGACGGTCGCCGCCGAGGCCGTTCGTGATTCCGGCGCCAGCCGCGGAGCGACGGCGGCCACGGATCAGTCGCCGGCGCAGGCCATGCCGGGGCAGCTGCCGGCGCGGCAATCGCGAAGCAGGCGTCTCGCCTCGGGCTCGCACTTGCCGCAGCACGTCGCGACGCCGAGGTCGCGCTTGAGGTCGCCGAGGCTGTTGCAGCCGAGGGTTACGGCGCCGCGGACTTCGCGTTCCGTGATGGCGTTGCAGATGCAGATGTACATGGTGTCCTGAACAGTTTTGCGAATAGGGTTGCTAATACGAACGATTCGCAATATCATGATGCCCAAGATGAGCCAAGAAATCAAGAGCCCCTCCGGACCAATGCCGCCCGCCCGAAAACCGTCCCTTCCCGGCGGTGAAAGGCTCATAGAAAGCAGTGACTTGCTGGAGGGGGCCGCTGAGGTGCTGATCCACCACGAGGGGCGCATCTACCGCCTGCGCCGCACCCGACTGGGCAAGCTGATCCTCACTGCCTGAAGCCTCGCCAGCCAGCCGGTGCCGCGCGCACCGAGCCAGCCCGCTCTCCGTCAACGACACAAGGAGACTGGGATGTTCCCCGTATCGATCGAAGATGAAGACGTCTGTCCGGAAGCCGACCGCCTCGCTTGCGCGGTGATCTACCTGATGAGCTGCCACGCGCGCACGCAGTGCCCGCGGCTCGCCGCCATGATCCGCCATCACCTCGAGCTCATCGCATCGCATCCCGGCGCAGGCGAGCGCGTTGCTTTCGTGTGCCGGCAGCTGTCGCCGGCGTGGGACGCGATTCGCCTGCAGGACGAGAAGCATCGCGTCGCCCAGGCCCCCACGCATTAGCCCCACACGGGTCTCCCGCCGCCGCGTAGAATCGCCGCCATCACGCGCACCGTCACCGGTGCGTTCGTTTTTCCGGGAGCCCGAATGAAGCGAATCAACGTCGACCTGCTCTGGAAGGTCGAACGTCCCGCGCAACCCACGTTGTCGCCCGACGGCGCGCAGGCGTGCGTTTCGGTGAGCTCCTACGACATGGAGCAGAACAAGGGGTCGTCGAGCCTGTGGCTGATGTCGGCCTTCGGGGGCGAGCCGCGCCGGCTCACCACCGCGGGCGAGAAGGACGCCGAGCCGCGCTGGTCGCCCGACGGGCGCTCGATCGCCTTCGTCGCCAAGCGCGCCGCGGCGGGCGAGGACAAGGGCGACGAGGAGCCGCAGGTCTACGTGATCGCCCCCGACGGCGGCGAGGCGCGGCGCGTGACCAACCTCGCCACCGGCGTCTTCGGCATCAAGTGGTTTCCCGATTCGCGGCGCATCGCCTTCGTCTCGTGGGTGTGGCCGGAGACGTGCACGGCCGCGGCCCTCGCGAAACGCTACAAGGCATTCAGGGACGACAAGGTGAAGGCCCACGTCGTCGAGCATTCCGCATACCGTTGGTGGGACAAGTGGCTCACCGATGGCCGCGTCCCGCACGTGTTCACGGTGAACGTGGACGGCGGCGCGATGCGCGACCTCTTCGCGGGCACCAAGTACGAGCTCGCGCGCGCCGATCCCACCGCGCACCTGTACGACATCGCTCCCGACGGCCGCGAGATCGTCTTCGCCTTCGATCCGGCCGAGGACAAGCGCTTCGACCACAACTACCAGCTGGTCGCCCTCGACCTTCGCAAGCGCCGCTTCCGCACGCTCACCGGCGGCTCGCCGCTCAACCACGAGACGCCGCGGTACTCGCCCGACGGGCGCTGGATCGCCTTCATCTCGCAAGACCTGCGGCGCAGCTTCGTGGACACGCAGCGCGTGGCGCTTCTCGACCGGCGCAGCGGCGAGCTCACGGTGGCCACGCGGCGCTGGGACCGCAGCGCCTTCGCGCCGCTCACCTGGAACGCCGATTCCACGGCGATCCATTTCATCGCCGAGGATCTCGGCCGGCAGCACCTGTACCGCCTCGAGCTGGGCGCGCGCGCGCCGGAGGTGGCGGTGCGCGGCGGCGTGGTGAGCGATTTCGACGTGGCGGGCGATTCGATCGCTTGCATCCGCAACGACATGAGCACGCCGCCGCAGGTGATGTGGGCGGCCGCGGGCGGGGCCCCGCGCCGCCTGGACCGCTTCAACGACGAGGTCATGGCGGGCGTGCGGCTGGGGGAGGTGCGCGAATTCACGATCGAGGGCTGGAACCGCGAGAAGGTCCAGATGTGGGTGATCTATCCACCCGACTTCGATGCGAGGAAGAAGTGGCCGCTGCTCCACAACATCCATGGCGGCCCGCACTCGGTGTGGGGCGACAATTTCCATTTCCGCTGGAACAACCACGTGTTCGCCGCGCAGGGCTACGTCGTCGCGTGCGTGAACTACCACGGCTCGTCTTCCTTCGGGCAGGAGTTCCTCGAGTCGATCGACGCCGAGTGGGGCAAGCGCGAGCTGGGCGACGTGGAGGCAGGCACGGAATTCATGCTTCGCCAGGGCTACATCGACCGCGACCGCCTGGTGGCCGCGGGCGGCAGCTACGGCGGCTACATGGTGGCGTGGATGAACGGGCACACGGACCGCTACAAGGCCTACGTGTGCCACGCCGGGTGCTTCGACTGGGTCGGCATGTTCGCCGACGATGCCTATTACTGGCATCCGAGGGAGCTCGGCGCGTACTACTGGGACAACCCGAAGCGGGTCGCCGCGCAGAACCCGCTCACGTTCGCCCGGCGCATGAAGACGCCCACGATCGTGATCCACGGCCTGCTCGACTACCGCGTTCCCGATTCGCAGGGGCTCGCGTACTTCAACACGCTCAAGTCGCGCGGCATCGATTCGCGCCTGGTGTTCTTCCCCGACGAGAACCACTGGATCCTGAAGCCCCAGAACTCGCGCCTGTGGTACCGCGAGTTCTTCGCGTGGCTCGCCCGCTACGTGGATCCCGGCGGGAAGGCTAGAGGAGCCAGTAGGCGACGCCCAGGATCGCGCATGCGAGCGCGGTGATCGCCGTCCTCATGTCGAGGAACCACGAGGCGACGAGCCCGTGGCGCGCGAGCCAGAGGTCCGCGAGCCAAACGAAGACGAAGAGCACGATGGCCGCCCCGATCTGCTGCTGCGGCGAGTTGAGCCAGAGCACGCCCCAGGCTGCGAGCGTGGGCATCACGCTCAGGCACAGGGACACCGCGCGCGAATGCTCGTCGCCCGCCGATTCGCGCAGCGCCAGCCCGCCCTCGATGCCGCCGAGGTAGGCGAGCACGATCGCGCAGAGGGTGACCAGCGCGGCGATCGACGGGACGCGGATGTGCGAGTCGCTCGAGAGCAGCCCCGCGGTGAGGCCCGCGAAGATGAGCGCGCCCGCGACGCCGAAGATCCACAGGAGCCGCTTGACCATCAGTCCACCTTCGCCCCGGAGGCCTTGATGACGCGCGCGTACTTCTGCGCCTCGGCCTGGATGTAGGCGGCGAACTGCTGCGGCGTGCTGCCGACGGGCTCGGCACCCAGCTCGAGCATGCGCGAGCGCACTTCCGGCGCGGCGAGCGCGCGCACGAATTCATCGTGCAATTGCGCGACGATCCCGGGCGGCGTTCCCGCCGGCACGAAGATCCCGAACCACGTGCTGATGTCGAATCCCGGGAGCCCCGATTCCGCGATGGTCGGCAGCTCCGGCGCGAGGGGCGAGCGCTTCGCGGTGGTGACCGCGAGCGCGCGGATCTTGCCGGCGCGCACCTGCGCGAGCGAGGACGCCAGGTTGTCGAACATGAGCTGGATCTGCCCGCCGATGAGATCGTTCATGGCGGGGGCGGCACCTTTGTACGGGACGTGCGTCATTTCCACGCCCGCCATGGTCTTGAAGAGCTCGCCCGCGAGGTGGCCCGCGCTTCCCGTGCTGCCGGAGCCGAAGTTGAGCTGCCCCGGATGCGCCTTCGCGTAGGCGATGAACTCGCGCACGTTGGCGACGGGCAGCTGCGGGTTCACCACCAGCACGTTGGGTGTCGAGGCGACCTGCGTGACCGGGATGAAATCCTTCGTGGCGTTGTACGGGATGCTCGCGTAGAGGGTCGGGTTGATCGCATGCGTGGCCACGGCGCCCATGAGCAGCGTGTAGCCGTCCGGCGCCGATTTGGCGACCACGTCCGCGCCGATGTTTCCACCCGCGCCGGGACGGTTCTCGACGACCACGGGTTGCTTGAACGCCTCGGAGACCTTCTGGCCGAGCAGGCGTGCCACGAGGTCGAGGGGGCCGCCCGCCGGGTACGGGACGACGAAGTGGATGGGCTTGGCGGGATAGGTTTCGGCATGGGCCGCGAATGCCGAAAGGCACAGGACCGCTGCGGCCCAGATCGGCCACCGGAGGCGCGAGGGAGCTTTCATGCCCCCATTATCGCAGTGCGCGGGCCAGCGCTTCCAGCAGGCGCCGGACGTCGTGCTCGTCCTGGTAGATTCCGAAGCCGAACCGCAGGCGCCTCTGGCGCCGGTCGATCACCACGCCCTGCCCCGCGATGCGGCGGTGCTTCTCCTGCGCATCGTCCGCGTCGAAGGCGAGGAAGTTGCCGCGCGGCGCTTCGAGCGCGGGCACGAGGTGCGTTGCATCCAGGCCGCGCAGCGATAGGCGCGCGAGGCCGTCGAGGAAGTGCTTCTGGAGCGCGACGGCATGGCGGTGGATCGACTCGACGCTCGTTTGCGTGGACACGAGCCAATCCATGGCCGCGTTGAAGCGGTAGAGCCCGGACGGATCGAAGGTCGCGCCCCAGAAGCGAAACGCGCCGTCGCTGTAGGGCACGGGGCCTGCCGGCGGCGCCGAGAGCGATTCGAACGAGGCGTACCAGCCCGTGTCCACGGGACGCAGGCTGCAGCCTGGCGGGATCGCGAGCCAGCAGGCGCCTTCCCCCGCCATCGCGTACTTGTAGCCGCCGGCGAGGTAGAACGCGCGAGGGGCGATGGCCCGGAGATCCACCGGAAGCGCGCAAAAGGCGTGGTAGCCGTCGATGCACACGAGCGCCTCGCCGGGAGCCGCCGCGACGATCGAGGGGAGGTCCTGCACGACGTAGCCCGAATCGAAGAAGACGTGCGAAAGCCACACCAGGTCCCGGGGCCGCGACCGCAGCGCGGCGATGAAGCGCGCCTCGAAGGTCTGCCACGGCTCCGCGGCGACTTCCTCCACCTCGATGCGGCCGGCTTCCTGGAGGCGGCGCGTCTGGCGGCGGAAGCTGTGGAACTCGGCGCCGGTGGTGAGCACCGAGACGGGCTCGTCCTTCTCGAAGCACGAGTAGATCCGCGACACGAACTCGTGCGTGTTCGGTGCGAAAGCCACCTGGCGCGGATCGGGCAGCCCCACGATGCGCGCCACGTGGGCCTGCGCCGCGGGGATCACCTCGCCGAGGACCTTCTCCCACTTGCGGTCGGCGAGCCGCGCCGAATCCGCCCAGTATTGCGCGTGGGCCTGCTCGGTGGCATCCGGCCACGGATGGTGGCTGTGCGCGGCGAAGTGCAGGCGGCCGGGATCGGCTTCACGGAACCGCGAGAAGTGCGACCCCCGCATGCGCGCTAGTGTTCCCCGAGGGCCTCGACGTTCACGCGCAGCGTCACCTCGTCGGTCACGAGGGACGTGAGGTACGTCATGCCGAACTCGCTGCGCCTGATGCGCGTGATCATGTCGGCGCCGCAGACGTGGCGCGAGAGCATGAGGTTGGTGCCGCACTTGAAATGGGTCATCTCCAGCGTCACCGGGCGCGTTACGCCCAGCAGCGTGAGCTCGCCGTTGGCGCGCTTCACGTTGTCGCCCTCGAAGACGAGCTCCCTGGAGCGGAACGTCATCTCGGGGTACCTGGCGACGTTGAAGAAATTCTCGCCGCGCAGGCGCTCGTCGAGCTTGCCCACGCCCGAGTCCACGGTCGTGGTGTCGATGGTCACGTCCACGCTGCCGGTGTGCGCGATGAGGTCGAGCACGATCTTGCCCTGGGTCTTGTCGAAGCGACCGCGCTGGATCGAGTAGCCCATGTGGCCCACCTCGTAGAGGGGGAACGTATGGTTCGGGTCGATCGTGTAGGTCTCGGGGTCGGCCGCGGCGCCGGACGCCGCCGCCAGCAAGGCCGCGGCAAGGGCCAGGTGCTTCATGGAGATGCTCCTGTCATCGAAGGGGGAGGGTGAAGCGGAAGCGTACCAGCACGTCGTCGGCGACGGTCTCGGTGTCGGACCATTCCTTCTCGCCCACGCGGAACTGGAGGCGCTTCAGGGGAAACACCCCTTCGACCACCCGCATTCCATTACCGTCGGCCACGCTGAACGTGGCCACGATCTCGCGCGAAACGCCCTTCAGGGTGAGCGGCCCGCGCGCCTCGAACTTGCCTGCGCCCAGCGCCTTGACCGACGAGGGCGTGAACGTCGCTTTCGGGAAGCCCGCCACGTCCAGCCAGAGCTTGCCCTTCACCTCGGTGGTGCCCTCGTCGAGGCCCAGGTCCACCGAGCCCGTGTCCACCTCGAAGCTCGCGCGCGTGGCTTCGGGCTTCGCGGGATCGAAGGCCACCGAGGCGTCGAACCTGCGAAACGCTCCCTCGACCGGGACGCTCATCTGGGTCGCCTTGAAGCGGATGAAGCTCTTGTCGGCGAGGATCTTCTGCTGCGCCGAGGCGGGCAGCGCCAGCACGGCGGCGAAGGCGAGGAGGGCGAGCTTCATGTTCGGGACCCGCGGAAAAAGAGCATTCGGCGCAGCACGTCGTCGCGGTCGACGTAGTGGTGCCGCACGGCGGCCGCGGCGTGAAGGGCGACCACGGCCGCGAGCGCGTAGGCGAGCCAGCGATGCACCGCGTGCAGCAGGTGCGCCGTTTCCTTGCTGCGGCCGATGAGGTCCGGGATCGGCAGCACGCCGAAGTAGACCACCTGCAATCCCGAGGCGGAGCTGAAGAGCCAGCCGGTGATGGGCGTGGCGAAAAAGAGCACGTAGAGCAGGAAGTGGGAAGCGTGGGCGGCGCGCCGTTGCCACGCGGGCATGGTGGCGGGCAGCGCCGGGGCGGGGTGCCACAGGCGCCAGAGGAGCCGCGCGGCGGACAGGAAGAGGATCGTCATGCCCGCCCACTTGTGCCAGGCGAGGTCGCGAAGCTGCGCCGGCGAATGTGGAAGGTCGGCCACGTACAGGCCGAAGAGGAAGTTGCCGACGATGAGGAGCGCGGCGATCCAGTGCAGGGCGATCGCGGTGCGCGTGTAGGTCGCGCCGGGCGTCATGTCAGCGAGGATAGACCACCACGAGCCAGTACACGGCCGCCGCGCAGGCGGCGACGAGGACGAGCGCGAGGGCGTTCTGCGCGGCCTGCGACGGCCCGCTCACCATCGGGCCGATCACGTCCATCCGCCAGCGCCATTGATAGACCGACACGGCGGCCACGTGCACCCCGACCGCGGCCGCGATGAGCCAGGCGTTCCACGAGTGCAGGGCGCTCATGCGGTCGACGACGGCGCCGGAAACCTTCGCGGCGAGCGGCCCCTCGTGGGACGACTCGTCGTTGGAGAAAAGCCCCGTGCCGGCCTGGAACGCCGCCAGCGCGAGGAGCACCACGACCATCCAGCCGCCCAACGGATTGTGGCCGGGCGCGAGCGTGCGATTGCCGCGGGCGAGGGCGCGCGCATGGTCGAGCGCGGCGCGCGGGCCGCGCACGAAGCTCGTGAAACGCGCCTCGCGGCTGCCTGCGAAACCCCACGCGAGGCGAAAGAGCAGCAAAGTGAGGATGGCGTAGCCGCTTCGCATGTGCCAGGGGAGCCAGCTGCCGCCCACTTCGCCGGTGGCGAACGAGAAGACCACGAGCAGGGCGAGGGCCCAGTGGAAGAGGCGCGTGGGCAGGTCCCATCCGCGCCCCGTCGGTTGCGGCATGCCTCTAACGGCGCTTCTGGCGATAGTCGTCGTGGCACGCCTTGCACGCGTCGCCCGCGGCGTCGGCGGCGGAGCGCAGCGCGGCGGGGTCACCGCTGCGCGCAGCGGCGGCAACCTTTCCCACCTCCGAGATCATCTTGTCCATCTTGGCGTCGAAGTCGGCACGATGCGTCCAGATCTCGGGCTTGGCGCGCGTTTCGCCCTTGTCCGTGCCCTCGCCGAAGAAGAGCCGGGGCAGCGTGGACATCTGCACCATCAGCTCCGCGCTTCGCACGGCTTCGTCGCGCGAGTAGGGCTTCTTGCCCTCGTTCATCGCGTCGATGCTTGCGAAGCCGTAGCTCATGAGGTCGTAGGCCGCCTTGCGCAGGCGGATCTGGTCCTCGGGCTTCGGCGTCTGCGCCATGGCGCCCGTGGAGATCGCGGCGGCCAGCGCTGCGATCGCGATGTTGCGCTTGTTCATCGATTCACCTTTCCTGGGGAGATGTATTCTAGCGGCATGAGCGCGATGCGTACCGAGAAGGACACGTTCGGGCCCATCGAAGTGCCCGAGTCCCGCCTTTGGGGCGCGCAGACGCAGCGCTCCCTCGAGCACTTCCGCATTTCCGGCGAGCGCATGCCCGCGGAAATCATCCAGGCGCTCGCGTGGATCAAGCGGGCCTGCGCCGGCGTGAACCTGTCGCTCGGGGAGATAACAGCCGAAAAGGCCTCGGCCATCTCACAGGCGGCCGACGAAGTGCTCGCCGGCAAGTGGCCCGAGGAGTTCCCGCTCGTGGTGTGGCAGACGGGCTCGGGCACGCAGAGCAACATGAACATGAACGAGGTCCTCGCCAATCGCGCGAGCGAGATCCTCGGCGGGCCGCGCGGCGAGGGCCGCGTCGTCCACCCCAACGACGACGTGAACCGGGGCCAGAGCAGCAACGACGTCTTTCCCACGGCGATGCACGTAGCGGCGGTGGTGGCGCTCAAGCGCCGCCTGCTGCCCGCGCTCAACATACTGCGCGCGACCCTGGCCGCGAAGAAGGCCGAGTTCGACGGCATCGTGAAGATCGGCCGCACGCACCTTCAGGACGCCACGCCGCTCACGCTCGGGCAGGAATTCTCGGGCTACGTTTCGCAGCTCGACCACGCGCTGCGGCACGTCGAGGCGTCGCTGCCCCATCTTTCCGAGCTCGCGCTGGGGGGCACCGCGGTGGGCACGGGGCTCAACACGCATCCGCAGTTCGGGACCCTCACGGCGGCGGAGATCTCGCGCCTCACCGGCTGCGAGTTCGTCACCGCGCCCAACAAGTTCGAGGCGCTCGCCACGCACGATGCGATGGTCTATGCGCACGGCGCGCTCAAGGGCCTCGCGGCCGCGCTCACCAAGATCGCCAACGACGTGCGGCTGCTCGCGAGCGGGCCGCGCAGCGGCATCGGCGAGATCCGCATCCCCGAGAACGAGCCGGGCAGCTCCATCATGCCGGGCAAGGTGAATCCCACGCAGTGCGAGGCGCTCACCATGTGCGCGGCGCAGGTGATGGGCAACGACGTCGCCGTGAACTTCGGTGGCGCGCAGGGCCACCTCGAGCTCAACGTGTTCAAGCCGGTGATCGCCTACGCGTTCCTGCAGAGCGTGCGGCTGCTGGGCGACGCGATGGCGAGCTTCGAGGAGCACTGCGCGCGCGGGATCGAGCCCGATCGCGAGCGGATCGCCGAGCTCGTGCGCAACTCGCTCATGCTCGTCACCGCGCTCGCTCCGCACATCGGCTACGACAAGGCGGCGCAGATCGCGAAGAAGGCGCACCACGACGGCTCGGGCCTGCGCGAGGCGGCGTTGAAGCTGGGCTACGTGAGCGCCGCGCAATACGACGAATGGGTGCGCCCCGAGGAGATGATCGGGCCGGCCCCGGGCGCGCGCAGGAAGCCCGCCTAGCTCGCGCGGGACGCAATGATTCGCTTCGACCTGTCCATCGCGCTCGACTACACCGTCCTCGCGCCCACGGACTTCGTTTTCGTCGTGCAGCCGGCGCGCACGCCCTACCAGCGCGTCACGTGGGAACAGGTCGTCACCGAGCCCGGGCTGCCGGTACAGGAAGATGCGCACGGCGAGCCCGCCAACCGGCACCTGCGTGTGCGCGCCGAGCCCGGGGCCTTCACGCTGCGCTACGACGCGATCGTGGACCTGGTGCACAGCTTCGCGCTGCCCGAGGACCTGAAGGAGGTCCCGATCGCAGGGCTGCCCGGGCAGGTCCTCCAGTACATCTATCCCAGCCGCTACGTGCAGTCGGACCAGCTGATGGAAGTGGCGCGCGGCGAGTTCGGCGCGATGCCGCCCGGCTACTCGCGCGTCGAGGCGATTCGCCAGTGGGTCCAGCAACGCACGAAGTTCCAGATCGGCTCGAGCCATCCGGGCACTTCCGCGCTGGAAACCTACACGTGCGGAAATGGCGTGTGCCGCGATTTCGCGCACCTGATGATCGCCATCTGCCGCGCGTTGAACATCCCGGCGCGCCTGGCAACGGGCGTCGACTACGGGGCCGACCCCTCGCTCGGGCCCATGGACTTCCACTGCTACGTCGAGGCGTATCTCGGGGACCGCTGGTACATCTTCGATCCCTCGGGCATCTCGCCGCGCATGGGCCTCATCCGCATCGGCACGGGCCGCGATGCGAGCGACGTTGCCTTCGCCACCATCTTCGGCACGGTGAAGTGGGGCATGCCGCGCATCTCGATTCGCGCCGAGGGCGACCGGTTGAGCGGCATCGCGCCGCCGACACGCCACGACTACGCGGTCTCTACCGATTCGGCGCTTGCCGCGCCCGACGAGGCGATCGAGCAGTTGCAGGCCGGAGGGGCCGTGCCCCGCTCGACGCCTTCGTTGACCTCGGATTAGCCGGCGGTCGTCTCGAGCGTTCCGCTCACGTTGCCGGCGCCTGCCACGCTGCGCGCGATTTGCTCGGCACGCGTCGCTTGCACGATGGAGTCGGCCGAGCCGGTGAGCGACACGCGGCCGTCTTTGGCGGTCACCGTGGCCGTCACGCCCGGCTCGCTCAGCGTGCGGTCGGCGCGCAGCGCGTCGGCGACACGGTTGGCGAGCACGTCGTCGTCGTAAGTCACCCCGCCGGCGTGGATGTTGTTGTCGTCCGCGGCCTTGGTGCGGTCGTTGTAGTGCCACCAGTGGCTCCAGGCATGCCGCGCGCCGTCGTGGGCGAATGCGGCCGGGGCACCCATCGCCAGCGCGGCGGCGAGGGCGAAGCAATGCGCGATCCTCATCGGGGTCTCCTGTTCGTGAATGGGCCTGCCCGTTAGAGGGCGCGGCGGCGCCCGCGTTCCGCAAGCCTGCACCGCGCGGACTACACCCGCATGCCGCGGGCGGCCGTGGCCACCACGTGAATCAGCTCCGCCGGCGCCACGGGCTTGGTGAGATAGGTCTGGAACCCTTCCGAACGCGCGCGCGCACGGTCGCGGCGCTCCGAGAACGCCGAGAGCGCAATGGCCGGCCGGCGGCGAGAACCGCGCTCGCTTTCCCACGAGCGGATGCGCTTTAGCGCCGCATAGCCATCCTCTCCGGGCATCGCGATGTCGCACACGATGACCGTGAGTTCCGGGCCTTCGCCGAGCTTGGCCACCGCCTCCTCGGCGGAGGCGCACGCGACGACCTCGGCGCCCGCCTGCAGCAGCAGCGCCGTGACCGACTCGCGGGCCTCGCGTTGGTCGTCGATCATCAGCACCGTCGTTCCGCTGAGCGAGGGCAGGGCGGCCATCGCGTTCGGCTCGTGCACCCAACGGCTCACCGCGCCGGCTTCCTCCGGGGAGAGCGGCAGGAAGACCCGGAACGTGGCGCCGAGCCCGGCCCCGCCGCTTTCGCACGTCACGTAGCCGCCGTGCAGCTCGGTCAGGCGCTTCACCAGCGCGAGACCCAGGCCGAGGCCTTCCTGCCGGCGGTTGCTCGCGCCCTGGTCGGCCTGGCGAAACGCGTCGAACACATAGGGAAGGAATTCCGGGGCGATTCCCGCGCCGGTATCGCGGACCTCGACGCAGGCCATCGCATCCTGTCGCACCGCCGAGATCCACACGGTCCCGCCGTTCGGGGTGAACTTGATCGCGTTGGCGAGCAGGTTCGAGAAGACCTGCCGGATGCGATCCGGGTCGCCGCGCATCTCGAGCTCGGAGCCCGCGTATCGGGTGACGACCTGCAGCGATTTCTCGGCGGCGAGCGCCCGCAAGCCCTCGGTCGCCTCGGCGAGCACGGGCACGAGCGCCATGGGCTGCTTGGCGAGTCCCAGGTTCCCGGACAGCGCGCGCGTCACGTCCAGCAGGTCGTCGATGAGGCGCACCTGGTGCTCCACGCCGATCATGATGCCGTCGATGGCGCGGGCCGCGGTCGGGTCGGGGTTGCGCAGCACGTTCTGCAGGACGTGCGTCCAGCTCTTGATGCCGTTCAGCGGCGAGCGCAGCTCGTGGGACACGATGGCCAGGAACTGGTCGCGCGCGATGCTCGCCGATTCCGCATCGGCGCGCGCGGTGCGCTCGCAGGCGAGCTCCACCTCGCGGCGCTTCTCGGCTTCGATGCTGGCGGTCACGTCGTAGATGATCAGCAGCACCGTGCTCGCGTTGCCCCCTTCCCGCAGCTCGGCAATGGCGCGGCCGGCGAACCGGCGGTGTGCGCCGCCGGGCTCGTCGATGCGGAAGCGCTGCTCCTCGCCGCTCTCGAAGGCGGCGTGGGCCGCGGCCACGAGCGGCTCGACGACTTCGGCGTGCGCGGCGAGCTCGCCGAGGGCTTTGCCGAGCGCGTCGCGAGGCTTGCGGCCGAAGGCCCACTCGATCGCCCGGTTGGCATACACACAGCGCAAGGCGCGGTCGACGCGGGCGATCGCGTCGGGAATGTTCTCGGCGAGGTTGCGGAAATCCTCCTCGCGGCGGCGCGCCTCGTGCTCGGCGGCGAGCCGGTCGGTGATGTCGATGCATGAGCCCACGTATCCGTCGAGCACGTTGCCCTCGAGCAGCGGAACGCCCTTGGCGAGCAGCCACCGGTAGCGGCCGTCGGCGCGGCGAAGGCGGTATTCCACCTCGAAGGGAAGGCGCGCCGCGAAGTGGCGTTCGATCACTTCGCGGCAGTGCTCGCGGTCGTCCGGATGCAGGCGCTCCGTCCACCCGGTCCCGAGCTCATCGCCGAGCGCGCGGCCCGTGAATTCCACCCACGTGCGGTTCACGAAGACGAACCGGCCCTCGGCATTGGACATCCAGACGAGCACCGGCGCGAAATCCGCCATGAGGCGGAAGCGGTCCGCGTCCTTCGGGATCCGGGCAGGGCGCGCCGGCCCCGGCCGGGTCGGCTTCACGGCGTGCGCTCGCGAATGCCGTACTCGCGCAAGCGGTTGTACAGCGTCTTGGTGCAGATGCCGAGCATCTCCGCGGTGCGCTTGCGTTCCCCGCCGCAGTGCTGGAGCGTGGAAAGGATCAGCTCGCGCGCCGCCACCGAGAGCGGCGTGCCGAGCGGCACCGTGATGGCGGGCCGGACGGGGGAGGGCGCCGCGCGCGTCTCGACCGGCGTGCCGTTGCCGGGTACCGCGACGCTCTCGGGCGCCGGGCCCTCGAGCCCGTGCTCGCCCGCCATGATGAAGACGCGGTGGATGTAGTTCTTGAGCTCGCGCACGTTGCCGGGCCAGGCGTATTGCCTCATGAGGTCCATCGCGCCCGGCGCGAAGTGCTTGCGCGTGCCGCACGCCTCGTTCATCTCCTCGAGGAAATGGTCGGCGATCAGCTCGATGTCGGCGCCGCGCGCGCGCAGCGGCGCCATCTCGAGCGGGAAGACGTTGAGGCGGTGGTAGAGGTCCTCGCGCAGCTTCCCGGCGCGGACGGCCTCGCGCGGATCGCGGTTGGTCGCGGCGATGATGCGCACGTCGGTCTCGATCGGCCGGCTGGTGCCGATGCGCATGAGGGTGCCGGTCTCGAGCACGCGCAGCAGCCGCACCTGCAGCTCGAACGGCATCTCGGTGATCTCGTCCAGGAAGAGCGTGCCGCCGTCGGCCTCCTCGAAATAGCCCTTGTGCTGGCGGTCGGCGCCGGTAAAGCTCCCGCGCTCGTGGCCGAACATCTCGTTCTCGATGAGGTTCGCCGAGATCGCGCCGCAGTTGATGGCGAGGAACGCCTGCTTGCGTCGCCGCGACAGCTCGTGGATGGTGCGCGCCACGATCTCCTTGCCGGTGCCGCTTTCCCCGAGCAGCAGGACGGTCGCCTCGGTGGGCGCCACGCGCGCGATCTTGTCGTAGACCTCCTGCATGGCGGGCGAGCGCCCCACCAGGCGGCCGAAGCGGCCCAGGCGGCGAAGCTCGTCGCGTAACGCGCCGATCTCGGCGCGCAGCTCGCCGCTCTTCGGCACGCGCGAGAGCACGGCCTTCAGCCGCTGCAGGTTCACGGGCTTGACGAGGTAGTCGGACGCGCCCAGGCGCAGCGCCTCGACCGCGCTTTCTACGCTGGCATGCCCGGTGATGAGGATCGTCTCGATGGAGGAACGGTCCTCCAGGTCCTCGAAGAGGTCGATGCCGCTGCCGTCGGGCAGCCGCAGGTCCATGAGCACCACATCGGGACGCTGGCGCACGAGCTGGATGCGCGCTTGCGCCACGCTCCCCGCGGTCGCGACGGTAAATCCCTCCTGGGAGGCCAACGCCGCGAGCGCTTCGCGCGTGTTGGCATCGTCGTCGACGACGAGCACGTGGGACATGGAAGGAATGCTCCGCAGGGGAATATTTTTCCCATCTTGAACCTGTCCCTTGCGGAAGGCTGTCAGCAAATTCCTACAAGGCCTAGGGCGCGGCGCGCGCCGCGTAGAGCGGGTCGCTAGAAGTTGACATAATACAAATTATGCGACAGTTAAGGCGGGCAGCGGGAACCTCGTTGGAGCGGACGCCAAGCGCCGCTCAACGAGACGAGCAGCCTGTCAGCCAGGGACCCCGGTTAGGCGGCCTCGATGCGCGTTCTTTCAATGGAAATCGTGGCTCGAGGTGGAAAGGCGGCCCAGCATCGGGCTCAAGTCCTCGAGCCGGCGCGCAAGCACGTGCACGACGCGCCCTTCCCTCTGCACTTCGCCGCTCACGGCGAGCAGGCGCGAGGCGAGCAGCTCCCTGCGCTGGCGCTCGGCGAGATCGTTCCACACGATGAGGTTCACGTAGCCGGTCTCGTCCTCGAGCGTGACGAAGATCACGCCGCTTGCGGTGGCGGGCCGCTGCCGGCAGGTGACGATGCCCGCGGCGCGGATCAACTGGCCGTTGCGCGATTGCGCGACCTCGGCCGCGGTGCGGATGCGATGCTTGCCGAGCTTCTCGCGCAGCAGCGCGAGCGGATGGCGGCGAAGCGTGAGGCCGATCGTTGCGTAGTCCGCCACGATGTTGTCGCCCTCGCTGGGTGCCGCGAGCGGCGGCGGCTCGGTGGCGAGCGCGGGCAACTCGAGGCGCGTGGCTTCATCCACCGCCAGCGTTTCCCAAAGGGCGGCACGGCGATGGCCGGCCAGGGTCGCAAGCGCATCGGCCGCGGCCAGGGCGCTCAGGTCTCTGCGGTCCAGCCCTGCACGCCGGGCCAGGTCCTCGGTGGAAAGAAAAACCCCTTTTTTACGGGCCTCTACAAGACGTTCTGAAGAAGTTACTTTAAGTCCTCTGACGAGCCCCAGCCCGAGGCGAAGCGCCCCGTTTTCCAGCGTGCTGTCCACGCCGCTCACCTGCACGTCCGCAGGGCGCACCTCGACGCCGTGGCGCTGGGCGTCCTGCACGATCGAGGAGGTCGAATAGAAGCCGAGGGGCTGGCTGTTCAGCAGCGCGCAGGCGAAGGCCGCGGGCTGGTGGCACTTGAGCCAGCTCGAGACGTACACCAGCAGCGCGAAGCTCGCGGCGTGCGATTCGGGGAAGCCGTACTCGCCGAAGCCCTGGATCTGCTGGTAGATCTGCTCGGCGAACTCGCGCGCATAGCCGCGACCGAGCATTCCGTTCACGAGCTTGTCGCGGAAGGGCTCGATGCCGCCGCGCCTTCGCCACGAGGCCATCGCGCGGCGCAGGCTGTCGGCCTCGCCCGGCGTGAACCCCGCGGCGACCACGGCGAGCTGCATCACCTGCTCCTGGAAGATGGACACGCCCAGCGTGCGCTCGAGCACCTTCTTCACGTCGTCGCTCGCGTAGGTGACGGGCTCCTTGCCCTCGCGGCGGCGCAGGTACGGGTGCACCATGCCGCCCATGATCGGGCCGGGCCGCACGATCGCCACCTCGATCACGAGGTCGTAGAAGCACGCGGGTTTGAGGCGCGGCAGCATCGACATCTGCGCGCGCGACTCGATCTGGAAGACGCCGATGGTGTCCGCGCGGCCGATCATCTCGTAGACGCGCGGATCCTCGGCGGGAATGTCCTGCATCGCGCGGCCCACGAGGTCGAGCGCGCGGCGGATGCAGGAGAGCATGCCCAGCCCCAGCACGTCGACCTTGAGCAGCCCGAGCGCGTCGAGGTCGTCCTTGTCCCACTGGATCACCGTCCGCTCGGGCATGGTGGCGTTCTCGACGGGCACCAGGCGCGACAGGCGGCGGTTGTCGATCACGAAGCCGCCCGGGTGCTGCGAAAGGTGGCGGGGAAAGCCCACCAGCTCCTGCGTGAGCTCGATCACCTGCTTCACGACGCGGTTGCCGGGGTCGAAGCCGCCTTCCACGAGGCGCTTGCGAAGGGTCTCGCGGTCGTCCCACCACGACATGGATTTCGAGAGCAGGTCCACCTGGTCGAGCGAAAGGCCGAGCGCCTTGCCCACGTCGCGAAGGGCGCTGCGGGGCTGGTAGGTGATGACGACCGCGGCGATGGCGGCGCGCTCGCGCCCGTACTTCGCGTAGATGTACTGGATCACCTCCTCGCGGCGCTGGTGCTCGAAGTCCACGTCGATATCGGGCGGCTCGTTGCGCTCCTTCGAGATGAAACGCTCGAAGAGCACCGACATGCGCCCGGGATCGACCTCGGTGATGCCCAGGCAATAGCAGACGGCGGAGTTGGCGGCCGACCCACGGCCCTGGCAGAGGATGCCCCTGGAGCGCGCGAACTCCACGATGTCGTTCACCGTGAGGAAGAACGGCTCGTAGGCGAGCTCCTCGATCAGTGCCAGCTCGTGCTCGACCGTGCGCACCACGCCTTGCGGCGCGCCCTGCGGATAGCGCCGCGCGAGGCCCTTGAACGTGAGGTCCCGCAGGTGCGTGGTGGGCGTTTCCCCCGCGGGCACCAGCTCCTCGGGATATTCGTAGCGGATCTCGTCGAGCGAGAACGCGCAGCGGCTCGCGAGGTCGAGGGAAGCGGCGAGCAGCCGCGCCGGGTGGATGGCCGAGAGCCGCCCGATGGAACGCACGTAGCGCTCGCCATTGGGCTGCAGGCGACGCCCCACTTCGGCGAGCGGGCAGCGAAGCCGGATCGCCGTCATCACGTCCTGCAGCTTCTTGCGCGAGCGGGCGTGCATGTGGACGTCGCCCGCCGCGACGCATTGAAGCCCGAGCTCGTTGCCGAGCGATTCGAGGGCCGCGAGGCGCGCCGCATCGTCGGCGCCGCGATGCAGCTCGACGGCGATCCAGGACGCGCCGGGGAAATGCGATGCGATCCAGCGCCCTTGCCCCATCGCTTCCGGCGAGGCGGCATCGGCGGGCGGGACCCACAACGCCTGCAACCCTTCCGGCGCGCGCGGAACGTCCTTGCGCTCGAGGCGGTATTCGCCCTTGGGTGCGGCGCGCCGCGCGAGCGTGATGAGCTCGCACATCGTCTCGTAGCCGTCGAGGCTCGCGGCGAGCAGCACGAGCTTCAACCCATCGGCGAGCATGAGCTCGGTGCCGATGATGAGCTTCAGGGCCAGCTCCTTCGCCGCCACGTGGGCCCGCACCACGCCCGCGACGGAGCATTCGTCGGTGACGGCGAGCGCGCGGTAGCCCAGCTCCGAGGCGCGATGGACGAGCTCCTCGGGGCTGGAAGCGCCGCGCAGGAAGCTGTAGCAAGTGAGGCAATGAAGCTCCGCGTAGCCGGGAATCACGCGAAGACTCCATGCAGGTACCAGGCTTGCGCGCCGTGGTGCTCGCGGAAGATCCAGAACGTCTCGCCGCGGGAGTTGGCGGCCACGTAGTAATCGCGGCTCACCTCCTCGCCATCCCACCACCCGGCCTCGATGCGCTCGGGCCCGGCGATCATCTCGAGCGGGCCCTGGCAGCCCGGCCTGCCTTCCTCCTCGACCAGCTTCACCGGGCGGTGGAGCAGCCACGCGGGGCGCGCGCCTTCCACGTTCGGGACGAGCTCGCCGCGCGCTCGCTTCGCGCCCACCTTCCAATTCCTCTCCGGCCGGTGGTCGTTGGCGAGCGCGATGCCGAAGACGCGGCCCCGGCCCAGGCGCGCGGCCAACCGTTCGACGAGGCGATCGCGGTCGATCGCCTGCTCGCGTGCCCCAGGAAGCCACGTGGACTCGCGCGGCACGTACGGCAGCAGCGCTTCGGCGCGCAGCTCGAGGGCGATGGTAGGTGCCGCGAGCGTGAGCCGCCCCAGCCTTTCGCGGGCGATCGACAGGATGAAATCGGCTTCGCGCTCGGCAGAGGCGAAGTCGAGCGTGAGGCGCGTGCGGCTCGCGCGGCCGTGCTCGAGGGCGAGGAAGAGCCGCTGCGCGCCCGCGCCGCGGCCGCGCATGGCTCCTTCGAATTCGGCGAGCATGCGCCGCAGCGGGAAGAGCAGCGCTTCGACGCCATCGGCTTGCGCGGGCAGCTCCAGGCGAGAGCGAAAGCGCGGCGGCGGCGAATAGGGCTCGCGCGGATCGGCGATGCGCCCCATGAGCCGGTCGAGCCCGAGCGTGATCTCCGGCCCGAAGCGGCGCGCGATGCCCTCGGCCGGCAGCTCGAGGATGTCCTTGAGGCGAACCACGCCGAGGTCCGTGAGGCGCGCAAGGGTCTTCTCGGGCCACTCGAGGAGGAAAATCGGAAGGTTCGCGAGCCGCTCGCGCAGCTCGCCTTGCGCGAGGCAGCTGCGGACTTGCAGGCCGCGCGCTTCGGCGCGCGCGAACACGCGCGCGGCGAGCGGCGTTGGGGCGATGCCGAGCTTGGCGTGCAGCCCCAGCTCGAGCACGCCGCGCCGGATGGCGGAGGCGAGCTTCGCGTGCCCGGAGAAAAGGCGCAGCGTCGATTCCACCTCGAGCGCGATGCCCTGCCCGTCGATGCACGACATCGGCGTGAACTGGCCCGCCCAGGCCGCCAGGCGTTCGAGCGTCTCGCGCTCGGCGCCCGGATCGCGGGCCTGGACGCGAAGGTCCACCGCGAGCGCCTTCGCGGCGGCGACCGCCTGGCCCTCACGGATGCCCGCCTCGCGCGCCGCTTCGTTCGCGCACGCCACGAACGGCCGCTGCGCCGGCCCTTCGGAAATGACGAGCGGAACCTGCGAGGCGCCCGCGCGCTCCGCGACCTGGAGGGGCAATGAGGGCAACTCGAGCGCGACCCAAAGCATGCGGTGAAACCCTCAGGCGACGGCGCGCGGGCGTTGCGGGAGGGCGAGGACGCGGGAAGGAACCGAAAAGGGTGCACCCTGGATGCGGGCGCCGCGGCGGGCAACCCCGGCGGCGACCTCGACGGGCTTCACGAGCGGCGGCCCGCGGCGCTTGGGGATGCGCACGCGAAGCGCGGGCCCATCGCGCTCGACGACGACACGAAGATGCGCCGGCGTGGACAACCGCTCG
>Ga0335069_10003115_pt1 | contig 25262 bp, 22 predicted proteins | sample Lox_Sample_11_FD_206714 | JGI IMG/M metagenome (GOLD analysis project Ga0335069, IMG submission 206714) | Soil microbial communities from Loxahatchee National Wildlife Refuge, Florida, United States - Lox_Sample_1.1 | ecosystem: Environmental > Terrestrial > Soil > Wetlands | place: USA... | reverse complement strand
GAAGGAACAGAAAGCAAACCCAATCAACGAGGCCAGCCGAATGGAAGATCGTCGAAGAAAGGACTTTTTCGTGGAGGCTGCGCGTGCGATGAAACTGAGAGACCCTTGCCCAATACCGTGGAACGTAGTCATAGACACCCCGAAGGTGGAAATTCCCTCGTCGAGAACCGTGGGGCCTACCGTAGTTACTGTATGGCAAGGTACAGTAAATCCTGTATCAACTACGGTAAACCGTGTATGACCCTACAGGGAAGCCTGTATCAGGGACAATTGGGGAAATACCTTAGGAGCCTGTGGAAATCTCTTACGTTGGTAATTGTTGGCTTATGGAGTGAACGAACGGCCTGGCAGGGGAGCAGCTATGCCTGACGAAAATTGGGCGCGAATCGGAACTCGAGGAGACGCTCGGCCAGGCTGGTGTTGCGGCTTGGGGTTGTTACTGAATGTGACACTTCAGCAGCGGTTCTTCCTAGCAAGTAGCCGTCGTCGATTTCTACCACGGTTCCGTGGCGCAATGCCAGTAGTCTCCCGCCGTCAACCACTGACTCCGAAACATGCAGGCCGCGGCCCAGGTAAGTGTTAGCAAGGACGGAAGCATTGTCAACAATAGTTCCTTCCGCGATTTCGCAGCCTCGCTCAATGGAACTATGCGGTCCTATGAGCGCACGAGCACGAACAGTGACGCCCGAACCGACGTAGGCAGGCGCTGAAAGTTTGGCGCCGTGGTGCACGCGAGCATCGTCGTGAAGCCAGACGCCCTTTTCAATCTGCCTTCCAGCTGGTACGTACTCGCAACGGCCATTCAAACTATCCGAAACCAGCGCCCTTGCGTCGTGGACAGAGGACAATCGATTGATATACCCGCTGAAGCTGTAACTCGTATTTGAAGCGGAGGCCGCGAGCATGTCGCTGAGCGCGATGGTCGGGTTCTTAGCCAAATGGCGAGAACTTAACACCCACAGATCGACTGGGCCTTCGTCTGTGTTGACAGCCGTGACTTGGTGCTTCGCGTCGCGATGAGTCCGCGCCAGGTTTGCGAAATCAATTTCGACATAAGCTCCCAGGCGGTACAGCAGAACCATCTCGGCTCCGTGTCCGACCAACTCTCGAACCGCACCCTCGGCGGCCGACCAAAGATAGCTGGCATCAGGTACGAGGTCGAGACGAACAGCATTTGCAGTCTTAGCCCTCAGCAGCCGCGAAAACTTCTCTTCGATCACGAGCGTGATGGATTTAACGCCCGTCTGTAATAGCTTCTGGATCACACAATCCAGTGGGGATCGGCCGAGCAGGTCAGCGCAAACCATAGGTTTTCCGCTTATGGATTCTCTAGGCTCGCTGAGAACTAGCGCGTCGACAACCGCTTCCGCACTCTCGAAACCTGGCCCCACCACGATGGTTGCGCTGATCGTCATAGTATCTTTCAGTACAGCTTTTCTCCCCTTTACAGCAATTCCCAAAACTACCGGCTATCGCCGCCTCATACCATCAGGTGCAGCCCGTAGGTCGCAATTCCGCTTCCTGTAAGCCACGTGGACTGCTATGCCGGAAGCGAAACTGGTTTCTTTCCCAGAAGAATGCGGCAAAGCAGCAACCAACGCTTGAGGTTGGTTGTCATTAAGAAATTTTCCTTTACATGCTCCCGGCCATTTTCTCCAAGCCGCTTGGCGAAGTCGGGGTGCGTCAACAAAAAACGAATTTGGAAGGCACACCCTTCCACCGAGTGCACCAGAATGCCAGTCAATTTGTGTGCGATCTGATTCGGGATGCCACCAACTGCCGAAGCGATGGTTGGCTTCCCTTTCCACAAGCCTTCGGTGACGGTCAGCCCAAATCCTTCCTTAATGGACTTCTGCACGATGATGGTCGAGGCCCGTTGCAGCGCATTGATCTCCAGCCCGCACCAGGGAGGCAAGTCCAGAATGATAATGTCCCGATCGTTCCCCGCCGCTTCCTTTACCTCCTGGAGAACGGCTGCGCCTTCTGGATCGTCCGTCGCACCACCCCCTGCCATCACCAACTGGCAGTCGACATATTTCTTCGCCAGCTTGAACGCCTGGATCACTCCCACAGGATCTTTGGCCCGGTCGAAACGGGATACCTGGGTCACGATGGGTCGCGAGCGATCGATACCGAATTCGTCGCACACGCCTTGGATTGTGGCTTCATCCAGTTCCTTGTTCTTTTCCGACAGCGGATCAATGCAGGGATAGAAAAGATACTGGGGAATCGGCAACTGGCGAGTAAACGCCTGTGACGAGAAAATTGCCGCGTCGTATTGCTCGATGAAGGGTCGCAGAAAACCCCACACCTCGGAGTTCGGATGAGACAGGTCAATATGGCAACGCCAAATCCAGTGCGACGATGAGTTCTGCCGGGCCCGAATCAACGCCGCAGGCTGAGGATCGTGAATGACGACAAAATCCTCTGTAAACTGAATGCGCTGGCGATTCTGCTCGTTGTATGAAAGAAAAATCTCCTGCGCACTCTTGGTCAGCTGATAGTCATTACCCTGTAACGCGTTGTGAAACGCTTTCGTGACCTCAAAAAAGTCATTGCCGCCCGTGATCACGTCCCAGTGAGTGTTGATTTCAAGCTCACAAAGCATTGGCACAAGACGGTTCAGCATCTCGGCCACGCCACCGCCAACGGCGGTTGAATTAACCATCTTCAGGGACTTACCTTTTAGATCCTGAGACAAGAAATACAGCGAATCCAGATTGGATTGACCAATGATGCTCTGGTAGTCGTCCAATCGTGGTGGCGGCTGTGGGGCCGGCGGCGTGCGGTAGTCCCGCACGGACTTTCTTCTCTCCACCCCCCCCGGAGGTGGGGCGCTCGCCGCTGTTGTCGTCTGCCCGTTAGTCGGCGAAGTTTGTTCAGCGATTGATTGTGTTGGATTCATTATTCCTTGCTCTTAACGAAGCACCCTTTCGACGATTTCGACCATTTGCTGCCGCACGTTCTCCATGGTGGCTGTATAGATGTCAATTCGGTTGACAGCGCGGGCCGCATCCGGAAGATTCATCTCTTCCAAAAGCCACTGTGAGAAGTCATTTGACATAAGCTTCAAGCGCAGCCGGGCTTCTATGAAGTGATGATGAATGGAGTGAATGCTCACCCGGCGCAAACCGTCCGCAAAACCTGGCAGCGTGTCCGGAGCAAAAGATGTGGGTAATATCACGATGTCCGCTACGCAGAAGTAGAACGGTTCGTCCGCGGCCCGCAGTGCGGCATCCGGCTTGCGTTTAACGTACTCCTCAAGTATCGCGACCAAAGCCTGGCGCAGGTCCTCCAGCGATGTGAATTCGCGCACATCGACGCTGGCCAGTTGTTCGGCCAATGCTGCTTCGGTACATGCCGACAAGGCCCATTGCGCAAAATCGTTGGAGAAACCGTGGCGGATGAAATGATGTTCCTGAAGCGTCCTGAACGTGTGCTGAAAAACGGAGTCGAGCGGGCATCGCCGCAATGCCGTCAGCAATTCGGACAAATTATTGGCCTTCTCTCGGCCGATGCGCAGAAGCTGTTCGGAAGTATTAAAGTAAAACGGCTTTTTAGACCGCACTTCTGAGGGTCGTACAGTTTGTTCTTCAATCACGGGTTGTCCTCTCGAAACCGGCAACTGCGCCCGGCAGCGCTGCCCGAGATGCATTTGCCCATTCGGTTAAGAAACTTATCAACTCATCCGGCGGACGAAGCCATGTTTTAGCTGCCGTCTGACGCCATTCAGGGCGCACCAGCACGGTCAGACCCCTCCCGCTCAGTGCCTCGAACGCCTTCTCGTCCGTCACATCGTCGCCCAGATAAGCGACCGGTACGTCGTCATCCAACTCGCGCACTAGGACCCTGACCGCGTCGCCTTTATCGCAATTCGGGACTCGAAATTCCACGCCCCCGTCAAACTCCAAAATCCACATCGACGATTTCTGCGCAATGGGGAACCATCCGCGCAGAACGTTCTCTCGAATTTCATCCCGGACGTCGGCGGACAATCTCCGCCAATGCACGGCAACTCCGCCGGGTTTGAATTCTGTCTGCGGCTCGAGGCCCAGGCTCGACAACCAATTCCGCGCCTCGCGCAGTGCGTCACAAGCTTTGTCAGAAACCACCGAAGTTTCAGAGAGACTGCCACCCGGCCTGAGACGTTGAAAACCATGCGCTCCCCAGATTTCGGGAGCCGGATCCAAACCAAGAAGCGTCACTATGTCAGATGCACTTCGACCTGTGACAATCACCACCCTTGTGTGACCGGACGCAATAATCGTCTGCAGTAAGTCCACTACTCCTGCATATGGCTTGGCATGAGACCGTTCCACCACAAACGGTGCGATTGTCCCGTCGTAATCGAGCAGCAGGGCCGACTGCCTCGCTTTCTGCACGCTGCTGAGAAATCGCTTTATTTCACTTGTGCTCTGTAATCCTGGAACCATTTCGTATACGTTTTCTATTCCGATGAAGTTAATTCGTGCGTCCGTTCTCCAGTCTCCTTCGCTCCCTCTATACGCAAACCGCAGAGCTCCGAGATCAAGGTCCCAGCCCAGCGATAGACATTGTTTTCCCGCACCGTTCTGCGCATGGTGCGCATTCTCAGCTGCATTTCTTCCCGCGGCATCTCGAGGGCCGCGCGGATGGCATCTGCGGTCTGGTCGATGTCATAAGGATTTACCAGCAAAGCATCAGGAAGCTCACGAGAAGCACCAGTAAATCGACTGAGTACCAGCACCCCACGCTCGTCGTACCGCGAGGCCACGAATTCTTTTGCTACCAGATTCATGCCATCGTGCAATGAAGTCACAAGACACAGGTCTGCAGCCCGGTAGTAAGGCTGAATCTCTTTGTGTCCATGCTGGCGTTTCAGCAAGATGATCGGCTTCCAGCGATCGCTCTGAAAACGCCAGTTGATCCGTTCGGCTTCGGCTTCAACCTCAGTCTGCAAATCGTGGTATCGCTTGATGTGAGTGCGGCTCGGCGCTCCAATCTGCACAAACGTGAATTGCCCCTGGTAATAAGAGTACTTCTCAAGGAATCGTTCAATCGCCAGAAATCGTTCCAGAATCCCCTTTGTATAGTCGACACGGTCAACACCGATTCCCAGAAAAGTCACGTCCAATGAAAGAGATTTGAGCAGGGCAGTACGTTCGCCTTCAGTCGTTTCGTTTTCAGAAGGAGACTCTTCCGCAAAATCAACACTAATGGGGAACGGCTTCACCATCGTTACATGCCCCATGCGGCGCACCGAGAAGTGCTCCCAATCGACTCGCGATTCGAGAGTGCGATCGACCGTCTGCATGAAATTGTTGCAATGTGACTGAATGTGAAATCCGAACAAGTCAGCGCCCAGGAGGCCGTCTACAAGCTCCCTCTGCCATGGGCAGATGCGGAACGCCTCCGGATTCGGCCATGGAATATGCCAGAAAATTGCGACCCTTGCATCCGGTCTTTGCTGCTTGATCAGGCGAGGTAACAAGGCAAAGTGATAGTCCTGAAGCAGGACGATTGGATTGGTGACATCCTCGATTTCCTCAAGTACTGCATCGGCGAATTTCCGATTCACCGCCTGATAGGCTTCCCAATCCGCAGCCCGAAAGATAGGACGGGTATGAGCGATGTGGCAGAGCGGCCACAGGCCTTCATTGGCAAATCCGTAGTAGTAGCCTTCCTCTTCTTGTTTGGTCAGCCATACCCGCCGCAGGGTGTAGTGCGGATCGTCGGGAGGCACGCGAATCCTATCGCGGGCATCCACGGTTTCGCTATCGGCGTCGCCGCTGCCGTGGGCCACCCACGTGCCGTCACAGGCATACAAAACAGGTTCGAGCGCAGTTACCAACCCACTCGGAGGCACGACGACTTCCCACGATTTCCCCTGGCGAACATGCGTGTAAGGTTCGCGATTTGAAACTACCAGTAGCCGTCCACCATTCATCCGGGAGCGAACATGCACGGCGAGACGATCTGCGGTCCACTGCGAGGCTGAGGCTTCCCGCAAACGCGCTTCGGTTTCGGCTGCGGAGCGAGCGTCGTTCAAACTTTGCGTCAAGGTTGCAACTTCGCGCGCCAGTGGACGAAAAATTGCCAAATCCGGTGCATGTTGCCTGAGATGGCCTCTCCCAGTTCGCAAGGCTCGCATCCACTGCGCGGTGCGGGCAATTGGGCCAGCGATGCTCCAGCGCACGATGATTAGCGTAATGACTGTAATAAGCAGGACATAAACGAGCGCGCTTAAGAAGGTTTCTTTCCAGATCCGCTGAATGTCAGCCGAGATGTAGCCGACGTCATGAACCAGCGCGAGCGTTCCCGTGATCGGTTCGTCATCGTCGGGAGGATGAAGCGGCAAGGCATAGATGTATAGCTTGGAGTTCCCCGCTCGCTGGAAAATCCCGGTTCCTTGCCCCGTCTGCAGTGCCTGCCCGACGACCTGAAGTGTTCCAAGGTTCAGTTGTGCCAGGTCTTCAGTTCCAACAATTAAATTATTTTGCGGGTCGTAGATAGCGACGCCGAGCAGGTGTTCGCGATTCGCAAACTTATCCACCGTTCGATGCAGCGCACGCATCGAGTTTCGCTGCAGATCGTGCTCAACGCTACCGGCAAGGCTTTCGGCGAGTATTTCCGCGCGGTGAGCTACGTCCCGCCGCATGTTCCGGCGTTCCGAAAGAGCCTGATAATAGGAAAAAGATAAGGACGTGAGGCTGATAGCCAGAATGAGGGCTACGATCAGGCGCGCGCTAAGTAGTCTCATGCCATGATCCCCGTGGTTAAGCGGTTAAGTCGGTGCGGCGCGCTCCGGGCCGTTGTTGGGTCGCCCAGATAACCATCCATTGTACGTCTTGTTTTGAACAAGGGCTGGGAAGTACATCCGTTGCCCCAAGCGCAAGCGCTCGCTGGAGGGTTCCCTGTTCGCCGCTGGCGGAGGTCAGCACGACCACAGGCACTTTAAAACGCCGTGCTTTCGACAGAAAGTCACGGTAAGAAAGGTCTTCACCCTGCTGCTCACAAAATGCCAGAGAAAAATCTTGCCGGCTAAGGAGTTCGACAGATTCCAGCAGAGAGGATGAGCCCACAATCTCGAAGTTCCATTGACGAAGGGCGTCGTGGATTACCTTGCGATTCTCCAAGCTGCGTCCAATCACCAGCACTCGACGTGTAATGGCTTTTAAAGCCTCCATGCGTATTTGTTTCCCAATTCACTGCATTAACCCGAACACCAACTCCGTTTTAACTGCTCCGAAGAGGCGTACTCAGAGATACTTCGGCACTTACACCAGCCTATTCGCCTTGTGAAATGTCAAGAATCCGGTAAAACCAGTAAAGGGCGGACACAGTCGCCTTACGAAGCCTTAGAGGAGTAACGAATCTAAACTACGGGGGCTAGAAGACCTGGACGATCCCGTTGCGCACGGCGTAAAGGGTTAAGTCTGCTACAGAATGAAGATCGAGCTTACGCATGATATTGGTCCGGTGAGTTTCGGTTGTCTTGACACTCAGGTTCAACGCCACGGCGACCTCTTTACTGGTCTTGCCCTCCGCAAGAAGTTGCACAACCTCTCGTTCCCGGGGCGTCAACCGATGACGGCAGAGAGTTTGTACGGCGCGCTGCGGGTTCAAATAACCTTCAAGGACCAGTTCAGCGACTTCCGAAGTAAAGAAAGTGCCGTGTTTCTGCAGCGCTTCGACTGCGGCAACCAGGTCGCGGCCCGCGTCGGACTTCAACAAGAAACCTCGAGCGCCAACCGAGAGAACATCACGTACCACCTGTTCAGAATCGTGAACAGTGAGGATTAGGACCGACGTCATCGGCATACTGGCAGTGATCTGCCGCGCGGCATCCAGGCCATTCAGATTCGGCATGCCGATATCCAGCAACACTAGATCGGGACGAAGTTGGCGAGTAAGTTCAACCGCCTCGCGGCCGTCCTGGGCTTCGCCGCACACATTCCAGCCAGCGTGGTTCTCCAGCAAGGTACGAATTCCATGACGTACAATCTCGTGATCGTCAGCAATGAGAATACGGAACGGGTTCATCCCCTGCGTCCTCTCGCCCAGCGAACCAGATACTTCGGCAACTGCATTGGAGTCTTGGATTGCGGTCACGGTTGTTTTAATGCACACCTTTTGCCAAACATATACCTCCTGCAATTGGCGAGGCTTACTCCTCATCTCCTTAAACTCATACAGTTTATGTAAGTAATTTTTTCATGGCTTATGTGCGAGGTTTCTACCCGAAAAACTGGCCCTTCGTTACATGAAAAGCTGGAGAGTGCTCAGGTGGAAGCTTTACTCAGTCCGAAATCGCAATTTGAGAAAACTTATTTTGCGGCGGCGGCTTTGCTGGCGGGCTTGCAAAACTCGCTGACACGGCGAGCCAACATTTCAGTGGAGAATGGCTTGGTCAGCAGAACAGCGTCTGCGCCTAACTTCAAATTTTCGAGCGCCGCAGCCTCGGTATATCCAGACATGAAGATTACTCTGACACTCATGCGCTTTTGGCGTAACTGTTCCACCAACTCCGGGCCGCCCATGCGCGGCATAACAATGTCAGTAATAAGAATGTCTATTGCTCCGGCGTGGGCGTCGGAAACAGCGATGGCCTCTAGTCCGTTACCGGCTTGCAGGACCGTGTAGCCGAGACGCCGTAGCGTTTCGGCGGTGAGGGTGCGGAGCGGGGCCTCGTCTTCGACGAGCAGGATTGTACCTTCTCCCTTGGTGAGCGTGGCGGAACTGGCCGAAGACGGACTGGCCGAGGCTTTGTTGACCGCGGGAAGGTAGATCTTGAACGTCGTTCCCATCCCGGGTTCACTGTAAACTCCAATATCTCCACGGCTCTGCTTCACAATTCCGTAGACCGTCGCCAGCCCGAGCCCGGTTCCTCTTCCTGCATCTTTCGTCGTGAAGAACGGCTCGAAGATATGGGCCAGCACCTCGGGCTTCATCCCGTGGCCGGTGTCGGTCACCGCGATGAGGACAAACGGACCGGGCGCAACATCGCTGTGTGTCGCTGAATAAGTATCGTCGAGCACGCAGGAGTGTGTCTCAATCACCAACTTGCCGCCGGTCGGCATGGCATCGCGCGCGTTGACCGCGAGATTCATGATGACTTGTTCAAGCTGTCCAGGATCCACTTGCACTCTTCCGGCTTGTTCGGACAGGTTGGTCACAAGCTCAATGTCTTCGCCAATCAATACCCGTAGCATCTTTACCATGCCAGAGACGATCTGATTGGGATCGAGAACTTGCGGCTCCAGTACTTGCTTGCGGCTGAAAGCCAACAGTTGGCGCGTCAATCCGCTGGCGCGGTCACCGGCACGCTTGATTTCCTCCAGCTGCGGACGCACCTCGGGCGGAACTGCGTCTTGGACAAGCTCGCTATAGCCCTTGATGATCATCACGAGATTGTTAAAGTCGTGGGCGACACCACCGGCGAGACGGCCAACGGCTTCAAGACGAGCCGAGCGCAACATACTCTCGCGTGATTGCTTGAGATGATTCCGCATCTCGATGAAAGAACGCGTCAGGGCGGCGACTTCGTCTTTTCCAGTCAGCGGAATCGTGAAGTCGTAGTTCCCTTCTTCGAGTTGGCGGGTACCATATACCAGTCTTTCGATGGGCTGCGTGATCTGGCGAGACAAACCAAAAACTACCAGCGCGCCCACGACGATCGCTAAGATACCCATCCCGTAGAGAGTACGGTCGAGTTCATTAAGAAAAGCCGTTGCCTGATCGTAGGACTGCAGGAAGTGGAGGCGTACGGGATGATCGCCGCTCAGTTCGGCCGGGCTTGCGAGGTAGTGTTCACCAGCCAGGGTCACGTCACGAATGCTTGCATCGGCTTCTGCGGCCTGAAACAGATTAGCTTTTTCGGACGTTAGCGAACTCAGAACTACTTTTCCATCGCGTTCAAAAATCAAGCTCGAGTTGCCGAAGAGATCGGTTCGATGAATTGCCTGCGGAGAAACTTCCCGCCCCAGGGCGATTCGACCCAGGATGTGTTGTACTTCACCCGCACCCGCCACGATGGGAACCACGTTAACGTCGAACAGATGGCCGCCGGAAACCCACCAATCCTGGCTACCGCTTGTTGCTTGAAGCAATTGCGCTGCCCATGATTCGCCGAGTTCGTTCGATTTCGCAAAGAAGCCAAGAACCTGCCCGCCTGAACTCTGTAACACAAGAAGGTCTGCCTGGCTGGTTTGCCATAATGATGCGGCACCGTCCTGAATCGTCGGACGGTCGTTCGTCGACATCAAGGCTTTCAGGCTTGGCTGATCTGCGATCAGCAGCGCGCCTTGCCTGGCCTCTTCCCGGCGTGCAGACTCAATCTCCGTATAGACTGCCGACTCCGCCTGCAATGTAGAAATAAGGTCGCGGCGGACATGGGTTCGAAGCTGCGCGTGAACCAGAACTAACACAGACGCTGTCAATAGAAAGATGACCGCCAGCATGGAAGCCAGCAATTTGTTGCGAAGGTGGCTGGAAAGTTTGTTCAGCACAGCTTGGCGGAAGCTTAGCCGGTTCAGCTTTGTCCGGCGAGGCACCGAGGTAATGCGAAGTCGCAGATTAGACGCGGATTAGCAGGTTTTCCCCGAAACCTGGCTTGGCGTGCGTGGTACAATGGATGTTCGCCTGCAAGAATTTCGAGGCAACGCGTGATCTCCTACGGGCGGGTCCTGCACAGAGCGATCAACGCAATCAAAGTCCATAGAATGAGGTAAATCCATGTCTGGCCATTCAAAATGGGCCACAATTAAGCACAAGAAGGGCGCGCTCGACGCCAAGCGAGGCAAGATTTTCACGCGCCTCATTAAGGAAATCTCCATTGCCGCCAAGAATGGCGGCGGCGATCCCGATTCCAATCCTCGTCTGCGTACCGCCATCCTGGCCGCGAAGGCGGAGAACATGCCTGCCGACAATATCAAGCGGGCCATTCAGCGCGGCACCGGCGAGTTGCCTGGCGCTACTTATGAGGAATTCACCCTCGAGGGCTACGGACCCGGTGGAGTCGCAGTGCTTCTCGACATCAACACCGACAACCGCAACCGCACCGTCAGCGAAATTCGCCACGTGTTTGGCAAGAACGGCGGCAACATGGCTGAAGCCGGCGCGGTGTCGTGGATGTTCCACAAGAAGGGCGACATTGTAGTTCCCAAGAATGCAGCCAAGGAAGATGATCTGATGGGCATCGTACTCGACGCCGGCGCGGACGACCTGAAAGATGATGGTGAGACATGGGAAGTTCTCTCCGATCCGTCCGCTTACGAGGCAGTGCTCGAAGCGGTGAAGAAAGCCGGCATCGAACCGGCATCGGCGAGCGTCGCGATGATTCCCCAGAACTACATCAAGCTCGAAGGTCAGGCGGCCAATACCATGATTCGCTTGATGGAAGCTTTGGAAGAGCACGACGACGTACAAAATGTGCATTCCAACTTCGATATCGATCAGAAATTGCTGGAAGAAGTCGCAGGATAATAGAATTTTCGCAGGATCGAGCCGCCCAAAACTGGGCGGCTTTTGTTTTTTGTGTTGTGAGCAGGCATCGCTCCGCAAGTTTTCAACATCACGGTGCAAAATCTTGTTGAAAACCGCGAAAGTAACTTCGGAAGTAGTTCTGCGACAAATGCTTGTACACTTTGCACTGAACTCGATGCTGGCACTTCAGTGGTAAGTAAAAAATTTTGGTGGGGCGGGTGGCAGTGAAGGTCAGGCTCGACAAGCTTTTGTTCGAACGCGGGCTGGCGCCGTCGCGCGAACGCGCACAAGCGCTGATTCTCGCCGGCAAAGTCCTGGTCGACGATCAAAAGATCGAAAAAGCTGGTGAAGCGGTCGACGCGGACGCCGCAATTCGCCTGCTGGGCGAGGATTTGCGCTATGTCGGCCGGGGCGGGCTCAAGCTTGAAAGAGCGCTCGACCATTGGAAGATCGATCTGACGGGGAAAGCTTGCATGGACGTCGGAGCGTCTACCGGAGGATTTACCGACTGCATGCTGCAGCATGGCGCGTCGCGTGTCATCGCAGTCGACACCGGCCGCGGACAGATGGATTTCCGTCTGCGACAAGATACTCGCGTGCGCCTGCTGGAAAATACCAACGCTCGCTACCTGACTCGGGGACAGGTGGAAGTGGAAATTGATTTTGTGGCGGTCGACGTCTCGTTCATTTCTGCAACGTTGGTGCTGCCGGCGGTGATCGAGGCAGCTTTTTCGGAGGAGCGTAAAACGCACGAGCTTGTGGTTCTGGTAAAGCCACAATTCGAGGCCGGACGTGAACACGTAGGCAAGGGCGGGATCGTGCGCGACGAGACTGCTCAACTGGCGGCCGTCGAGAAAGTGCGAGCTTGCCTGGCAGACTTGGGCTGCAATCAAATCGACGTCATCGATTCCCCGATCCTGGGTACGGAAGGAAATCGCGAATTCCTGGTGCACGCGGAAAAGTAGCGCTCCGCCATAGACGCAAGCGGGCGCCTCTCCCCCTCTAAACTTCAGAACTCCGGACAGAATTCGGTACAATGCAAGTTCGCCATGCCCACAGAGAAAGTGTCCTTTGCAACTCCGAAGGCCGCGGCCATCGCTTCCAAACCGAGTCGGCAAGAACTCGCAACTATCGTTCCTCAGTTGGTGAAGTGGCTGACCGAACACGGATACAAGATTATCGTTGATACTGAAACCGCTCCGCACGCCCCGGGCATGCAAGTGGTCAATCGCGATGACCTTGGCTCGCATCCCCTGAACTTCGTGGTGGTCCTCGGCGGCGACGGCACTCTGCTCTCAACCGCACGGGCTGTGGCAAAAGCAGGCATTCCGATCCTGGGAGTAAACCTGGGGCTTCTCGGATTTCTAACCGAGGTGCGGCTCCCTGAATTGTTCCCAACCTTGGAAGGGATCGAAAGTGGCTGCTGCAATGTGGAAGCGCGCACCATGGTGCATTGCGAAGTGCAACGCAAGGGCGCCATCGTTGCTCGCTACGATGCGCTCAATGACATCGTTGTTGGCAAGGGGACGATTTCACGGCTGAACCACTGCGACGTCTATGTGGACGGCGTGTTTGTTTCCGCCTACCTCGCCGACAGCCTGATCGTTTCCACACCGACAGGTTCAACCGCGTATTCGCTGGCCGCTGGCGGACCGATTCTTACTCCGAACATTCCGGGATTCGTGATCACTCCGGTTTCGGCCCACTCGTTGACGCACCGTCCGGTGGTCGTGCCGGACACCGCCATAATCGAATTGGTGGTCAATACCGGAGCCGAAGAAGCTTATCTCAGTATTGATGGCCAGGTAGGCACCCCGGTGTACGACGGCGACAGACTTCGTTGCCGGAAATCAGAACACTACGTCAAGCTGTTACGCATAAAAGGAACTTTCTTCGACGTGTTGCGAGAAAAATTAAAGTGGGGACAGCGGTAATCCTTCCAGGAGCCAAGAATTGAGTTACAAATCCTCGTTGGGCGTTCTTGTTGCAATCTTCCTTTCCACATTCTCAAACGGACAATCCAAACCGGCTGCCGATCTAATCATCAAGAACGCGAACATTTGGACGGTCGACGACTCGCATCCGAAGGCAGAGGCCGTGGCCGTGTTGCGCGACCGGATCATCGCAGTGGGATCGAACGCGGAGATCGATGCCTTGAAGGGTACGGATACTCAGATCATCGATGCCGGTGGCAAATTGCTTTTACCCGGCTTCAACGATGCTCATGTCCATTTTGTAAACGGCGCGAGAACGCTCGAGGAAGTACAACTCAACGATGCTACCAGCAGTGACGAGTTCGTTCGACGTGTCAAGGAACAGGTGGCGAAGACACCCAAGCGCGAGTGGATCCTCGGCGGAGACTGGGACGAAACCAAGTGGACGCCGTCCCAGCTTCCTACAAAAGAGATGATTGATGCCATCACGCCGAACAATCCGGTTTTCATCGACCGGTATGACGGCCACATGGCGCTAGCTAATTCTATTGCGCTGCATATGGCGGGAGTTACGGCGCAAACTCCGGACCCGCCCGGCGGTGTTATCGTTCGCGACAAGCAAGGAAATCCTACTGGAGCTTTGAAAGACGCTGCCCGCGAATTGATGGTCAAAGTGATTCCTCCGCTTGCCCACGATGAGAGGTTGGACATCATCCGGCACGGCATGACTTATGCCGCGTCAGTCGGCGTGACCAGCATTCAGGATATGAATGATGAGCGCAGCAACAGCTTCGCGGATCTTGCGGCTTACAACGAACTTCAGCAGCGCGGCGAGCTGACCCTGCGGGTTTACGTCGCCGCCGCCATCACCGATTGGCAGAAGGAGGCGCAGCTCGGAATTCGTCACGCCTTCGGGAATTCGTTTGTGCGCTTGGGTGCGCTCAAGGGATTTGCTGACGGCTCGTTGGGATCGCGGACCGCGTACTTCTTCGATGCTTATTCGGACGAGCCCTCGAACTCGGGGATTCTGGGTAAACAAATGCACCCGCTTTCCGCCATGCAGGAAAGGATTACCGGCGCGGATGCGGCTGGCATGCAGGTTTGCATCCATGCCATCGGTGACAAGGCTATCTCGACGGTGCTCGATATGTACTCGCAAGCTTTCCAGGGCCACAATGGTTCGGATCGCCGCTTTCGTATTGAGCACGCGCAGCATATCGCAGCGAAAGACTTTGATCGTTTCGCGCAGTTAGGCGTGATTGCTTCGGTCCAGCCTTATCAGGCAATCGACGATGGCCGATGGGCTGAGACGCGGATTGGGCATGACCGTGCCAGCCGGACTTATGCCTTTCGCACACTGCTCGATCACAAGGTGCATTTGGCCTTCGGCACCGACTGGGATGTCGCGCCGCTGAATCCGTTGCTGACGGTTTACGCGGCGGTCACGCGGGTGACGTTGGACGGGAAAATGCCCAATGGATGGTTTCCGGAGCAGAAGTTGACGGTTCCGGAAGCGGTGCGCGCTTACACCATGGGTTCGGCGTATGCGGAATTTCAGGACAAAAAGAAAGGTTCGATCACTCCGGGCAAGCTTGCTGACTTTGTATTGCTAAGTGACGATATTTTTTCCATCGATCCGGCGAAAATTCGAGACGTGAAAGTTCTAAAGACGATTGTAGGTGGGAAGGTTGTGTTTGACGCCGAGAAAGCGCCGCGGAACTAGCGCTCCAGGCGAAGCAAATCGCCCACCGATTCGCGTTTCCGAACGACGGCTACTTTTCTCCCGTCAACCATAACTTCTGCCGGGCGCGGCCGCGTGTTGTAGTTCGACGAGAGCACCATGCCATAGGCACCCGTGTCCAGTACGGCAAGCAGATCGCCTTCATTTCCTTTTGCTAACTTGCGGTTGCGTGCCAGAAAGTCACCACTCTCGCAGACTGGGCCGACGACGTCGACAGTCTCTGAACGCGTCGTCGAGCCTTTAATCACTGGCACTATTTCGTGATATGCGCCGTAAAGCGACGGCCGTAGCAGGTCGTTCATGGCTGCATCAACGATCAAGAATTTCTTTCCATCATTTTTTTTGCGATAAAGGACCCTTGTTAACAACACTCCCGCCGGGCCGACGATGCTCCGGCCAGGCTCCAGTAGAAGATGAACGTTCAGGCCGCGCAGTGAACTTAGCAGCGCTCTAGCGTAGCCGGCAACCTGTTTCTTGAGGTCGTCCGGCTTTTTGTGCTGATAAGAAATCCCAAGCCCGCCACCCGCGTCGACATATTGAATGGCATGACCGTTTTTGCGAAGCGTTCTGACCAAGTCAGCTACACGTTTCATCGCGGCTGCGAACGGTTTCGGATCAGTGATCTGAGATCCGATATGAACGCTTACGCAGGCAACTCGCAAGTTCTTGATGCCGGCAGCTCGGGCATAGAGCCGCAGAGCTTCTCGCACAGGGACACCGAATTTATGTTGATGCAAACCCGTAGAAATGTAGGGGTGTGTGTCGGCGGGAACGTCGGGGTTCACTCGAAGTGCGACCCGAGCTGTTTTCTTTAGCTGCGACGCGGTTTCAGCTAAGGCTTCGAGTTCGGACTCGCTTTCGACATTGAACAGTAAAATGCCGGCACGCAGTGCAGCTCGCATCTCTTCGCGAGTCTTCCCGACGCCCGAAAAGACAACCTTTTTTGCTAAAGAGCGACCGACCGCCAACACTCGCTCGAGTTCTCCGCCTGAAACTACATCGAATCCGCAGCCGAGTCTGGCAAGTAACCGCAAGATACTCAGGTTCGAATTGGCTTTGACTGAATAACAGACAGTGTGAGGGACCGTATGAAACGCTCTGTCAAACGTTTGCAGACGTTCCCGAATCAAGCCCGCGGAGTAGACGTAGAGCGGTGTACCGAATCGGCTGGCTAGCGAAGCAACAGAAATCGCATCGCAATACAGAGCTTCCGTTCCGCGTTCGCTTTCGCGATAAGCAAATCCGCAGGTTTGAGCTCTTCTGGCGGCCGATCTCACTTGCGTTTTCCGGGGCCGTCTTTCACGCGGATTGCGACTACAGTCTGGTCATCAAAAGTTTCTTCGCCGGCGGCGTGGGCAGTTGCCGCTTTAAAAAGAGATTTGACCACGCACTCGGCGGACACATTGGCACACTTAGCGACAATTTCTTCCGCGCGCCTGCGGCCGAAGAGTTCGCCCGCTTTGTTGCGGGCGTCCAGAATTCCGTCGCTGAAGAAAACGAACATGTCTCCCGACTTGGCTTTGAAACTCAACTCGTCGTACTCGGCTTCGTCAAATAATCCAAGCGGCAAGCCAGTGGCTTCGATCACTTCGATTTTCCCGTCGTGGCAAAAGATCGGCCGCGGCAAGCCGGAGTTCGACACACGCAAGGTACGGTTTGCGTCGTCCCAGACCGCGTAAATGATGGAAACGAACTGGCCATCGATCCTGCGCTCGCCCAAAGAAAAATTCACCGCGGAAAGCATCTCGGCTGGCGAGGGCTCGATTGGCGCGTGGGAACGCAAGATGCCGCTAACCAGAGCCGCGTAGATGGCAGCTGGCGCGCCTTTACCGCTGACATCACCGATGGCGATCGCAGTCCGCGACAACGAATAAGGAACAAAATCGTACAAGTCGCCGCCAATGGCGCGAGCCGGCACGAACTTGGCCGCGATATCCAGGTGCGCTACCGTCGGCAACGTGGGAGGTAGCAAACGGAATTGCAGCTCCCTCGCCAGCGCGAGATCACGCTCCAGGCGCTTCTCTTGAAGCGCAATCTGCTCGTAAAGCTGCGCATTCTCGATAGCAATCGCGATCTGCGCTGCGAGCGTGCTGACAGTACGACGATGATCTTCGGTAAAGAAACCACGCCGGGTGTGCTCAAGGTCAAGAACACCGATCACCTTGTCCTTGTAAATCAAAGGAACAACAAGTTCCGAGCGCGTCTCGGGGTTCAGCGTGATGTAACGCGGGTCTTTGCTGACGTCAGGAACGAGCACGGGCGTGCGATGCTGCGCCGCGTAGCCTACGATGCCGCGGCCAAGAGGAATATCGTGCTTGAGCTGAATGTTCTCGTTGAACCGCAGCGAGAAGCGGTGTTGCAACTTCCCCTCCGACGGATCCAGCAACAGAATGCTGAACATCTGAAAGTCAATCAATCGGCTGAGAAGCTCACCGACACGCTTGAGTAGCTCGTCGACGTTCAGGATGGATGTCAGCTCGCGCGAAATCTCGTTTAGCAGCACCAAGGTCCGTGCCTGGCGAGTGGTACGCGTATAAAGCCGCGCGTTTTCGATCCCCACCGCCATGCGTGAACCGATCAGCATCAGCAGGCGCTTGTGCTCTTCGGTGAAGTGCGCGGGCTGAGGAGATTCGATGTCGATGATCCCGATCAGCCGGTTTTTAACGATAAGCGGGACCGCAAGCTCGGAGCGAACGTTGGGAACAGCCGAAATGTAGCGCGGGTCGGTACTGACGTCGTCTACCAGAATAGGCTCACGTCGAAGCGCGGCGATGCCGGTCACCCCCTCGCCAACCTTCACCCGCGCCCGTTCGGCGACCTCTTTGGCGTACCCGACCTGGAAACGAATGCGCAGTTCCTGGGCCTTCTCGTTCAGCAAAAGAATGGCGAAAATTTCGTAATCGATGACCTTGCGCACCAACTCGGCCACGCGGCGCAGCGTGGTGTCCAAGTCGAGCGTGGTGTTAACCACGTCGGCCACCTCAAGGAGAAGTGGTTCGACTTTATTCGACAGATCGGGTTGAGTTTCGACGGATCCCACTCCTTCCATGATAACAGCCGTGCTTTTGATACTCGCATAGCGCCGCTAGCGCTAAATCTGCTTGGGAACCACGCAGATATCGGGCAAACTACGGTATTTTTCGGCATAGTCGAGGCCGTAACCGACAACGAATTCGTCGGGAATCTTGAAACCCAGGTAGTCGGCTTCGATGGGCTGTTGCCTTCGTGAAGGCTTATCCAGGAGTGCAGCGATGCGCAGGCTTTTCGGCTGATGCGCCGAAAGGATCTTTTTCAAGAAAGTGAGCGTTAATCCGGTATCGAGAATGTCCTCGACCAAAATCACATTGCGGTCGCGCATGGAGTGGTCGACGTCTTTCGTGAGGCGTACCTCGCCGGTTGAATCCCACCCACTCTTTAACTCCTGGTCAGGCGAAGGCCGATTACCGTAGCTCGAGACGCCGATGAAGTCGAACGTGGCGTCCAATTGGACCTGCCTGGCGAGATCTGCGAGAAAAATTGCAGCGCCTTTGAGTACGCCGACGAAGATGATGGCTTGACCGGAGAAGTCGCGCGTGATTTCGGCGCCCATCGCAGCAACCCGTTCTGCGATCTGCTGGCGCGAAATCAGGACCTGCAACTCTGGCATCGAGGTTCATATTAAACTAGCCACAAAGCCATTCATAGAAAGCAATTCGCGGATTGGGCCGGAGAATTTTCATATGAAATTAAACGGCGTCAAAATTACCTGGCTGGGACATGCAACGTTCCTGGCTGAAACTCCCGGCGGCAAGACTGTTCTGATCGATCCCTGGGTGATGGGCAACCCGATGTGCCCGGACAAAGAAAAGAACATCAAGCACGTTGACGTGATGCTGGTTACCCACGGCCATGGCGACCACATCGGAGACGCGGTGGAGATTGCAAAAAAACATAAGCCTAAAGTTGTCGGCATTCCGGAATTGTGTCACTGGCTCGCGAAAAAAGGCGTGCAGAACCTGGCCGAGATGAACAAGGGCGGAACGCAGACCATTGGCGATGTAAAAGTCACCATGGTACATGCTGACCATTCTTGCGGGATTCAAGACGGCGACGAGATGGTGTACGGAGGCGAAGCCTGCGGTTACGTGGTGGAATTTGCCGGCGGCCTCAAGATCTATCATGCCGGTGACACGAATGTATTTGGAGATATGCGCATCATTCATGAGCTGTATGCGCCCGACATCGCCATGCTTCCAATCGGCGATCACTACACCATGAGTCCGCGCGAAGCGGCCTATGCGTGCAAACTGTTGCAACCGAAAACCGTGATCCCGATGCACTTCGGAACATTCCCGGTGCTGACGGGTAAGCCCAGCGATTTGCAGCGCCTGGTGACAGGCATGGAAGTAGTCGAGATGAAGCCGGGCCAGACAATTTCCTGATTCCACGTTTTTTCAAGCTCAAGCAATCAGAAGGCAAAGCACATGTCAAAATTCAACCCTAGTTGGCGCATGGGTGGTATCACGGCCGATGCGGTAGAAAACTATCTTTACTCAACTCTTCCAGCCCGCGACGAAGTTCTGGCTGAGATCGAGGCCGAAGCCGCCAAGCGCAACATTCCGATTGTCGGCCCGGTAGTTGGAAGAATTCTGCAGCAGTTCGCCATCATCAGCGGGGCAAAGACAGTCTTCGAAATGGGATCGGCAGTCGGCTACTCGACCATTTGGTGGGCAAGAGCCGTTGGCAAGGGCGGTAAGGTTTTTTATACCGATGGCAACCCGAAAAACGCGGCGGAGGCGGAGAAATATTTCAAGCGTGCCGGAGTCTCTGAGCAGATAAAGATCAGCGTTGGAGATGCGCTCGAGTTGCTTTCCGAGCAGAAACAGGAATTCGACATCATCTTTAACGATGTCGACAAAGAAGATTACCCTCGCGTGTTTCGGCTTGCTATCCCCAAACTTCGCAAGGGCGGACTTTTCATCACCGACAATGTGCTTTGGAGTGGCAAAGTCGCAGATCCGAAGAATAAAGAGGCGTCGACCAAGGCAATTCTGGAGTTCAACCGGTTACTCTATGGATCTTCTGAGCTTTTCACAACGATCCTGCCGGTGCGTGATGGTGTAGCTATCGCCGTAAAAAAGTAGGCGGCGTTTTCTTGTGCGACCCGCGTCACATTTCACTTTTCCCGTTTAGTGAAATAATGAGTGCGCGTGTCCGCTTCGCACGAAACCGACGAACTTTTTCTTCGCCGCGCCCTTGACCTGGCGCGGAAAGGCATAGGGCTGACCTCACCTAACCCTTGCGTGGGCGCAATCCTGGTGGGCGGTCAGGGCGCCATCGTGGGCAGCGGCTTTCACACCTATGAAGGGGTGAAACACGCCGAGGTTCTGGCGATCGAGCAAGCCGGAGACAAAGCGCGCGGCTCGACGTTATACATCAACCTTGAGCCTTGCTCGCATCACGGACGAACTTCGCCCTGCGCTGACGCGGTAATCGCGGCAGGGATTCGACGCGTGGTCGCGTCGATGCCGGACCCAAACCCGAACGTTAGCGGCGCGGGCTTCGCCAAGTTGAAAGCGGCGGGCATTGAAGTCTCAGTGGGCGGTCTTAGCGAGGAAGCGAAGGTCCTGAACGAAGGCTTTGCCAAGTACATCGTCCACGGGGCGCCGTTGGTGACTCTGAAAGCAGCAATGACATTAGACGGCAAAATTGCGCCTCCACCGGCGGAATCGCACAATCCAAGCGCGCTTGGATCGGGCGAAGCTGGATCGGGTTGGATCACCAGCGAGATCGCACGCGCGCACGTGCAGGAACTCCGCCACCAACACGACGCAATCCTGGTTGGTGTCGGCACGGTGATCGCCGACGATCCCTTACTAACGGATCGAAGCGGAAAACCTCGACGGCGTCCGTTGCTTCGCGTCATTCTTGATTCCCGACTGCGCCTGCCGCTTGAATCACGCATAGTCCAAACCGCCAAGGACGATGTGTTGTTGCTCTGCTCTTTTGCGGAAGAGAAAAAGAAACGGCAACTGGTCAAGCTCGGGGTGCAGGTTGAGCAGATTCCGCAACCAACGCCGGCCGGGCATCCAAACTTGGCCGCAGTGTTAGAGCATTTGGGCAACAGAGAGATTACGAGCCTGATGATCGAAGGTGGAGCGATGGTCAACTGGGCCGCCCTCGCCGAAAACATCGTTGATAAGGTTTTTCTTTACTATGCGCCGAAAATCCTCGGCGGACAGGGTTCCATACCCTTCGCCAGCGGCCATGGCTTTGCCCGAATCAGCGACGCAGCGGTGGTGAAATCGATCCGGCTGCATCGCTTTGGCGAAGACTTTGCCGTCGAGGGATATTTGAAAGATCCGTACGCATGATTTTTATTACCACGAACGAGGTCATCTATGTTTACCGGCATCATCGAAGAAGTTGGAAACGTAACTGAAATTATCCAAGGTAAAGGCACACGACACCTTACCATCTCATCAAAAAATCTCGCCAAAGAGCTCAAGCAAGGCGACAGCATCGCGGTCAGCGGCGTGTGCCTCACAGCGGTGGAAATCATGCCGGGTTTCGTAAAGTTCGACCTGGCCGATGAAACCTGGAAACGAACGTCGTTCTCGCGAATCAAGCAAGGTGCGCAAGTGAACCTCGAACTTCCTATGCGGGCGGACGGGCGATTCGGCGGCCACATTGTCCAGGGCCATGTGGACGGAACGGGGACCTTCACCGCACTCGATCCGATTCCCGGTGCCGATGACTACTGGCTGCGCATCGAGATTCCGCCGGAACTCGCGCGCTACGTCATCCACAAAGGATCGCTTTCGATTGAAGGCATCAGCCTCACTGTCGCGAGTATCGAAGGCACGGCTGTCACGGTCGCAATCATTCCTCACACCGTGCAGATGACGAACCTGAAATCTTTGAAGCGAGGCGATCCGGTGAATCTTGAAGTAGACGTCATCGCCAAATATGTTGAGAAGATGATGCAGGGTGAATCGGCGAACAGCTCACTCACTGTGGAACGCCTGGTGGCTGAAGGCTTCTAAGCACTCACACCCAGGTTCAGCTCATCGAGCTTGAGGAACTCCTGCACGATCGGGTGATCGCTCTTTTCCATGTCAGGATATGTTCCGAAGAAGAGCACCTTGGCTTCGTGCAGAAACACGACACGGTCTGCAAGTTTCTTTGCCAGCCGCATGTCATGCGTGACGACTACGCTGGTGAGGTGCAATTGCGCCTTCAACCGCTTGATCAGGTCTCCCAGAAGCTGGGCCATGAGCGGATCGACCATCGTCGTTGGCTCGTCGTAAAGAACACACTCCGGCCGTGCCGCCAGGGCACGCGCAATCGCGACCGATCGCTTCATCCCCGTAGATAAGTCTGACGGCAGCAAGTCCCGCATCTCTTTGACACCGACCATATCGAGCAAGCCGTCGACAACCTGCAGAATCTGTTCTTCACTCATGTCGCGATGCTCGCGCAAGGGGAACGCTACGTTTTCCCCAACGGTCAGCGAATCGAACAGCGCGCCATTCTGGAAGACCATGGTGACCTTTTTGCGGATAGCCTCGAGTTGTTCTTCGTTGTAGGCGGTGATGTCTTCGCAGGCCACAATCACACGGCCCTTGTCGGGCTTCAGAAATCCCATAATGTGCCCAAGCGAAACCGATTTGCCAACGCCGCTGCGCCCCAGGATGCAAACCGTCTCTCCGGTCTTCACGTCGAAGCTGACGTCGTCCAGCACGAGTTTGCTTCCAAAAGATTTGGAAACGTCTTTGAAGTCGATATACGGTCCGCTTGGTTCGTTGCTTCCCATTCGTGTCGTCAGATGATAAATGATTGCAGCAGTTGCCTTCAGCTCAGGTGTTGTGCCTGCTCGAATTCTTCCGGTGTATTCAGATTGCGAAACATCCCTTCAGAGAACCCCTGCTTGTCCAACTCGCTCGGCTGAATCACTCGGGTTTCAACGGTTGTAAAGAGCGGATCGATCTTGTTCTTTCCCTCTTTCAACGATCGCTCAGCCACTTCGGCGAATTGCGGTCGATAAATAGCGCACAGCGGCTGCAATCTTCCCCCAGCCAAGGGCAGGGTTACAACCGCATCGGTGAGCTTCGCTTGCGAAAGCAGATAATCCAGAAACGACTTTTCCACGAACGGTATGTCGACGGCCAAGATCAGATTCCAACGATTCGTTGTTCTCGATAAGGCGGAGTGGATTCCTGCTAGCGGGCCCCGCCCGACGAAATCATCTTCGACTACCTTGCCGAAAGGTGAGAACCTGCTTGCGTCGCCGACGATCTGAACGGTCGTCGAGACTTGACCCACCAAATCAAGCGCATGCGACAGCAGCGTCCCACCCTTCCACGGCAAAAAAGCCTTGTCCTGACCCATGCGGGAGCTCCTGCCGCCAGCCAGTACGAATGCGGTCAAGCCGTCCACGAAAGCGATCATACACGCCAGGTTCAGCCGCTCTACGCCTCGCGCCGGTTTTTGGTCGCAAACTCGAGGTACACGAAGGTAACCTACCCAAACTTTGCCAGCCGGTACATCATGACGGTGACAGTGTTCTGCCCGGATCGACGAACATGCCCCAGAAGTTATTGGACGTTCTTATGTTAGGTCGCTGCTCCCACGAATTCTCCTGGCCCCGGCGAGCGGCCGATGGGGATTATTACCAGGTGTGCCTGCTCTGCGCCGCGGAATATAAGTACGACTGGAAGACCATGCGACGTACGCAGAGGGTCGAACCTGAACCGGCGGCAACGGAAACCACGGTTCGCCGTAGCCGCAGCCATACCCGCAAGCCTACCTGGGTTCCCCGCGCTCGCAGACTGCGTTTAGACACGCCAGTCCGCTACCGGGTCAAAAATCTCGGTAGCTGGTACGAGGGCACCATCGTCAATCTTAGCCAGTCCGGCTTGCTGTTCCACGGCCCGCAGCGCCTGCCAAATAACACGCTGGTCGAGATGGTGTTCGAGATGCCCGAAGAGATCTCTGGCCAGAAGAACAGTACTGTACTGTGCCAGGGGCGCATCATCCGCGCAAAAGAGTCAGCAAAAAGCACGCAGGATGATGGAGAAACCACCAACCTGGCAGCCAGCATTGTCGACTACAAATTCCTTCACCAGAGCTGAAAGTGAACCGGTAACTACCAGTGGCGTCGTAGTTAAGGCCGCCGACATTTTTTGCCAGGGAAAACCTTCCGCCAGCATCTAAACTGGTTATACAGCTAATTTCCATTCCAGGAGTGTCTGTCTATGAAGGCGAAAGCCTCTCTGTACTTCGGCGCGATTGCGCTGTTCGTCATTTTTGGACTCGCGCTTGGTTGTTCCAAGGCCCCCAATGATACGCAGATCGTAAGCGACATCCAGTCGAAGTTGGCCGCAGATTCCGGACTTCAGGGCAAGCAATTGTCTGTGCAATCAAGTACAGGCACCGTCACGCTATCTGGAACGGTAGATAGTGATGCCCAGCGCGAAGCCGCGGCCCGTTACGCAGCTTCTGAAGAAGGCGTCAAGCAAGTAATCAACAACTTGCAGGTGGGCGCACCCAGCCGCTCCGCAGTTATCACGCCAAAGCAGGAATCGAAATCGAAACCCTCTCCTGAGCCGAAGAAACGCCGGGAGCGTAGGGATCAGGATCAGTCCGGTCCGGCGGATCAGGGATCACAACCGGTAGCGCAGATGCAACCACCTGCCCCTGCCCCCGCGCAGGCAGCACCGCCGGCTCCTCCGACGCCACCTCCTCCCCCGCCGCCGCAGAAAGTCACCATTCCCTCGGGCACCGCGTTGTCGGTGCGGTTGGTTGATTCGATCGATAGCGAACGAAACCAGACCGGAGACAGTTTCCACGCCACACTGAATAACCCGATCACGATCGACGGCGAAACAGTAATTCCCTCCGGCACGGACGTTGTCGGGCACCTCGCCGACGTGAAAAGTGCCGGGAAGTTCGCAGGCCAATCAGTCGTGGCCTTGCAACTTGATAGCGTGACCTCCGGCGGAAAGACTTACAACATCCAAACCGACCAATATAAGAAGCAAGGCAGCTCACGGGGCAAGAACACCGCCGAAAAAGTTGGTGCGGGCGCTGGAATCGGGGCAATCATTGGCGCCCTGGCCGGAGGTGGAAAAGGAGCTGCGATA
>Ga0335069_10003114_pt1 | contig 25268 bp, 23 predicted proteins | sample Lox_Sample_11_FD_206714 | JGI IMG/M metagenome (GOLD analysis project Ga0335069, IMG submission 206714) | Soil microbial communities from Loxahatchee National Wildlife Refuge, Florida, United States - Lox_Sample_1.1 | ecosystem: Environmental > Terrestrial > Soil > Wetlands | place: USA... | reverse complement strand
TTCAACATGCGCAAGACCTCGATCTTCGGTGGGTCGAACGAGATTCAGCGCAACATCATCGCCAAAGCGGTGCTGGGCCTTTAAGCAACAGATATTTCAGGGAAGACGCTCATGGATTTCTCGTTCAGCGAGGAGCAGACGCTGCTCCGCAATTCGGTCTCGCAATTCCTCTCCAGGAATTACGACTTCGAGACCTTCAAGAAGATCTCGCGCACAGAGCCGGGCTGGAAACGCGAGACCTGGAAGCAGTTCGCGGAGCTAGGCCTTCTCGCCGCGCCGCTGCCGGAAGCCTATGGCGGCCTCGGCGGCGGTCCGGTCGAGACCATGATCATCATGGAAGAGTTCGGACGGGCGCTGGTGGTCGAGCCGTTCGCGCAGACCGTCGTCGTGGGCGGGAGTTTTCTCGTCCATGGTGGCAGCGAAGCCCAGAAGGAAGAGTGGCTGCCGAAGATCGCAGGCGGCGAAACCGTCGTCGCTTTTGCCTTCGCCGAGCCGCAGGGGCGCTTCAACTACGCCGACCTCACGACCACGGCCAAGAAGCAGGGCTCGTCCTACGTGCTCAGCGGCCAGAAGGCTGTGGTGATCGCCGCGCCGTGGGCGGACCAGCTGGTCGTCACGGCGCGCACCGCGGGCGGCCAGCGCGACGCTAAGGGCGTCAGCATCTTCCTTGTCGATAAGAAATCCAAAGGCGTCGTCACGCGGGATTACCAGACCGTCGACGGCCTCAGGGCCTCCGAGATCACCTTCGAGAATGTCGAAGTGCCGGCCGCGAACCTGATCGGTACTGTCGATCAGGGCCTTTCGCTCATTGAGCGCGTGACGGACACGGCCATCGCCGCACATGCCGCAGAAGCGGTCGGCTGCATGAAAGTGCTGCTCGATGCTACGGTCGAGTATTCCAAGACGCGCAAACAGTTCGGCGTGCCGATCGGAAAATTCCAGGTTCTGCAGCATCGCATGGTCGACATGTTTATGAACTATGAGCAATCGGCCTCGATCACCTACATGGTGACGCTGAAGCTCGGCGAAGGCGAAACCGAGCGCAAGAAAGCGGCGTCGGCGGCGAAGGTGCAGATCGGCAAAGCCGGACGCTTCGTCGGCCAGCAGGCCGTGCAACTGCACGGCGGCATGGGCATGACTGACGAGCTCAATGTCGGCCACTATTTCAAGCGCCTGACCATGCTCGACACGCTCTATGGCAATGTCGACCATCATTTGAAGCGCTATGCGGCGTTGAGCGAATAGACAAAGACGGGAACCGGGTAGGCCGGTTCACATTGACGAGGCATGCCGACAGTCAAGCCACCGGTCCCGCGCCCGGATTGGGCGCTGTTCCTCGACATCGACGGGACGCTGATCGACATCGCGCCCCGGCCCGATGAAGTCATGGTGCCGAAGGAATTGCCGCCGCTGCTCTGGACCATCCGCGACAGGCTGGGCGGCGCACTCGCGCTCGTCAGTGGTCGCCGCCTTGACGACATCGATCAGATGATGGCGCCCTATCGCTTCCCTTGCGCGGCTGAGCATGGCGGCATCCTTCGTTTCGCGGACGAATCCGCGAGCGCGCAATCGGAATCCCAAGTCGTTCCCGAACGCCTGCGGCAAGATCTGCATGCGGCCATGACGAGATGGCCCGGCGCCACAATCGAGGAAAAGACCTTCAACATCGTCGTCCATTTCCGGCAGGCGCCTTCTTATCGCGAAGACATCCACGCGTTCCTGCGTGCGCTGGTCGGAGCGGACGACAGCTTCGAGATCCTGCCGGCGCGCATGGCCTTCGAGATACGTCACCGGGCGCTTAACAAAGGTTCGGCGGTGCGGGCGTTCATGACGAGGCCGTCTTTCGTGCACCGCACGCCCGTCTTCGTCGGCGACGACACGACGGATGAAGACGGATTTCACGCCGCCGAAGCGCTGGGCGGTCTGAGAGTCGACGTTCGGACGATTTTCGCCGATGAACCGGCGCATGTGCGTGCCTGGCTGGGCACTTTCGCGTTACAGCTTCAGGCATAACGAACAGCACACAATTTCTGATCTCGCGCACGGCAATTTGAAACTGTTTGGCGGCGCGTTGCGTTTCCGTGTCAGAGGCACCGGATCAAAGGAATGCCCGGGAATCGGTCGGAATTCTCGGGCGGACGGACGAATCTTCCACGTCGTCCGACGCTTCCATCGAATCCTCAAGGGCAAACATCTATGGCGCGTCTCGTCATTGCATCCAACCGCGTGCCCGTACCCACGGCGAAGGGGACCCATGCGGGCGGACTTACGGTTGTGCTGCATGATGCGATCCGCGCCGGAACCCTGTGGTTCGGCTGGAGCGGAAAAACTGCTTCGCACACGTCGAAGGACGCGAAAATCGTGGAGCGGGACGGCGTCGACTACGCGACGATCGATCTTTCCGACGACCTCTACCGCAAGTTCTATGTCGGCTATGCCAACGGCACGTTGTGGCCTCTGTTCCATTTCCGGTTGAATCTGATCGATTTCCATCGCGAGCAGCTCGACGGCTACCGCGCCGCCAACCAGGCCTTCGCAGAGGCGCTGGCGAAGCTCGTGAAGCCCGACGATGTCATCTGGGTCCACGATTATCATTTGATCCCGCTCGCGGCAGCGCTGCGACGCCTGGGCCTCAAGAACCGGATCGGCTTCTTCCTTCACGTCCCGTTCGTGCCGGCGAGCGTTTTCTCCGTCCTGCCGCAGGGCGAGGAGCTCCTGAACGACTTCTGCGCCTATGACGTCATCGGCTTCCAGACCGAGACGCACCGTCAGGACTTCGTCGACTGCATTCGCCGCACGCTCCGCTATCCCGTCGATCCGGTGGGGTGCATGTCGACGCCGATGCGCAGCGTCGATCTCGTCGTCTCGCCCGTCGGTATCGACAGCGACCAGTTCGCGCGCCAGGCGGAATTGTCATCGCGCAGCCGCAACAGTCAGCGGCTTGCCGAAAGCCTTGTCGGCCGCTGCCTGTTGATCGGCGCCGACCGTCTTGATTATTCGAAGGGCCTTCCCAACCGTTTCGAGGCGTTCAATCGCCTCCTGACGCGCTTCCCGCAGCATCGCTCGAAGGTGAGCTTCCTGCAGATCGCGGCGCCCTCGCGCGAGGACGTGGCCGAGTATGCGGCGCTGCGGCCGGTCCTCAACCGCATCGCCGGCGATATCAATGCGCGCCACGCCGCGTTCGACTGGGTGCCGTTGCGCTATATGAGCCAGCCGCTGGCGCGTTCGACCCTGGCGGGCTTTTATCGCCATGCCTGCGTCGGGGTCGTCACGCCATTCGCCGACGGAATGAATCTGGTGGCGCACGAATTCCTGGCGGCACAGGATCCGGAAAATCCGGGCGTGCTGCTGCTGTCGAAATTCGCAGGCGCCGCGAGCTATTTCAAAGATGCGCTGATCGTCAATCCTTACGATCCCGACGAGATCGCCGAGGCGATGCACGACGCCGTCGTCATGCCGGTTGTCGAGCGCAAGCGCCGCCATGCCCGTCTGATCGAGCGGCTGCGCGGACTGACGGCGGCCAATTACTGCGCCATCTTCCTCAATGCGCTGGAGAACACGTCCGTCGCGAAAACGGCGGCGTAAGCCTTAGGCCGATTGGCGCGTGCTGCGAGGCTTCAGGCGCTCGACCGGCAGGATCACCGTCACCCGCGTGCCTGCTCCAAGCCCGCTTTCGAGATGGACTTCGCCGTCGTGCGCCTCTGCGAAGCCTTTGACGATGGCAAGACCCAGCCCCGTGCCCTTGTCCATGCTCGCCACGTCGTGACGGCCGCCGCCGAAGCGCTCGAACACCTGTACCTGGTCTTCTTCCGCGATGCCGATGCCTGTGTCATCGACGCCGAAGGCGAGCCGTCCGTCCGCTTCGAGCTGGGCGAAGAGCGTGACGCAGCCGCCGGGCGGCGTGAATTTGAGCGCATTCGAGACGAGGTTGGCGAGAATCTGCCGCAGCGCGCGCTCGTCGGCTTCGACGTGCGGCAAGCCGTTTGCCACCTTTTTCACCAGCGACAGCTGCGCGATCCCGGCCTTGCGTTCGTTTTCGTCGTGGATTTCGGCAAGCAGACGCGCCATGTCGACATCGCTTTCGCGCAAGGAAAGCCTGCCGCCTTCGATCTTCGCCAGATCGAGCATGTCGTCGATCAGCCTGAGGAGATTGCGGCCCGACTGATGGATGATCTCGGCATATTCCGCATATTTGTCGACGGCGCCGCCGAACGCCTTCTGCGTGATCAGCTCGGAGAAGCCCAGGATCGCGTTCATCGGCGTGCGCAATTCGTGATTCATGTTTGACAGGAATTGCGATTTGGTGCGGCCCGCGACGACGGCCCTCAGTCTCTCGCGATCGGATTCCTGTTTGGCGAGGCGGAGATTTTCGACGAGGTCGGCGCGCTCGTGCTCGAGTGTCAGCATCCGCTTGACGGACTTGTGCAGCGCGACCGCCTGGATCGACATGATGACGACGAAGGCTGACGTGGCCCAGGCCAGCGTGTGGTCGATTTTGGAAGAGGAGAAGAGCTGCGGCCCGATGAGGAACAGGGCATGCAGCAAGATGGCGATCGCGCATCCGGCCGGCTGCGCGGCGCCGATCGACACCGAAGCCGCGAGCGATGCGCTCAGCACGGTCGCGAGAAGCATGTGGTTCTCGGGCGAATTGGGCGCGCGCAGCCACAGGCCCATCGAGCACCAGCACAGCATTACGATGGCGGAAAACGAAACCTGCCAGGAGGCGCGGGCGCGGATCTCCGCCAGCGTGTCGACAGGCTGGCGTTCGAGACGGACGCCGGTCGCGTGCAGCACGAGCGCCGGCACGGCGACCGCGAGCCACCACGACATGCGCGCGTTCCAGTCGATCCAGTCGGCGGAGGCCTCGGCGAGGGCAAAGGCCGCTACCGCGAGCACCAGTCCGCCATAGCGGGTCACGCGACGCGTCAGCTGCAGCTCGGCCAGCGTCAGCCAGCAGTCTTCTGCCGAAGGCCAAATCGAGCGCCGAATCTCGGCCACCGACGACGCCACGGCCTGTCGCAAGGCGCCAAGAGCTGGTAGCGGGCGATGCTCACTCAACGCGGACACGCGCGGGCCTCAGTCTGCGAATGACAAATAGGAGCAGAGTCTGGTCAAAAGGTCTTAAGGGATGATTGAGCAGGCCGGGCTCAACGGTCTATTAACCGTTCTTTGCCGGAGGAAACATGTCTGCGCTGCTGATCGAGAAAACCGGTTCCGTCGTCACGCTCACCATTAATCGGCCGGAGAGCCGCAATCCGTTGGGCGAGGACGGCGACGGCGAGCTCTTCGCCAATGCGGCGGCCGGGATCAATGCCGATCGCGATGTCCGCTGCGTGATCCTGACGGGTGCGGGCAAGGCCTTTTCCGCCGGCGGCAATCTGAAGGCGATGCGCGAACGCGCCGGAACTTTCGCCGGGCCGGGTGTCCTCATCCGCGAGCGTTATCGCTCCGGCATCCACCGCATGGTGCGTGCACTGTGGACGATCGAAGTGCCGATGATCGCGGCCGTGAACGGTCCTGCCATCGGCCTTGGCAACGACGTCGCCTGTCTCGCAGATCTGCGCATCGCCGCCGACACGGCCGTGTTCGGCGCAACCTTCCTCAAAGTAGGTCTCGTGCCCGGGGACGGCGGCGCCTGGATCCTTCCGCGCACGATCGGCATGGCGCGCGCGGCAGAGCTGTTCTACACCGCCGATACGATCGATGCCCAGACGGCACTTGCCTGGGGCCTCGTCTCGAAAGTCGTTCCGCATGCGCAACTGCTCGACGAGGCGCGCGCGCTCGCCGCGCGCATCTGCCGCCAGCCGCCCGACGTTCTGCGCATGACGAAGAAATTGATGCGCGAAGGGCTGGGCGCGAGCTTCGATGCGATCATGGACATGTCCGCGGCGATGCAGGCGCTCGCCCATATGACCAGGGATCACCAGGAAGCCGTCGCGGCGTTCTTCGAGAAGCGCAGTCCCGAATTCAAGGGCGAGTGAATTCGCCTAAGACGCGGCCCTGATCGGCGCGGAGCGCAGCCGCTCCGCCGGCAACGTGACCGTCACGGTCGTACCTTCGCCGACGCGGCTTTTGAGGTCGACCTCGCCGCCATGGGCTTCCACAAGTCCCTTGACGATCGGCAGGCCGAGACCCGTGCCCTTGTCGGGCATGACGACGTCGTGCCTGCCCTGGCCGAAATTCTGGAACACACGCTCGAGATCTTCCTCGCGGATGCCGCAGCCGGTGTCGGTGACGCCGAAAGCGATGCAGCCATCGGCTTCGATGCGGAAGAAGGCGCGCACGCAGCCCTGCGCCGGCGTGAATTTGAGCGCGTTCGAGAGAAGATTGAGCACGACCTGGCGCATCGCCCGCTCGTCGGCGCGGATCTCGACGGGGCCGGCGGCGCTATCGCAGTGGAGGACGATGTCGCCCGCCTCCGCCCTCGCCTGCATCAGTTCGAGCGAATTCTCGATAAGCCGCCCGAGATCAATGTCGGTCTCGCGCAGCTGGAGACCGCCGGCCTCGATCTTGGCGAGATCGAGAATGTCGTTGATCAGCGCCAGGAGATGATGGCCCGACTGATGGATGATCTGTCCGTATTCGATGTTCCGCTCGGGGCCAAAGGCGCGCGAATGGATCATTTCGGAGAATCCGATGATCGCGTTGAGCGGCGTCCTCAGTTCGTGGCTCATATTGGCGAGGAATTCGGATTTGGCACGATTGGCGGCCTCCGCGCGCTTCAGCGCCTTCTCGGACTGCGTCTTGGATTTCGCCAGCGCCTCGATCAGCGCATCCTTGTCGTGGCGCAGGAGCAGCATGTCGCGGGTAGTGCCGTAGATCTGGCGCGACATGAAGACCATATAGCCGACGAAGAGGAGCGCCATGGCGGAAATCGAATCGTAGATGAGCCCGCCGGTTATCAACGGAAGGACGATCATCGAGACGCCGTAGACGACATAGCCGTTGATGGTCAGCGCCCGGCTCGCGCCCACGAGCGCGGAATTGCCCGCGAGCGTGCAGCCCAGAAGCAGCAGGATGAGAAGATTGTTCTGATCGTCGCCCGCCTTCCAGAACATCACGCCGAAGGACGACCAGGAAGCGGTGAAAAGGAAATAGGCGATGCCGGCCGCCGGCACCCAGGGCCAGGCGCGCAGGGCCTCCAGCGAGCGCTTGGGAAACTCGAAAGCCACGAAGGCCAGCGGCACGCCGCCAATGACGACGAACGAGAACCACAGCGCAAGCGTGGGCCATGCGACCCAACGCGAGAACATCACGCACATGACGGCCGCGAAAAGCGGCATGGCGACGACGTTGGGCTTCAGATTACGAAGCGCCAGACGCAGCTGTTCGAGAGCCAGCCAGTCGCCGGCTTCGGCCCATGCCGCGGCGTGATTCGCGCCCGCCATCATCGCGCTCCAGTCCCTGGCCCGAAGCATGGCGGAAGAGGGTTAAATTCGCCTTTCGGCTGCGGGGAGCGCGTTAACGGCGCGTTGCGCCGGGCCTGCGCGCCGGTCTAGCCTTCGCCGCGATAACCAATTCGTAAGGGAGAAAATCATGGCCATCGGCATCATCGCCACGCTCAAAGTGCAGGACGGCAAGGAGAAGGACTTCGAGGCGACATTCCGCGATCTTGCCAAAGCGGTGCGCGCCGGCGAACGGGGGAACAAGCTCTATCAGCTCTGCAAGTCGCGCAAAGAGCCGAACACCTATGTCGTCATGGAAATTTACGAGAGCGAGGACGCGCTCAAGGCGCACACGTCCAGCGGCCACTACAAGTCGTTAAGTCCCGCTCTCGGGCCGACGCTGGCGGGGCGTCCCGACATCCACTATCTCGACACCGTCTGAAAATGGAAACCGGTGCAACGGTCGGGGGCCGTTGCACCGGCTTTGATGTGCGCCACGATCAATCCGGGACCCAGCGACAATCGTCGCCGTCTTCATCGCAGGCCCAGTGGCGGTCGGTGTCGTAGCCGCCATAGAGGCCGTTGTAATAGTCGTGGTCATAATTGTAATCGCGATCGTAGTCGCGGTACGCGCTTTCGCGCCAGCAATCGCCGGTGAAGTCGTTGCAATGCACGCGCACGCAGGAGCCACCGTCGCAGTCGGTGTAGGTGCGCGCAGCAGCCGTTCCGGTACCCAGCGCGATCGCCCCAATGCCCAGGGCGCCGGCGACCGCCGCATATTTCAGGATGCTCGAGATGTTCTGCATCTTTCTCTCCACAATCGTTCCTGCCCCTCGACACCAAAGATAAACGCCGCAGCCGCAATTGCAGTCGCACGCACGGAAGTTGAAAACGCGTCGCCCGCGCAATTGCTCCGTCTACGGATTTTATGTCGGTAAGGGTGGACGCAATTTCGACACGATCGCTTCAATCCTGAGCTTCCGGCGGTGGTGGTCTCGCTTCGCGGCCACAACTCGGGTATGAAGAAACAAACGCCATAAGGGAAACGACCGATGGATCTCGCCTTCTCGAAAGAAGACCTCGCATTTCGCGACGACGTGCGCCGCTTCATAGCGGAGAATTTCGACGAAGATTTGAAACGCAAAATGGCGCAGTCGAAGAACGGCTATCTCGACAAGGACGGCCAGCTCAAATGGCAGAAGGCGCTGTACCGCAAGGGCTGGGCTGCGCCCAACTGGCCGGCCGAATATGGCGGCACGGGCTGGACGCCGACGCAGAAATACATCTTCGAATCCGAGATGTCGGCCGCCGGTACGCCCGTCGTCAGTCCGATGGGGTTGAAGATGGTGGCGCCGGTGATCATGGCATTCGGCAGCGACGCGCAGAAGAAGAAATTCCTGCCGCCGATCCTCGCGTCGGAAGTCTGGTGGTGTCAGGGCTATTCCGAACCCGGCTCGGGCTCCGATCTCGCTTCGCTTGCCATGCGCTGCGAAGACAGGGGCGATCACTATCTCCTCAACGGCTCGAAGATCTGGACGACGCATGCGCAATGGGCGGACTGGATGTTCAATCTCGTGCGCACAAAACCCGGCGGCAAGCCGCAGGACGGCATCAGCTTCCTGCTCGTCGACATGAAGACGCCGGGCATCCGCGTCGAACCCATCGTTACGACCGACGTGCCGATGCCCGGCCAGCAGGAGGTCAACCAGGTCTTCTATGACGACGTGAAAGTGCCGAAGGAGAATCTGATCGGCAAAGAGAACGAGGGCTGGACCTACGCCAAATATCTTCTCGAATTCGAGCGCGGCAATGCCGGCGCGCCGGGCCTCAAGCGCTCCATCCGCAAGATACGCAAGATCGCTGGGGAGACCGATGCGGGCGGCCACCGCCTGATCGACGACACCTCGTTCCGGTCGCGGCTCGACCAGCTCGAGATCGATGCCACGGCGATGGAGTTCGTCGAGCTGCGGATGTTTTCCGCCATGGCGTCGGGTGCGCGGCCGGGCGCCGAGTCCTCCATGCTCAAATGCCGCAACACCGATCTGCAGCAGGCGATCTCGGAGCTGGCGGTGGAGGCGCTCGGCTACTATGTGATGCCGTTCATCCGCGACACCTGGGCCAGAACCAACGAGCCGCGTCCGGGCCCGGAATACGCCGCGCCCATCGGCCCTTACTATTTCAACCTCCGCAAAGCCTCGATCTATGCCGGCTCGAACGAGATCCAGCGCAACATCATGGCGAAGGCGGTGTTGGGTCTATAGGCGGGGCGGCAACCACTTCATCCGGTCCGTTGCAGCGGGGCCCGCGCACGCAGAGCCAGCGACCGTCGCTGCGGAAATAGCCGGCCAACTCGGCGCGCATGAAACTGCCGTAACGGTCGCTGTAGCCGTTCGCCCAGCGACATTTACCGGTCTCGTCGTTGCAGGCGACGCGCACGCATCGGACGTTTGAGGCGTCGCAGCGGACATAGCTCGTGATGGCCGCCGACGAAGAGGATGCAGACAGCGCGGCGGCGACGCCGGCCGCTGTCGCGAATTTCCAAGGTGACATGCGCGCCACTCCTCACACGAACAGAGTTCGGCTTGGAAACGTCGGCGTCGGCGGCGAGTCGCCATCGAAGGTCGGCGCAGCCGGCGCGTCCTAAGCGCACAGCGATAATTGTTAGCGGGATTAACAGATGCTTCGCCGCGAAGCGCGACGCGGCTCGAAACTATGCGAACAAAAATGCGAACCTCGCCTCTTTCCGATCAAAGCCTTGCACGCGCAAATGCGAAAGGTTCGATAACACCGCGAGATTTCGCTGGCATGTTTTGATCAAATGTGCTACCGGTTTCGTTATAACGCAAAACTGCATCAATTCCGCGGCGGCACGGGCACCCAGCCTTTGGCCGTCCAGCGCAAGACGGTTGCAGAGACCGGCTTGTCCGCAGTCGCCAGCAGTTTGTTCGCCGCGCTCTGAACGTATGAGAGGCCGTCCTTTGCGCTGCTTGCATCCCCGTAGACCACGCTGCCGGTGTCCGGGACTGCCACAATCAGATTGTCGTGACAACGATGGGCAACCGGAGCCCAGATGTCCGCAGACGCGACAGTGCTCGTGATGTAGTAATCGCCGCCCAGGATGCCGGCGCATCGTTTCTTCGCGAGATCTCGTACGACAGACTCCGACCACGGCCTCGTGTTTTCGGACGCCGCGGCGAATGCGCTCTGCGATGTCATCGCGAGCGCCGGCAAGTCGTCCTCGGTAAGAATTTCAACTTTCTCACCCTCGTCCTTTACGACGAGCAGCCACAGGTCGGCAGCGAGGGGCGCGGCGACGGGACGATTGCGGCGTATGGCGTCGACATAGGCGGCGCTTCTCACGATGATGCGCAAGTCTGCGCGCGACGCGGGCGGACTGGGCTGCGCGGACGGCGGTTTGAACGCCAGGACCACGGCTGCAACATATTCCGTCGTTGCCTGGGGACAATCATCCGGATCGCGGTGGCATGCGTTGAATGTCTCGTGCAGATCGGCCGTCTTTTTGCCGCTCGGCATCTCGACGTCCAGGCGCAGGCGTCCTGCAATCGCGATCTTCGCCTGCGGCATGGCTTCGTGAATGAATTCGGCCATGAACTTCGTGAAGGCCGGGGCGGATTTTGGAACGCCTTTAGGCTCCCTTGCTTCCGCGCCGGACACGGCCGAGAGTGCAATAAAGACGACAAAAAGCCAGCGCAGAGCCGCGCGAAGTCCGAATGTCATGACGTATCCCCACCTCTGTCGGCCCCGGCCGACATGGGCGAAGGATTACACACATTTGTCGTCCGATGATATCCGGGTGATTTCCGAGGTTCGCCGCGGCTCAGGTCTGCGACAGCTCGCGACAGCCAGATGCGGCCGTCGGCGCGCTGCGATGTTGCGAACGGTCGCTCTACTGGTCCGTCTCCAGCTGCAGCACGTTCCACTTATTCTGATCCGGCACCGGACCGCGAACCCATTTGCAATGGTGGCCGTGCTTGGTGCAGAGCCAGTGCACCTCTTCGCCGGCTTTGCGGTGGTAGACGGATTCCTGCCAGCAATTCGTGGCGTCGCCGTCCTGATTGCAATAGGAGCCGACGCAGCGCGTGCCGCGGCATTCCGTGCGCGTGGCGTCGTCGAGCGTGTCCGCGTGCGCCGGCGCCGCTTGTGCAAGCGCGAGAAGTCCGAGACCGAAAGCCAAAGCCAGCGCGCGCATCATCGGCTCCCCATCGAGCGATCGCCTGCGATTATTGCAGCCCGATCACGTCAGTTCAACGACGGAGAGCGGCAATCATTGCAGCCTGAACTCGACCCTGCGCACGGCATCGAGCGCGATCGACTTTCCGTTCAGCGTCCCGGGGATCATTTTTGTGCGGAAGACTTCGGCGACGGCCTCGTCGTCGAGTTCCTGCGTCCCGCTATAGTAGAGGATGCGGACGTCTCGTATCGTTCCATCCGTTTCCACCCGATAGCGAAGCGTTACCGATCCCTGCCTGTTCTGGCGGACGGCGATCGGCGGATATTGCACCGCAGGCATCGGAACCGTCGTATCGATGGCTGGAGGAACGAACTCGCCCTCAAGCCGCGTTCCATTGGCTCTGCGCAGCACGGCATGGCCGGACACCGCGCCGGCCACGAAGCTGCCTTCGTAGATATCGCCGTTGGCCTCGGTAAAGGTGCCGTGGCCGTATTCGAGCCCGCGCGAGAAAGTGCCGACATATCTGTCGCCGCCGGGCCATGTCACCGATCCTTGCCCGTCAAATTCGTTGTTGATGAGCTGGCCCTCGTAGTGGCCGCCGTCTCGCCATTCTCTCGTGCCGTGCGCGAACGTGAATTGTTCCGACGGCTTGTATTCGACGTTGGCGCCGTTGACGGTCGCCGGTTTGAAGCGCCACGCCGCGACTGCATCAGTCGCTGCCTTGTTCAGCTCCGGAAAGTCGCTCGGAACGGTCAAGACGATGTCCTTGACCGCTACGTCAACAGTGATCGTGTAGCGAAGTTCTACCCGGGCATGTTCGTCCGGCTTCAGCAGATTCGATGAAAAGGTTGGATTGAAGTTGTTGTCGGCATGAGGTGGGACGAAGTCGCCCTCGATGCGCGAGCCATCTGGGCGATAGACGATCATGTCGCCGACGGGGTCGACACCGGAAAAATTGCCGCGAAACTGCCAGCCGTCCGTGTAGATCAACTTTCCTTCGCCGTATATCGGTCCGTCCCAAATCTGTCCTTCATAGCTGTCGCCGCCGGGCCAGGTGAGCTTTCCGTTGCCCGCGAAACGCTGATTGCGGAATTCGCCTTCGTAATGCATCCCCGACGGCCAGGTCGCGGTTCCTTTGCCATTCAGCGCTCCCTGGTGGTATTCGCCTTCCAGGCGCGCGCCATCTGACGTGACGAATGCGCCGTCTCCTTCCAATTGGCCGTTCGCAAAATTGCCGGTGAACGTCTCTGTTTTCCGCGCCCGCGTGATGGTCAGCGTGCCGGCTCCCGACGCGCGACTGTCCGTGCATTGGCCGGACCAGGCGATGTCAGTAATGGCGTCGAAGTCCCAGCGGTAGAATATCCAGCAACCCGAATGGGGATCTCGCATCCAGTGCGAATTCGTCGAGAAGTTGTCGCTTGCGGCCGCTGCGCTGTGGCTTGGCGGAGCCGTTGTCGTCTCCACGGAGAGCGCCGGTGACACGAAGCACACGGCAAACAAAATCCCGGCGAGCGAAGCGATCCGCTCGCGAACACATGAAAACCTCATTAAGCAAAAGCTCCCACTCCGCCGCCGCATACATAGCAGACGGAGCGCGGCCAAAAAAGCATTCGGAAATCGGCCCGCGATCCCTTAGCCCTTCACCGGCTTTTCCTGCAGGCGCTCCATGAATTTCTGCGTCTGCTCGTTGCCCATCGTGTAGTGCCTGGCCTTCGAGAAGTCGCCGATCTTCGACCAGTATTCCGCGACCGTGTCGGCATCGGCGCCGTGCCCCAGATTGACGCCGTCGGTCTCAATGATCTCGGCTGCGGAGAAGATGCCGGCGCCCGCCGTGATGATGGCGCCTGTCGGCGCGTCTTCGCTGGCGAGAAACACGACGGCCGGCGTCACATATTCCGGCTTCAGCATTTCGAGCATTTGCGGCGGCATGAGGTTTTCCGTCATGCGCGTGGCGGCGACGGGCGAGATCGCGTTGACCTTGATGTTGTCCTTGGCGCCTTCGAGCTTCAGCGTGTTCATGAAGCCGACGAGGCCGAGCTTGGCCGCGCCATAATTGGTCTGGCCGAAATTGCCGTAGAGGCCGGTCGACGACGTGGTCACGACGATGCGGCCATATTGCTGGTCGCGCATGATCTGCCACAGCGCCTTGGCCGGCTTCACCGTGCCCATGACGTGGACGGCCATGACGGCTTCGAAGTCCTTGATCTCCATCTTGGCGAAGCTCTTGTCGCGCAGGATGCCGGCGTTGGCGATCAGGACGTCGACGCGGCCGAACGTGTCCATGGTCTGCTTGACGAGGTGGGCGACGCCCGCGTCGTCGGTGACGGAGGCGCCGTTGGCGATGGCCGTGCCGCCTGCCTGCTTGATCTCGGCCACGACCTTCTCGGCCGCTTCGGAGTTGCCGCCGGTGCCGTCGACCGAGCCGCCCAGATCGTTGACGACGACCTTGGCGCCCCGGCGGGCGAATTCGAGGGCATGGGCACGGCCGAGGCCGCCGCCGGCGCCGGTGACGATCACGACTTTGCCGTCGAAGCGAATGGTCATCTGTGAGGCTCCTGGAAAGGCTGGGAAGGGGATCGCCGGAAGTGATGGCCGAGCGGGCGGGTGCCGGTCAAGCCGTCGCCGTGCCGCGCGCTGTCAGGCATGCACGACGACCGAGACGGGCTCGCCCTCACCGGGGGCCGGCGCCACGACCACATGATCACCCAGCCGCTTGAACTCGAGATTGAGCTTATGGTCGCCGACGGTCAGGTCCCGGAGCATCAGGCTCTCGATCCCGAGAGGCAGCGCGGGCCGGTCGATATGGACCTCGCCTTTCCAGCCGTCGATCCGGATCCCGAGGCAGGCCTGCAGCATCATGAAGGCGCATCCGGCGGCCCAGGCCTGCGGCATGCAGGCGACCGGATAGGCGATGGGCGGTTCTCCTGCGGCCCGCGGGAAGCCGCAAAACAGCTCGGGCAGCTGCATGTCGAAATTCACGGCGGCCTCGAACATCTCGTTCATCAGCTGGACCACCGCCTCGCGCGCGCCGTAATGGGCGAAACCGGCCGCGGCGAGCGCGGTATCGTGCGGCCACACCGAGCCGTTGTGATACGACATCGGGTTGAAATGGGTCTCGTTGAGCGCGAGCGTGCGCAGACCCCAGCCGCTGTCGAACGCGGCGGAGGACAGCGCATCGATGACGCGTCGGGCGCGCTCGGGCGTTGGAAGCCCGACAAACAGCAGGTGTCCCGGATTGGAGGCGCGCACCTTGCAGAGCTTGCCTTCGCCGTCGATAGCGATGCCGTAGAAGCCTTTGTCCTCGAGCCAGAACTGCTCCTCGACCCGCGCGCGCAAGTCTTCGGCGCGCATGCGCCAACGGCCGGCGGTCTCGCGCCAGCCGCGCCGCTCGGCGAGACGCGCCATAGTCAGGAACGCCGCGAAGGCATAGCCCTGAACCTCGACGAGCGCGATCGGTCCCTTCGCCATGCTGCCATCGGTGTGGAAAACCGAATCCTCGCTGTCCTTCCAGCCCTGGTTGGCGAGACCGGTACCCGCGGCGCGATGATAGGCGAGCAGCCCTTCGCCCTCGTTGTCGATAACGCTTTCGATCCAGGCCAGTGCGGCGACGAGCGCCGGCCAGAGCGTATCGATCAGATCGAGCGTTCCGGTGCGATCGGCATAGGCTCCCGCCAGCATGACGAAGAGCGGCGTCGTATCGATGCCGCCGTAGTAAAGCCCGAACGGCAGCTCTCCGACCGCCGTCATTTCTCCCTTGCGGGTCTCATGCATGATCTTGCCCGGCGCAGAGTCCTTGAAAGAGGAGGAATCGCGTGCCTGCGTCCGGGCCAGAAACGACAGCACGCCGCGTGCCAGGGAAGGATCGAGCCACAGATTCTGCAAGGACGTGATGATGGCATCGCGTCCGAACGGCGTCGAGAACCACGGAATGCCCGCATAGGGGAAGTATCCGGTCGGAAGTTCCGTCGTCAGAAGCGCAAGATCGGCGCGGGAACGTTCAAGCCACTCATTGAAGAGCCGCCCCGACGTCGTCGGCCGTGCGCCGCGCCGCAAACGCTTGCGCATATTCCACCGCGCGTTCGCGGCGGCGTGGCGGAAGCGGGTGCGGTCCGCTTTGCCGGAAATCTTCTCGCCGATCTCGATATAGATTTCTTTCTTCGCGCCCGGCGGCAGGACCAGTGCGAAACGCGCTTCGCGGGGCGAGAGGTGCTCCGGCGTCTCGGAGAAGGCGATGGCGGTCGCGCGTTCGACGCCGTCCAGACCTTCATAGCGCATCGTCAGAATGCCGTCGGCGATCTCCGGCGGACGGAGCGTGCCGCGCTTCTTCCGTGCCGATCCGCGCACTTCGAACATGTCGGCGAAGTCCGCGCCGATGCGCAGGCTGAGCGGCAGAGAAGCTTCGCGGTCGCCGTAATTGGTGCAGGTGATGCGCTCGAAGAGGCAGGCCTGCCACAGGAGCTTGGTGCGCCGGACGTGAACGACGCTGCCCGGCGTGTAATGCCCTCCCAGCGGCGTCAGCGGATCGTTGACGAGATGCGACGTCAGAAAAACATTGTCGCTGCTCCGGGCGGTGCCGAGCAGTGTCGGCCGCCCTCCCGCAAGCGTCAGCGAGAATCGCGACAGAACGCGCGTGTCGTTGCGGAACAGGCCCTCGCTGTCGCCTTCGATATCGCCGAACGAATTGGACACGACAAAGGTGTCGTGATCTTTCAGCGCGAAAAGAAACGACGGGTTCCTGGCGTAGGGGACTTCCCGTTCTACGGGTCTGGCATCGTGGAAGGCTTCGCTCATCCTTACGAGCTCACTCCGCGCAACGGACGCCGACCGATTCCGCCACGCTTGCCGACAGGTGTCGATAGTGCCGCAGATAGCTCCTCGCCATGGCCAGCGACGTGAACCGCCGCTCGAATTCGCGCCGGATGCGAAGCCGGTCGAGCGGCGCGACTTGCTCGATCGCCGCGACGGCCTCATCTTCCGACGACACGAGCCGGCCGGTGACGCCGTCCGTGATGATCTCGGGAACCGAGCCGCGATTCCAGGCGATCACCGGCGTGCCGCAGGCCATCGCCTCGATCAGGACAAGCCCGAACGGCTCGGGCCAGTCGATGGGAAAGAGCAGCGCTAGCGCGTTGCCGAGAAATTCGGACTTCTCGCGGTCGCCGATCTCACCGACGAACTCGATCAAGGGATCGTCGAGATGCGGCTTGACGATCTCCTGGAAGTAGCTGCGGTCGGGCGTGTCGACCTTGGCGGCGATCTTGAGCCTCAGGCCGGCGCGCCGTGCGATGGCGATGGCACGGTCGGGCCGCTTTTCCGGCGAGATGCGCCCCAGGAACGCGAGATAGGACCGCGAGGGCGTGGCGCAAAAGGGCAGGAGGTTGTCGGGAAGCCCGTGATGCACGGTCCCCTGCCAGTTGGCGAATCTCAGGGGCGCCCGCTGGCTGTTCGAGATCGAGATGAGCGGGTAATCGGACCAGTTCCGATAGGTCTCGGCCAGATCCTTCATGTCGAGACGGCCATGGATTGTCGTCAGTGTGCGCTGCGCGATGTCTCCGAAGAACGGAAAATGCAGAAGCTCGGTGTGAAAGTGAATGATGTCGAAGGCGTCGACGCGCCGGCGGAGCTCGCGAAGCTCGTTCAGATGCGCTGCGATCTCGGACTTCAGGGGCGCGGGATCGAGACGCAGCGCCATGTCGCGCACCGGCACGAGCCTCGCCTTGGTCGCGGCATCGGCCGCCGCGAACAACGTGACGTCATGGCCGAGATCAACCAGCGCGTCCGCGAGATAGGCGACGACACGTTCGGTTCCGCCATAAAGCTTCGGCGGAACCGCTTCGAACAGCGGCGCGGCAAGCGCTATCTTCATCGAAGCGGAGGCTTCGATGTCTGTCGGCTGCAGCATCCTTAACTCCGGAAAGCATGCCCGTCCTTTGAACGAGCATTGGTCCGGAAAGGGTCCGATTGTTGTGCAGGCACAACTTTCGGCGCGGGTGCAGTCCCGAAGGACACTCGCGCGCTGTCAGGATTTGGGAGGCTGCGTCTGCGCGTGAAGCCGTTGCGGCTCGCGCCGTTCGCGCGTCATGCGGCCCTTCAGGAAAGCCGCGGCGGGGCGCTCGACAAAGGCGAAGAGGAGATAGCCCCAGAGTACGGCGGCCGCCACCAGGAGCGCGGGCTCGAGCCAGTGCCAGGGTGTCGCCCACGGCACCCAGGGCCCGCCGAAGATTCCCGGAAAGACATGCAGCTCCAGGTGGCGGAGCAACTGCAGGAGCGCCGTCTGGCCGATATAGATCGCGTAGGACCACTCGCCTAGGGTCAGGAGCAGCTTCGTCTGGAAGACACGGGCTAGGATGCCCCGGTCGAAGGCCAGTACGAAGACCAGAAGGGCCATCGCCAGCGCGACGTAGAGATCCTGCGGCCGGTGCGCCCATCCCGTCTCGTAGATCGCGTAGAGCAGAACGGCGAAGGCGGCGAGCTGGATCACCGAGTGCACGGCCGTGGACAGCGGCGCGCCGCCGCGCGCTTTCACACCGGCGTACAAGACGGCCAGACCGACGCCGATCGCGAAGTCCGACATGCCGCGATAGATGCCGTTGTGGAACGTCAGATCGAGTCCGTATTTCATCGTCGGACCGAGTCCCAGGAGCCCCAGATAACCGCTGAGATACGCAAGGCCCGCCGCGCCGCAGAGGATCAGCAGAACCGCCGACCAGATGCCGCCGCGCGCGATCGTGAAATAGAGCGGGATCAGCAGGCAGAGCAGGAATTCCACGCTGACGAACCACGAGGCGCCGTTCCACGATAGATAGGGAAACAGATTCCACGCCTGCACGAGGAAGAGGTTGGCGACGAAGGTCGGCCAGCTGTTGATGGGATGATAGGGCTCGTCATAGATCGAGACATAGCCGTAGTGATTGGCCAGCGCGCGCATCGTGATCATCATGAAAAGGATCACGAACAGCATGAACAGATGCAGCGGATAGAGTCGAGTCAGCCGCGTCTGCAGAAAGCGGATATAGGGGCGGCCCTGCCAGAACTCGCGCCAGCGCGCGCCGTAGACATAGGTCAGGATGAATCCCGACAGGATGAAGAAGAACTCGACCCAGAGATAACCCTTGCCAACCGGCATATCGAACCACTTGGCGCCGGAATAGGTTCGTCCGGCGCAATAGTGGAAGAGCACGAGGATCAGCGGCGGGATGGCGCGCGCGCCGGACAGCGCTCGGATTTCGGCAGGCCTCAAGGGCTGGCTCATGGCGGGTACGAATCGCTATACGAATCCTTCGACGCGCGAAGTCTAGCGCAAAGGGGGGCATTGTGGGGCTGCATTATCAATCCTTGCTCGGCATCGTCTCGATTCTCGCGCTGGCGTGGCTGCTTTCCGAGAACAAGCGCGCCTTTCCCTTTCGCACGGTCGTCAGCGGCCTGGCGCTGCAATTCGCGCTGGCGCTGCTGCTCCTGAAGATTCCGGCGGCCCGCGCCGTGCTGTTCTCCCTCAACGGGGCGGTCGACGCGCTGACCTCGGCGACGCGGGCAGGCACCTCGTTCGTCTTCGGCTATGTCGGCGGCGGCGCCCCGCCGTTCACGGTCAGCGATCCGAAGGCGATGACGAGCTTTGCCTTCGGTGTGCTGCCGCTGGTGATGGTGATTTCGGCGCTGGCGGCGGTTCTCTGGCACTGGCGGATCCTGCCCGTCATCGTGCGCGGTTTCGCCTGGGTGCTGGGACGCGTCCTCGGCATCGGCGGCGCGGTGGGACTGGCGTCCGCCGCCACGGTGTTCTTCGGCATGGTGGAAGCGCCGCTTCTCATTCGGCCCTATCTGCCGCGCCTGTCGCGCTCGGAATTGTTCATCCTCTGCTCGGTGGGTCTCGCCACGATCGCCGGCACGGTATTCGTGCTTTACGCGACGATCCTCAATCCTGTCGTTCCGGGCGCCTTGGGCCACATCCTCGTCGCCTCGTTCATGTCGCTGCCGGGCGCCATCCTGATTTCGCGCATCATGATTCCCGGTCACGAAGATGCCGGCACCGAGGCGGTCGCGGACTTCAAATATCGTTCGAGCATGGATGCGATCACGCAAGGCACGGAAGACGGACTTCGGCTATGGCTCGGCATCGTCTCGATGCTGATCGTGATCATCGCGCTGGTGGCGCTGGCTAACATCATCCTGTCGCATCTGCCGCCGGTCTGGGGTGCGCCGCTGACCATCGAGCGCGTATTCGGCTGGCTGTTCGCGCCGGTCGTCTGGCTCTACGGCATCCCCTGGAGCGAGGCGATGACGGCCGGCTCGCTGATGGGCCAGAAGACCGTGCTCAACGAATTCGTGGCCTATCTGAAGCTCGCGGCGCTGCCCGAAGGTGCCCTCGATCCGCGTTCGCGGCTGATCATGCTGTACGCGATGTGCGGCTTCGCCAATCCAGGCTCCGTCGGCATCATGATCGCAGGGATGGGCGGCATGATCCCCGACCGCAGAGCGGAGCTCGTGCCGCTGGCCATGCGCGCGCTCGTTTCGGGGACGATGGCAAGCGGGCTGACGGGCGCTATCATCGGCTTTCTTCCGGTCGGGTGATTCGAGGCGAAGATGGAGCAGGCGGAAACGAGCATCGACGTGGGCGAGACGTTCCGTCTGAAACCGTTCCCGATCGCGGTTGTCGTGCTGGCGGCCCTCGGCATCGCCTTCCTTTCCTTCGCGACCATCGAATTCCTGAAGCTCGCGGTGCATTTGCCGGAGCGGCCGCAGATGCCGTGGATCGCCGCCTCCTACTACCGTGTCGTCGAGCTTCTGTATGCGTTTGCGGCGATACGCATTCTGAAGCGCTTCTATCCGGGCACCTTCGGCCTCGTGCTGCCGGAGGGGAAATCTTTCGTCGGCGCGGCCGTCCTGATCGGCCTGCTGCTCGGCGTCGTCCTGACGCTGGTCGACTATGCGCCGCAGATCGTCGCCGTGAAGCCTCCGACGGACAATCCTTATCCGCTGACGGCGTTCAACATCGCCGGGTGGCTTTCCTATGCCGGCGTGTTCGCGGCTGTCGCGGAAGAGGTGCTGTTCCGCGGTCTTCTCGTGACCTATCTCGTGCAGGCGATGCCGGGTGAGGTCAATGTCCGCGGATTTTCGGTGAGCGGGGCCGGCGTCGTCGTGGCGTTTGTCTATGCCTTTTCCTACACGAACCGGTTTCTCAACGAGTCCATGGCGCTGGCGCTGCTGCAGGTCGCCTGCGCCTTCGTGTCAGGTGTTGTGTTTGCCTATTGGTATGAAAAATCGAAAAGTCTGCTCGCGCCCGTCATCGGCCACGGGGTCAGCAATATGGTGGAGCAGGGCCTGATCTTCGCGATGGTGGCGGCCTGGAGCTAGGTGCTCAACGCCTTCGCCAGATACGGCAGGCTCTTGTCCATGCGGTAGTCGACGCTCGAATGATCGTCGGCGAATTCTTCGTACACGTGCGGCACCCCGATACGGTCCAGCGCGCGATGCATGCGCCGCGCGCCATAGACGAGATTGTACTGGTCGACATCGCCGCAATCGATCCACAGCGCCTTGAAATCCTTCAGGTCGCGGCCGTGGCTTTCGACGAGCGTCAGCGGATCCCAGGCCTGGAAATTCTTCCAGCGCTCGGGAATCAGCTCGCAGGTGTAGGGATCGACCGGCAGGCGGACGCCGTAAGGCGCCGTCGGATCGGGATCGTAGGAGGCGCACATGGCGAGCGTCATCAGATCGTGCACGTCGCCGTCGCGCGTCTTCGGCGCGGCATAGAAGGCGTCGATCCATTTGCCGATGGAGCCGCCCTGCTTGCCGAGCGCACGCAACAGCCGCGGGAATTCGTTCAGATAGCAAAGCTCGAAACCCATGTCGCCGGAATGGCAGGCGGCCGCGCTCCAGAAATGCGGATAGAGGAGTGCATGCGCGATGGCGCCGTAGCCGCCGGAGCTCTTGCCGAACACACCGCGCTTGCCGCGGCCGCCGCAGGCGAACTCGCGTTCCACCATCGGCACAATCTCGGTCATGATCACGTCGGCCCACGGCCCCATCACCGTCGAGTTGATGTATTGATTGCCGCCGAGCCTTGTGAAGCAGTCGGGAAAGGCGACGAAGCAGGGCGGCATGGCGCCCGAATTGATCAGGCGGTCGAGCCGTTCCGGCAGGTTCTCGGAGAAGTTCTTCCAGTTGGTGTGGGCCGGTCCGCCGGCCGTGAAGCCGACGAGATCGACCAGGAGCGGCAGCCCTTTCGGACGCGGCTCCGCCGGCACATAGACGTCGATGTCTCGCACCGACGGATCACCCAAGAGATTGTTCTTCAGGAGCTGGCTGTCGAGCGTCAGCTTCTGCACGTGCCCCGCGGGCACCACGCCGCGCCTGCGCATCTCAAACCGCCCGCGTCGCTTTGAGGAGCCAGGCCTTCGTCTCTTCGTCGACCAGCGGCGTCAGCGCCTCGCGCACGCGCGCGTGATAGGCGTTGAGCCAGTCGCGCTCTTCGGCGGTCAGAAGCTTCGGCTCGACGAGATCGACGTCGATCGGCGCCAGCGTGATGGTCTCGAAGCGCATCATCTTGCGCTCGCCGCCCGGCACCGCTTCCGGCTCCGTCACGACGACGAGATTTTCGATGCGGATGCCGTATTCGCCGCTTTTGTAATAGCCGGGCTCGTTGGAAATGATCATGCCGGGCTTGATCGCCTGCTGCACGAAGCGCTTGGAGATGTTCTGCGGGCCTTCATGCACCGAAAGATAGGAGCCGACGCCATGTCCCGTGCCGTGATCGTAATCGAGGCCTGCGTCCCACAGGGCTCTGCGCGCGAAGGCGTCGATCGCCATGCCGGTCGTGCCTTCCGGAAAGCGAAGGGTGGCGAGGGAAATGTGACCCTTGAGCACGCGCGTGAAGCGATCCTTCATCTCGGCCGTCGGTTTGCCGACGATCGTCGTGCGCGTCACATCGGTCGTGCCGTCCGGATATTGGCCGCCGGAATCGATCAGATAGATCTCGTTGTTGTTGATGCGCCGGTCGCTGGAACGCGAGACGCGATAATGCGGAAGGGCCGCATGCGGCGCCGCGCCGGAGATCGAATCGAAGCTCAGATCGCGGAGCGAGCCGGTCTGCATGCGATAGCCTTCGAGGGCTTTCGCCGCTTCAATCTCGGTCAATTGCCCGTTCGGCGCTTCGCGCGCGAACCAGGCGAGGAATTTCGTCAGCGCTGCGCCGTCGCGGATATGCGCCTTGCGCGCGCCTTCGATCTCGACCGGATTCTTGCAGGCTTTCGGCAACTGGCAGGGATCGCCCGCGCGCTTCACCGTCGCGCCCGCATGCACGAGGCGGTCGAAGATCGCGGCGGCGCCGGTCGAGGGATCGGCGAGCACCGTCTTGCCCTTCAGCGCATCGAGCGCGCCGACGAATTCCGACGGCTCGCGCAGCCGCACGGCATTGCCGAAATGTTTCAGCAGCTCCGGCGAGCTCTTGCGCCTGTCCATGAAGAGATCGGTCGAGCCGTCCGCGTTCAGGATCGCGAAGGACAATGCGAACGGCGTATGGGGCACGTCGCCGCCCCGCATGTTCAGGAGCCAGCAGATGGAATCCGGCATGGTGATCACGCCGGCGTCGGCGCCGAGCTTCTTGATGTCTTCGGCGATGCGCGTGCGCTTCGACTCCGCGGATTCGCCGGCCAGGGCCATGCCGTGCGGGATGGCCTCAGCGAGCGGCGGCGCCGGCTGATCCTTCCACACCGCGTCGATGGGATTGGTTGCGCAGGGAACAAGCGTGGCGCCCGCGCGCTCGGCGGACAGTTTCAACAGCTCTATCCCGGCGGCCGTGTGGAGCCATGGATCGTAGCCGAGCTTCGCGCCTTTCGGCGCGTTGGCTTCGATCCAGCTGCCCAGACCTTCGCCGATCAGATCGCGCGGATCGAACAGCTTGGTGTCCGTCTGCTGGCGCACCTGCAGCGTGTAGCGTCCGTCGACGAAGATCGCGGCCTTGTCGAGGAGGACGATTGCAGCGCCCGCCGATCCCGTGAACGAGGTCAGCCAGGCGAGGCGCTCGGCGCGCTTGGGCACATATTCGCCCTGATGCTCGTCGGCGCGCGGCACGAGAAAGCCGTCGAGGCCTCTCGATTTCAATTCGGCGCGGAGGGCGGAAAGCCGAGGGCCGACGGTCGCGGCATCGGATTGGTCGTCGTAGCTTTGAAAGGTCTTGTCCATGGCCGGACGTTAGCGCGCAGGCCTAGGCCTCTCAAGCACAAGCGCCGACCAGGGACCGGCTCTGCGGGTTTCGCGCAAGATAAGGCCATGCGGACGGTAGAAACTCGCAACCAGATTTTCTTGCCAGCGCAGCAGGCCCGACAGCACCAGCGCGCCGCCTTCGGCGAGTGCAGGTGCGATCTGCGGCGCCAGCATGGTCAACGGCCCGGCAAGGATGTTGGCGAGGATCAGATCATAGGGGGCGTGGCGTGCGAGTTCCGGATTGACCATGCCGTCCGCCGTCACGGCGCGGACGAGCGGCGCCACGCCGTTGGCTTTCGCGTTCTCGCGCGCCACTTCGACGGCCACGCGGTCGATGTCGCTGGCGATGACGCGATGCTTCCACAGCTTGGCGGCGCCGATGGCGAGAAGTCCCGTGCCGCAGCCGATGTCGGCGACATTGCGATAGCGCCGCCGCCTGGCGAGATCGCTCAACACCGTGAGGCACAGCGCCGTCGTTTCGTGATGGCCGGTGCCGAAGGCAAGCCCGGCTTCGATGCGCATGGGGATGACGCCGTCCGGCACGCGGCCCTTGTCATGCGCGCCGTAGACGAAGAAACGCCCCGCACGCACCGGCGGCAGGCCTTCCTGGGAAAGCTTGATCCAGTCCTGGTCGGGCAGCAGCGACACATGCACGTCGCGGCCCGCCAGCTTCGAAAGCAGCTCTCCGTCCGGCATGGCGGTATAGAGCGCTTCGACCGTCGCCTTGTTCTCGAACGGCTCTTCCAGCGACATCACCGCCTGCGGATTGGAGCCAAGCTCGAACGCCGCGCAGATATTCGCCGCTTCGTCCTTCGTCGTGACGACGGAGGCTTTCCAGAGAGGAGGGGCAAAGGGCATGGACGACCGGAGCATACGCTCAAAATTAAACTGTCATGGCCCGCGATCCTCCTACGCTGCTCCGCAGCTTCGGAGGACTTGCAACGCCAATCCTCCGGAGCCTTGGCGAAGGAGGACTGCGGGCCACCCAGGTGACTACACGTCCCATCCATAAAGCTCAATAAGATCCTGCCATTCGACATTGCGCTGCTGGATCAGATTTATCTTCCACTCGCGCTTATATTTCTTCAGCTGCTTCTCGCGATCGAGTGCAACACGAATATCGTCGAACGCCTCATAGTAGACGAGCTGTTTAACGCCGTATCGCTTGGTAAAGCCTGGGATCATGCCCTGTTTATGTTCCCAGACTCGCTTATGGATATCGTTCGTAACGCCGATATAGAGCGTTCCATTCCGCTTGCTGGCGAGGATGTAAACGTAATAGCTCTTGGACATCGGCGAAACGTCACCTGGGTGGCCCGCATTCGCGGGCCATGACAGGTTAGGGTGCAGCTTTCGCGAATTTTCGCCGAAAGTGTCGCGGTAGCTGTCAGCGCTCAATGCTTCTCGGAGCGCGCCGCGATATAGTCCATCACCGCGAGCATGACGCCGGAGAAGATGATCATCGCCTGAATGCCGAGGAGCCAGCCGATGGT
>Ga0335069_10003113_pt1 | contig 25270 bp, 19 predicted proteins | sample Lox_Sample_11_FD_206714 | JGI IMG/M metagenome (GOLD analysis project Ga0335069, IMG submission 206714) | Soil microbial communities from Loxahatchee National Wildlife Refuge, Florida, United States - Lox_Sample_1.1 | ecosystem: Environmental > Terrestrial > Soil > Wetlands | place: USA... | reverse complement strand
CGGCTAGCTCGGCGCAATTGGAATTCGCGCGCGCCTGGGCCACCAGCCATCCGGAGATAATCCGATTCGGATTTTAGCCGGCACTCGTTCAATCGAACGCGTGAGAAACGTCCTGAAGCGCCTTGGCGGCATTCTCAACGATCTCGGTCATCACCTGATCGGTGATCGCCGTTGACAGCGCAATCATTCCGTTGGGCGATACCAGCAGCCCATGATTGAGGGCGGCCAAGTGGAAATTCTCAAGCGCCCGCTCGTCCTCACGCATAATGGAGGGCGGCGGCGGATCCTTCAGGAAAAACACATTGAGCAGTGAGCCCACGTTGCGCACGGAAAATGGCAGCTGCTCTTTCTTCGCGGCGTTGGTCAATTCGGCGGCCAGCTTCTCCGCTTGCGATTCCATCTTGTCGATCTTCGCCTGAGTCAGTTCGCGCAGCGAGACTGTGCCCGCCGTGCATGAGATCGGATTGCCGTTGTAGCTTCCCGAATGGGACAGCGATCCGCGATTGCGCGGGTCGAACGTCGACATAACGTCTTCGCTTGCGCCGATAGCACCGATCGGAAAGCCGCCGCCGATTATCTTTCCGAACATCGTGATGTCCGGCCGGACATTGAACACCTTCTGGGCGCCGCCTTCGTCAAAGCGCAGTGAAGTGACTTCATCGAGCACGAACATCGCGCCCGCACGATGCGCCGCTTCGGCGACATGCGAAAGAAATTCCTCCGGCGCAACCAGCATCCCAGCCGAGCACAACACCGGCTCAAGAAACACCGCGGCAATTTCGGAACCGCGCTCGGAAAGCAGTGCCTCGAATGAGGTCGCCTCGCCAAAATCGGCGAGCATCGTATGCTCGCCCTCCTGGCCGGTCAGACCGACTTCGAGATCTTCATACGAGCCGTGGTAGCCGTAGCGGGCCATCAGGATCATTCTGCGGCCAGTAAGGCGGCGTGCCACCTGCGCTGCGAGCATTCCCGCCTCAGTGCCAGAATTGCAAAATCGCACGCGCTCGACTGAGGACACGCGGTCGCAAATCAGCTTGGCCAACTCCAATTGCGGCTCCGTACGCCCCGGGAATACCGAACCGCCTTTGAGAGCTTTGGTTACCGCTTCGACAATCGGTGGATAGGCATTACCATGCACCAAACTGGTGTAATTGCCCAGCAGGTCGATGTACTTGTTGCCGTCAACGTCCCAGACATACGGGCCTTCACCACGAGCGAAGGTAATCGGATAAGGCCTAAAATATGTGGAAGTGCGAGTGTCGCCACCGGGCATTACGCCTTCGGCGCGCTTGCCTACTTCTGCCGATTTTACAGTTGCAGCCCGGAAGACATCCTCAATTGTATCCATCGCCCCTCAATCCCCTGAAGATACCCAAAGTCAGGCCCTATTTGCACGCATTCCGCGCCTGTTAGTCAAGTGGCCGCGCTGGCCTGCTATTTCATATATCGAAACATGCAGCCCGCTGTTGGCGTTGAACGGCTCGCGATTCCATCCAGCCCATCGCTCGCGCAGACGCATCCCGGCCAGCTTCGCCATCAAGTCGAGCTCGGCAGGAAACGCGTACCGTACCATAACCGGATAGATTTTCACGCCATTTTCCCTAATCACGACATGGGCCGCGCGCGTGGTCTGCATCACCCGGTCGTGCATTGAAACGTCAAGCTTGACCATGTCGGGTTCTATCTTGGTGACCGACACCCGCTGACTGCGGTTGAACAAACTCTGGTCGGGGACGAACGCTTCGATAACAAAGGCGCCACCGGGCGCAAGATGAGCGGCCACGCGCGCAAAGCATCGAAGTTGCTCGTCCTGGCTGGCGAGCCCAAAGAAGGTATTGAAAACGACATAGATCAGTGAAAATTTCCCGGCGATCTTAACATCGGCGAAGTTTCCGATTTCAACCGGGATCGCCTCGCCACCGGACTTGGCGCGCAACTGCTTGACCATTTTCGGCGACGCATCGATGCCACAGACCTTGAAGCCGCGCGCAGCCAGCGGAAGCGCGATTCTGCCCGTCCCGATTCCGAGCTCGAGGATTCGTCCGCGGCCCGCGATTGACGCAAGGAACGCGACAGCGGGTTCGGCGTCGCTGACAGGTTGAGTGATCGCATCATAAACCGGCGCGATCCGCTCACCATATGCGGAGGGATCCAGGAAGGCCATCCCGCCGAAATCATCAAACACGGCGCATTAAGTCAATCTTGCGATGGCTACGCCTTTCCGTCGCCGTATTGCAGAACCTGTACTTTTTCGACCGTGACCAGCCCTGAACCCATCATTGTGTCCAGTACCGGCAAAAACGCATCGACGTTTTCCTTGCTGTCCACGATCTCGACGATAACGGGCAAGTCCTCAGATAATCGGAGAATCTTTGCAGAATGAAGCCGGCTGCTGTGGCCGAAACCGAGCGGACCGCGGAGCACCGTCGCACCGCCCAAGTGAAGTTCGCGCGCCTTTAGCACAATCGCCTCGTACAGCGGCTTGCCGTCGAAACGTTCATTCTCACCAAAGAAAATTCTGAGTAATACGGCATCCTTTGGAATCTGCATAAATCAAACTCCCCGGCTAAGCGCCGCCGCTGCGACATGACCTAGCCATACGGCCATCAGGCACAGGACGACCGAGCCGATTGCATTGGCGGCGGCGGGAATCATTTCGCCGTCACGCACCAAGTTGAGGGTTTCAAGCGAGAAGCTGGAAAAGGTCGTGTACCCGCCGCAAATGCCAACCATCAGGAATTGGCGCGTATGAACGCTTGCCATCAGCCTCCCCTCGGGGCCGGTGGCAGTCGCGATAAACCCGATCATTACCGCGCCGGTCAAGTTTACAACCATCGTTCCGTACGGAAAAGTTCCGCCGGACAGGCCCATGATCGCGCCCGAGAGGAAGTATCGCGCCATCCCGCCAAGAGCGCTTCCAATTGCAATTACCAGGTACGAAACCAAATCGATACTCTCCTTGGCCGTGCCTACTCGATGCTCGTGTCAGGCGGCTGGTTCGGATTGCTGGTTTGCTTGGTGGGCGCTTTCTTGTCCTTGTCTGTATCGGGTTTCTTCTCGGTGGCCTTATAGCCCTGATAGGCCAGCCCCGAAAGCATCATCGCAGGGCATCCCGAACAGCAAAGCGCGATCGCAGCTATCGCGGCAGCCTGCACCGTTTTGCTCAATTTCCCCACTGCAGTGACAGCTCCTGCAATCTCATTATTCGCCGCCGATTCCAATTTTCTGTTCGACCGCGCGAAGGCGGCGGAACAGCTCCGACAATCGCGGCAGAACAGCCGCGTAGCGGCGGTACTTTCGCACTTCGACTGCGGGAGTACCGCCGACGATGGTATCGCTGGGAACGCTGCTGTGAAGCCCGGACTGAGCCACGACCAGCACCCGATCGCCGATCGTCGCATGATCGGCGCATCCGGACTGCCCGCCGAATTGGCACCATTTGCCGATTTTGGTCGAACCCGCGATTCCTACGTGCGCGGCAAAGCGGGAGAACTCGCCGATTTCGCAATTGTGGCCGATATGCACCTGATCGTCGAGTTTGACGCCGCGATGGAGCACCGTGGCGCCAATCGTCGCGCGATCCACGGTCGAGTTCGCGCCAATTTCCACGCCATCTTCCAGGACTACGATTCCGGTCTGTGGAATTTTCACCAAGCCGCCCTTGTCCTCCACGAAGCCGAATCCGTCGGCGCCGATAACCGCCCCACTTAGAATCGTCACATCGTTCCCAATCGAGCAGCCCTCGCGAATCGTCGCATGGCTGTGACAGATGAAATGATCACCGATTGTAACCTTGGGATAAATTACCGCGTGGGGATGAATTACGGCGTCGGCGCCGATCGACGCGCCCGCGCCAATCACCGCGAATGGCCCTATCGATGCGCGCGCTCCAATTCTTGCATCGGGGGCGACATTTGCCGCCGGATCGATTCCCGGCGACGGCCGGTAGGACGGAAAGAAAATTTCCAGCACGCGGGCGAATTCTGCCAGCGGATTGGGGCTGATAAGTGTCGGGCACTTAGCGCTCGCCGCCAGCTCCGCCGTCGTGATCGCGGCGGATACGTTCGATTGCAATGCGGCAGCGTACTTGGCTGTCGCGACGAAGACGATCATTCCCGGCCCCGCCGCCTCGACGGGAGCCGGCGCCATGATTTCAGCGTCGCCGCTTCCGCGCAGTTCGAGCCCGAGTTTCGATGCGAGTTCCTTGAGCTTCATCGGTAAGGTTTTATCATCCCGCCGCCCTAAGCGCGCTCATGGCATCGGCGGCCTCAACCGCGGCGATTTGGGTTAAACAATTGTAGTGGCCGAAGCGGCAGGTCCGCTCCAGGCACGGGCTGCATTCCAGCTTGCGACATATGACACGCGTTTTCGGGCCCAGCGGGCCGGTTCGGGCCGGATTCGTCGAGCCGAAAATCGCAACCGTCGGGATGCCCAGCGCCCCGGCGAGGTGCATACATCCTGAATCATTGCCGATGAACCCGTCGCACAGCGACAGCAGCGCAATCAATTCGCCGATGTTTGTGTTCCCAGCCGCGATTGCCGCCCCGGCACGGCTGGCGTCCGCGACCTCTCTGCACTTCGCCACCTCGCTGGGCGCGCCGACGAGCACGCACTCTGCGCCGCGCTCCCCAAGCAGATCGATCAGCGCGCTGAAGTTGCGCCATTCTTTGGCCGGTCCGTATGCCGCCGCAGGTGCAATCGCATAGAGCGGTGCGCCAGATCGCTTTCGATTCGCAGTCAGCCACGCGGCCATCCGCTCGCAATTTTGCGGCGCCGCTTCGAGCCTGAAATCATCGGTGGTTCCGCCCACCCCAGTCGTCGCGCGGACCATCGAAAGCCAATAATTCACTTGATGGCTGGTCCGGGCCTCCTCCGGCGCAACGGCTTTCAGCGTGAGCATCGGACCACGCGCATCGGCGATGAAGCCCGCGCGCCGCGGAACTCCCGCCATCGTAAGCCAAAACGCCGATTCGAAACTGTTTGGGAAAAGGATCCCCAAATCGAAGCGGCGGATTCGAATCGCAACGACGATGCGCCGCCGATCGCCAAGTCCCGAAAATCCATGTCCGACCGAATATGGGATGACTTCATCAATCCAGGCCGCGCCATCGAAGAAGCTTGCCAGTTCCTCCTTGATGAGGACCGCAAGATGCGCGCGTGGCCATGCGCGGCGAATCGCGCGCAGCGCAGGCCCGCTCATCACGAGGTCGCCCAGCCAGTTGACCTCTTTAACGAGAATTCGGCGCGGTTCCGGCACGAGCGTGGGCCCTTGGCTGTCCGCTGGAGGAGCGTCTTGAGTTGCGACAACGGGCATATCTTACGATTCCATCACCCAATCACGGCGCGGTCCATCCATTCGGAAGAAGCCACCGGTCCAGTCTCGCCGCCATTTTCCCCTTCTGTTAACTCGCGCGCAATTTTGCCAATATCGAATCATCCTAACGCTTGGAAGGTAATTCGATGAGCACGACGGTAACGACTCGCTATGGACGGCTCGAAGGCGAAAATCAGGACGGGCTCTTTGTCTTCAAGGGCATCCCGTTTGCCGCTCCGCCGGTAGGCCCACTGCGATGGATGCCGCCGCAGAAGCCGGCCGCATGGAACGGCGCCCGCGACGCACGCCGCTTCGGGCCGGTCTCTCATCAATCCAATCGGACGGTGGGGCCGCTCGCCGCATTGAATATCGAGGGTCCCCGCTCAGAGGATTGCCTGTATCTCAACGTATGGACGCCCGGCGTGAGCGGTCCAAAGCGCCCAGTGATGGTCTGGATTCATGGGGGCGGCTTCACGATCGGCGCGGGATCGCAAAACATCTATGACGGAAGCGTACTGGCACGGCGCGGCAACGCCGTAATCGTAACCATCAACTACCGGCTGGGACCGCTGGGATTTCTGCGGCTGGCTGAAGTCACCAACGGAAAAATTCCATCCACCGGCAACGAGGGAATCCTCGATCAGATCGCCGCGCTGGAATGGGTGCGCGACAATATTGCGGAGTTCGGAGGCGATCCCGCCAATGTCACGATTTTCGGCGAATCGGCCGGCGGTATGAGTGTCGGCACGTTGCTGGCGTCACCTAAGGCGCGGGGACTGTTCCACAAGGCAATCGCTCAGAGCGGATCGTGCCATACTGCCAAACCGATTGAGCGTGCCGGACAAGTCGCCGAAGCCGTCCTGTCGAAGCTGGGCGCATCGCCTTCGGACGCCAACGCTATCGCCGCATTGACGCCCGACGCGCTACTGACGGGAGTGCTGCTCGCCGACGGTGTCACGCCGGACCCGAAATTCGGAATGGCCTATCAGCCGGTTATAGACGGAACGATACTGCCGCGCACCGGAATCGAGATGGTCGAGGGCGGCTCGGCGGCGAATGTGGCAGTAATGTCCGGCTCGACGCTGGAAGAATGGAAGCTGTTCGCAATCATGGATCGCGGCGCCGCCAAGCTGGATCGCAATGGGCTGGCCGCGCGAATGGGCCGGCGGCTTGCGCCGGAGGTCACCGACAGCATTATCGCTACATACGAAAAGGCGCGCGGCGGACGCGGAGAATCGATCACGCCGCCGGAATTGTTCACCGCAATCGAAAGCGACCGCGTATTCCGGATTCCCGGAATTAAGCTTGCCCAATCCCAGTCGCGGCACGACCAGCGGTCGTACAGCTACCTGTTCACGTGGAAGTCTCCCGCAATCGGCGGGTTGCTTGGCTCATGCCATGCGCTGGAGCTCGGATTCGTCTTCGGCGTGAACCATTTGCAGGGAATGTCGATGTTCTCGGGCACGGGACCTGCCGCCGAGCGGCTGGCGACGCAAATGCAGGATGCCTGGATAGCGTTTGCTCGTACCGGCAACCCGAGCGCGGAGAGCGTCGGCGAATGGCGCAGCTACGATGAAGCCTCGCGGGCGACGATGGTGTTCGGAGAGGCGACGGGCGCGCAGAACGCCCCTCGCGACGAGGAACGCCGCGCTTGGGACGCCGTCCCGCCAAGATCACTGGGCAATATCTGACTACGGCCTGCAGTGGGCAGACCGGCGCATCTACTTCCCTACAATAAACACGCAGGACGTCGTGCCGCTGCCGCCGATGTTGAGCATCGCGAAGGTCTTGGCGTCGTCCACCTGATATTCGCCCGCCGCGTTGGTCACCTGCCGATGACAGTCGAGCATCTGGCGCACGCCGGTGGCGCCGACCGGATGTCCAGCACCGATTAATCCGCCGCTCGGATTGATCGGTAACTTGCCGCCCAACTCGATCACGCCCTCTTCGACCGCTTTCCACGACTGGCCCGGCTTGGTGATGCCGAAGTGGTCGATCGCCATGTACTCCGAGGTCGTGAAACAATCGTGCGTCTCGATTCCTGACAGCTTCTCCGGACCTGAAATCCCGGCGCGCTTGAACGCATCGACAATCGCCTGGCGCGTGTGCGGCAGGACGTAGGGATTGTCCTTGCTCTCCGCCACTTTGGCGTCGAATTCGAGCGGTGCGGTGTGATGGCCCCATCCGAGGATGCGCGGAATATCGTCGAGCTTGATACCGTTGCGCTTGGCCCACGCGCTCGCGAATTTTTCGGATGCGAGAAATACCGTCGTGGAGCCGTCGGTCACTTGCGAGCAGTCGCTCACCTTGATGCGTCCGCCGATCACCGAATTGTATTTGCTCACGCGCTGGGCGTGGCTTTCGCTCATGAACCAGTTGCGGGTCTGCGCGAGCGGATTGCGCTTGGCGTTGGAGTAATTGACCGCGGCGATGTGCGCGAGGTGCTCGTCCTTAAGGCCGAAGCGCTTGTCATATTCGTCGCCTAGGCGCCCGAACAGCTTCGGGAAGGGGAATTCCACGCCCTTGGCCTCGCGCTCGTACCACGCCGCAGTGCCCAGGTAGTCGCCGCCGGTGGCGGAATCGACCGTCTTCATCTGCTCGACGCCGGCGACCGCTGACAAGTCGTAACGGCCCGCTTCGATTTCCGCCGATGCGGCCAAGAGCGCAATCGAACCGGATGCGCACGCGGCTTCATGCCGGCTGGTCGGCAGTCCGGAGAATGCCGGGTCGATCTCGACGAAGAACGCACCGATATGGCCCTGCTTTGCGTAAAGTTCGGCGGCAAAATTTCCGACATGGGCGGTTTCGACCTCGCGCGGCTCGATCTTTACGGCTTCGAGCGCACCGAGTGTCGCCTCCCGCATCATCGCAACGAAATGCTTGCCTTCTTTCGACCAATTGCGGGCGAAGTCGGTCTGTGCTCCGCCCAGGACGTAAACCGGCGCCGGCTTTGACATTGTGCGCTCCTTTATCCGACAAAGGTGCGGCCATATTCCAATATGCCGCCCGTAAACATCCTAGCACCGTTTGAGGCCGCTTTGTCGAGAACCGGAGGGATCGGAAGTTTGAGGGATTTCATCATCGCGATCGTGTTCTTGGCCCCGATCAGGTCGACGATCGCGGTCGGCGGCGCCCAGTTGAATCCGTATGACATGATCGTATCGACGTCTGCGGGTGTAGCCGCCACTTCGCCCACGCGGTTTAGCCCGTAACTCACGTAGCCCAGCACGATGCGCCGGCATAGCTCGCCTGCCGCCCCAGGAGCATCGGCGAGCGCCTTAAACGCCTCGGCATAACGCCCGACGCGATTGAGTCCTTTCATCTTTTCGACGAACTCGATCGGCTCCGGCTTAGCCAACGGCTGATGCTCTCCCGTCTTTGGATCGAGCACGAAGACTTCTTTCTTGCCGGCCCGGCGGTAAAACCCGCCCCGCTCGGGGGTCTTGTCGCCCAAGCATCCCTCGTGGAGCGCCTTGTCCATGTAGGCGGGCATCTTGAAGCAATCGTGCGCTTCGTCCTTGCAGTTGGCGTAGACGTTATCGACGATCGCCTTGTGCACGTCCCATCCCACCAGATCGATAGTCGCCAGCGGCGGCATCGCGCGCCCGGTATGCGGGCCGATTAGATAGTCCATGTACGCGATGCCGTGTTCTTCGGCGAGCTGGGCGATTTCGTTCAGGACCTTGAAGCCGACCCGATTGCCGACAAATGCGGGCTTGTCTTTTGCGACGATCACTTTGCGGCCCAACTGCGAGGCCAGCATCGCCACGACATGCTTCACGATCGCGGGGTCGGTTTCCGGACCCGGAATTACTTCGGTACCGACGATAACGTGCGGCGGATTGAAAAGATGGATGCCCAGGAAATTCTTGCGGAACGAATCGCTGCGCCCTTGCGCCATTCCCGCGATCGACAATCCAGAAGATCCCGTGGCAACGATCGATTCAGGCCGGCGATGCTGGTCCACGATCTCGAAGAATTTCTTCTTGAGCGCGGCATCCTCCGCCAGCGATTCGAAGATTATCGCCGCCTCGCTGATTGCCTTGGGCAGGTCGGCGTCGTAGGCGCCGATTGCGATGCGCTCCGAGATCGCCTCGGCGCGCGCGTCGCTTTGCGCGTCTTTAAGACCCTCTGCGGCCTTTTCGCGCGACCGCGCTAGCATCGTCACCGCGTATCCCGCCCCCGCGAACACGCATCCCGCGCCCGACCCCATCGTGCCGTTGGCGCCGATCACTACTACCTTATTGTTCTGTCCCAAGCGGGTCTCCAATCCTTTCGGTATCGGGATTTCCCAAAGCGGTGAGTCCCAAAATCGATTATTTACAAGCAGCCGGAAATATTAGCCGAGCGAATTTTTTTTTGCCACAGGCGCGAATGTCGGGCACTGGTGCAGTTTGGAGTACGGGGATGTTTCCAGAAGCGGTCGCGTATCGAGTGCTCGGCCTGCGGTCGCGTCATAGCGGGCGGGCAAATTGAGTTTGGGGCTTCGAGGAGGTCATCGCGGAAAAAATACCCGTAATCAGTGGTGAAATTGGGTTCGTTTCGTAATTTTTCTTTAATATTTTTCACCGAGGAAAGGCAGTGCCGCTTGATTTTTACTTGGGATATGCGGCGGCTGGCATCATTGTACGCGCTCCGGGCGCTGCCCATAAGGCTGAACCAGTTCAGCCTTGACCCCAAGGCGCCGGGCGGGAGCATGGTGGTTTACCAGCGATCGCAAAATCAAACTGAACCAGTGCCGAATGTCGGCGATCCCCCCTCGTCAGGCACCCCTTTGCCGCGCCGTACCTACCGGCCCGGAAAGTGGAATACGACCGGCACAATAGCCCGGCTCTCGGATCTCCCGCAGAGTTGGCATTTCCCGATATGCTCTGTTTGTGCCAACACAAGCTGTTTGCTATTCTGACCAGCAGTTTCATCGCATTGGGGCCGGATGCGGCTCCGCCATCACGGGGAGGATGGCGCAATGGAAGCACCTGCGGGGAAAATACGGCTCGGCGCAATCGCCATCATCGGCTTCGTCGCATTCGGCGTTTTGAGCGCACTGATTCGCAGTTCGTCCCACGCGCAAGCGTGCGGATACGATTCGACGATCCTCGCTGACAGTCCCACCAGCTTCTGGCCGCTTAATGATTTCCCTGGAATCATTGTTTGTGACGTAACTCAGAGCTGCTACACCGGCAACACCGGCACGATTCAACCATCGTATGGTCCGGTCACGCTGTTTGTGACGGGCGGAGCTGCCGATGGCGAAACGGCGGCCAGCTTCGATGGTTCGAGCGGCTTTATATCCACCGAACCCGGTCATTCCTATATCAACCCCGGCTCCGGCGGCTATTCGCTGGAGGTCGCGTTCAAGACCGCCAACGGATACGCGAGCGGCGGCAAATTGATCGGCTTCGAAAACCAAAATGTCGCTACCGGGACTCAATTCGATCGCATGCTTTACATGACCGACGCGGGAAATCTGGTCTTCGGACATGTCAGCAACATCTCCAGCGCGGTCATTACCGTTCAATCGCCAGGATCGTATAACGACGGCAACTGGCATTTGGCGGAGGGTGTCTGGGACGGCTTAAAATTGCGTCTGTATGTTGATGGCGCGCAGGTCGCTTCTTACGGAACCCTGGACCCGCCACTTAACTACGGCGGCTGGTGGAGAATCGGGGAAGGCGCCTTCAACGGCAGTTGGCCGAATCAGCCATCGAGCGGATTTTTTGCCGGAACTATCGAGAAGGTGGCGATTTGGAACTCAACCAAGCTGTCGGCCGCGCAGGTTTCCAACCATTACAACTCTTTCTCTACCGGAAATTGCCCGACGCCCACGGTCTCGCCGACTCCGACCGCAACTCCCTGCGGATACGACCGGATTACCCTCAACGACGGCCCCACCAGCTTCTGGCCGCTCGATGACGGGCTCGGATCTTACGTCCTGGATATCACCACCGTCGGGACCAATACCGGATTCGTTCAAGGTGGCGCCACTTTGGGAGCGACGGGAGGCGGCGCGGACGGGGAAACCGCCATGCAGTTGAATGGAACCAGCGGTTATGTTTCCACCACCTCGCAATACATAAATCCCGGCTCCGGCGCCTACACGGTGGAAGTCGCGTTCAAGACCGCCAATGGCTATGGCAGCGGTGGCATGCTGATCGCATTTGCAGACCAGAAGACCGGCCTCCCCGTCAGAAATGATCGCATGATCTATATGACCAATACCGGAGTGCTGGAGTTTGGGCATATCCAAAACAGCAATAGTACCGTCTTCACTATCGCATCGGCGGCATCATACAACGACGGCAATTGGCATATGGCTGCGGGGGTGTGGGACGGCACACATTTCCTTTTGTATGTCGACGGCGCGCTGGTCACCCCTTTCACGAACCCGAATGGACCTCTTAACTACGGCGGATGGTGGAGAGTCGGGTACGGAGCGTTCAATGCCAGCTTTCCGGGCCAGCCTTCGAGCAATTTCTTTGCCGGAACGATCGAAAAACCCGCCGTTTGGAACGGCACCGCATTGACGGCGACGCAGATATCCAATCAATGGAAGGCGTGGCAAGGCATCTGCACGGTTTCCACTCCCACTCCCACCGGGGGTGCGACCCCAAGTCCGACGACGACTCGGACCCCAACCCCGACGGCCACGTTGACGACGACTGCCACGCCAACGCCGACATTGACACCGACGTCGACTGTGACAACCACGGCTACACGTTCGCCGACCGTCACGGTCACTACCACCGTCGTTGTCACGCCGACGGTCACGATCACACGGACGGCAACCGTCACGATCTCGCCGACAACCACCGCCACGGCGACATCGACATTGACCCCAACCGCGACTGTTACCAGAACAGCAACTACGACCGTTTCGCCAACGGCCACCGCGACGGCATCGGCGACGCTAACAGCAACCTCGTCTGTCACCCGGACGGCGACCTCTACCCTCTCGCCAACCTCGACCGCCACCGCGACGGCGACGCTGACCAGGACCCCGACGGCGACCGTCACCGCTTCGGCATCCCCGACCACGACCACCACGGTGTCGCCGACGTCCACTGCCACGCTCTCGCCGACAACCACTGCGACCGCGTCGACAACGATGACGGCGACGGCAACGGCCACCAGATCGGCGACCCGAACGGCGACCGCCACCGCGACGGCGACCGTCACCGCGACGCCGACCATAACGCCGACAATGACGATCACTGCGACGCCGACCAGCACCGCAACGGCGACCGCCACAGTGGTTTGCACACCGGCCGCGGTCTACGTGGCCAACAGCGGAAACAACAGCGTTACGATCTACGCAGCCAGCGGTAACGGGAACATCTTGCCGAACGCAACAATCATTGGAGCCGCCACCGGGCTGAACTCGCCGGAAGGCGTTGCCGTCGACTCGAGCGGGAACATTTATGTAGTGAACTTCAACACTCCCAGTGTCACGGTCTATCCGGCGGGCAGCAACGGAAACGTCACGCCAAGCGCCACCATCAGCGGCGCCAGCACGCAGCTGAATTCTCCTTTTGGCATCGCGGTCGATTCGAGCGGAAATATCTATGTGGCGAATTTCGGCAACAATGGCATCCTTGAATTTGCCTCCGGCAGCAACGGAAACGTCGCGCCCAGTAATGCGGTGTCGTGCCCGGCTGGCGGCACCGCCACCATTTGCGGCTCCTTAACCTCTCTCAACCAACCTATCGGCGTGGAACTCGACACGACCGGCGTCATCTATGTTACGAACTACCTCAGCAATGCCATTACCAAGTACCATGCCGGCGCCCACGGGAATTTGCTCCCCAGCGCCAATATCAATGGCGTCAACACGCAGCTCAGCAGCCCCGGAGGCCTCGCGATAGACTCATTCTTCGACATCTTCGCGGAACTCACCTCGTCAAGCTATGGCGAGTTCGCAGCCGGCAGCAACGGCAACGCCACGCCCAGTCCGGTCGTCAGTGGAGGCAATACAGGACTAAGCGGGCCCGGCGGTCTTGCTTTGGATTGCCACCAAAATCTGTATGCCGCCAATAACACCAACACCATCACCGTCTATCCGCCCGGAAGCACCGGCAACCAGACACCGAATGCCACCATCAGCGGCGGAAATACCGGACTCAATGAGCCGTTCGGAATCGCGATTGGCACCTTGTACGGACCCTTTGGAACATCAACCCCGACTGCGACGGTGACGCCGACGGCGACTGTAACCAGGACTGCAACCCGCACGGCGACGCCGACCCTAACTCCATCTCCCACCGCAACCAGAACCGCTACCGCAACTACACCGACCGCGACTCCAACCACGTCAGTTACCGTGGGACCGGCGTCATGCAGTTCCGGAAGCGTGGTGGAAGGGAACACCGCGACTTCGTGTGTGTTTACGGTAAACAACACCGGATTCACCAATCACGCGATAATTTCCAGCATCACGATCGACGACACGTTGGACTTCGGCGTGTTCTTCACCGACTGCCAGGCGCCGGGCGGAATCCCCGCGCAGTCCGGATGCTCGATCAACGTGTCCTTCACGCCACAAAGCACTGGGCCGTTCACGACCCACATGCACATTACCGACAACGCCTCCAGCAGCCCGCAAAGCGTAACGCTGACCGGCACGGGAACATTGCCGCCGTCGACGACGGATACGATCACGCCCAATCCGCTGGCATTCGGCGGATCGCCGGTGACAGTCGCCAACGAACAGTTCCTAACCGTGAACAACACCGGCTTCACCAATCCGCTGGTACTGCAGACACTGACGCTGACCGATACGACGGCGGGCTATACGGGAGCCAACGAGTTCACGCTGGTGCCGGTAGATTCGAGCTGTCCAATCGCGCCGGCGGGACTGGGACCCGGCGGGAGCTGCATACTGGCGATCGATCTAACGCCGGATGCATCGCACGTGGACGCGTCGATTACCGGAACGCTGGTGGTCACTGGAAACGCGACGACCAGCCCGCAGACTATCAATCTGACCGGGTACGGTGTGTTTGGCATCACCGGGAGCGGCGACTGCTTCACGACGGCGACCGGGGCATGCGACGCGACGCAGAGCAGTGCCGGCTTCTCGGGTAAATCGTGCCTGATCGACACCGGTACGTGCACTACCGTCGCGGGCCCGGGATGCAATTGCCAGTAGACCGGAATTAGTCGATTGCCAGGCTGGCGAAGGTGACTGCCGACTCGGTCTGCGGTTCCATCGCGATGCCGTACTTGAGCAGCCGGCCGGTGCGGCCCCGGAGAACTTCGAGCTGGGTGTACATCGGCGAGAGGCCGCAAATTTTGCGAGCGTCGCGATCCTTTGCGATCGAGTTGAAAAATCCTTCGGGATCGCCGCGCTTGATCTGTTCGATAAGATCCAGATCCTCCTGCTGGACGCGGGCCGCAATCGTTTGATCTACGGCGAAATCGTCGCCGAATTTCTTGCCTACGTGAGCGAAATCGACCGCCGCCAGCACCAGCACGCGGCGTTTTTCGGCCGATATTTCCGCCTTCAGCGCATCGACGAAGGACGCCACGCGCGGATCGTTTACCGGCATCGAATTGCGTTGGACCATCTCGTGAAACGAACTGACGAGAATCGGCGCAACTTGGTAACCTCGCGCTCCCAACGCATAGGCCAGAAACAACGCCTGGAACTCGATTGAATGCTCGCCGCGGTGCAGCCATTCACCGGCGAATAAGTCGCCGCCCCGGTAGCGCGCGGCCAGCCGATCGATGAATGCGCTGTCGGTCTCGACCGTGCCCAGCGGGGTTGCATAATTCTTTCGCGTCGCGGTGAACAGTTCCGGGCCGCCGCCGTAATGCGACGTGCCGAGAATCACGACCAATTCCGGCGGCTCGTGCGCCATCAGTTCGTGGTATGCGTGGGCATACGCGGCCGCGCCCCGGCGCGGATCGATGTGCGGCGCGATAAGGCCGGCCAACGCGGCGTCTGTGCGCCGCATCGGCGAGCGGCCGGGACCCTCCGGCGGATCGAAGAAGCGACCGAGTTCAAGGCGCAATTGCGCGGGATCGCTCGCGTAGCACAGTCCCGCCAGTGCGGCGGGGCGCTCCGGGCTGGAAAAAAATTCCTCGCGCACGCTCCTTTCGCGCTCGGCAAATGAGGGGCTTTCCAGAAAATAGGCCTTGTCCAGTGCCGCGATCAGCCGCTCCAGCGTTTCGACCGAAACGTCCTGGCCGTATCGCTTGGCAAAGGCCGCCTGAATGGCGGCGAGATCGGTCGCCCCGTTGAATAGCGTCACGATGAAGTAAGCGCCCATTCCAAGCACAATCGGATTGGGAGCGAGGCCGCTCGGATCTCGCAGGCATACCATCGTCTCTCCGTCCTGCTCGACGGGAAAGGCTTCAACGTGGCGAACTTTCGGCTTGTCCATCGTAATATTCAGGGTGGCGGCGCGCACCGGCATCGCGCGGGCCGCGTTTACAGATGCTACGGCCTTTGCCAAAATCCGGCAAGCAACAACATTATCGATGCCTCCAGAACACCGCCGCCGCGCTCCCCTGACGCGTTCGCGAGTCCGCCGCACTGCGGCGCCGCCGCATGCGCGCTACCGCGTGGCCGCTGCCGGCGCAATCGGTCCGGGTGAATCGCTCAAATTTATGCTTCCGATTCGCGGCACCGACGAAGAGTGTTTTCTGATCAATTTCAACGGAGAGTACCACGCCTACCTCAATCGATGCCGGCATGTGCCGATGGCGATGGACTGGGTGGAGAATCAATTTTTCGCCGGCGAGGGGCGCTATCTGATGTGCCAGACGCACAACGCCTGCTACGAGCCGGCCACGGGCGAATGCGTTGCGGGTCCGGCGGCAGCGTGCGGAAAGTTTCTCTATCGTGTACCGATCGAGATCGTCAAGGGAACGATCTACGCGCGATCGCCAGAACAGGAATTCGAAGACTGAGATCGCTGGCGCGATTATTCGTATTCGTCGCCGAAATGGGCGCGCACGATGCGCGCTTTGAGGTATTCGAGGGTTCCCAAATCCTCAACTATGTCGCCGCCGGTATCGTAGAAGAACAGTTCGCCGTTCTTCGTGCGGCCAACCGCGATGATCCATTCGAGGTCGTCGCGATCTTCAAGCAAGTAATTGATCGTCTGTGCGACGCCGCGGCCCGGAATAATCGTAATCTTCGGACGCGCGAGTTTTTCCTTTTCCTGCTTGTTTGCCATTTTTCCTCAACCAACCGGCGGGAAGGTCAGCGAACCGGCCTCTTCAGTTAAATTAAGAACGCGCCACGATCTAAGTCAATAGGAGGTGTGCAACAATCTCGGTGTGATGCGTGTTCGGAAAAAAATCGAACGCTCGAACTCGATGCAATTCATAACCGCCCGCGGCCAATGATCGCAGATCGCGCGCGAGCGTAGTCGCATCGCATGACACATAGACGATCGCTTGCGGCGTCAGCTTCATCAGCGGTGTCATCAGTATCGCGGCGCCGCTGCGGGGCGGATCGAGGATCGCAATTTCGGGACGATAGCGCGCGCGAAGCAGGAATCCGGCCGTTTCGGAGGCCTTCATCGCGATAAATTGCGCGTCGGTGAATCCGAGTCGCTTCGCATTTCGTGCTGCCGCCGCGATTGCCGCTGCCTCCGAGTCCACCCCGGTAACCCGCGCGCCGCGACGCGCGGCAGGAATGCTGAAGTTTCCCGCTCCGCAGAACAGATCAAGGAGCGCCATGCCACTGTGCGGCACGGCTATCTCCATTACCTCGGCCACCAGCTTCTGGTTCTGTGGACGATTTACCTGGCTGAACAGGTCGGCCTCAGCCTCGAGCGCGAGGCCGGGCTCCAGTTCAATCGCGATCGTTGCGTCGCCAATAACCTCGCGGCGCGCTCCCCCGCGCATTACGATGCCCGCGATTGAACGATCATGTTCCATCACGTTTCCGGCCCGCCGAAGGTCTTCCGCGTCCGGCGGCTTCTTCAGGTCCGCGACCAGGACATCGCGCCCGGCGCCACGGACCACTTCGATCTCTTCCACCCGCTTGCCGAGCGACCGCGCCAGATGCAGCGGCATCTTCAGGCCCGGCTCCGCGACCAGACAGGAATCGATTTCAACAATCGAATTGGAGGAAAACGCGTGGAATCCAAGCGAGCCGTGCGCTCCCACTTTCAGACGGATGCGCGAGCGATATCCGAATTCTTTGGGTGCCGGCTCGACCAAACTAGCCGGGTCGATTTCACGGCCGATCGCATGGCCGATTTCACGCGCGATCAATTCTCCCTTGATTCGGACCTGTGCCGCATAGTCGATATGCTGCCAATCGCATCCGCCGCATCTGGGGACGAATGGACACGGCGCTGCGCGCCGATCGGAGCTTGGTCGCACGATCGAGACGATCTTCGCCAGCAGGAAATCGCGGCGCTCGGCTTCGATTGCGACGTCAACACGATCGCCCGGTACCGCACCGGGAACCATCACCGCTTTGCCGTCCAGCCGCCCCACGCCGTACGGGCCAAGCGTCATCGCATCGATTTCAATCTCAGCCATTGCCACGAACGAGTTTATATTCCTGCCGCACCCAATCTCCACGAGTACGGACGGCACTGGAATTGGGCCATCGCAGCGGTAGCCCAAATGTTCGCCCGCGAATTATAATCCGGATGTTGGCGCGGCATCGCGCGAACGCTCGTGAACCTGCTGGGTGATGCCATTGGCGATCGATACTGAATTGCGTCAATTGATCGATCGAAGCTTTCCGGCCGATCGTGCCCGGCGCATCGCAATTTTCACCGAGCGGCTGTTCGCCCGCGAGGAATTTCCGGCTCAAACCGACGCGCGATCCCGTCTCCAGGTCGCCATCTCAGCGTTCGATTTCTTTGCCATCCGCATCGAGCCAATTGTCGTGCGGGTGGTACCCGGCCCGCCCGACGACGCGATTACGATCGTGGAGACAGCAACCGCCGATTGCCCGTTCATCGTTGACAGTCTGCGTGAGTATTTCCATTCACTCGGCGGCCGGGTGCGTACGATGCTGCATCCGGTTTTCATGGTTGCGCGTGCGGCGGACGGAACCATCACCTCGATGGAACAGGCACACGCCGCCGAGCGCGGCGAATCGCTGGTTCATGCCGAACTTGAAATGGCCGCTTCGGCTGAGGCGATCCGCCGAATTGAACGTGAGGTGCGAGGCGTGCTGACCGAGGTGCATCAGGCCACCGACGACTTTCGTGCAATGACCTCCCGCGCGCTGCAAATCTGCGAGGAGACTGCACCGCGCCGCGATCTCGCCGAGGTCCGCGAATTCATTCGCTGGCTGGTAAATGGCGGCTACGTTTTTCTCGGCTATCGCCGCTATTTGATCGATGCTCGCGGCGATGGGGGCGGAACGTTCAAAGTCGACCTCGGCTCGGAGTTCGGCATTATGCGCGCGCATGATGAATCGCGCTTCCGCAGCACGGGTAGGCTCGACGAACTGACTCCGGAGCGCCGTGAATTGTTCTTTGATGGGCCACCACTGGTAATTGGCAAGGCGCGAGCTGAATCGATCGTCCATCGCCGTAGGCCGATGGATAGCGTGTCGATCCGGCGCGGCGATCGCGCCGGCAAGACGGCAGCCTTCGATCACTTTGTCGGCCTGTTTACGTCCAAAGCCTACGCCGAGGAAGCGGAGCATATTCCGACACTGCGCGCCAAACTTGGCGAAGTGCTGCAAGCGGAAGGCGTCGCCAGCGGTTCGCACGATTACAAAGAGCTCGTTGCGGCATTCAACAGCTTCCCCAAGGACGAATTGTTCCGTGCATCGGTTCCGGAGCTCCGCGAGCAACTCCGGCTGATTCTCGACGTACGGAGTGAAGCCGCGGTCCGGCTGATGTTCGTGCCGGATACGCATCGCGGCGATGTGATCGCGCTGGTCGTGATGCCGCGCGAGGCATTCTCCGCCGCCGTGCGAGTACACATCCAAGACGCGCTGGCGGCGGGCCTCGGCGGCAAGGTGGTCTACTACTATCTTGCTCTGGGAGAAGGTTACACGGCGCGGCTTCATTTCTGCTTTGCAGCGCCCCCGCCAAATGCCGCGGCAATTCGCGAGCTGGAAGCGGTCGTAATCCGGCTCGCGCGTAGCTGGGAGGACCGCCTGCGCGAGCGCCTGATCGAACGGGTCGGATTGGCACGCGGTCGCGCACTGGCCGGCCGATGGGTTGGGGCGTTCAGCGCCGATTATCAGGCTGCAACCGATGCGGCGCGGGCGGCGCTCGATGTTCTCGCCGTCGAAGCGCTGATCGCCCAGGGCCGCGATTTCTCCGTCGAGGCGCACCCGCGCGCGGCCGATGCCTCAGGAAAGAGCGAAATCAGAATGATCGGTTTGGGTGAGCCGCCGATGTTGTCCGCTCTTATGCCGACGCTGCAGAATTTTTCTATTCAAGTTTTGACCGAGGATGCCCACGATCTCAGGCTCGGCGGCGGCAAGGCCACGCGTGCGTTCGTCCAGATTTTCTCGGTGCAGGGACCGGCCGGCCAACCCTTTTCCGAACTCCCCGGTGCAGTGCTGATGGCCGAGGCGCTTACCGCCGTTCATGGCGGAATCGCGGCGGACGATGCACTTAATGCCCTGACGTTGACCGCGGGGCTGGAGTGGCGCGAGGTCGCACTTTTGCGTGCGTACCTGGCGGCAGCGTTCCAGATGCGGCTTGCGCCCTCGCGGCTCTCGTTGCAGCGCGCACTGTTGCTCTACCCAGATCTAGCACGCCTGATGTTCGAATATTTCGACGCACGGCTTGGAGCCGATCGCAATACGTCCGCGGAGAAGCCCGCCGAAATTCGTGCCGCCTATTTGGAACGGCTGGCCACGATTGAAAACATCGGCGACGACCGCGTCGCGCGGACGTTGCTGGCGATGGTCGAGGCGACGGTGCGAACCAATTTCTTTTGTGCGATGCCCGAACCCGACCCATACATTGCGCTTAAATTCGAAAGCTCACGTATCTCGGGACTGCCGGACACTCCGCCCTTGTACGAAATTCACGTAAACAGTCCCAGGATGGAGGGATGCCATTTGCGCGCCGGGACAATTGCGCGCGGCGGGATCCGTTTCAGCGATCGCCCGGACGATTATCGCACCGAAATACTGGACCTGATGAAGACGCAAACGGTCAAGAACGCGATTATCGTCCCAACCGGCGCCAAGGGTGGATTCATCGTCAAATCGCGCCGTGGCGCATCCGCAGATGCAAACGAGGGCGTGACGGCCTATCGCACATTGATCAATGCGATGCTGGACCTGACCGACAACCTGACGCCTAGCGGCATCACGCATCCGCCACTCGTCAAGGTGATGGACACCGACGGTCCATACCTGGTGGTGGCTGCTGACAAGGGAACTGCGACTTTTTCGGATCTCGCCAATAAGATTGCAATCGAACGAGAATTCTGGCTCGGCGACGCGTTCGCCTCCGGCGGTGAGCATGGCTATGACCACAAACGCTTGGGCATCACTGCACGCGGGGCATGGGAGTCGGCCCGGCGTCACCTGCGCGAGATGGAACGTGACCCCGATCGCGGCGCACCGGTCACAATGGTCGGAATCGGCGACATGTCGGGTGATGTCTTCGGCAACGGTCTGCTGCAATCGCGAAATCTCAAACTCATCGCCGCTTTCGACCATCGCAACATCTTCATAGACCCGGATCCCGACCTGGCGACCAGTTTCGCCGAGCGCAAGCGATTGTTCGAAATGCCAAGGTCCAGCTGGGCCGACTACGACCGCAAGATTTTAAGCGCGGGCGGCGGCGTTTTTCGCCGAGGCCAAAAGCGCATCGAACTGAGCAAACAGGCACGGACTGCCCTGGGTATCGATGCCGACGCGATGGACGGCGAGTCGCTCATCGCGGCGATCCTGCGTGCGCCGGTGGACCTGCTCTACAACGGCGGTATCGGCACCTACGTTCGCGCCTCCAAGGAAAGCGACGCAGAGGTTGGTGATCACGCCAACGACGCCTGCCGTATCACGGCGAATGAACTGCGCGCAAAGGTCGTAGTCGAAGGCGGCAATCTGGGCCTGACGCAAAACGCACGCATCGAATACGCGCTGGCAGGCGGCCGTATCAATACGGATGCGATCGACAACTCGGCCGGCGTGGACATGTCGGATCATGAAGTGAACCTGAAAATCCTGCTTGAACCTGCACTCACACGAAATGCGATGTCCATTGATGAGCGCAACGCAATCCTTGCGGCCTGCGGCGATGAAATTGCCGCGCAAGTGATTGCCGACAATCACGACCAAGCGCTATCGCTGAGCCTCGAACAGATCCGTTCCCGGAGCCGCCTTTCAATTTTTCGCGATCATGCGCAGGCGATCGAAGCGCGCGGACTCACGCATCAAGGCGAGGCCCTCCTGCCGTCGCGTGAAGCGCTGCACGAACGCCATGCGCGATATCCCGGACTCACGCGTCCAGAGCTGGCGATAGTCACGGCGTATACCAAGATCGATTTGGCCAAGCGGCTCGCGAACTCGCCGCTGGCCGGCGATCCATATCTCGCAGCCCGCTTCCTCAAGCCTTATTTTCCTTCCGACCTTTCCAAGCGCTTCAGTTCCGATGTCGAACAGCATCGATTGCGGCGCGAATTGATCGCCACTGGCGCGGTCAATGAACTGGTGGATTTGGCCGGTTCGACTTTTATCGAGCGCCTGGTGCGCGACCATGGCGCCGATGGGGATTCCGCACTGCGAGCGTGGATTGTCGGATCCGGCGTGCTTGCCGCGAACGATTGCGCTCAAGAACTCAAATCTGCCACGCGCGGCGTATCCGCCAACGCAGAATTTGGGTCATTTTTGGCATTGGAGCGGGCCTGTCGCGGCGCCGCGTCGTGGGCGCTCGCGCGAATCGATCAGATTGCGCCGATCACAACCATAGTCGCGCAGTACCGTCTGGGACTTGAGAAACTGTATTCGGAATTCGAGCCGATGCTGGCGGCCGATGAACGCGACCGATTCGAGCGCATCTATCGAGACCTGAGAAGAGATATCGGTGACGGCGAACTTGCTCATCGTCTCGCGCGCATCACTTTTGCGGAACATTTGCTCGAAGTGTTGAATGTGAGTTTCGCAAACCAGATCGAACCGAAACGTGTCGCTGAGATCTACTTCCGATTGAGTGATGCGATTGGCTTTGCGTGGCTTCAGGACGCTCTTGAGGCGGCAGACAGCGATGATCGTTGGGAGCGGCGCGCCACAGTGGAAATGGGCGCGGAGCTGCGCGCAGTGCGAATCAGGCTGTGCCGCACCACTCTCGAAATTGGGCTTCCCAGCACCGCCGAAGCAATCGAGCAGCTCAAGAGCAGACACGAGCGAGAATTCGCTGAAATCAACCGGCTGTTCAGTGATTTAAAGACACTATCGGCGCCAAACCTGCCGGCGCTTCAGGTGGCGATTCGGGCCGTGTCCAAGCTGGCGGGAACCGGCTAGCGCCGTGTGCGCAGTTCCCCGCGGCCGGCAAGCGGGTATCCGCCTGCTCAACCTGCAGCCGATGACGCGGCGACAGGTGCGGGCAGCAGGTCTTGATACAGGCGCAGACCCGCCGCAACGAAAAAAGCGGTCGTTGCGAATGTTATCGCAATAAAAGCGAACGCGATCATGAATATCACCCCGCCGAGCGTGCCGGTTGCGACGCCGACTGGTCCGATGATGAGAGTCGCCAGGAACGCCGCCGCCACGGACCAAGAGTTGAATCCCGACCAAACCGCCATGAATACGACGATCCGCGTTGCCACCTTGAAAAAGCGTTTCCGCACCAAATCGCGGCTGAACAGCAACGCATGGAAGCTGTGCTTCCCGGCAAATATCAACGCGTATTGCGCGAAGTACAGCCACAGATACGCGATCGTCACCAAGAAGATCATCGAGACCAGGATTACATATAAGATTGGATCCCATTCGCCCGGCATCACCGAGTCCGCGATCCCAAATAAATACCCGGCGACGGCCGGCACAAGAAACTGCAGAAACGATACCCAAAGAAATGCGGGTGCGAGCCGGATTGCACGTTTATAAATCGCGATTGCCTCACTCATGGCTCCTGCCACATGCTTTCCGGACTGGATTCGCTCCAGCGCGCATATGGTCAACAGCGTGACCAGCGCGGCGGGCAGGAAAAATACCGTGTGCAGCGTGCGGGTGAGCCATTTTGGATACGGCGGTGGTGCCACCCGCGGCGGAATGGGGGACTCGGGCTCATCAGGCGCTTCGTCCGCCGGTGCGATTCTCGAATAGCTGATCGTCTGGACGCCGGGCTCGAAGGTTTGAAGCAGGAAATGCTGGATATTGATCGCATCCGGCAACACGCAAAGCGCACCTACCAGAACCATCGGCGCCAGCGCTAATGCCAATACCGACCAGTTTCCACGCAGGTCGTTGACGGCGTTTGCCAGGTAAATGAAGCTTCCTTTGAGTCGTGGTTGAGGCACAGCCCGTAGAGGTTGGCATCCCCACCGCGTGGAGACAAGCCCGGATAAGCGACCGTTACCTGTTGTCAGAACGATGATATAATCGCTTTAACGGTCTGCCGAACGGAGAATGCAATCATGTCAGATGATGAACGAGCGGCGGGAATTGCACACGAAAACAAGATGATTCGGCGGCTGCGCTTTCTGGCCGATCTGACTTTCGCGACGATCGCGCAGGACCCTGATTTGACGCTCGACGATGCGTGGCAGCATGTGCTGGCGCTCAAGGGAGCGGCGGTTGCGATGTTTCCCGGCAAGGAAGCAACGTTCGATTTGATTTATCTGCCGCGATTTTCGCGCCTGCTGGCCGAACGCTTCGGCGCCAACTAGCATCGAAGAAATGACTCGACTGTGATCAAATCCGGATTTAGAGTGGGCGTCCCGGTAAATTGCGTTCTTAACGCTCCAAGGTCGCTGTTATGACCGCACGCGAAATCGACAAACTTTTCAACCAGACACTTTCCGGCGACTATGATGACGACGCGCCTTGGAAGGCTGTACACGCCCTGCGGCGAATCGGAACGCGCGAGGTTTTTGCAACAGCTGCCAAATGGTGTGAGTCAATTGACCCGCTAGTTCGGGCGCGCGGCGCGAATGTGCTCGCACAACTCGGTAGGGCCGCTGACCATCCGAGCAACAACTTTCCAGAAGAATCCTACTCCGTGATTACGGCCCTCCTGGAGCGAGAAACAGAAATCTGTCCGCTTGTAGCGGCAATCGCCGCACTGGGACATCTGGGTAACCCTCTTGCGGTTCCACTAATCGTTAAGTTCCATTCTCACTCCAGCGCCGAAGTGAGATACTCAGTGGCGTTTTCCTTGGGGTGTTTTCCTGATGACCCGCTCAGTGTCGCAACCCTACTGCACTTAATGGAAGATACCGACGAAGATGTCCGGGACTGGGCTACTTTCGGTCTCGGCTCTTTGAGCAGTAGCGACTCCACTGAAATTCGTGACGCATTCCTACGACACCTCAACGACCCCATGGATGAGGCGCGCGAAGAAGCTCTGGTAGGGCTGGCCAGGAGAAAAGATCATCGAGTGCTTCCGGCCTTGCTGTCCGCATTGGAGCAACCAACAACATTGATGTTTGAGGCTGCGTACCTGATGCTCGATATGGAGACCGAACCTGAAGGTTGGACGGGAGCTGATTACGCTGCGGCTCTGCGAGAACGGTTTTCTCTCTAACTCTTGGAGAGTTTTGTCGCGTGACTGCGGACCACAATGACAACGCTTAAGGGTGTGATCGCGCGGCCCGACGGAACACTTGCCCAAGGCAAAATTTCATTCGGCGCGAAAATCGATTCGATCGAACAGGTATCTCAATCGGGCGGCGACTTGATCCTGCCCGGCCTTATCGATCTTCAGGTCAACGGCTCTCATGGAATCGACGTGATGAACGCAACCGATGCGCAGATCGGCGAGATTGGACGGCATCTCGCCAAAGAGGGCACGACAGTATGGCTGCCGACGGGGATTACCGCACCGATCGATCGCATCGAGC
>Ga0335069_10003112_pt1 | contig 25285 bp, 18 predicted proteins | sample Lox_Sample_11_FD_206714 | JGI IMG/M metagenome (GOLD analysis project Ga0335069, IMG submission 206714) | Soil microbial communities from Loxahatchee National Wildlife Refuge, Florida, United States - Lox_Sample_1.1 | ecosystem: Environmental > Terrestrial > Soil > Wetlands | place: USA... | reverse complement strand
GGCTCCGACAACCTGCTCAAGCAGTACGTCTGGGGCCTCGGCTACGTCGATGAAGCCGTGCAGACGGCCATCAACTCCGATCCGACCAACTCCAGCCACCAGACCTGCGATCAGCCGTACTGGCTCTGCCAGGATGCCAACTACAACGTGCTGGGCGTCGTCGATTCCACCGGCACCCTCCAGGAACGCTACGAATACTCCGCCTACGGCCAGCGGCAGGTCTTCACCTCCGCCGGCAGCAACGATCCGGGCTGCTATTCGCCGACGATGGGTAGGCCCCAAAGCAGAAGGGGGAGGATAAATAATGAATCCTGATCTCCTGACGTCCTTATCGTCTCCTTTTCTTCTCGGGGGAAGGCGTGGAAAGGAAAAAAGATGTTTGACCCCTTTTATTCGTCGGTTCGGCCACGCGGAATACCCAGGAAAATATTGGAAGGAGAGGCGATATGAATCATGTCCCGTTTTCTTCCCCCGATGTTGATTATTTTTCAGGCAATCGTGGAAGGATTCCGCGATTGGCCATTTGTGCATTGTCGACGGGAATTATTTTGCCACCAACGGCTTATTGGATAGGCGATGTGTTTGAAACCTGGCGATTCGGACTGATCAGCGATTGCTCTGTTTTTTTTCTTCCGATAGCGATAACAGTTCTCTGCGGCGCACCGGTACTAAGCTCGTCCGACAAATCGCGGGAGGCTCGCATTGGACGGGTGCTTGCCGTTGTCGGAATTCTGGTGTCCTTTGGATGGGAGGGCTTATTCATGCTTTATGCTGTGGCTCATCTGTAGCTGAGACGAAGACTAAGAAAAGGGGTCAAACATCGTGTGTCGTCGCGACAACAACGGAGACCTGATCTACGATGGAATCCAGGCGTACACCTATGATGCGACTAAGAAAAGGCGTCAAACATGAATGGCATTAAGTTAAGCGTGATGATCCTTTATGGTTAGTGAAGTTTATATCAACTGGCCGGGGCTTGTGATCGTGCTATGTGCTTTTGCCATGGTGGGATTAGGGCTACCTTTGTATGAATCCATTACTGGGATAGTGCTTGGAAAGGGCGTAAGATTGGCACGCGCTGACAATCCTAGGAAATATTGGACCATCCTCACGCTACATTGGATTTCTGGAATATCCGCCAATGCGTTTATCTGGGCAATTGTTGTTCTCGCGTGCCTGCGGCGTTATTGGGCGGTTTAAGGTAGCAAAAGGGGTCACAGTCACACATGGTTTATCGTCCACGGTTGGCCTCCAGAAAAATCCTCGTATGAGTGAATCGCCGGTCAATGAGGAACTGGGAGACGCGTTGTGATTCTTAAGAGACTCCGGAGATTTCGGCTCATTGATTGGTTCGCGGTCCTCCTCAGCACCCTTGCCATCGGGGTGTGTCTTTGGTCGATGCGACCGGACCCGACGAAGCGTCATTTGTCGAAATCGCGCGGAACCGACGCCTTTGTTGTGCCGACGTCCTTCGGCGGGCTGCTTGCGCTGAATTCCCAGGATTTGGGCAAAGTGGACATCGCTTCAATGAATCTGTGGTGTGCTCAAGGATTACCCGGATCAGAGAATCTCAATCCTGCTTTGTCCCTGCGGACATTGGACGACTGGGCGAGGCGGGTAAGGGACAACACGGAGCGTCATCTGTATCGACTGTCGGATCCCCGGTATGCGGACCATTATCACCGCTCGCAGGCTTATTTTCGGTGCGAGTTGATGCTTCAGACGCTCCAGGAAGACTGCAGGGTGCATTACAATTCAAAACTGGTCGATCCCCGGACGGGCCTCTCCACCGAGTGGCCGTTCGTTGATTCGAGGGACTTTTTTCTCCACGGAATTGTCGGCCCTGATCGAGCAGGGTCGTGCAGCTCCATGCCCGTCTTGTATGTGGCGATCGGTCGCAGGCTGGGGTATCCGATGAAACTGGTACGCACCGCTGATCATTTATTCTGTCGTTGGGACGATCCCTCCGGCGAGCAAATCAACGTCGAAGGTTCGGGAAACGGTTTCTCGGCCTTTCCGGACGAATACTACAAATCGTGGCCGCGGCCTCTCACGGATCAGCAGATTAGAGCCAATGGTTTTCTCCGTTCACTTGACCCCGCCGAAGAACTCGCGGTGTTCATCGCCATGCGCGGGCATTGCTTTACTGACACCGGTCGGCGAAGCGAGGCAATCGCAGCGTATCGGCAAGCCCAAAGACTGGCGCCGGAAGTCGTGCCGCAGGCCTTGGTATTCCAGGCGGAGGTTGCAAACGCCGCTTCAGCCGCGGCATTGCAAGCCCACCGCATTGCCAGCGAGCGTCTTACCGAAGATATTCTGAGACGACAATCTTCGTTTAGACCCATGGGAGCGCTCGGCCAAAATTAGCAGCCAAACGGTTCGAACCGTTCTGATCCAAAAGGAGCCAAACGATGGGTGCATTTCGCCGACTACGCTGTGTGGTCCTCCCTCTTTTTCTCATTTCGCTTATGGCAAACTCCGCATCGGCGATGCTGAATCCGACGCTGGGGAGGTTCATGCAGGAGGATCCGCTGGGGTACGTAGATAGTCCAAATATGTACCTGCGTACGAAAGGTAACCCTGTAATTAAATTGGATTTATCTGGTACCAATACAGTAATCGCCGGTGTTACAGTGTCGCCGGTGCTTGCACAAGAACTTGAAGATATGGCTGAGCGAGGAGATACGGCTGGAATCTCGAATTTGCTGCAATCTCTGGGGGCCGACATAGACGCGGCTAACGCCGCAGCGCAAACGATGTCGAACGCAACCCAAGAAGCGCAAGAAATTGAACAAACGCTAGAGCAATCCCAACAAGCGGCACAAGACGTGCGAGATGCAACGCAAAAAGCGTTGAAAGACTTGCCAAGAGACATTTTTGAAAAACTGAATAATTACGTCAGGAGCATTACCGGCGGTACGAACTGCCCGGGACAACTCCCTCCTGGTCTTACACCCGATCAGGCGCAGAAATATTTGGATGCGCTCAAGGCCGCGCAAGCCCTCGCAAGGAACGGAGCAACAAATCCGGTTGTATTGCAACGGATAGCTGAACTCGAGAAAGCTATCGCGGCCGCCCGAGCGGCAGGGGGGCCATGAATGGCATTGGTGTTTTCCGAGAAACAGAGCTTTTGCGCAAGGATTTTGTGTTATGTCAAATTCTTCAGCAATAGGTGAATTGTTGAGAATCCGGATCGCGGAGACCGAAGCTTGGTGTCAAGTAAGGGTGCCAGTTTCAGCAGATGCTCGGACATCACTTCGATCAGAGGAATTACGCCCGGATGGCAAGTTTTTTCCAGATTCTGGTACACATTTGACCGGGATCGAATTTGCTAATTGGTATCGGGAGCAAGAAAAGAAGAATGAAATGTTGGTTGAATCAGTGGCCAATCGTAGATCGGCTTTGCTGCTTTCTACGTCGCAGTGTGGTGGTGATCGTGTGCCGAAATCTGCCGGAAAACTGTTAATTTATACCCCCTTTTATTCGACCGGAGATACATTGGCGAGTGGAGACTCCGAAGGGTTCTTCGACGATGATGATTCGCCACCGTGGGATACGTTTCTTTTTTATTTTTCACGTCCAAACCCGCAAACAAACAGCTTAACCGCAGGCTTCTCTGCGGCTGGTTTAGAGGGAGTATTGTGTTGGGTGCCGCAAAGGTACTGGTATCTTGCGGAAGCTGGTATTCGATGCAATCCTTGTGGATGTTTGAAGTGGTTCGACCGAGAACATGGGTCAGGAATCATTGATTAAGGAACCATCCATTCAACCACTCTCGTTCGAGTTCTCCCGCGAGCACCTGTTGCTCCCGTTGAACCCCGACCGCGCCTCAGGCGACCCGATGCGTTGCCTCTCGGCTGGACTTCATGCCGATGCCGCCCTGGACAACCTCTCTCTTTTCCTCGATGCCCCTCTGGAACTGATTCCCACCCCCGAACCCGAAGTCCGCGACGCCATCACCCGCACCTATCAGGAGCAGATGGCCCGCTCCGATGCCCTCCGCCAAACCTCCCCGGCCAACGCTCCCGAACCCGACCGCCTCACCGTGCAGGAAGCCCTCCACTCTCTTGCCGACCGCGACCTCCTCGCCAGCGGCGACAAAGCCCCCGTCGCCAAACTCGTCGATGCTCTTCTCTTCGAGGCTCTGACCAGGCAAGCCAGCGACCTGCACGTTCATCCCTGTCCGCATAACCTGATCATCCACGACTGGAAGCAAACCGTCTGGAACTAATAGCTCGGCACCGAATCCCTCTGCGTCGCCGCCGACGGATGCGATCGCACTCACTCTTAACGTGCCCTTCATTTACGCCGATCCCGGACACATTTGTGCGGGCCAATATCTAACTTACCGCTCACCCCAATTCCCTAACCACTTGCCGTACCACTATTAACCACCCAGAACCCGAGCATAGAGGAGATTGGCAATGACGTGTCCGTCGTGGCAATCTGCCGGGCAATCTTCTTATGGCCATGTTCCCCCGCGTGGACTCCCCTCGCACTTGCGGTATACTCCCCCTCAGCGGTAAATCCTTTCGGAAACGAGTTGCTGATTTCCGGCGCACGTCGCCCACCGGGTATTCTGCGCCCAAAGCTTCTATCTGGAGCCCATCGGATGTCCATTCGTGTCGCACTCCACCACGTCACCCGCTACAAATACGACCGCCACGTCGGCATGAGCCCCCACACCGTGCGCCTCCGTCCCGCCCCCCACGCCCGCACCCCCATCCTCGCCTACTCCCTGCGCGTAGCGCCTGAGAAGCAGTTCCTCAACTGGCAGCAGGACCCCTACTCCAATTACCTCGCCCGCCTCGTTTTCCCGGAGAAGGCGACGGAGCTGAAAGTCGAAGTCGATCTCGTCGCGGACATGACCGTGATCAACCCCTTCGATTTCTTTGTGGAATCGTATGCCGAGAAATATCCGTTCTGTTACGACCCGGTTGTGAAGAAGGAACTGGCGCCGTATCTCGAAACGGAGTCGCCGGGGCCGCTGCTGGCGAAATTGATTGAGACTTCTCGCCGGAAAGACATCCGGATGATCGACTACATCGTCGAGCTCAACCAGATCGTCCACCGCGCGCTCAAGTATCTCATCCGCATGGAACCGGGCGTGCAGACTCCCGAGAAAACGCTCACCCTGGGCTGCGGCTCCTGCCGCGATTTCGCATGGCTGCTCGTCAATCTTGCGCGGCACCTCGGATTGGCCGCCCGCTTCGTTTCCGGCTACCTGATCCAACTCACTGCGGACGTCAAGTCGCTCGACGGCCCCTCCGGCACGCCGGTCGATTTCACCGACCTGCACGCCTGGGCGGAAGTCTATTTGCCGGGCGCCGGCTGGGTCGGCCTCGACGCCACCTCCGGCCTGCTGACTGGCGAAGGACACATTCCCCTCGCCTGCACGGCGGAGCCTTCAACCGCCGCGCCAATCACCGGCGCGACGGACAAATGCGAAGTGCAGTTTGATTTCGAGATGTCCGTGAAGCGCGTCTATGAGGATCCGCGCGTCACGAAGCCGTACACCGAGGAGCAGTGGGCGGAGATAGAGCGGCTGGGGCATCTGGTGGATGCGCGGCTGAAGGAGAAGGACGTGCGGCTGACGATGGGCGGGGAGCCGACGTTTGTGTCGATCGATGACATGGATGGGGCGGAGTGGAACACGACGGCGGTCGGGCCGAACAAGCGGCGGCTGTCGGTGGATTTGATCAAGCGGCTGCGGAGGCGGTTCGGGGAAGGGGGATTCATGCACTTCGGGATGGGGAAGTGGTATCCGGGCGAATCGCTGCCGCGGTGGGCGCTGGCGTGCTACTGGCGGAAGGATGGAGTTCCGGCGTGGCATGATCCGGAGTTGATAGCAGACGGCGAGAAGAACCTGGGGCACACGGAGGCGACGGCGCAGCGGTTCATCACGGAACTGGCGATGCGGCTCAACAGTGGGGTTCATCCCGAGCATGCGCTGCCGGCGTATGAGGATGTGTGGTACTACCTGTGGAAAGAGCGGCGGCTGCCGGTGAATGTCGATCCGTTCACGAATGATTTGAAAAACGAGGAGGATCGGAAGCGGCTGGCGAAGGTGTTCGAGCAGGGGTTGAACAAGGTGGTGGGGTATGCGCTGCCGCTGCGGGTGGCGGGAACGCCAGGGAGCGGGTTGTGGGAATCGGGGACGTGGTTTTTCCGGCCGGAGCGGATGTATCTGATACCGGGGGATTCGCCGATGGGGTTCCGGCTGCCGCTGGACAGCCTGCCGTGGACGACGGGCGGGACACAGGCGTTTTACGATCGGGATCCGATGGAGCCGTGGGAGCCGATGAAGGATTTTCGTCGGCAGCGGCATGTGCGCGGTGCGGAGGGGCCGGGGGTTCCGCAGGGGTATCGGGAGCAGCGGCTGGAGGAGGGGAAGGATGGGAGCGGCGTGGGCGGGGTGGGTGAGAAGCGGTTCGGGGAGCAGCATGTGCCGGCGAGGGGGGAGTCTGCGCCGTGGGTGGTGCGGACGGCGATTTGCGTGGAGCCGCGGAATGGGACGCTGCATGTGTTCATGCCGCCGGTGCGCGCGGTGGAGGATTATCTGGACCTGGTGGCGCGGATTGAGGAGACGGCGACAGATCTGCGGACGCCGGTGGTGATGGAGGGGTATGCGCCGCCGTACGATCCGCGGTTGAACTTGCTGAAGGTGACGCCGGACCCGGGCGTGATCGAGGTGAACGTGCAGCCGGTGCACGACTGGAAGGAAGCGGTCGCCGTCACGGAAGGCCTGTATGAGGATGCGCACTTCTCGCGGCTGGGGACGGAGAAGTTCATGCTGGACGGCCGGCATACGGGGACGGGAGGGGGGAATCATATTGTGATCGGCGGGGCGGTGCCGGGGGATTCGCCGTTCCTGCGTCGACCGGATTTGTTGAAGTCGCTGGTGTCGTACTGGCACAATCATCCGTCGCTGTCGTACCTGTTTTCGGGGACGTTCATTGGGCCGACGAGCCAGGCGCCGCGGGCGGATGAGGGCCGGCCGGATAATTTGTATGAGCTGGAAATTGCAATGAAGCAGATTCCGGCGGTGGCGCAGCAGGGGAGTTTGCCGCCGTGGCTGGTGGATCGGGTATTCCGGCATCTGCTGGTGGATTTGACGGGGAACACGCATCGGGCGGAGTTCTGCATAGACAAGCTGTACTCGCCGGATACATCGCACGGTCGATTGGGCCTGGTGGAGTTCCGCGGGTTCGAGATGCCGCCACATGCGCGGATGTCGCTGACGCAGCAGCTTTTGTTGCGGACGTTGATCGCGCGGTTCTGGGAGCAGCCGTACGAGGTGCCGCTGGTGCGGTGGGGGACGGAGTTGCACGATCGGTTTTTGCTGCCGCACTTCATTGCGGAGGATATTCAGGATGTTCTGCGCGAGACGTCGGGGATGGGGATACCGATCAAGCCGGAATGGTTTGCGCCGCACTTTGAGTTCCGGCTGCCGATGTATGGGGCGATTGATGTGCCGAACGCGGGGGGGATTCATGTGGAGTTGCGGCAGGCGATTGAGCCGTGGAATGTGCTTGGGGAAGAGCCGGGCGGGGGCGGGACGGTGCGGTATGTGGACTCGTCGGTGGAGCGGTTGCAGGTGAAAGTGAACGGGATGGTGCAGTCGCGGCATGCGGTGGCGGTGAACGGGGTGCAGTTGCCGCTGCATTCGACAGGGAGGGTTGGGGAGTATGTGGCGGGGGTGAGGTATCGGGCGTGGCAGCCGCCGTCGTGTCTGCATCCGACGATCGGGGTGCATACGCCGCTGGTGTTTGACCTGGTGGATACGTGGAATGGAAGAGCGGTGGCAGGTTGCACGTATCATGTGTCGCATCCGGGTGGGCGGAGCTTTGAGACATTTCCCGTGAACGCGTTTGAGGCGGAGGGCCGGCGCGTGGCGCGATTCTTCAAATTTGGGCATACGCCTGGGGCGATGCAGATGCGGACGGTGGAGAGGTCGCTGGAGTTTCCGTTCACGCTGGATCTGCGAAGGGTGTGAGGATGGAGGCGGATGGGTGCAGGAAGGGCGCGAATGCACATGAGGCATGGGTCTGGGTCCGAGAGTGTCGCAGGCCCGTGGCGCCCGCGCATGGCATCTGACACGCATGTGGGGTCGTAAAAGCAGAAGAGATACTCTCGAAAGACACTTCGGAAGACGATATCTTTCTAGGACACTTGCCGATTTTCGGAGCGTATGAATCCGCTGATGACGCCAACACCGCATTCGCATGCCGGCGCCGGGCATTTCGCCGGTTTCTGTAAATCGTACGTGCCGCCCGTTGGGCTCTTCGACGAGATGGAGGAGCCGGACGGATCGGTGCGGCCGCATTGGCTGATGTTTTCGACGCTGCTGGATGATCTGGGGGCGAAGGAGTTGCAGCGGCGGTGGGAAACAGCGCGGCAGTTGATTCACGACAACGGGGTGACATACAACGTGTATGGGGATCCAGCGGGGATGGATCGGCCGTGGAATCTGGATGCGATTCCGATGGTATTTGATCCGGTGGAGTGGGGGCGGCTGGAGACGGCACTGGTGCAGCGGGCGCGGCTGCTGGATTTGATACTGGCGGATGTTTACGGGCCGCAGCGGTTGCTGAGGGAGGGGTTGCTGCCGCCGGAGCTGGTTTTTGCGCATCGCGGGTTTTTGCGGGCGATGCATGGAGTGACCCCACCGCAGGGGCGGTGGCTGCATATGTATGCGGCGGACGTGGCGCGGTCCGCGGATGGGAAGTTGTGGGTCATTGCGGATCGGACGCAGGCGCCCTCCGGGGCGGGGTATGCGCTGGAGAATCGGCTGGTGATTTCGCGGGCGCTGCCGGATGTGTTCCGGGATTGCCGGGTGCGGCGGTTGGCGCTGTTCTTTCGAACGATGCGGGAGATGCTGGAGAACCTGGCGCCGCAGAACAAGGAGAATCCGCGGATTGTGCTGCTCACGCCGGGTCCGTTCAACGAGACTTATTTTGAGCATGCGTATCTGGCGCGGTATCTGGGGTATGCGCTGGTGGAGGGCGGGGATTTGACGGTGCGGGACAACCGGGTGTTTCTGAAGACGCTCGGTGGGCTGCAGCAGGTGGATGTGATACTTCGGCGGCAGGACGATGAGTTTTGCGATCCGCTGGAATTGCGGACGGATTCGGCGCTGGGGATTGCCGGGCTGGTGCAGGCGGTGCGCTCGGGAAATGTGACGATGGCGAATGCGCTTGGAACGGGGTTGCTGGAATGTCCGGCGTTGATGATGTTTTTGCCGCGGTTGTGCAGGCATTTGCTGGGGGAGGAGCTGCGGTTGCCGTCGGCGGGGACGTATTGGTGCGGGGATGCGACGGCGCGGAGTCATGTGCTGGCGAATCTCCAGCGGATGGTGATCAAGCCGACGTTTTTGAATCCACATCGCGGGGGGGAGGTAGTGTTTGGGGAGGGGTTGTCGGGGGAGGGGTTGAGCGCGCTGCGGGAGCGGATTCTGGCGAGTCCGCGGGACTTTGTCGGGGAGGAGCAGGTGACGCTGTCGACGGCGCCGGTGTTTGTCGATGGGCACGTGAAAGCGCGGCACGTGGTGCTGCGGGCGCATTTGATTGGGGCGGGGGATGGATACTCGATGATGCCGGGGGGATTGACGCGATTCTCGGCGGCGGCGGATTCAATGATTGTTTCGATGCAGCGCGGGGGCGGGTCGAAGGATACGTGGATTTCTTCGACGGGACCATTGGATACGTTTTCGCTCCTGGCGCCTGCGGGGCAGGTGATTGAGATTTCGCGGTCGGGCGGGGATTTGCCTTCGCGCGTGGCGGATAATTTGTACTGGCTGGGGCGATATACAGAACGGGCGGAGGCGGTGGCGCGGCTGGCGCGGGGGATTGCGGCGCGGCTTCCGGATCAGAATTTTGAGACGAGTCCGGAATTGCCGGTGCTTTTCACGACGTTGATTCATCATGCCATTCACGATGGGATACCTGAGCCGGGGACACGACCAGAGGAATGGCTGGCGCGGGTGCTGCTGGATGATCAGTATCCGCATGGGTTGCAGGCGACGTTGACGGCGGTGTATCGGACGGCGTCGCTGGTGCGGGATCGGATATCGATCGACACGTGGCGCATCATCAACCGGATTTCGCAGGATTTGCCGGGGCATCCGGCGCCGCGCGATCTGGGCGGGCAGTTAAACGATATTATCCCGGGTCTGGACCGGTTGATTCTGACGTTTGCGGCGTTTGGCGGGCTGGCGATGGAATCGATGACGCGCGGGTTTGCGTGGCGGTTCCTGGATATGGGGCGGCGGATCGAGCGGGCGCTGGCGACGGTGTCGCTGCTGCGCGGGGCGCTGCTGAGCGAGACGGAGCGGGAGGGGCCGCTGCTGGAAGCGATACTGGAGATTGCGGATTCGTCGATGACTTATCGGCGGCGGTACATGGCGACGCTGCAGGTGGGGCCGGTTCTGGATCTGCTGCTGGCGGATGCGTCGAACCCGCGGTGCGTGGCGTTTCAACTGGATCGGCTGGCGGAGCATCTGCATGAGTTGCCGCCGACGGAGGTGTCGGCGGGGTTGCCAATGCATTCGGCGATTGCGGCGCTGCAGGGGACGGATATGCGGCGGGTGGCAGAAGTGGATGAGGAGGGGCACCGGGCGGGATTGGAACTGTTGTTGAATTCGCTTTCGAAGACGCTGCATTCGATTTCGGATGCGATCAGCCAGGGGTATTTGAGCCACGCGGTGACGAGTCGGCAGTTGGCGGCTGCAAATCGGTGGGGGAACTGAGGCGCCATGGCGGTATACAACATTCGACATGTGACGCGGTACATCTATGAGGAGGCGGTGCCCGTGTGCCACAACGTGGCGCATCTATTGCCTCGGGCGTCACCACGGCACGAGTGGCGGTTTGCGGAGGTGGACATTAGCCCGGCGCCGGCGGTTCGGACGGATCGGGAGGATTATTTTGGGAATCGGCTGACGTTTTTTGCGATTCAGGAGCCGCACCTGGAGTTGGAGGTGACGGGTCGGGGGCAGGTGGCGATAGAGCCGCGGAGTGAGTTGCCGAAGACAAAAGTCTCGTGGGAGGAGGCGCGGGATCAGTTTGCGATAAGGGGTTCGGAACTTCTGGGGGAGATGCAATTCTCGCTGGACTCGCCGTATGTGCATTCGACGGAAGAAGTGGCGGCGTATGGGCGGGAGTCGTTTGCGGCGGGGCGGCCGCTGGTGGAGGCGGTGCTGGATCTGACGGCGCGGATTCATCGGGATTTTGCTTATGACACGAAGACGACGACGGTGTCGACGACGCTGCCGGAGGTGATGAAGGCGCGGTCTGGGGTGTGCCAGGATTTTGCGCATCTGCAGATCGGGTGCCTGCGGGCGATGGGGTTGGCGGCGAGGTACGTTTCGGGGTATTTGCTGACGTCCCCCCCACCGGGGAAGCCGCGGCTCGTGGGGGCGGATGCATCACATGCGTGGGCGTCGGTATGGGTGCCGGGGGAGGGGTGGCTGGATGTGGATCCGACGAATAATCTTGTGCCATCGGATAAGCACATTACGGTGGGGTTTGGTCGGGACTTTGGGGATGTGTCGCCATTGCGGGGCGTAATTCTGGGGGGCGGGCGGCATCAAATTGAGGTGAGTGTTGATGTCGCGCCGGTGGATGCGGAATGCAACGGGAACCCGCAGTTGCCTAACTTCTGAGCATCGCGTAGTGTGGGAGTCCGCGTTGGCGCGTTAAAAACGGCAGCGGGGTGCGGTACTGCGTTTGCATCTCTGCCCAGCCATGATCGCTCGCAATAGCTATCTCATTGAGCAGTCTCGGAATTTGAACGGAGTTCAGAAGGTGGACTTCTCGGACTACCAGACGGATGGGTTTTACGACGAGTTGTTTGAGTGTCCGGGCAAGCCGCGAGGGGGGGCGGCGCATCTGGCGCAGCGGATGTCGGACATGGCGACGTCGGACTTGATTCAGCGGCAGAAGGCGGCGGAAGCGGCGCTATTGCAGATGGGGATTACGTTTGCGGTGTATGGGGACAAGTCGGGTACGGAGAAGATTTTTCCGTTCGACATTGTGCCGCGCATCGTGGAAGCGGAGGACTGGGAGTATCTGGAGCGGGGGTTGAAGCAGCGCACGATGGCGCTGAATCTGTTTATCACGGATGTCTACAACGACGGGAAAATCCTGAAGGACAAGGTGGTTCCGGAGGGGCTGATCAAGACGGCGAAATCGTTCCGGCATCAGTTGGTCGGGTTCACGCCGCCGCGGGGGGTGTGGGCGCACGTGACAGGGACGGATCTGGTGCGGGACAAGGATGGGCAATTTTATGTGCTCGAGGACAACATGCGGTGTCCGTCGGGCGTGTCGTATGTGCTGGAGAACCGGCAGCTTTTGAAGCGCACGTTTCCGCATGCATTTGAGGCAAGCAAGGTGCGGCCGGTGGATGAATATCCATCGCGGCTGCTGGACACGTTCCGGTATCTGGCGCCGGAATCGCTGGATAATCCACAAGTCGTCACCATGACGCCGGGGGTTTACAACTCGGCGTATTTTGAGCATTCGTTCCTCGCGCGGCACATGGGGGTGCCGCTCGTGGAAGGGCGCGATCTCGTTGTGCAAGACGGATACGTGATGATGCGCACGACCAAGGGGTATGAGCGTGCGGACGTGATTTACCGGCGAGTCGATGATGATTTCCTGGATCCGAAGGTGTTCCGGGCGGACTCCGTCCTGGGCGTACCGGGGATCATGGAGGTGTACAAGGCCGGGCGTGTGGCGCTGGCGAACGCGCCGGGGTCGGGGATAGCGGATGACAAAGTGATCTACGCATATGTGCCGAAGATCATCAAGTATTACCTGGGGGAGGAGGCGATTCTGCCGAACGTGCCGACGTATGTGTGTTCCGACGACAAGGAGCGGAAGCATGTGCTGGAGAACATCGAGAAGATGGTGGTGAAAGCGGCGAATGAATCGGGCGGGTATGGGATGCTGGTGGGGCCGCACGCGACGAAGCAGCAGTGCGAGGAGTTCAAGATCAAGGTGGCGGAGAATCCGCGGAATTACATTGCGCAGCCGATGGTGGCATTGAGCCGGGCACCGGTGATTGTGGATGATCATTTTGAGGGGAGGCATGTGGACTTGCGGCCGTATATTCTGTACGGGAAGGAGATCTATGTGCTGCCGGGCGGCTTGACGCGGGTGGCGTTGAAGAAGGGGTCGGTGGTGGTGAACAGTTCTCAGGGAGGTGGATCTAAGGATACGTGGGTTTTGAGCCGGTAGTGGACGGCGAGAGGTTTGGGCGGAAATCATATGCTCAGTCGGGTTGCGGAATCGATCTACTGGATGAATCGGTATGTGGAGCGTGCGGAGAATGTGGCGCGTTTCATTGACGTCAATTTGAATCTTGAGCTGGATATGCCGGCCACATCGGGGAATGGAACGGGTGGAAGCGGGGTGGGGCAGTGGCAGCCGCTGATCTGGACAACGGGGGACGAGAAGCTGTTTGCGTCGCGGTATCCGGATTTCAGCCGGGAGAATGTGGTTCAGTTTCTGACGTTCGATGATGAGAATCCGAATTCGATTCGGTCGTGCATTCGCCTGGCGCGGGAGAACGCCAGGTCGGTGCGCGAGGCGATCTCGTCGGAGATGTGGATCACGCTGAACCGGTTCTACCTGATGATGCATGAGGCGGCAGCGCCCGAGCGGGCGGAAGCCGATCCGTATACATTTTACAGCGATGTGAAGACCGCGTCGGCCCTTTTCGTCGGGGAGACGATGGGGACGATGTCGCACGGGGAAGGGTGGCACTTCGGCCGGATGGGGCGGCTGTTAGAGCGGGCGGACAAGACGTCGCGCATTTTGGATGTGAAGTATTACATTCTGCTGCCGAACGTGGAGGAGGTGGGGATGCCGATTGACACGCTGCAGTGGGCGGCGCTGTTGAAGTCGGCGTCGGCGCTGGAGATGTATTTAAAGAAGTTCAACTCGATCACACCGCGGCGGGTGTCGGAGTTTCTGCTGCTGGACCGGGAATTCCCGCGGTCGCTCCTGTTCTGCGTGACCAAGGCGCAGGATAGCCTGCGCTTTATTACGGGGTCGCGGCCGGATACGTTTTCAAATCCCGCGGAACATCGGCTGGGGCGGTTGCTGGCGGAATTGCACTATGCGCAGGCGGCGGAGATTTTCAAGACGGGGTTGCATGAGTACATCGATTCGGCGCAGACGCGATTGAATGGGGTGGATGATGGGATGTACCACACGTTTTTTGAAGTGCGGCCGGAGGTTCCGGTGACGAGTCAGTCGCAGGTGCAGTGACGACGGGAGAAGCGGAACACGGAGTCATGTGGGGTTGGGGACGGATGAATGCAATTTGAAAATCAACGCACATGTGGAACGGGTCTGACACCGAGATCGTGTCAGACCCGCGACATCCCCAAGTGGTCGCGTAGCGGTCAGAACATGTAATAGCGTTGGGTGGGGGGGAGGGTGGAGGCGGGTTTGCAGGCGATGAGTTCGCCGTCGGCCGAAACGGCGTAGGTTTTGGGATCGACGGTGATTTTGGGGAGGGCGTCGTTGAGTTTCATGTCCTTCTTGCCCAAGCCGTATAGGGATTCGTGGGGCTGGTGGAGCTGGGGAGGACGTTGGGGACCGAGCAGACGCAGACGAGGTCGGGGGCGTGGCCGCCGCCGGCGCCTTCGGAGTGCTCCCCGGAATTGGGAGATGAACCAAAAAATCAGGGGCGGAATCAGGGGCGCGCAGGGCCAAAACAGTGCCTTTGTGAGACAACAGTAGACAACTCAGCGTCCTCAGCAAAAAAGGAAAAACCCCTGACAAAACAGGGGTTTTATGCGGAGAGAGAGGGATTCGAACCCTCGGTGGATTCATCACCCACACACGATTTCCAGTCGTGTTCCTTCAGCCGCTCGGACACCTCTCCGTGGTTTGCTCGATCGAGCGAGTCCCAGATTTTAATGGATTCAGCCCGCACCGGTCAATTTAACCGAAGACCGATTTTCCAATTCTCCAATTCCTTCACGCAATCGGAACCACCAGTATCCCCCGCCTCCCGTTCCACTGCACCGAACGCAATCGATAGATCAGCACATTCCTGCTCGGTGCCCGCATCAACGCCTTCACGTCCGGCCCCGATTTGCCACCCGCCGCCCCCGTCTCCAGCGGCAACACCATGTGCACCACCACCTCTCCCTCCCTCGCCATCGCCAGATCCCGCCGCGTCAACGCCAGCAACTGCCGATGCTCCGACGCCCATTCACGCAATGCGTACCAGCTCACTCCATCCTTATACAGCGTCCACACATGCAACCCCCCTGCCGCATCAATCGCCACGCAGCACTCCGACGCCCATGACATCGGCGGCCGCGCTTCCAGGACGATTGAGCCCCCGACCAGATCCCGTATCGATCGCTCCACAGCAAGCCACTGCGCTGCCCGATCGCTCTCTTCCTCATCCGACAGGTCAAAGGCCCGAAGCGTTAAGCCCCTATCCCGCTCCTCCATCTCCGCCTTTGGCCCGGGCTCCGCCACCGGTGGAATCGCCCGCGGACGAACGTCTGGAATCACCTGTCCGCTGACGCCAGGATGCGAACTCACCTGCGCATCGGCCCCATCCGAGCCGAATTCCGCGTCCTCCATCACCGTCCCCAACGCCTCTCGCTCTTCCGGGTCCAGCACATGCGCCAACTGATCAAACGCGGCCGCCGCCTCCTGCTGCTGCACGCTCACCGCTTCCGTCGCCAGCGTCACCTGCTCCAGGGCCGCTTCGATATCGGTCGGCCGCGCAGAAGTCGATGCCTCCACCGATTCCCCCATCTCCACTTCATCATCAACCACCGTTGCGCCGCAAAGTTCGTCAATCACTGCCGTCCACACGCGGTCCCGCTCACCCGCATCGTCACTCACCCGAATTTTCGCGATCCGGCAGCATTCGCCCTCTCGCCCCCCAACACCCGCCAGCGGCAATTCCTGTCGCAAAAACTCCGCAGCCGCTGTCCGCAGGCGCCCGTGCACCAGCGATGCTTCCGCGTAATCGTCTGATACCATGAAACACCGCGGCGGCAGCACCGGCGTAGCGCGCCTCACCGCATGTTTCAATTGCTGATAAGCCGCCACCACCCCCTTGTTGTTCGCGTCACATGCCAGCACCCACTGGCTCACCGCCGCCCCCAGCCTCGCAAACGCCGCACACTCTGCACCCGGCGCAGCGATCATCCAATGCCCAACCGATTCCCGCAGCGTGAAAAGCACCCGCGCCAACTGCATGTCGGCGCTCCCCGCTCCCACCGGCACCCGCGGCAGATCTTCCGGCGACTCGGCCCCCGCGATTTCCAGCACAAATTGATCGCCCTGCATCCCCAGCAGACAAACCACCGTCGAATGTTCATGGGCCATCCCGCTCGCCATCGCCGACAGCAGGCGCCACCCCTCACTCCCCGATGTTCCGGAGATCCCAAGCATCATCGGCGCCAATTCCCACGTGCCTGCGGGCGGTGCCGCCGCCGGACGCGGCGCAGCCAGGCGCTCACGCTCTATCGCCGATCGCTCCGCAGGACCCACACGTTTCGGCACACTGCCGGTGCCGCCGCGTGCTCCATCCAGAAAAAGCCGCGCTATGTCCGCCATGGTGCGGGCCGGATGGTCATGCTCGGATTCGCTCATCCTTTGATCTCCGTAGTCAGCGGGCGAGCCCTTCAGCTCGCCCGCAATACTTCTCTCACTCCCGCCTGCCCGCCGCTCGTAGGCCCATCAGACGACCTCGACGACGCTGTCGAGTTCGCCAAACGGATTCGGCTCCGCATACAAATTGTGCGGATCCGCATGCCAGCGACCGTCAATCACCAGCCGATACCGGTACTTCCCCGGCTTCAGCGGCACCAGCGCACGGAACGTATCACTCCCCGCCCCATCGCCCGACATCCGCTGCGGACTCCAATTGTTGAAGTCCCCCGCCACGCCGACGTACTGGGCGTTCGGGAAATGCGCCACAAACAGCAACCCTTCCGGCAACTGCCGCACACCGTAAAATTCTTCCAGCTTCTGGGCCGTCGTGGCGGACCGGTTCTCCGCCACGGGGGCAATTCCGCGCGAAGCTGCCGCCGCAAGAACCTCGTCCGCTTTGCGGGCCAGTGACTCTGCCTGTGTTTTCATTTCCTCCGCGATCGACCGATGGCTCCGGCGAACCGGCTGCTCCGGTGCATACGACACGGGATTCGATAGCTCGATCCCTTCGCGAATCGTCTCCAGCGTCTCCTCGACCGCATCCTGCGCCCGCGTCACCGCCGTCTCCATCGAGTCGTCCGCCGTAATCGCCGATTCCACCGCCCGGCCAAGATCCAGCGTCAACCGCGGCGCCGGCCCCATCAGTTCACGCGCCAGCTTCTGAAAATCCTTGAACCCCTTCGACGCCGGGTCATATTCCGTGATCGGCTGCCCAAACGACGCCGCTTCCTTCAGCTTCGTATTGAAGTTGATCGTCGCTTCCATCAGCATGCTGCCGAACTGATCCCGCAGCTCCGCCAGCACTTCCCGCGCCAGCTTCGTGCGGATGTCGTACAGCGTCGCCAGGATGCGAATCCGGATCTCCTGCCGGCACTGCTTCCTCAACTGCTCCAGCAGTTCCAGTTGCTTGGACAACCCATGCAGCGAAAAGTAACCCGTCTCCACCGGAATGATCACTTCCGAGCAGGCACGCATCGCGTTGAACGTAAGAAGCCCCACGTTCGGCGGGCAGTCAATAATGCAGAAGTCATACTCCGAAGAGGCGCGAGAGAGCGCATCCGCCAGCCGGTCCTGCCGCCCGGGAACGCCATGCAACTCCGCCTCCAGCGCCGCCAGGCATATCGTCGCCGGCGCCAGATCAAAGTTCGCCGCAATCTGCCACGTGATGTCCTTGATCGTCGCCGTGGAACCGGGCGCCCGCAGAATGTCGTAAATCGACTTCTCGATCTGCTGGTCCGGCACCGCCAGCCCCACCGAACAGTGCCCCTGCGGATCCATGTCCACAAGCAACGTCCGCTGCCCCATGTACGCCAGACACGCCGCCAGATTGATCGACGACGTCGTTTTCCCGCAGCCACCCTTTTGGTTAATGAGCGCGATAATACGCATGCCTATGCATCCTTGCATCTTGGCGGATATAACTCCGGTGCTGTCGGCCAAGCGTCCTGCTTGACCCCCTTCCGTGGGCATTTTGATCTGCCGCAGTCATCACTTCCGCGCGGCGAATGGCGCATCCGGAAAAAGCTCGTCATTTCTTCCGGCTTCTCATCGGAAGAGCTCGGCCTATTTCTTGAACATTTCCTACGCAAAAACCTTCTTAACAATACAGATAATGCAGTTTTTCCGCGGATTCACTGCCCCTTTCTCTCAAGCGAGAATTCAAAAATTCATTCCCCCGATCCACTGAAGGATGCATCGCTGCCTCTTTCTTCGTATCATCGGAAGCACTCAACGGAAGCCGCATGCCTACCCCATCACTGACACCCATTCCGACCTCCCCGCCTAAGCCGGTCAAAAAAACCTGGCGACGCTTCTTCAAGCGCCTCGGTTTTGGCCTTGCCGGCCTTTTCGCCATTCTCCTCGTCGTCTTCTTCCTCCTCCCCCAGTGGATCTCCAACGACCAGGGCCGAATCTACATCCTCCAGCAACTCAACAAACGCATGCGCGGGGGGGGGGCCAACCTTTCCGTCGGCGACTGGACCCTCAGGTGGTTTCACGCCGCCGAACTCCACAATGTCACCCTCACCCTCCCCGACGGCACCATCGCCTTCGCCTCCCCGCACGTCCGCTCCGAGCTCACCCTCTGGTCCCTTTTTTGGGGGAACTACGATTTCGGCACGACCACGCTCGACACCCCGCAATTCACCTGCACCCGCTACCCCGATGGCACCACCTCCTTCGACGCCCTCACCGCCCTCAACCCAGGCGCCTCCCTCCGCAAAATCCTGAACACCCTCCGCGGCGCTATCCAATTCTCCAACGGCACTGTCACGTTCAACTCCCTCAACACGCGTCAATCCATCACCTATACCAACGTAAAGGCCGCCTTCACGATCGCTTCCCCCGATGCCCCCTGCCACATCCAGTTCGAAGGCATTGCTCCCGATCGCACCATCTCTCTCGCCGTTTCCCTGCAGCCGATCCGCAACTGGAACGCCAGCAACTGGCCGCAAGCCCTCGCCATGTCGGACTTCGAATGCTCCGCCACCAATCTCCCCACCGCGCTCTTCTGCGACTGGTCCGGTCTTGATCCACGATGGCAGGACTCCTTCGGACCCACGTTCTCGGAGATCTCGCTTTCCAACCACGCCGCCCCACCGAGCGATGCCAGAAATCTCTCTATTCAAATCCGCGGTTCCAATGGGTTCATTGATGCCGATCTCGCCGCCCGCGCCGCCAACATGCGTTCCCCCGCCACCCTCGCAATGCCCAATCCCGCCCTCCAGCATTTCGACGCTTCTCTCGCCATATCCTCCCCCCTCGCGCAATTGCTCCGCCACGTCAATCCCCTCTTTTCCGATCTCGATTCCGGCACCGGCCCGCTGACCGTCTCTCTTTCCGACCTCAGCCTCAACTCCGCCAACTCGAGAGCCATCCAGCTCTCCGCCCGCTTCAACTTCCCGCCCATGACTTTCCGCCGCGCCGGGCTCACCGCCAAGCTCCTCAATCTCGCCTCCGTCAACCAGGTCTCCTCACCCACTCTGCCTGTCTCTGTCGAACCCTTCCGCCTCCGACTGCTCGACGGCGCCGCTGAATATGACAACCTCACCCTCACCTTTCTCCACCGCCGGCGCATCACCTTCCGCGGCATGGTCCACTTCAACGGCCGCGCCAGTCTCATGGCCACCGTGCCCGCCGACTCCGGATGGGGTGACAGCTCCCTCGGCGCGGTCACCGCTGAAATTCCTATCACCGGCACATTGGACGCTCCCGTCGTGACCGTCCCCACCCAATAAGCCGCCGCCCGGTATAATCCTCTGCATGTCGACTACCTCCCCGGAATCCCTTTCCGACAACCTCCACAAGCAATCCCAGCGAGAACGCCGGCTCGACGCGCAATCCCGGTGGCCGCGCACCCGACTTCTCGCGGGAATCCTTTTCAATGAAGTTTCCCACATCCGCACTTTCAGCCAGGCCGCCGCGCTTACCTACAAGACTCTTTTTTCTCTCCTCCCCATCTTCGTTCTCTCGCTGCTGCTCCTCTCGACCATCTCCTCCGCCGGCGGCGGCACCGCCCTCGACGCCACCCTCGAAAGGTTCTTCTTCAGACAATTCTCTCTCGACAAGCTGCAGATCACCCGCGCCGAAAATCCCGCGACCGCCTACAGCCCGGATTCCGATGATGAGGACACCGGCCCGGAAGTTTCCGCGCAGGCACTCGTCGCTCCCGTCATCAAAAGCACCAGGGAAGCCGTCACCAATCCCGCCACCGGCCTCATCGCCTTCGCCATCCTTCTCTACGGCTCCATCTCCCTCATGATCGTCATCGAGGGCAGCTTCAATCTCATCTACGGCGCCGTCAAACCGCGAAGCTGGCCCCGACGCATCATGCTTTACTGGTGCGTCCTCACCCTCGGTCCTATCGGTGTCGCCGCCTCCATCGTCCTCGGCCGATCCGCCTACCAGACCGCCTCCAGCATCGCCGGCCACTGGCTCCTTCTCCCCCTCAACATCATCGCCGGCTTCTTCCTCTCCTGGGCCCTCGTCTTCACCATGTACAAGCTCATCCCCGACACCCGCGTCAACTGGCGATCCTGTCTCTTCGGGTCTTTTGTCGCCGCCGTTCTCTGGGAGTTCGGCAAATGGGGCTTCGGCCTCTACGTCCGCTACACACTCACCCACTCCTGGTACGGCTCCCTTGCCTTGATCCCTCTCTTCATGCTCTGGATCTACCTCACCTGGTGCGCCATTCTCCTTGGCCTTCAGGCCGCCTATGTCCACCAGTTCTTCCCCCTCCTCCGCCGCCGCTTCCTTTTCAGCCGGCTCGGCGCCACCATGATCTCCGACGTCCACTGGATCCTCGCCCTCGGCATTCTTCTTCACCAGCGCTTTGTCGCCGGCAAAGCACTTCATCCAAACGAAGCCGCCGAATCCCTCATGATCCCCAACGAAACCGCCGGGCAACTCCTCGAAGGCCTGCAACTTGCCGGCATCGTCCATACCACCAGGCACCTCCAGTACGCCCTGGCCCGCCCCCCTGAAAGCATCTCCGCCCATGAACTCCTCCTCGCCGCCCGCGCCGTCTGCCTTGCGCCTCCCGAGATCACGGACGATCTCCCCGCCGCCAGCTCTTACCCCGTCTCCCCGGCCCTCAAAGAACTCGAACAACTCGAATCCACCTGGGCCAAAAACCGCACCCTCGTCGATCTCGCCAGGCCCCCTGGAGTTCCGCCTTCAGCCGGTTGACCCACCCCCTCGTTTGAGTGAGGGTTTCCCCTTCCAATCACGCCCACCGATCCCTAAAATACGCTCAATGATCGACTGGCTCATCAATTTGGCCGCAACCCTCCTCGAAACCCTGCGTCGCCTCTGGCAGCGCGTCACCGGCCGCACGCCCCTGCCTGTGCCCGTTCGGGCTCAGAAGTTTGCTTTTCCCTTCTCGCGTTTGTTGATTGACCATCGCACTCCGACCGGCGGCGACCGCCGCGGAAGGCGATGGTAGGCAACGCACGCGCGCCTGTTGCGCGCTGAATTTGCCCTGGTGCGAGAAGAGGAATTTGTGTTATGCCCCTTTCCCTTGAACTGATGCCCCTGGAAGAAAAGCTTCCGGACACCCCCCCACCCAAAACCATCGTCGTCCGCTACGGCTACCTCAAAGAGATCGGCGAGTTCCCCTCCGACCTCACCTCCAAGGTCGGCTGCGGCTCCAAGCTCATCATCCGCACCGACCGCGGCACCGAGATCGGCGAGATGCTCACCACCGTCTGCGGCAACGGCGGATGCAATAAATCCATCACCCGCGAAAAAATGCTCGACTACATCGAGAAGTCCGGCGGCAAGGATTACCCCTTCTCCGAGAGCGGCCGCGTGCTCCGCGTCGCCACCGTCCAGGATCTCGCCGAGCAGGCCAAGCTGGACGAAAACCGCAAGAAGCACATCGATCTCGGCCGCGACTATGTCCGCCGCCACAACCTGCAGATGAAGATCGTCGAAGTCGAGCACGTTCTCGGCGGCGAACGCATCCTCTTCTATTTCACCTCCGAACAACGCATCGACTTCCGCTCGCTCGTCCGCGATCTCGCTCACGAGCTGCACACGCGCATCGAACTTCGCCAGGTCGGCGCCCGCGATGAGGCGCGACTGACCGCCGACTACGAAAAGTGCGGCCAGCACTGCTGCTGCAAACAGTTCCTGAAAGTGCTGACGCCGATCTCGATGCGCTCGGCCAAGGTGCAGAAGGCGACGCTCGACCCGACAAAAATCTCCGGCCGATGCGGGCGACTGATGTGCTGCCTCCGCTACGAAGACGAGACTTACGAAGAACTCCGCAAGAAGCTGCCGAAACGCAACACCCGCGTGAAGACTGAAAACGGCGACGCGTGGGTGATCGATGGCCAGATCCTGACGCAGCTCGTCCTCTGCCAGTACGATGACGGCAAGCGCGAAGCGGTGCCGATGGAAAAGATCGTCGCCTTCGACCAGCCCAAGCCGGTGATGGCTGATGGCCGCGTGATGCAGACACCGAATGATCGCCCGCCGATGGAAATGATGAACGGCCCGAACGGGCATGGCCCGGGTGGACGCCCGCCGCGCGGTCCGCGTCCGCCGATGCAGCGTCCGAAACCCGGGGCGCCCGCTCAAGCACCCGCGGGCGATCCGCTGGCAACCAGCGGTCCAACCGGCGGCGATTTGAGCGCCCAGCCGGATGAAATCGACGACCTGATCGCCGACGCGATGGACAACGCACAGCCCGGCGCTGGTCCCGGGCAGGATCAGTTCGATCCGCGCGCCGCCACGCCGCCACCCCCTCAACGCCCGCCGCAGCAACCTCCGCAGCAGCGCCCACCGATGAAGATTCGGCCGCTGAACCCCAAGCCGCAGGGCAATCGTCCGCCGCAGCAGGGAGGCGGGGGCGGGCAAAGATTTCAGCCGCCGCGTGGAGGCGGCAAGCCGCAGGGCTTCCGTCCGCCACAGCCGCAGAATCAGCCGCCCGCGCAGCAACCGCCACCGCCGCCGCCACCGAGCGCGGAGCAGCAGCCGCCGGCGCCACCCGCGCCTGATACGCCACCCAATTCGTAAAGCGATTGAACATTCCACCCCCCTGTCGATCACGAGCCCCGCGAGAAATCGCGGGGCTTTTTCATTCCTTGCAGTTCTCGCAGCCGAATTTGGCCTTCGTTTCCTTCAGCCACCCGATCACGGCATCCTGATCGACGTAAAAGTACAAACTGTTGCACTGCCGGCGGCACTGAACGACGCCCGCTTTGGAGAGGATCTTCAGGTGATGCGAGACGGTCGGTTGGGTCAGGCCGAGTTCGTCGGCGAGTTCAATGACGTTGTACATCTGGTCACAGATCGGTTCGCGCGGAAGGATCTGCATGATGCGGAGGCGCGTCGGTTCGCCGAGGGCGGCGAAGACTTTGGCGAAGCGGTCTTCGTGCGAGTTGCGGGAACCACGGACTGACGCGCGGCGCCGGGATGTTTTTACTGCTGTTCTGGCCATCAGAGTGTGGTATCCAATGCGGGGAGTTTGATGGCTTTGACGACTTCGAGAGAAGGTTCGGCGCGGAGGGTGGCGAGGGCGTCGGGGGTCGGTTCGGTGTCGACCTTGAGGAGCATGAGGGCCTTGTCGCCTTTGCGGCTGATGGTCATGTCGGCGATGTTGATGTTGAGTTTGCCGAAGGTATTGCCGACGAGACCGATGACGCCGGGCTTGTCCTTGTTGACGATGAGGACCATGTTGCCGGCGGGGATCATGTCCATCCAGTAGCCCTTGATGCCGAGGACGCGGGGGAGGTTGTCGGCGAAGACGGTGCCGATGATGGTGTGGGTGTGGGTTTCGCCGTTCACTTTTTCGGTGATTTCGAGTTCGATGGAGTGCTGAATGGCGCGCTGGACGGCCTGGCCCATGGTTTCGGAGCGGATGTTGATGCCGCGGGCTTCGGCGAGGCTGAAGGCGTTGACGACGTTGAGGTTTTCGCTGAGGAAGGGCTTGAGGAGGTTCATGACGGCCAGGCGCTGGAGGGTGTTGGCGATGCGCTTGGGGAGTTCGCCGTTGGTGCGGAGGGTGATGGAGTCGAAGCCTTTTTCGGCGATACCGGCGAGGATGGTGCCCATGCGCTGGGCGAGGTCGGCGTAGGCTTTTTCCTGTGGGGAGAGGTTGACTTCGACGCCGCCGGCGTTGACGGCGCCGACGAGGCCCTCGCCGCGGAGGTAGGTAAGGATGCCGGCGACGACGTCGGTGGAGGCTGCCGTCTGGGCTTCGGTGGTGCTGGCGCCGAGGTGGGGGGTGACGACGGTTTTGTCGCCGAGCTTGAAGATTTCCTTGTCCATGGCGGGGGGTTCGGGCTCGTAGACGTCGATGGCGGCGCCGGCGACGTGTCCGGAGTTGATGGCGGCGGCGAGAGCGACTTCATCGATGAGGCCGCCGCGGGCGGCGTTGATGAAGCGGACGCCTTTTTTGCACTTGGCGATTTGTTCGGCGCCGAGGAGGGTTTCGCCGCCGGGGGTGTGGAGGGTGATGTAGTCGCAGAGGGGGAGAAGGGCGTCGAAGTCCTTGATCATTTTGACCTGGCCGTCGATGGCGGTTTCTGCGAAGTAGAACTTATCGAAGGCGACGACCTTCATTTCGAGGCCGAGGGCGCGTTTGGCGACAGCGCGGCCGATGCGGCCGAAGCCGATGATGCCGATGGTTTTTCCGGCGAGCTGCTTGCCCATGAAGGTTTTGCGGTCCCACTTTCCGGCGCGGAGGGAGGCGTCGGCGGCGGGGATTTTGCGGGAGAGGGCCATCATGAGCGCGACGGCATGTTCTGCGGTGGTGATGGTGTTGGCGTCGGGGGTGTTCATGACGAGGACGCCGGCCTTGGTGGCGGCATCGACATCGACGTTGTCGACGCCGACGCCGGCGCGGGCGATGGCCTTGAGTTTGCCGGGCCCCCCCCCGTTGCCGGCGAGTTCGGGGCCGCGGATCTGAACGCCGGAGCGGATGATGACGCCGTCGTAGTTGCCGAGGACGCCAGCGAGTTCGCCGGGCTTCCACTTTTCCTGGACGGTGAGTTTGACGTCGGGTTGATCCTTGAGGATGGCGAGGCCTTCGGCGGCGAGAGAGTCAGCTACAAGAATGTCAAACATCCGAGTGCTCCGGAAATGTA
>Ga0335069_10003110_pt1 | contig 25291 bp, 23 predicted proteins | sample Lox_Sample_11_FD_206714 | JGI IMG/M metagenome (GOLD analysis project Ga0335069, IMG submission 206714) | Soil microbial communities from Loxahatchee National Wildlife Refuge, Florida, United States - Lox_Sample_1.1 | ecosystem: Environmental > Terrestrial > Soil > Wetlands | place: USA... | reverse complement strand
TGGCCAAGCGAAATTTCGACGAAGCGCAGATTACGCGGAGTGTGGCGGCGGAAGTCACGTCGCACTACTGGCATTTCATGGATGCGCTGTGGCTCTTCCTGCTGGCGCTGCTGTATCTGGGCGATTTGTCTTCGAACTTCTAAGGTGATTCTCAACGCAGACGCGCGGGCGGGTCGGCGCCCGCGGGCAATTCCTGTACACGCTGCGGATCGAAGGGATTCGCGTTGACCTTTGTTGGAGCCGCATGGGGAAGGCCCACGCCGGCGTTCCAGTCCAAGTGGTTTTTGCCACAGGCGGGGCAAAAGCACTTGCCCGTGTCTTCGTCCCTCAAACTGGCCAACTCATAGCAGCCGCAAACGCAGTCGCAATAACCGGTGGTGGAAGCAGTCTTGATAGGGATTAGTGGCATTTCGTTCTCATGCAAACGATAACACGGCAACTGCTCGCGGGAAAGTGGCACCACCAGTGGCAGATCCAAGCTAATTACTGAGATTTTTCAGGTGGGCGAGCCGGAAGGGCGAACCCAGGTTCTCGCGCAACTCCGCCCAATGCTGGTCCGGAATGGACAAGAACACTTCCACGATCTTGGGGTCGAATTGCGTTCCCGCGCAACGGCGAATCTCTTCCTGCGCGTGCTTGAGTGGAAGGGCTTTACGATAAGGGCGATCGCTGATCATAGCGTCCATGGCGTCGGCGATGGAGAAGATGCGCGCACCGAGAGGAATCTGCTCGCCGCGCAAACAACGCGGGTAGCCCGTGCCGTCAAAAAATTCCTGGTGTGCCAGCACAATTTCGGCGGCATCCCGCAAGAAGGGAATTTTCGTCAGCATGCCGTAACCGATTTCGCAGTGCGTGCGCATGATGGTCTTTTCATCGTTGTTGAGCGGGCCGGGCTTCCGCAGGATGGAGTCGGGGATGGCCATCTTGCCGATGTCATGAAGGAAAGCGGCACGAGCCAAAATGGGCAAAAAAGTGAGTGGTACGGGGACGGCCTTGGCGATGGAAATGGTAAAAGCGGTCACGCGCTGGCAGTGTCCTTCGGTTTCGGCGTCCTTCAAGTCGAGGGCGCTGCCGAGTGCCTCCAGCGTATCGTCGTAGGACTGCTCGAGTTGGGCGAGAGCTATGGTCAGTTGTTGGGTGCGCTCATCCACTTGCTGCTGCAAGTTGAGTTGGTAGCTCTTGTTCTCGAGTACCAGACGGCGGTGCTGCAACGCACGTCCCACGCCGAGGAACAACTGGTCCTTTTCGAACGGCTTCAGGATGTAGTCATAGGCGCCGCGGCGGATGGCTTCGAGTGCGGTGGAGATGTCATGGATGGCGGTAACCATGATGACGGGGACTTCCGGGTCGTGATTGCGGAGCCAGTCGAGCAGCTTGATGCCGTCCATCTCCGGCATAATCATGTCGCTCAGAACGAGGTCCGGGGTCTGCCTCCGGACGGAGTCCTGGGCGGCGCGGCCGTTGCTAACTGCGGTGCAACTGTAGCCCCGGGATTCCAGCATCGTCGAAACGACTTCGCGAATGGCCTCTTCGTCGTCCACCACCAGAATGTGTTCCGCGTCCACGTTGGTATTCTCCCAAGCAGCATTATAAGGGACAGCACAGAGCTGCGGGGGTACCCTTGCCCAGTCAGAAAATAGCGTGTTAGCGTCAAATCAGCGCGGTGTCGTCGCTCGGCAAGCCCTGAAAAACGCGGCACCTCTTCGTTTCTTCATTCCAGAAGGACCCCGGGGAGGGGCCGTCGTGATCGCGACGCAAGGCATCCAAGGTATCGCGTTCTTTGAGGCCACGGCATGCCTTACCCTGCTGGTCCTTTTCCTCCACCTAAAGCGAGATAACCCTGGCGTTTTCTATAGGCTCTGGATACTGGGGTGGATTTCTCTGACGGTTTCATCCTTCAGTGAAATGGGCTTCTTTTTTGGGTTTTCGCGCTTTCTGGAGATTAGCGCAGCCATATCCGGGACAGCCGCGCTTGCTTTTTTTCTCGCCTCGATTGTGCAGTTTACCCTGGGGCAAAACCGCTTCCTCTGGCCGATGATCTGGTTATCTGTTTTGCTGGTCTTTACAGCCGGTTATTACCAGGCGAAGGCGGGACCTTGGGGGCAGGCGCGCTGGGAAAGCACGATTCTCCAAAGCGTCATCTCGATGACCGCCGGGTGGCTGCTTTGGCGGGCTTCCGCGGCGACCCGCGGCCATGGCACCAAGCTGCTCGCCGGAGCTTTCACGCTTTTAGCTCTTAACAACATTGATCGGCCACAGTGGACGCATGGCGAGATTCATCTCCTGCGCTTTGCCTTTGACCATTTCCTCAACGCGAGCCTGGGGATCGGCATGATCGTTCTGTTGCTGGAAGCAGCGCGCACACGCTCGATGGAAATCAGCGAAAAGATGCGGCAATTCACTCTGCTGACGGCTTCCAGCAGCCAATCGGTGGCCTTGCCGATTCTCCTCCAAAAGGTTCTAACGCAACTCACCAACAGTCTCGGGGTTAGCCACGGCATAGTTCGACTGAAGGAGGGGGACGCGGAAGCCGCGGAGTACGTTTGCCGTGCCTCGGTCGGCTATTCCGAAGCCTATCTGAAACAAATGGAGCGGCTGGCGTCTTCCTCTCCGTGGCTGCAAGGCGTTCTTCAGGAACCGTTTCGTGCTTCGCGCTTCGAAGAAGAAAAAGACCCGAAGGTGCGCAAGATCATGGCCGAGGCCGGAATCACGCAACTCATCAGCGTGCCGTTGCGGGGGAAAAAAGGCGTCGTTGGCCTGATGAACATTGGAGCGCTTCCCGGCAAGCGCTTTCATGAGGACGAGTTGACCTATCTGGCCAACGTTGCCAACTTCCTGGGCACAACAGTCGAAAATGTGAATCTGTTCGAGCAGATCAAGGCTGTGCAGCAGCAGTGGGTCTACACGTTCGATTCGATCGGCGACCCGATTCTGGTGCACGACAATGAAGGGCGCATCGTGCGAGGAAATCTGCGCCTGGCGAATCTGCTCGGGCGCGATTTTGCTTCCGTTATCGGGCGTTCCGTCAGCGATCTGCTCAGTTCGCGCGCCGCTTCTTTCAAGGTTTGTCCATATTGTGAGGGGTGCGCCGGCGACGCGGATTCCCCGGACCCGTGGCTGCAGGGTTATTTCCTTGCGTCGAATTCCGTGTTTTCAGATCCCGCCGGACGCCAACTGGGCACCATTCATGTTTTGAAGGACATCACCGAGCGCAAGCGCGCGGAGGATAAATACCGCAACCTGGTCGCCAGCGTGCAAGAAGGCGTGTTCATTTCCACGGTGCACGGCCGCTTCCTGGATTTTAACGACGCGCTCATGCGCATCGCGGGTTATGACAATCGCGATGAACTGATGCAGGTGGACATCGCACAAACACTCTACGTGAACGCCAATGACCGCGAACGGCTGAAGAAACTTCTCCAGGAGCACAGCTCCGTCAACGATTTCGAGTTTGAGATTCGCCGCAAGGATGGCGAGATCCGGACAGTCAGCGAGTCCTCGACGGCCATCCGGGACTCCGCGGGGAACGTCACCGCCTATCAGGGTTTTCTCCTGGACGTGACCGAGCGCCGACGGGCCGAGCAGGAGATTCGCCGGCGCAACCGCGAACTGCTGGTGCTCAACTCGATCGCAGAGACTCTGGTCTCTTCCGTGGATCTGCACGATTCTCTGCAGCGCACCTTGCGACAAATTCTAGAGCTTTTCGCGCTGGATGCGTCTTCTCTTTATCTGTTCGAAAAGGACGGGCAGTCGCTACGCCGAGTGGCCGCAGTGGGGCACCGTTCGGAATTTGCAAAGAACTTTCCATTGATTGCCGTGCCGCCGGAGTTGATCCAGCAGATCCGCGCGGTCCGGGCACCGTTTTTGTCCGCGCAGGGCTTGCCGCTGCCCGGGTTGATCGCGGACCTCAAGAAAAAAGAACAGATTGAATCGGCGTACATCGTTACGTTGTGGTCGAAAGAAAAAATCGTCGGCGGGCTGGTGGTGGGCAGCCGCCTGCCACGCGAATTTTCTGCGGCAGATATCAGCTTGTTGATAGCGGTCGGCAGCCAGGTTGCCAGCGCAGTCGAGCGCAATCAACTCTATGAAGAGACCCGGCAGGCCTATGAGAACCTGCGCCGCACCCAGGAGCAGCTTCTGCACAGCGAGAAGCTCGCCGCGGTCGGCCAGCTGATCTCCGGCGTGGCACACGAACTCAATAATCCACTGACCGCCATTCTGGGTTATAGCCAGTTGCTTGAATCGAGCGGGCAGGTGGGACCGCTGGCCCTGAGTTACTCGGAGAAAATGTACAAGCAGGCGCAACGCACACACCGCATCGTGCAAAATCTCCTGAGCTTCGCCCGGCAGCACAAGCCGGAGCGCATTCCCGTTCTCATCAACACGCTGATCGAAGATACGTTAGCCCTACGCGATTACGACCTGCGCATGAGCCAGATTCGCGTACATCTCGATCTCGCGCAGGATTTGCCGTTGATTCCGGGGGATCCGCACCAGCTTCAACAGGTTTTTCTCAACCTTATTAACAACGCAGTGGACGCGATTCTCGAGCATTCCAAAGACGGCGAGCTATGGGTTGTCTCCGGCGTGGATGAGAAATCCTTGGTGGTGGAGCTGACCGATAGCGGGCCGGGTGTGAAGGACCCCGGCCGAGTGTTCGATCCATTTTACACCACCAAGCCTGTCGGAAAAGGAACGGGGCTCGGGCTGAGCATTTGTTACGGGATTGTTACCGAGCATGGTGGAACGATTCGCGTGAAAAACAATCCGCCGCGCGGCGCCAGCTTCCGTATCGAGCTGCCCTTGCAGTTCGATCCCAAGGCCCCGCAACTTTCCGAGGCCACAACCATCCCATCCTGATTGGAAAAGAAATTGAGGGGCGTACTAATCACCCTCATGTTCATTCAGGTCCAATTCCGGGAACTCCGTTAGCCTCCCAGCGCATTTTCCGCGATGCTTGCCGTTGCCGATTCCAGGTGGCGGACCAAGCCCGTGGCCATGGTCGAGATCGAGGCAAACCCGGAGACCGGCCGCAATCCCAACCGCAGCCTCCAGCGCTGGAAGGCGCAATTCATGGCGAACACCAGACTCAGCTTCCAACGCTCTATTTCCTCCACGGCAGCTATCTCCGGCGCCATGACGGCCATAGCGCGCGAGATTTCCAGAAGAGTTTCAAATTCCTGCTGTAATTGATCGAGATAGTGGAGCGCAATCCGGCGTCTATCGGCGCGAATCTCGCGCATCAATGCTTTCTTGCCGCTTTCTTCCAGGAATGCTGTGTCTTGGGGTTGCAAAGCATGCTGGATGAACGGGAGGCGCATGCAATGGCGCTGCTGAGAGAGCAATTCGAAGATGTCCTGAACGGGATAGGGAATTCTCTTTGGCGGCCTTGTCGCCCACAAGAGCAAGCCAATGAGCACAAAGGCGATGGCGAGGAAGAATACCATCACAATCAGGTGGGTCATGGACGGCGTTCCCCGGAGTTCACAATCCGGTTTAGTTGTTGGTTCAGGAGATAAAGCCGGAGATTCACTGCCGCTGAGAGTTTTCCATAGGCGTCCGGGGAGACGCTTGTAGCCTGTGTCTCTTCCTCTTGGACTGGGTGGAGAATAAAGGCCGCCGTCCAGAGCAGGAGGCTGGCTAGGAAGGTCAAAAGTCCAAGGAAATTCCACAGTTCCGCGTGGCCCTTGAAACCCCTTTCCAGCAGGGAATAATCGATCACATAAAAGACCGAGTAAAGGCACAGACCCATTGCCAGGGCTCGTGGCACCGACGGGATGGGCAGACGGTAATAGCGGGCAAACAGGAGAATGGCGACGATGACCGCGGCCAGCGCCAATTCCAGCCCCCGGATCATGTTCAGAATGACCCACTGCGAATGACCTCTGGAAAAGGCCAGGGCATAGACAATCACACAGAGTCCCACACAAAGGATGGACCTGCGAGCCAGGGTCCATATGCCCGTATATCGCGCAAAGATTTTGCGTGTCAGCTCCACCAGCACCAAGGACCTCATGATGGTAATCGCCGCCTGCGTTCCCCAGGCGATGTTCCACACCATCGTAGCGTTCAGGTTGGCTTGTCGGTATAAAAAGGACATTCCCGCACTCTGCAAAAGAATAGAGATCACGTAGCAGGTGAAGAAGGGATAGCTACGAAGCGCTTTCCGCCAGACCAGGACAGCCAAGAGGACCAACTCCGCGGCCGTGGTCACCCACCAAGTGATATCTAAAAGAGAAAGGGAACCACTCATATAGCAGAGAAGAAAGCTATCATAAATTAACTGGCCAGTAAATAATCCAGTTGCCTTCCCTCCCCGAGAACGCGGGCCGGCATGCGACAACACTTTGCGTACCGGCCCGCTCTCCCGCGCCTTGTTAGTGAATACCCGAACCTAAGCGAAAGTAACGTCCGGCGGAGGCTGAGTCGGAGGCGGAAGCGGCACGCCATCGGCGGTCAGAACTGCGAAGTCTGGCGGCGGTTGGGTTGGCGGGGGCAGGGGAACGCCGTCTGCAATGATGACAGTGGCGTGATCCGGGGGCGGGTGGGTGGGAGGCGGCAAGGGGACACCGTCCGCTACCGGCGCTGCACGCCGTTGAAGCATTCCACTCGTCTGGTGATTGACCGCGATTCCCAGTAACAGTACGATGACTATTACTGAAAGGAAACCATTCAGAATGAGAAACTGTTTTTTCATGGGACCCTCCTTGGCGCGGAGAGTGGCCCAAAAGCTGAACGGTTGCGGGTTTTAGGGGGAAAAAGTTCCGGCTGCGGAACGCGGCTGAACGAGAGAAGAGCGATGCAGGAACAGCTTCGCACGAACCGCCAGATCCTTTATGATCTGGCTAGCCGCTACCTGGAGCCGCTGCCCGGATGCTTCGCCAGGCTGATCTATGTGGCGGGCTTGCGAAATCGGACGAAAGATTTCTACGAGCATCCGGACCTGTCACTCGTGTACCGTCCGGAAGCTGTTCATCAGGCTCTTGCAGCGTGCCACGAAGAGCTCTTTGAGCGCGCCTTGGAACTCCCCTTAATTGAGCAAAAGCAGGAATTGATCCAATACCTACAGGCTAGCGGGCAGGCGATCCCGGAAGACAACCGGAAGTGCCGGGAGTTATTTCAAAGCTGGATACCGCGACAGGCGCCCGATTATCTCAAAGAGCTCTTTCAATCCAATCTGCAGACGCTGTGCGAGTTGCTCCACGAGCGGAGGTCCAAGGCTCGTTCAGGTAAGTGAGCACTCCCACGACCTTCCCTACGACTTCCGCCTCCTCCGGAGTTCGCCAGGCCTCGGGAGTGCACCGGGAAAGCGTATGGGGTTGCATAATCAGCCTGGATTTGAGCTTCTGAAACCAGCCGCAACGGTATCCGGTTCGAGTCTCCACGAAATAGAGCGGGCGGTCGTATTCGCTCAGCCAGTCCTCATCTTCGATTCTGCGCAACGCCATATCGACCAACACGATGCTGCCCGGACGCAGGATTGGCGCCATTCTCCGATCCGATAATCCGATGAATCCATAGCGGAAACGTCGCGTGGCGTTCTGCCTCATACCCGGAAAAGTCGCCGCGGTATTCGGCAACTCGCTCCACAACCCAGTGCATTCAAAATCGCTTGAAATGTCCTGGTTTCCTGCGGCCTTTGGCGTGGCTGCGGGCTCATATAAATGCGTCAATGGGGCGGGGAACGCGGCTCCGTCGTCGAAGGTCTGAATGAACGGAGCCTCATACCAGCCGGAGATCTCGAGAGGGTTGAGGTGATAGATGGTGGCCAGCGAATAGAGTTTATGGAGACTGGGCACCACATTGCGATTTTCGATATCCGCGAGGCGGCTGATGTGCAAGATGAACTCCGGCCTGCCGCGCCTGGCGGTAATCTCGTAGCTGGCTTGCTCCACGTCCCGGTAGGTCAGCCCCAGAGATTCTCTGGTTTGCCGTAGACGTAAGCCCGGCGGGTACATGTCCGCCCCCCTGATAAGAACTTCACGCGCTTTGCACTGTAGCAAATTACCAAGTTGTTACGCATCCAGAACAGCATAGCCGCCTGTGGAAATTTATGGAGGGGCTGTTTCAGGCTGAAACGAGCTTTGATTCATGTTACGCCCATTTCCGACTGATTCTTGGGAATCTGCTATCCTGATTTTCTATGGCATCCGGCAAACTTGTTGTCAGGGTTTCCTCCCTTATCGTTTTCTGGGTCACTTTGGTCTTGGTTTGCTCTCCCCTGGTTTGCGCTCAACAGGCAAGTCCCGCCCCGACACAGCCAGCCCCGCTCGCTACCACGAATCGACAGGAGTTTCTGGCTACCGCCGATGAAGTCCTGCAGGACATGAGTGAAATTACCGGCTGGGACCTGAAAACGCCGCTGGAGAAATCGATCCGTTCGCGCGAGGAGATTCGTGCTTACGTGCTGCGTCAGATGGACGAGGAAAAGGACGCGAAGGAACGCTATGCATCGGTGCGCAGCGCCGAAGCGTTTGGCCTGGTTCCAAAGAATTTCAATATGGATTCGTTCCTGGTGGATCTGCTCACCGAACAAATCGCGGGGCTTTACGATCCCAAGGCGCACGAGTTTTATATCGCCGATTGGATTCCCGCGGATGAGCAGCGCATGGTGATGTCGCATGAATTGACGCACGCCCTGGAAGACCAGCATTTTCACATCGAGAACTGGGTGAAGGCCGCAAGGCCCAACGACGATGCCGAAATGGCCCGCGAGTCGGTCCTGGAAGGCAGCGCCATGGCGGCCATGCTGGAATATGAGTTGCGGAACAAGGGTCTGAAGCTGAAGGACCTGCCGGATTTTGATCCGTCGGTGTTTGTCGGAGACCTGGCGGATACCCCGATGCTGAAAAAGGCTCCGCCGTTTCTGAAGGACTCGCTGATGTTTCCCTATTTCAGCGGGTTGACCTTTTCCATGGCTATCCTGAAATCTTCGGGCTGGGCCGGATTTGGTTCCGTCTTTGCGAATCCTCCCGCTAGCACGCAGCAGATCTTGCTTCCGCAGCTTTATTTCGACAAAAAAGTTCCGGCTCCAGTGAAACTGGAACTGCCAGCAACTGCGCCCGGCGACGACTGGGTGCTACTGGATGAAAACGCCCTCGGGGAGTTCGGCTGGGACGAGGTTCTGAAACAGTTCAAGGGCAGCACGATAGCGAAGGTAACTCCGGGTTTTTGGAATGGCGACCGGTATGCCACTTTCGAAGAAAAGACCTCCAAACAGCTGATGTTGTTTACACGTGTGCGTTTTCAGGATGGCGGAACGGCGGACACTTTTTTTTCGCAATACTCACAAGCCCTTGGCAACAAATACCCCGACCGGAATCACACTACACAGGGGCCTGAGTATCTATCGTTTGAGTCTTCGAACGGAAGTGTCTACTTCCGGTGCGAAGGGAACGAGTGCATCACGCTGGAAGGGGGCACCTCCGGCATCTTTCTGCAATGGCTTGGAAAGCTCGGCTGGCCGCTGCTGCCAAAAGCTTCGCCGAAGAAAGATCCTTCCGTGATTCAGACCACGCAGCGCATCGTGGGAAGCGAAACAAGGGACCCGGTTCTCGGAGTTCATTAGAAGCTGCCCCATAAACAGGGACAACAGGTAAAGACTTTCTTCACGGGTTAAAGCCCAATCGTCTTCTGGCTTTGCGCGGGGGCTGAAGCCCCCGCCTCCTGAAGATGATCGAGTGACAGCGGCTTATCGTTAGCGCGCGGATGGTGTCAGTTGGTGTGGCGCATCACGAGCAGCGTCAAGTCGTCAGTGCGCTTGGCCCCGGCTGCAAAATCGCGAATTTCCCGCAGGCATTCCGCGAGCATTTGATCCGGGGACTTTGCGGCGTGCTTGGCAACCAGCGATTGCACACGAGCGAGGCCGTATTCATCGCCGCGGTTGTCAAAAACTTCCGTCAGCCCGTCGGTATAAAGAAACAGGGAATCGCCGGGTTCCAGCTGCAGATGGCAGACGGGGAATTCCGTGGTGCAGAACATGCCGAGCGGAACGCCTGTAGCCGTTTTGGATTGAATGCCCGTGCGGGATACGTGAAGCAAGGGCAGGTGCCCGGCGCTTGCGTACTCCACTTTTCCATCGTGCCAGGCGCGGCCCACAACCAGAGTCACATATTGTCCGGCAGTGGTGCTTTCGCAGAACAAGCGGTTTGCGTGGCCCACCAGTTGCTTCAGGGGCAGGTTCTGCCCGGCGAGAGTGCGAAACGTAGCGTGCAGATGGCTCATCAGCATAGACGCGGCCACGCCCTTGCCGGAGACATCTCCCAGCAGGAATAGAAAACTATCGTCACCTTCAATGAGGTCAAAATAGTCGCCGCTGACCTGGCTGGCGGGTTCGTAGTGATAACGCGCGTGCCAGTTTCCGGCGGACCAGTCTTCGTGCGGCAAAAGGCCCCGCTGGATTCCGGCGGCAAGCGTCAAGTCACGTTCCAGGGCGCGTTGTTCGTCCGTGGAAAGATGGTCGAGGCAGAAACGCAGCAGCGGGTTGCAGAGCAAGCGATCGGCTTCGATCGTATCGTGGCAGACTTCGCAGATGCCGAAGGTGCCGGCATTCAAGCGGGCCAGGGCTGAGTCCACGCTGTCGAGAAGTTGCTGCAGGGAATGGTCGGTGACGTTGGCGACGGTGGCGGCCTGGAGGCTCGCGCGGCGGCGTTCGAGTTCCGTTTGAAAATAGGTTTGCGTAGGTGTGCTCATATCGTTTCTCGATTCAGTTTGCTGCTTCGTGGCTTGGGTTTCCATCCGTTTTGTGCCTCCAAATTCGAGAGTCGAGAGGGAACGGAAAATCGGAATGATGAACTAACGAGCGCCTGTATGGGCCGCCGCGGCCTTGGCGAGCAGCGGGGCCGAATTACTCCTGTTTATGCGATGCTGCAATCGATTGATCCGGCACATGAGCTTTTCTTCGCGGCGCGCGCGGCGTGCATGCCAATATGGATCGCGCGACGACCAACCCTGCCGCTCGAGTTTCATCAGCGCGAGTTGGGCGAATTCGAGCGCCCGCTGGAAATCCTTGCAGCGCCGTTCATGGTGCATCGCCAATTGCTCGCAGGCTTCCACGCCGTCCTTAGCGTCGGCCGCAAGTTCCTGCCAGATTTCCGCGGCCTGCTCCCAATCGCCTTTACGTTTCGCCAGCAAGGCCAGGTCTCGGCGCGCTTGGCGGCGAAATTCCGCGGGGAGTCCTGCGTGAAGGGCATGGGAACACGCGGTCTGGGCGCGCCCGCGCTCCCCGCGGCGTTCCAGAAAACGCGAAAGGCCGAACATATCCAGCGATTGTTCCGAGTCCAGCGAACTGCGTTCGTCGAGCAGGGAATTGATCTTGCCGAACAGGGCCGCAAGTCCGCGCAAGTCCATCTGGTTGTGCTTCACGACGCCGGCAAGAGGGTCGGGGCTGCCGCCGCGCAGATAGTCGAAATAGTATTGGGGGATCAAAGCGGAGGCGACGTCGCCAAAGCGGTGCAGGCCCAAGCGCTCCGCGTCAAGAACTTCGCGCTCAAGATCCATCAAGCGCACCGAGCCTAGACGCAATTTCCAAAGGGCGCGCGCGGGGTGCAGGAGATCCAGATGGGCCGCGAGTTTTGGCACTTTGATGGCGCGCGTCATGGTGAAACGGTTTTCCAGCAGCGGCCAGTCGAAGGTTTTCCCATTGAAGGTTACAAGGACAGGGCGTTCTGAGATGCGCGCCGCCAGTTCGTATAGAAGGGAATGCTCCTCGGAAAAATCGCGGAGGAAGAGTTGTTCGACTTGCAGCCCGCCGGAGTTCCACCAGGCGAGGCCGACGAGAAAGGCGTAGGTGCCGGTTCCGCCGGAGAGGCCGGTGGTTTCGGTGTCGAGAAAGAGCCACTTTTCCGGATCGAGGAGTTCTCTGTTTGCGTGGGGGACGCGTCCCGAGGCTGGCCGTCGCACCTGTGATCGCCGACCTGAGGTTCGGCCATTACACAAACCTGTTCGCGTCAAGAGATCCAGGGCGGTCACGGCTGGTTCGATGAATTCGGGTGTTGCGAACCAATTTCGAATGGCGAGGTGTTCTCCATAGTGATTGCGTGCGATTCCCGCGCCGAGCAATCGCGCCAACGGGTCGGCCTCATCGGGCGCGCGCAAGGTTGCCGGCTTTTCCGATGCGCTTCGAGCGGGCCGCAATGCCGCCAATCTGGAAAATTTGTCGCCCAATTTTCAGTGCCCTCAGTACTTGTTCTCTGTGCTAAATCTTCTATTCCGTTGCTACCAATCGCTCCAAGATTGCCAGTGCCGCTTCTTTTGCCTTTGGCGCCAAATCGCCCGCGGGACCAACGCACGAAGGGCAACCTGCCTCGCAGGGACACGCCTGAATTAACTCGCGTGTTTTTGCCAGAAGAAGCTCGTGGGCGCGGAACAGCGGCTCGGAAAAACCGATTCCGCCGGGGTAGGCATCGTACAAATACAGATTCGGCTCGAAAAATTCCTTTGCCTGTACCCCCACGGCGTCTTCCATCCGCACGGGAGTGAATTCTTCGACCTCGGCATCTGGAGCTGGCGGGCGTTCGCCGATAGCCGTGCCGAGATCGCGAGCGTCGCACATCAGCAGCAGCGTCGCGACCGAAGCGAGCGCGTAGAGCATGCCGAACATCCCGGATTGGCGCTCGCTGATGGTGTAGGGAAGAGATTCGAGCAGTTCGCGCTCGAGCGTGATCCAGTACGACGTGGTGTGCATTTCGTTTTCGGGCAATTCGAGTTGCCCGGCGCCCACATTTTCGTTGGTGAAGAACTTGATCTTCTTGAAGCCCACGACTTGCGAGCGGACAAGGACATCGCCGTGGGATCTCAATGCGTTTTGTGAGGGCCGGGTTTGCCCGGCACTGGTTGGAGTTGCCGCATCTACACGGAGAGCACAGCCAGGAATGGCTGTGCCACGGGTCTCCGCGATTTCGAGGACACGGACCTGGGTGTAGCGGATGGCATCCGTGTAGTAATCCACGTTCACTTGTTTCACGTAGGCCTTCCGTTCCTTAAAGTCGAGGTGCTCCACGTGGTATTGCTGGCCGCCGTGGATGTAGATGGCTTTTTCATGGACGGTGGTCAGCGCGCTGGGGAAATCCACTTCGCCGATCACCTGGGGTGCGCCGGTGATATCAATGATGACGAAATTGTCGCTGGTGACGGAGCGCAGGCTAATGGTGTCGGCGGGATAGGCCTCGTGCGTCCAGTGGAAGTTCTCGCCGGCGCGGTGGAGATAGCCCGCCTCGGCCAATCGCGCGCACAGGTCCGGTACATCCACCTCGCCGAATTTTTCGTTCGTGCCAACCGGCAGTTCGAAGGCGGCGCATTTCAGGTGATTTATCAGGATTTCCAGATTGTCGGGCTGGACGAAGGCGTGCTCCGGAGTATTGCCAAAAAAATAGTCGGGATGCCGAACGATGAATTGATCGAGCGGCGCCGAGGAAGCCACCATCACGGCGCAGGAGCTGCCGCTGCGGCGACCGGCGCGGCCAGCGCGCTGCCAGGTGGCGGCGATTGTGCCGGGATAGCCGGTCATCACGACAGCGTCGAGCGAGCCTACGTCGATTCCCAGTTCCATCGCGGAAGTGGTCACGACGCCGCGAATCTTGCCATCGCGCAAGCCGCGCTCGATTTCGCGGCGTTCGTTGGGCAAATAGCCTCCACGGTAGCCGCGAATGGCCTCTGGCTCTCCGGGTTGCTGCGGATTGGCCTGTTGGAGAAAGGTGAGGATGAGTTCCGTGTGCAGGCGCGAATTGGCAAAGACCATTGTCTGCAAATCGTGTTTGAGAAATTCCTGGGCAACGCGCGAGCCTTCGTTGATGTAGCTGCGGCGGATGCCCAGGGCACGATTGACCACCGGCGGGTTGTAGAAGACAAATGTCTTTTCCGCCGCCGGCGCGCCGTTTGCTGCCAGCACGCCCACTTCACCTTCGATTAGCCGCGACGCCAGTTCGCCGGGATTCGCGATGGTGGCCGAGCAGCAGATGAACTGCGGCTTGCTGCCATAAAAGTTTGCGATGCGTTGCAGGCGGCGCAGAACATTGCACAAATGGCTGCCAAAGACACCGCGATAAGTGTGGAGTTCGTCGATTACGATGTAGCGAAGATTTTCGAACACCCGCGCCCAGCGCGTGTGGTGCGGCAAAATGCCGGTGTGCAGCATGTCGGGATTGGTGAGAACGATGTGGCTTTTTTCGCGGATGGCTTTGCGGGCATCGCTGGGAGTGTCGCCGTCGTAGGTGAAAACGCCGACGCGGTTCTTCAGGCGCGTGTTCAGATCGTGGAGTTCGGCAAGTTGGTCCTGCGCGAGCGCCTTGGTGGGGAAAAGGTAAAGTGCGCGCGTGTCGTCGTTTTCGAGAATTTCGTTGAGGACCGGAAGGTTGTAGCAGAGGGTTTTGCCGGAAGCGGTCGGCGTGACAATGACCACATTTTCCCCGGCATGCACGGCTTCCGCTGCCGCCGCCTGGTGCGTGTAGAGCCGCTTGATGCCTTTGGCGTTGTAGGCTGCCCGCAGGTTCGCGTTGATCCATTCCGGAAACTCGGCCCACTGCGCTTCGCGAGCAGGGTAGTGGCGCACGGCGGTGAGGATTTCGCCGTCGCGGTCGCGCGCGGCGAAGGCATCCAGGACCTGGTTTACACGGGCCAGTGTGGAACTCTGCCCCGCCCGCGCCAAGGAATATGCATTGCTTGCCATGACGTCCCCTTTGGAGTGCGGAGGTCAGCGCGACTGCCCAAATGCTGAATTATCCGAGGATTCCGCCCACTCCAAAATTCGCCTTTTGTTCGCTAAGGCTAGCATTCCGCGTGAGGCGCCGCAAGATGGGATTTTTGTGGTTGTGGAAGAGTGCTGATCCGGGTTGAGCCTCGGCGAAAACGTGCGCCTCTGGAGGCGGCCGCTACAAAGGGGTCTAGGAGAGGAGTTTGCCGATGTCGCTGCCGTACATCGGTTCGTTCGCCATGGCGGTGAACGTTCCCGCGTCTTTCATTTCTCGTGCGGCACGCAGGAAGGCTGCGAGGGCGACACGGTAGAGTCCGCTGCCAACGCTGATGCGGCGCACGCCGATCGCGCTCAACTCCTCCCGCGTCCAATAGACGTTTCTCAGCCCCATCAGCACGTTTACCGGGCGCTCCACGGAGCGCACCACTTCGGCGATGTCTTCTTTGGTTGTCAGGCCGGGAGCATATAAAACATTTGCGCCGGCTTCCTGATATGCCTGCAAACGCCGGATGGTGTCTTTCAAGTCCGTGCGGCCGTGCAGATAGTTTTCCGCGCGCGCGGTGAACATGAAAGGAAAAGGCAGGGAGCGGGTGGCCTCGGCAGCGGCGCGAACGCGATCAACTGCTTTCGACAATTCATAGATCGGGTTGTCGGGCCGTCCTGTGGAGTCCTCGATGGAGCCTCCGACGAGCCCGGTCTGTGCCGCGAGTCGAATGGTCTCCGCGACGGTTTCGGGGGCGTCGCCGAATCCGTTTTCCAGGTCAGCGCTGATAGGCAAATGGGTCGCGGCCGTCAGCTCGCGCGAGTGCTCGAGCACCGCTTCGCGGCCGGCCTTGTTGTCCAGCTTTCCGATGGAGAGCGCAAAGCCCATGCTCGTCGTAGCCAGTGCCTCAAAGCCCAAGCGTTCCAGCATCCGCGCGGTGCCAACGTCCCACGGATTGGGAATGATGAATGCTTCCTTGCGCTCGTGCAGCGCGCGAAATGTGTTTGCCTTTTCCGCCTGAGTCACCATTGCGTCTACTCCTCCATCGATTCGCCAAAGATACTAGCCTACAATGCGCAAGGAAATAGACGGATGGATTTGGCTTACGGCGTGTGCACCACGAACGCACGTATGCTAATCTTAAAAAATATGGCACAAACAGCAATTGCGACTGAGGCGTGCGCGGCTTTGTGTCCGATTTGCGGCGCAAATCTGACCTGGGAACCCACGGCAATTCGTTGCGAGGGTTGTCATCACGAGTTCCCGATCGAAGGCGGGATTCCGCAGCTTTTCTGGATGAATGATTGGCCGGCAGACAAGCCGGACGTGACCAAGGTGATGCAGGCGTTCTATGAAAAGACGCCGTTCCCCAACTACGACGAGTTCGACAGCTCCGAGGCGCTGCGACTGAAGGCGCGGAAAGGCGTCTTCGCGAAGCTGCTGGACGAGCAGATCAAGTACGGCTCGAACATACTGGAAGTCGGCTGCGGCACGGGGCAACTGAGCAATTTTCTGGGCATGACCTGGGGACGCAACGTCATCGGCGCCGACGCCTGCCTGCATTCCCTGCAGCTTGCCGAGAACTTCCGGCGCGAGAACGAAATCAAGGGCACGCGGTTCCTGCAGATGAACCTGTTCCGGCCGGTGTTTCCGCCGGAATCGTTCGACTTTGTAATTTGCAACGGAGTGCTGCACCACACGAGTGATCCGTATCTTGGGTTTCAGTCGATCTTAAAGCTCGTGAAACGCGGCGGGTACATTCTGATCGGTCTTTACAACAAATACAGCCGGCTGGCCACGGACTTTCGGCGGGTGTGGTTCAAGCTTTCTGGCGACCGGATGCAGTTTCTCGACGCGCAGATCCGGGACCGTTCGCAGAACGTCGGGCGCAAACAGGCGTGGTTTCAGGACCAGTACAAGAATCCGCACGAGTCGAAGCATACGTTTGCCGAAGTCCAGGACTGGTTTCAGAAGAACGGCTTCGAGTTCATGAACAGCATTCCGAAATGCCAGGGCGAGGAGTTTGCGCCGGACGAGAAGCTGTTCACGCCGCATTCGCCGGGCACCGGCTTTCAGCACTTTCTGGTGCAGGCCGGCGAGACGCTGGTGGGCGGGCGCGACGGCGGCTTCTTCATTTCCATCGGCAAGCGCTCCTGAGCCTTGCGCTGGTCTTCCAGAACACCATTGATGCGGAGAAATAATGACGGAAACTAACGCGGCGCCTGCTGCGCCGGCCAAGAAACGCTCGGGCTGGGGCAAGTTTTTCTATGCGTGCAAGCTTTTCCTGGGGAATTTTCTGCTGTTCGCGGTTCTGATCGAGCTGGTTTGCGTGATTTACATCAACGTTACGGACTGGCATTCCAGCAAGCCCACCTATCACGTCAACTACAACAATTTCTGGGCCGACATTAATCCGGATTTTGGCGTGTGGCATCGCCCGAATGGACATTTCTATCATCAAGGTGGATGCTTCAGCGTGGAGTACACGACCAACAGTTACGGCGCGCGGGATGTGGAGCGCAGCCTGCACTCGGACAAGCCGCGGACGGTGGTGCTGGGCGATTCCATGATTGAAGGCCTGGGGCTAGCGGACAAGGGCCGGCTGACGAACATTCTGGAGAAGGAAACGGGGCGGGAATATCTGAATTTTGGCACCAGCGGTGATTTTGGGCCCCTGCAATACGCGATTCTCTATAGAACGCTGGCGGCCAAGTTCGATCACGACACCGTGCTGGTGGGCGTTCTGCCGGACAACGATTTCCACGACATGTCTTTGGAATGGGGCAAGATCTATCACGCGGACCGCTACCGGCCGTATTACACCGACAATTTCTCGATCGTTTATACGAACCACGTGCAGCCGGAGGCCGGCGAGCATTTCTGGGATCGAGTAGAAGCGATCTTGCGCGCGTACCTCGCGTCGTACCATGTCGGGCAGTTCCTCTATTCGAGCATGTACTGGCGGACGCTGCCGCCTTATTCCGGCTACAACGATTTCAACGACGTAGATATTGCCCGTCTGAGGCATGCGCTGGACGATATTCATGCGACCGCCGACGCGCACCACGCACGGATGGCGGTGATTCTGATTCCCACTTCGAACGATTTTTATCGGTTGCAGAAGGCCGGAACGGACCGGCTGGGGCCCGTCGTTGAGGAATGGGGAAAAGAGAAGGGCATTCCGGTAAAAGATATGTTGCCCGGGATGGCGGCGCTGTCCGGTGGGAATTACCAGCAATACTTCTTGAGTTGTGACGGGCATTGGTCGCCGAAGGGCAGCCGTGTGGCCGCTGATGTTTTGAAGCCGTGGCTAGGCCAGATCTACGCGGTGCCGGCGAAGAATTGAAACAGGAAGAAGGCGGCGTAAAGCCGCCCCTACAATAGCCAGCCGACGAAGGGCAAGTGCCCTACGGCTGTCCCTTCAGGGGCTAAAGCGCCGTTCATGCGCGACGACTAACGTGGCGGCTGGAACGGCCATCTCCTAAAGAAAAACGCCAGAAACTTCCGAGACGTGACACTAGGAATTTTTGTCGATCAGGAAGTTGCCGAGAACCAGACAATCCATCTGGCTGCGGGCGAAGGTGCTGAAAGCATTTGCCGGCGTGGTGACAATCGGCTCGCCGCGCAGGTTGAAGGAAGTGTTTAGCACGACAGGGACGCCGGTAGCCTGCCCGAACCGCTTGATCAGCCCGTAATAAAGAGGACTTTGCTCGCAGTAGACCGTTTGGACGCGGGCGGAGCCATCCACGTGCGTGATGGCTGGAAGGGTGGCTTGGTGTTCCGGCTTCACTGGCGTGACGTACAGCATGTAGCGCAGGGGGTACTGCTTCTCGACTTCGCCTAATTCGAAATATTTTCCCGCGGCTTCCGCTAGAACTGACGGCGCAAAGGGGCGATACGGTTCACGGAACTTGATTTTCGAGTTGACGATGTCCTTCATTTCAGCGCCGCGAGGGTCCGCCAAAATGCTGCGGTGTCCCAGCGCGCGCGGACCCCATTCGAAGCGGCCTTGATACCAGCCCACGACCTTGCCGCGAGTCAGAAAATCCGTGGTGCGATCCAGAAGCTCGTCCGGATTCGTTGCTTCGTGGTAGGGAATGCCTTCGCTTTCCAGAAATTCGCGAATTTCACCAGAGGTGTATTCGCGGCCCCAGTAGGCATGCTCCATACGGAAGCTGCGTGGATGTCCCAGCACGGAATGGTAGGCCCACAGCGCGGCACCTAACGCGCCGCCGGAGTCACCCGCAGCGGGTTGAATAAACAATTCATCAAAGCCGCATTCGCGGAGCATGCGGCCGTTGGCCACGCTGTTGAGGCCGACGCCTCCGGCCACGCAGAGCTTTTTCAAACCCGTGGTTTTCTGGAGGTTCTTGGCCATGCCGACCAGCAACTCTTCCGTGACCCTCTGGATGCTGGCGGCGATATCTGCATAGTGCTCGTTCACGCGGCACTGCGCGCTGTAGTCGTCTGGCTTTTTGCCGAAGTAGCGGGGAAAGCCGGTCGACTCGGTAAAGAAGGGGGTTTCTCTGGGGCGCGGCTCGCCCAGCAATTCAACGAGCTTCGGCGTGTACATGTGGTCTGTGGCGTAGTGGAAACTGAAGTAGTCCATGTCCAGTGAAAACGAGCCGTCGTCGTTCTGTTTGACGACCTTCCAGACTTTGTCCACGTAGCGCGGCGTGCCATAGGGCGCCATGCCCATGACCTTGTATTCGCCTTCGTTGACTTCGAAGCCGAGGAAGGCGGTGAAAGCGCTATAGAGCAGACCGATCGAATGCGGGAACTCCATCTGCTTGGTGAGCTGGATCTGCGTGCCACGGCCCACGCCGCTGGCGGCGGTCAACCATTCACCGACGCCGTCCACAGTGAGAATGGCTGCTTCTTCAAAGGGCGAGCAGAGGAAAGCGCTGGCCGCGTGAGAAAGATGGTGTTCGGAGAAAAGGATGCGATCGCGGTCGATACCGAGTTCGGTCTGAAGGGTGGTGGAAATCCACAGTTTGTCCAGCATCCAGCCGATCATGGATTCGCGGAACATCGTGGTTGACCGCGGGTAGGTCTGCAGCACGCTGACGAGGAGACGGTCGAGTTTGCGGAACGGGCGCTCGTAGAAAACGACGTAGTCGAGGTCCTTTGCCGCGATTTTCGCTTCGTTTAAGCAGAACTCGATGGCGAGTTTCGGGAAGCCGAAGTCATGCTTGACGCGGGAGAAGCGCTCTTCTTCGGCAGCGGCGACAAGCTGCCCGTCGCGCAGAATGGCCGCGGCGGCATCGTGGTAGTAACAGGAAATTCCCAGAATGTGCATGAACTATTGCTTTCGAGCCCAATCGAGATTGTGGACGTCCGCGGGATGATCCGTCCAGGTTGTGGGCCGGTGTTTGATCTTGAGCGGGTCGGAAAAGAGCCGCACCGCGAGACCGAAGGGCAATACCGGAATCGCGTAAAGCAGGGTCAGAAGCAGCCGCGCCTGAAAATTCCCGATCTTGTGGGCGAGGCGTTTCCAGATCTCCCAGACGGCTTTCAGATTTTGCGTAAAACTGTTGGACATGACTCGGCGGCTTGCTTAGAAGAGCGCGTAGACGAACGGCGCCAGAGCCGAGGTCTGTCCCAGGACGATGAGAACGGCGGAAAACAGCACAACGAGAATCACCGGCAGCAGCCACCAGCGCTTGTTGCGAGCGAAAAAGGAAAGCAGCTCTCCGGCAACACCCAACCGGCGCGAAGCCGAACTGAAAAAACCCATGTACACTCCCTCAGGTGAAAAATGGACTGGTAGACCCGAAATACTAATTTAACACAGGGGTTATCGGGCCGCAAAACGCGGATTTGTGTGGGAGTTTCCAGATAGGCGCGCGTTTTGTGCCTGTGCGCGAGGCTTGTGGACGAGGCCATGCACTCGCTTCGAACAGAATTATTCCGCGGCTTTCGCGGCCAGGGTTTCAATCACGGCGATGTTGGGCATCAGTTCATGTGGCAAGCCATGGCGCGCCTGCAGATACCCCGGCGCGTTGTAGGAAATCCAGCTCTTGCCCGCTGCGTGTTCGGTGACCAGGATCTTTAAAGGCAAATCCAGAGCAACGCTTGGCGCGGCGAGCATCAGCGGTGTTCCTGCTTTCGGGTTCCCGAAGATCAGCAATTTCGTATTGGGCATTTGCAGGCCTGCGTTGGCGGCCTCACCGCTATGATCCACAATGGTGAACAGTTTCACCCCTTTAGCCTGCAAGATACCCTGCAGCTTGGTCACTGTTTCATCCACCCAATGGGCGCTCTGCAATCTGATAATCCCGCTTCCTTGACTCGTCATCATCGGAGTTGCCATAGATTCCTCCTCCTCAATAGATGCACGCACAATCGTGCTTGGATTCGCAAACATCAGGTAGCCGGCCATTACCAGGCACAGAGCATTCAGGGCCACCGCAACGCCCACCGCAAGACGCGGTGGCTTCGCGAAGGGCGACTCACCCGTCTGCAATTCCTTCAACATCCGTAGATGCCGCAGCAGCGAGAGCAGACACACGGCCACGCCCAGCAAAATGAGGGTCACACCAATCCACAGGGAAAGCCCGTAGGATCTCGCCGGCAGGTCGGGGTCCAGTCGGTTGAACTCCTGAAGAAACAGGCCGAACCGGGCAAGCACGAAACCAAGGCCCATCAAGCCGATTCCAGTGCGGATCCACGCGAGAAAAGTCCGCTCGGCAGCCAGGTAGTCGCTTGCACTCTCTTGCACGTGTTGCTCCCTGGTCGCCGGCTGCCCCGTCTCTGACGGCCACCTATGCCTGGGTGGATTCCGAAGAGTATAGCCCTGAGCGGCGCGTTTCACCTATCCGGAGAAGCTACCCGTCCATCGTTTCTTGTGGGGGACTTTTGGGGTATCAGTTGGACGCGGGACCAGTGGAAGCGTCACATTTCGTCCTCTTCGGATGTGCCCAACCGGAAAATGGCGGGAACAAAACATTCATCCGCGGTGTCGGAAACAATATGCGGCTTTTGGGCGTATCTTCAGGGCGTAGGCTCGCTGCTCGGGCTCCACTTTTGCGCGCCATTTATCTCTTGGAGGACCGCCCCCTTGATGTCCACGGGAGAATTGGGATCCCACCGGCCCGATCGCCGAAGAGCGCCGCGCTACGCGTTTCAAGCCCATCTGGAAATCGAATGGGGCTCGGCCCGGCTGAAAGCGCGCACACGCGATATCAGCGTCAGCGGGATGTTCATCGAATCCGAAGATGTGCTTTGGGTGGGAGCGGGCTTTCGCGCACGGCTAATTGCCGACCGGACGGTTTTGCTGGAATGCTCGGTCAAGCGCGTCGAGCCGGGGCTCGGGATGGGAGTGACGATTGCCCATCCTGAAGAACAAAGCGGCGCGCAATATCAGGCGCTTCTGGCGAAGCTCGCGCAAGCCTCCTAAAGCCGTATACTGTTTTTCATGACCCACTGTCTGGATTGCGGCGCCGAACGCAATAGCGATCAGTGTCCGGTCTGCGGGTTGACATCCGCCGCTGCAGAAGTGGTCTTTCGCCGCCGCCTGATTCGCCAGATGGCTGTCTTTCTTGCCGGTTCGCTGCTGTTTCCCTACATCAGCCAGGTTTATCCGCCGCTGGATATTGACGGGATGCTGGTGTTTTTTGGCCTGATCTTCTTTCTTGGATTGACGCTGGCGATCGTTCTGGAAAGCCGGGCGCGGGCAGGCAAAGAAATTGAGATTCTGCGCCATCTGTTTACGGGGCTGATTCCGGTGCCCATCATCTTGTCGGTGGCGTTGTTTTTGAACGGGAAACTGGATTCGACACAGAAAGTCATCTATCACCCTACGGTGGTGGTGAGCCGCTACCAGATGAAGGGCGTCATCCGAGGAACCCGGCGCATTCTGGTTCATTCGTGGCGGGCAGACCGCCGCATCGAACGGCTCGCGGTGGATTCCGACGATTTCGACCGCTTCCGTGACGGTGACATGATCAATGTCGGCGTTGCTCCCGGCGCGCTCGGTATTCCTTGGTTTTATGGGGTGTATCGCCGTTCGGAGTAGGAAGTAACCAGCGATCAGTAATCAGTGATCAGTGATCAGTAGGAGATAACAGCTAGCAGCGAACAGCGAGCAGGAACCTTCTTCGTTCAAGACTTGATAGTACTGCACTCTTTGCTTCCTGCTCGTTGCTATCTGCATGCTGTCACCCCTGATCCGTCTTCACCCAAGCGGAGCCGTCAGCCTCTCTGATTACTGATCGCTGATTACTGGTCGCTATTTTTCAATACATCGGGTCGCCGTTCAGCGCTAAGGGAATCTGTATTTCCAGGACGTGGCCTTTCTGGCCGAAGCGGAACATTATCCGCTGCATGGAACCGACGTTGCGTTCCTTCCACTCCGTGACTTCAATGGGTTTGTCGGGAATGTCCGAGGGCGACCAGTCCACCGAATTGCCATGGACCGTGATCTTTTTCGGGTCGAGGTCGTAGACTTCTTCATCGGCGACGCGCACCAACATATAGCGCTTCCACACGCGCACCAGCAAGATGCCTTTTTTCTCGCCGTGATAGATGTTCCAGGAAATCGGAGTCTGATCGTTGAAGTGGACAATCGCGAATTCGACGGATTTCCAAGTGAGTTTTCTTGGCGGCTCGGTCTGGGCGACGGCAAGGCAGGGAAAAAAGAGGAGGGCAAGAGCGATTCGGAGATTCGGCATCGTCGGGTGTGTACCTGGAAAAGTGTACGACGAATGGAAGGCAGTGGCGAGTGGCGACTTGGGAAGGCGAGAAAAAACCAAACCCAGAGGCGCGGAGTACGCTGAGAAATCGTAGTGGGAGAAGGTACGCCTCCCTCCGAGACTTTGCGGATTTGCGAATCTCGATTCGGAGGACCAGAGGTCAGCAGTTTTGGTATTTCCAGTTGCGGGGTTTGCCCTGGGCGATCCAGGAGATGGCCTGGGCGAGGCGTTTTTCGCGGGTTTCGGGACGCTTGGCTTCGGCGATCCAGTCGGCGTATTCGCGGCGGCAACTGGGGCTGAAACCCGCGAATGCTTTGGCGGCGAGCTTGTTCTTCTTGAGGGCCGCCGCGAGTGGGGCGGGAATGCGAACGGAGCGGGGCTTGGCAGAACTGCGCCGCATGGAGCGATCAATGGTTTGTTTGCGTTGGCCGCTTTCGACGAGTTCCGCGGCGTGGCGCATGTAGGCGAGAAGCATTGTATCGGTGGGCAGGCTCTGCAAGCTGGTAATGCGGCCGAGGGAGCCCATGGCGTCGCTGGCGGCGTGACCATCCTTGGCCAGAAGCTTTTTCATCTCCGAGCCCCAGAAGCCGAAGGCACAGTGTTGCTTGAAAGCGGCCATGTTGCCGAGAATCACGCCTTGCTGGAGGAAGAAGGGCATGCCCCACTTGACGGATTCCGTGACGTTAGGCGCGGCCTGGTGCATCAACTTGCGGATATGTTTAAGGATGGGCTGGGCAAAGGCTGCAGCCTTTTCGATGTAAGTGTCAACGCGGGGATCGGTTTCCACTTCTGGCATGGCGTGCTCCTCGGGCGGCAGGGCAGCAGTGTACACAAATTCGAAAATGGAAAGTGGAAAATTGATCTGAATAGGTGCGCGCTTGTGGACGCCGATGGAATGGACAAGTCGCAAGGGTATCTTCCAGAGATGAGTCAACAAAACAACATTCGCGCCCCTAAACCTAAAGGGTGCTCGTCAACTCGGCTTTATTCCACCGACTAACACACAAATGGCGTTCATCAGAGAGTGGGCAAGAGCGGTCGAAGTGATCGAATACTTGGTATATAGAAGCATAATTGACAAGGCAAATGCTTGCACGATTACCAGCTTGGGAGCCGGGTGCATCAATGCGGTCAAACCGCTAGTAACTACGATACCCCAAAAATCACCCCATCTCGAGACTAGGGGACGCATCACCACGGTCCGCACGATTTCTTCGACCGGCGGCGCAACTATGATCGTATGGAAGGCGAACAAGGCTGACACGGCAGGCTGAACGGGGGGAATAAGAAGCACAATCCCTTCAACTGTGGCCAGGCCACATATCCATTTCCACGAGCCCTTACGAAAAATCCAGAAGGACTTGTCGAATAGGTCCCGAGAAAACAAAAGAGAAAGAGGAAAAACAAAGATGAGCTTGTAAAGGCCCGCGTCGACTACGATTGGCTTTAGTCGCGCTAGTCCTGCTACCTTCAGCAAGTACGTCGCGAAATCGCCTGTCGAAACCGCAAGAAACAGAAAGCAAATGGCTGCGATTGGGCTAAGTACTTTCGGACCGGAGGTTGTTGGGACGTCATGCTGGCCCGGCAGTCCTAAGCGTCCGCTCGTAGGCCGTACTTCCGTCATCGGTCAAGCTCCTTGCGAGCGGGAATCCAGTATAGGAACACACAGACTGAACAGGTGCAACCATCTGCTTTGAGGTTCTTCTTGCACTCCTCTTCTTTACTTCGCTTGGGATACGAAGCAGGAACCGCCCAAGGTTAACCAAAGTAGACTGAGGAGATGGCCGCACCCTCAAGTTGAAGCTGTGAAGAAACCCTCCGAAATTGCCCCTTGCATAAAGAATAGGTGGAAGTAAGCTCACGGCATGAGCGAAGAAAATCTTTCCAATAAGCCGTTGATCCGGTATGTAAATCGGCAGCAGATGA
>Ga0335069_10003109_pt1 | contig 25304 bp, 19 predicted proteins | sample Lox_Sample_11_FD_206714 | JGI IMG/M metagenome (GOLD analysis project Ga0335069, IMG submission 206714) | Soil microbial communities from Loxahatchee National Wildlife Refuge, Florida, United States - Lox_Sample_1.1 | ecosystem: Environmental > Terrestrial > Soil > Wetlands | place: USA... | reverse complement strand
GATCGGGGCTGTTGAACACGTAGAAGAGCTCCGTTCCCTCGATGGGCTTCAGGATGGGCGTTCCGTTGATGGTGGGCTTGAAAGTCGCCGTCGAGCGGTAGACCGTGGCCGTCTGCGGCACTTGCGCCGCGATCAGCGCCTCCTGCGCCTGACGCGTCCCCGGCACGGAGGCTTTCACGTTCTCCTTGGGGCTCGTGTCGGGAATCCTCGCGAAGTCGGGTGGCAGTTCCTCTCCCGGCACGAAGGCCCACGGCCCCTCGATGGACGCCGACGCGAACCAGCGGCCGGAGAGGAGCACGAAGATCTTCTGCGTGGAGATGTCCCTGAGGACGTTCGCCGTCGTGTTCTGGACATAGAGCAGGTTCGTCCCGTCGATGGGGACCCAGGCTGGCCTTCCGTCGAAGTGGACGACCTCGGTGGGTCGGTCGGACACCACGATGAGCGGCATGCCCGCCTTGAGCGAGGGCCTCTTCTTCGTCTTCGGGTCCTCCGGCCCTTCCATCAGGTCCGCGGCCCCACTCTTGGCCGCCTCGTTCGCGATCTTGATCGCGTCCTTCGGGGCGTTCTTCGCGACCGTCCACGCGCCCGCGAGGCTCGGTGCCTCCACCCATCCGTCAAGCACGTGGACCCACACCGACCCGCTCCGGGGATCGCGGAGCACGAGCGCGCGCGTGTTGATGACGCGCTCGAGCGGGGTCTTCTCCACCGGGCGCCAGGCGGGGTCGCCGTCGATGTAGACGAGCGCAGCAGCCGTCTCCGCGAACACGATCCGGGGCGGGTCGTTGCGCACCGGCTGGGCCTGGCCCCTCTTCTCCGCGCCGAGGATGGCGAGCTGCGTCTCGAGGCGATCGAGGGCGACGACCGGCTTCTTCGGCACGAGCCGCTGGAAGGCCTGCCGGAGCTCGCCCTCCCGGTCCGGGACCGACGGGAACGTGGCTTTCACGACCTGCAGGTTCTCGAGCTCGACGACCCGCGCCAGCTTGTCCGTCAATGTCCGCGCCCTGAACTCCAGGACGCCGAACGTGGACGGCTCCGACTCCCCCTTCTCCTGCACCGACGCCGCCGTGTGGAACTCGATCTGGTAGCCATCCCAGCTGTCGAGCTGTGGCGGGTACACGCTGTAGGTAGCGGTCGGAGTCTGGGCTGTCCGGGGCCAGCCGTCCGGGGATTGCGGAGCCGCCTGTCCCTGCTGCGCCGGCGCCGGGGCCGCAGCCGCTGCGATGACTGCAAGGACGAAGCGGTCAAGTAGGCGAGTCTTCATAGGTCCTCTCGAGGAGCTCCGCGTCGCGCCAGCACCGGTTTCGGCCCCGTCCCCGCGCGGAGGCCGCCCTCCGCAGAGCCGCGCCAACGTGCCATCCGGGGCGTCATCTTAAACGCCATCCTGCGCCGGTGCCGGGCACCGCCGAGGGTTGAGCGACCCGCGCGTGGCCGAAGCCGCCCGAAGTGGATAGTCGGCGGCGAGCCCCTTCACGCCCAGCCGAGTTCGCCGTGGGCGAACCCTCGCGGGACTCGTCTCGGGCGGTGCCCGGACCCGCCCGCACCTCCGCGCCGCAAGCCCGGCCACCTCGCACCGGGCGATCGACTCGGTCGGGCCCATCTCGCTGGCGCTGCCGGGCCGGCGGACTCGCGGCACCGCGGACCGAGGGGCTTGGCGCCGCTCACCCTGGGCGGTTCGCGCCGTCGCGCAGTAGCCCCAGTCGATCGAGGCTCTCGGCGGTCGCCACGATGGCGTCCTCGGCAGAGCGCGGCGACCAGCCCAGTACGCGCCTGGCCTTCTCGCTCGTCGCGCTCTTCCTCTTGCCCAGCTCCGGCAGGATCTGCCGGACCGAGGGGTCGCGGAGCGCCGCGAGGCGCACCACCCAGTTCGGCAGCTGCAGGGTCGGCACCCTCCTCGCGGACCTGCCCATGCGTTTCCTCAGCACCTTGGCGATCTCGAGGATCGACATGAACTCCCCGGCCACCGCGAGGAACCGCTCGCCGGGGGCGGCGGGATGCGCCATTGCCCGAACGTGCAGGTCGGCAACGTCTCGAACGTCGACGACGCCGAAGTGGAGCTTCGGGCAGCCCGGCAGGGCACCGTCCATGAGGCGTTGCACGATGAGTATCGAAGTCGCGAAGTCACGTCCGAGGACAGGACCGAACACACCGACCGGGTTCACGACGGATAGCTCGAGGCCGCGCCCCTCCTTGGCGACGAAGTCCCACGCCGCCCGCTCGGCGAGGGTCTTCGACTTCACGTAGGGCTGCACGTCGTCACCGTCGGGGTTCGTCCAGTTGGTCTCGTCGAACGGCGCGTTGCGGGGAGCCTGCCCGTAGCCAATCGCCGCAAAAGACGAGGTCAGCACCACCCTCTTGACGCCGGCGTCCCGGGCCGCCCGCAGGACGCGAAGCGTTCCCTCCCGCGCGGGCAGGATGAGGTCGTCCTCGTGCTCGGGGATGGTGGATGGGAAGGGTGACGCGACATGCAGGACGCGATCGCAGGCGGCGACGGCTTCCGCCCATCCCTCGTCGCGCTCCAGGTCGGCGGGGACGAACGACAGCCGCTCCCCGCGCTCAGCACCAGCACGCGTCAGCATCGCGCGTACGTCCGCCTCCTTCGCGAGGCTCCGCACCGTGGTGCGCACCTCGTGGCCTTCCGCCAGAAGCCGCAGGATGCAATGGCCTCCGATGAACCCCGATCCCCCCGTGACTAGAACCTTGCTCATTGGCACCTCCAGGCACTCCCTTTCCGCGCGGACTCCTCGGCCAGGCCCCGGCCGGGGGCTCCACGTGGTGCTGGCTTCGCCGTGTGCCGCGATTCCATCGGTCCTTTCAGCGCCGAGACCCCATTGCAATGCCTGGGGCTGCGCCCGTCAACGGCGCCTGGCGGGTACAGCTGACGTGACGGGTACTCCACCCGCCTGGACCCGCACCGTGCACTCTCGATCTGGCTGCGAACCGCTGTCCTGTCATTAGACTAGTGGGCCGACACGCCGAGGAGCCTGGGTGTCCCTGTCGCCGCAAACCGCTTCCGATCCACCAGGGCGCCCCGTGCGCGGGCGCCGGCGCCCCCTCGTCGTCATCGCCGTCCTGGGGATCGGATGGACTGTTGCCGCGGGTGTCTACTTCGCAGCGAGCCCTCCCGTCGAGGACGACGAGGAATACGAGATGCGGCACTCCAAGAGGACCCGGCGCGAACTCGAGCGAATCGGAGGGAAGGCCGCCCTGTTGGCCAGCGAGGCCAACGACTGGATCGAGGGTCTTTGGCACGGAAGAACCCTCGCGGCCACCATCGCCGTCGGTACCGCGCTCGCGGCGGGCGCGTACTGGCTCGTCCCACGCCCATAGCGGAAGGCACGTCCGGCGCGCCGGAGGCGTGGCGCGCACGGCTGGACCGGTGCCGCTCGCCGCTTTGCGCTCGGTGCCTGGACGCGTCGCTGCGAGCCGCTTAAGCATACAAGCCCTCTCCTCGCGAGGTACCCATGTCCTTCGCCACGCAACTCTGGCTTCCGATCCTCCTCTCCGGCGCGGTCCTCTTCGTCTTCTCGGCCGCGAGCCACATGGTGCTGCCCTGGCGCAGGGACGAGTGGGGCCGCATCACGGATTTCGGCGCGCTCCAGGCGGCGCTCCGCGGCTTGCCCCCCGGCCAGTACGCGTTCCCCGCCTCCCCGGACCGGAAACAACAGATGACGACGGAGTGGATGGATCGGTGGGCCGAGGGGCCCTCGGGCTGGCTGACGGTGGCGCCCCCCCGTCGCATCCGCATGGGGCGCAACATGGGGCTCTCCTTCATCGCCTACCTCGGCGTGGCGTTCCTCACCGCATACGTGGCATGGCACGCGCTCGGCCCGGCGGCGCGGTTTGCCGCCGTCGTGCGCATCGTCACGACCATCGGCGTCCTCAGCTTCGCGGTCGGGCCCATCTTCCACTCGATCTGGTACCACCGCCCCTGGCGCGTGTACCTCTCCGACGTCGTCGACGCCCTGCTCTCGAGCGTCCTGATGGCCGTTCTCTTCGGCTGCCTGTGGCCGCGGTAGGGAGTTCACCGTCGAGGTCGCCCGCGGCCAAGATGCCGCCCGGTCGAGCCGCACGTGGTTTCCTCGCGCCGGGCCGGGGCCCGTCTCGCCGGGCGAACGGCGTCCCGCCCATTGCCGGAACCGCGTCCTGGGTCGCTTCGTACCAGGCCCGCGACGGAGGCATGCCCACCGCCCCGCCCGCATTCGTGCGACGCTCCGGTGGGACGCGGAACACGCGGATCGTCCCGGCGCGAAAACGAACGGCGGAGGACGCAGGGTAGAGGCGGCGGGCGGGAGCCCGGCCCGTCCCGGCAGGCGCCACCGCGTCCGGAACCCCGCTCCTCCGGCCGTGGCAGCCGCGCGCAGGGGGTCGCGTCGTCGTGCTCGCGCGTCGACGCCACGTCCCCGTACCTTCCGTCCGACCCGCTTCGCCCCACCGCGACCAAGAGGGCAGCCGCGCCCGGCAGCTGAGCCTCTCCAGCCTCGCATCCGCGCGCCGGCACTCCCGCGCACGCCCCGGCTGCCTAGTAGACGCCTGCCTCGCGGTAAAGCGCGCGGAACTGCACCGCCCCGGACGCCTCGAACTCACCGAGGAGCTTGAGGAACACGAGGCCCGTCGTCAGCGCGTCGTAGAAGGCGTGGTGGGCGGGGTAGCGCGGCAGCCCCATTTCTTTTGCGATCTCCTCGAGCCTGGCGTCCGCCAGCTCGCCGGTGGCCGTGGAGGCCGCGCGGCGCGACCAGCGGTAGAGGAGCCGCGTGTCGAGGGCCGGATTCCTGAGAGCCGGCCGGCCGTGGGCGGCGAGAGCCGCGTTGAGGAAGCCGAGATCGATCCCGGTGAAGTGACCGACGACCACGCTGTCGCCGATGAAGGCGAGGAGGCGATCCAGGGCGTCCGCGAGAGGCATCCCCCGGCTCACCTCGTCGGGACCGAGCCCGTGGATGAGGATGACCTCCTTCGGCGAGACGGCCTCGGCGGGCTTGAAGACCTGGTAGAAGCGGTCGCTCATGGCGATCCGGTTGTGCCGGATCTTGACCGCGCCGATCGAGAGGATCTCGTCGCGGGCAGGGTCCAGCCCCGTCATCTCACAATCGATCACGGTGAATGCCAGAGTCCGGATGGGCTGGATCCACTCACCGGACCCGATGGTCTTCCGGTGCGCGTAGCGCACTTCGGCGGCCGCACCGGTGGCCTTGCGGCGGAGAAGCCGCAGGATCCGCTCCAGGCCGCTCGCGCTCGAGTTCTTCTCCATGGCCCGGGTCCTCACATCGACCGGAGAAACTTCCTCCGCGAGCTCGCTTGAACGCGCCCGATCAGGCCGAACGAGTCCTCCAGGAACCGCTGCTCCAGCGTGGAGATCTCCCGCGTGCTGATAAGGTTGTCCGCCGGCGGGCCGCCTTCCCCGAGTGCCGACACCTGCCGGGCGAGACGTACCTGCATCAGGAAGGAGTACGCGTGCTTGAGATCGAGGCACACCCTCGGGTCCAGGCCGCTGCACTGGGAGAGCGCCTGGAGCCGCTCGAGCGTGTTCGTCTCGCGCACGCCGTTCCAGAGTCCGTGGAGACGCGTGAGCTCGCAGATTCTGGCGATGGGGTGCTTGATGTCGAAGACGTCCTCGCGGGAACCGCGGGTCTCCACAGCCAGCCGTCCGAAGAGGCCGCGGGGCAGCTCGTTGTCGACGACCGCCTGCGCAAGCAGGTGAAAGAACATTCCCGGCCTCGATGCCAGCAGCTCGAGGACGTGGTCCCGGAGGGCGCTGGCCAACTGCGCATCCCCGTAGACCTCCCGGAAGTCGAAGAAGATGCTGGTGTTGAGGACCGCCTCCGGCTCGGGCACCCGCACCCACTTCGTGAAGTACTCCTTCCACCTCGAGAGCGGCTGGCACCACATCGGGTTCGAGGCCATCACGTCGCCGTCGCAGTACTCGACTCCGACCTCCTTGAGCCACGTGCACACGCGCTCCGAAAGCGTCGCGAAGTACTCCGATGCCGGCTCCTCCGTCCCCGGAACGTCGGCGTACACGAGCGCGTTGTCCTGATCCGTGACCAGCGTCTGCTCCCGACGCCCCTCGCTGCCGAGCGTGAGGAATGCGAAAGGGACCGGCGGCGGACCCATCTCTCCGAGCGCCATGTCGAGAAGGCGGCGCAGCGTGGTGTCCGACACCGCGCTCACGAGCCAGGTGAGGCTGTCTACGCGGGCGCCCTCGAGCATGTGGGCACGAACCAGACGCGGGAGGCGCGCCCGCTTCTCCGCCAGATCCTTCCGGAGGCGCGTCTGCGCGACGTCTCGCAGGTACTCGAGGGGCGAGGTCCCGTGCGCCACGAGGAGATCCTCGTCGGCAAGGAGGCCGACGATCTTGCCTCCCGGCTCAGCGATGGGCAGGGGCGTGCCGCCCGAGCGAATCATGATCTCCATGGCGTCCGCCACCCGCATGTCGGCCAGCGCGGGCTCGACCGCGAACGCCATCACGTCCTCCACGGGCCGGGCGGGGTCCAGCCCCGCGCCGAGCGCCCTCTCGAGGAGAACCCTTTCGCTCACGACGCCGACAAGGCCGCCGAGCGCGTCACGAACGAGAAGCGCGCGCCGCCGCCCGGCCGCCATGCGCCGCGCCACCTCCCGGATGGGCTCGTCCTTCAGGCACCAGGAGACGTCACGGTCGCAGATCTCGCCCACCGTTCGGCTGAACCCGACGGAATCCGGATCGCCTGGTGTCATGAGCCACTTCTGCCGCAACGTCACGCCAACCCGCTCCAGCATCCGGGGGCCGAGGCTCTCGGCGAAGAAATCGTGAAACTCCCGGTGTCGGACGGTTGCGTCCAGGAAATGCGTCCTCGGAACGGCGTAGAGGAACGTGTCCTCCGTCGCGCGCACCGTGAAGGAAGCGATGCCATCGTTGGTGAGAATGCACGCGCCACCGAAGGTCTGGCCGACACCCACCGGCCTGGCCGAGCCCGCCGGGGCGGCCTCGTCGACGAGCTCGAGGGCGCCCTTCATCACGATGTACAGGTCGTCGACGACCGACTGCCCTTGAGCGAACAGCGTGCTGCCCCGGGGGTGGTAGTCAATGCTCAGCGCCTCGCTGATGACCTCGAGCTCCGCGTCGGGGAGGAAGTCGAACGGGGTGACCGAGCGCAGGAACTGGAACGCCGGGCTTCCCGTGACGAAATGGAGCAGGCGATCGAGCATCGCGGTCCCGGCCAACTCCTTCCCTGCGTCCTGCGCCAGATCAAGTGCCTGCTACCGGACATGATAGCGTGGCGCCCCCGGTCGCCGGCGTCATTGATCTAGCTTCCCCGCTCGGCCAGAATCCCCCCGGCCCCCTTTTCGGTCCAAGAGCCCGCGGGGACGCGCGTGACCCTCAAGCTGAAGCTGCAACTGGCGGTGTCGGCGGCCGTGCTGGTGACCGCGGGCGTCCTGACGGCATATGCGGTCGGCAGCATCCGGGCGCGGGCGGCCGACGACGTCGCGCGCATCCGCGCGGAGAAGACGGCCCAGGTGAAGCAGGACCTCACCGACAAGGTGAACACGATCTACGCGCTCATCGACGTCCTGGTGCGCGAGGCCGCCGACGAGCGCTTCCTCGAGCAGAAGTACGGGAGGCGGCTCAAGGCCATCCTCGACGTCGCGGGAGCCACGATCCGCGAGCACATCGAGCGTGCGCGCCGCGGGGAGGTCTCGGTCGCGCGCGCCCAGCGCGACGCGCTGGCGACGCTCCGCGCGATGCGCTTCGACGGCGGCAAGGGGTATCTCTGGATCAACAGCGTGGACCGCCCCTTCCCGAGGATGCTGATGCATCCCCTCCAGCCCAAGCTCGAGGGTGCGGTGCTCGACGCCCCCGAATTCAACTGCGCGGGCGACGACGGGCGGAACCTCTTCCAGGTCGCCGTCGAGCTCGCCACGACCCGCGGCGATGGATTCATCCGCTACAGTTGGCCGGAGCCCGACGGCGAGGTGCTGCGGCCGCACATGCCCAAGTTTTCGTACGTCCGGTACTTCAAGGACTGGGGATGGGTGGTCGGCACGGGCATCTACATCGACGAGGCCGTGCGGGAGAAGGTGGCCGACGTCATCGCCGGTATCCGGGACGTGCGCTACGGCTCCGAGTACTTCTGGATCAACACGACCGAGTCGCCCGTTCCGCGGATGATCATGCATCCCATCCAGCCCGAGCTGGACGGGAGGGTGCTCGACGCACCCGAGTTCACGAGAAAGGTCAACGGCGACATCCAGAACCTGTTCGCCGCATTTCGGGACATCGCCGAGAAGCAGGGCTCGGGCTTCGCCGAATACAACTGGCCCCGGCCGGTCTCGGCCGGCGGCCCGGGTGACCTGGCGCCGAAGCTCTCGTTCGTGAAGCTGTACCGCCCTCTCGGGTGGGTCATCGGGACCGGCCGTCACGTCGACGACATCGAGGCCGCCATCGCCGACAAGACGGACGCGGCCCAGAAGCAGGTCGCCTTGCTCGTGCGTCGCATCGTCGTGGCGTCCCTGGTGGTCATCCTATTGGCCGTCGCCGGGGTCAGCTTTCTCGCGAGTTCTCTCACGCGGCCGCTCGGCAAGCTCGTCAACCTCTCCCGCGACATCGCAGAGGACGAGAAGAACCTCTCGCGCCGCATCAACATCCGGTCGAGAGACGAGATCGGACAGCTCGCAGGGGAGTTCGACCACATGGCCGCCCGGGTCGAGGCCAGCCTCCGGAGGGTCCGCGACCAGCAGGAGCTCTTGCAGAGCGTGCTGTCCAACGTCCCGCACAGCATCTACTGGAAGGACAGGCGGCTCGTGTACCTGGGATGCAACGATCGCTTCGCCCAGAGGTTCGGGCTCCCGTCGCCCGATGCGATCGCCGGCAAGAGCGACGCGCAGCTCGGGTGGGACGAGGAGCAGTGCGAGCGCTTCGCGACCCGAAATCGCAAGGTGATCGAGACCGGGGAGGCGCTCCTCGATCAGCGCGAGGAGTTCCAGGACTCGTCCGGCAAGCGGATCGAGTGCCTGGCCAGTCGGGTCCCTCTCCGGGACCCGGCCGGCAACCTCATCGGGATGCTAGGCGTTCTCGTCGCCCTCCCGGCGGCCTGAGCGGGGCGGGCGCGAGAAGAAGGGTCAGTGCTTGTCGGCGCCCTTGCTCCACGGGGGAACCACCCCGTTCACACGGGCGTAGGCGATGGCCTGGCCCAGGTGCTCCCAGGTGTGGAACTCCGTCATCATCAAGCCGAGCCGCGTGGAGATGTCGTGGCCCATGAACGGGATCTGCTTGTCCAGGTCCTCGTCGCGCGTATCGCCGATCACCTTCCGGAGGTAGGCGAACGCCGTCGTGAGGACGGTCTTGATCTCGTCCTTCTTCGTCGTCTGGGTCTCCCACTTGTTCGCCTTCATGAGCGCCTGGACGTCGGCGGGGGCCTCGCGGCCGAGCTTGCCGGTGAGGAAGTAAATGCCGCCGGCGACGTGCAGGTAGAGCTCCGAGACCGAACGGACTCCCTTTGCAGGCCGCCATGCGAACTTCGCCTGCGGCATCGCCTGCTCGAGCGAGACCGTCTGCTGCTCGAGGCGATCGAGCGAGAGGAGGAGGTCGCCTCGGAGACCGGCCGGAGCCGGCGGTGCCGGGGCGTCGGCCGCGAGAGCGGGCCGCGAGAGGGCCAGTGCGAGAGAGAAGACAGCGATCCGTTGCAGTCGGGACATGGGGCGTGACCTCCTTCGGGCCGTCGCGCGAGGCGGCGGCGGTGGGCATTGGATTGGCGGTGATCTAAGGCAGGCGGGGATCTTCGCCACTCTCCCGCAACCGGGGCGGATCGACGCCCCGTACCCGCTGTTGCAGTCTACACTCCGACCATGCTCGCCACCCTGCGGTCGCCACCCGGCTGACGCGCATCGCCCGGAGGGAACCCGTGAACTGGAGCCACGAATCCCGTCGCCGGATGCGGCGGCTCTTTCTCGAAGGCTTCTCGGTGATGGACGTGGCCGAGCCCCTCGCGTCGGTCGATGCCGAGCGGCGTGCGGGCGAGGTCCGGGCGCTTCTCGAGGAGCGGGACTTCGACCTCGTGGGCGTCCGGCGCGCCGGGCGCGTGGTCGGCTACGCGCGGCGGGACGAGTTGCACGGCGGAACGTGTGGGACTCACATGAGGCCGTTCGTTCCCGACGACCTCGTTGCCGAGACCGCCTCTCTACGAGACGCCATCCTCTCCTTGGGGATCAACCGGCGCTGCTTCGTCACGGTCCTGGGGGATCCGGCCGCCATCGTCACGGTGGGCGATCTCGAGAAGCCGCCGGTGCGGATGTTCCTCTTCGGCATGATCACGGTTCTCGAGGGGCTAATGACGGCCGCGATCGCTCAGATCCACCCCGCCGATACCTGGCGCGAGAAGATCACGCCGGCGCGCCTCGCCAAGGCGGAGGAGCTCCGCGCGGAGCGCCGGCGGCGCGGCCAGCCTGGAGACCTCCTGGACTGCCTTCAGTTCTCGGACAAGGGCCGGATCCTCCTCGGCGTGCCCGCGATCGCCGACGACCCCGCTCTTCTTGGGGGACAGTCGCGCAAGGCGGCGAAGCGCGCCCTGCAGGAACTGGAGACGCTGCGCAACAACCTGGCCCACGGGCAGCGGATCATCCCGGATGCCTGGGAGCGGATCGTCCGCTTCTCGTCGCGCCTCGAGGTACTTCTCGACCTGGGCCCGCTCGGCGCCGCAGCCTCGCGCACCCCCTCCGAAGAGCGGTCTTGACGCTACCCCGCCCGGGCGCGGCGGCGCCGGAGCCCCGGGGCTCGCCCGCGAACGCGGGCTCCCGGGGCCCCCCCCGTTCGGCACCCGGCCACACCCAGCGCGCTACTGCTGGCCGGTGAGCGCCGGGATGTTCATGACCTTCTTGATCTGCTCCTCCGTGAGGAGCTTCTGCTCCCGCACCAGCTGCAGGACGCTCTTGTTGGTCCGCATCGCCTCGGCCGCGAGCTCGGTCGTCTTCTCGTATCCGAGGAGCGGGTTCAACGCGGTCACGATCCCCACGCTCCGGTCGAAGTGCTCCTCGCACACCGCCTTGTTCGCGACGATGCCGTCCACGCAATCCTTGCGGAACGTGGCGATCGCGCGGATGAGCAGGTGCTGCGATTCCAGGATGGCAATCGCGGCGAGTGGCTCGTACGCGTTCAGCTGGAGCAGACCGAAGGACATCGCGGTGCCCACCGCCACGTCGTTGCCCATCACCTTCATTGAGACGATGTTCACGAGCTCGGCGAGGACCGGGTTCACCTTGCCGGGCATGATGGAGGAGCCCGGCTGGACCGGTGGAAGCGAGATCTCGTAGATCCCGGTCCGCGGGCCCGACGACAGGAACTGCAGGTCGGTGCTCACCTTGATGAGCTTGGCGCCGAGCGTCCGCAGCGCGGAGGAGTACGCGGCGAAGGCGTGCAGGTCAGAGGTGGCGGCGATCAGGTTCGGCGCCAGCACGATCTTCTTCCCCGTGAGCTTGGCGAGGTGAGCCGTGCACTTCTCCGCGTAGCCCTTGGGCGCGTTGAGCCCGGTGCCGATGGCCGTGGCGCCCATGTTGACGACGTAGAGCCCCTCCTCCGCCTGGCGCAGGGCGGCGATCTCCGTCTCGATCGCTGCGGCGAACGCATCGAACTCCTGCCCCAGCGTCATCGGAACGGCGTCCTGGGTCTCGGTCCGCCCCATCTTGATGACGCCCGCGAACTCCTTCCCCTTCGCGTGGAAGGACTTGGCGAGCGGCTCAAGCTCGCTCAAGAGCTTCTCGTTGTAGAGGACCATCGCCACCTTCAGGGCGGTGGGATAGAAGTCGTTCGTCGACTGCGACATGTTCAGGTCGTCATGGGGCTCGATCTTGTCGTAGCGCCCCTTCGGCAGCCCCATCATCTCCAAAGCCACGTTCGCGAGGACCTCGTTCGCGTTCATGTTCGTCGAGGTGCCGGCGCCGCCCTGGTACATGTCGACCAGGAACTGGTCGTGGTACTTGCCGTCCATGACTGCGAGGCAGGCCTTCTCGATCGGCCCGAGCTTGGCCGCCGGAAGAGCTCCCACGTCGTGGTTCGCCCGCGCCGCCGCGAGCTTCACCATGGCGAGCGCCCGCACGAGTTCCGGGAAGTGGCGGAGCGTGATCCCCGAGATCTGGAAGTTCTCGAGCGCCCGGGCGGTCTGCACCCCGTAGTAGGCGTCCGCGGGGACCTGCTTCTCCCCGAGGAGGTCCCTTTCCACGCGGAACTGCTTGCCTTGCGCATCGACGGCGAACGGGGCCGCGAGGAGCGCCGCGGCGAGTGTGGAACACAGGATGCGAGACATGACTTGACCTCCGTACTGGTCACTTGAGCAGAACAGCTGAGAGCGCCACCGCGGCGGCGGTCGCCGTCGCCGTGGCGACGAGGCCCGGGAGCATGAAGCTGTGGTTCAGGAGCCATTTCCCGATTCGCGTCGTCCCGGTCTGGTCGAACGACACGGCCGCGAGGATGGTCCCGTAGGTGGGCAGGAAGAAGTACCCGTTCACGGCGGGGTACAGGCCGACGAGGAGCCAGGACGGGAGCCCCAGGGCGACGCCGACGGGCATGAGCGTCACGACCGTCGCGGCCTGGCTCATGAGCAGGATGGACAGTACGAAGAGCCCGAGGGCGAACACCCACGGCGCCTGGTGGACGATTCCCGAGATCCCTCCGACGATGGCGCTCCGGTTTCCCTCGAACAGGGAGGAGCCGAGCCAGGACACACCGAGGATCGAGATGAAGGCCGTGATGCCGCCCTTCATGATGCTGCCCTTGACGGCCGTCTCCGCGCTCGCGTGGAAGGCGACCATGCAGAGCCCGGCCACGGCCATCATCACGATCATGATGGCGTCTGCGATGTCGAGCTCGTCGAGCTCTCCCTTGACGACGTGCGTGGGCTTCAGCTCCGGAAAGATTCCCAGGACGACCACGAGCGCGATGGCGGCGAGGAACAGCACCGTCGACCCGCGCGCCCGCGTGAGCGCCTTCCCCGTGATCGGGGGCAGGGCCTCCGGCGGCTTCACCTTCCCGCTGGCGAGAAGCTCCTTGTACTCGGGGTCGTCGTCGAGCGCCTTGCCCCGCCACGCGACGGACACCGCCCCGGCGACGACGGCGAGCAGCGTCGATGGGATGATCACCATGACGATCTGCGGCAGGCTGATCTTGGAACCGGTGAGCGCGGCCAGCATCGCGACCGTCGCCGCCGAGATGGGCGAGGCCACGAGCCCCTGCTGTGCGGCGATCACGCTGATCGACATGGGCCGCTCCGGCCGGACGCCCGCCTTGCGGGACACCTCGGCGATCACGGGGAGGAGCGCGTAGATGACGTGCTGCGTCCCCGACGCTGCGATGAGCACGTACGTGACGAGCGGGGCGACGAAGGTGATCCACTGGGGCCGCTTCCGCATGATCCGTTCGGCGATCTGGACCAGGTAGTCGAGCCCGCCAGCGGCCTGGACCGCGGAGAGCGCGGTGATCACCGCGATGATCATGCCGAGCACGATCGTCGGCGGCTTCCCCGGCGGCATGTGGAAGACGAAGACGAATAGGACGAGGCCGATCCCGGCGACCGGGCCAAGGGACATCCCGCCCAGGCGGGCACCCACGACGATGCAGGCGATCAGAATGGCAAGTTCGACCCAGAGCATGGCCCGCTCCCCGGCGCCGCGTGCCCGCGCGCGCCCGTCGGCCGCGCGCCGGCCGGCGGTGACCCCTGGCCCCGCCGGGCCGGCGCGTGCTGCCGCCTACGACGGCTTCCAGAAATCGAGGCTCGAGAAGCTGAACTTGAGCGAGATCTGGAGCCGGAAGTCGTTGCCGGTGGCACCGCCCTTGTCCTGGCGCTGGCCCCATAGGAACTCCGGCCCGGCCATGAAGTTCCGGAATGGGTGCACGAGCACGTTCACGTTCGTGTATTGCCCCGTCTTGAAGGCGCTCGACGGCTGGAGGCTCGTGTGGAAGATCATCGTCGTGCTGTACCCCACCGAGCTGGTGAACAGGGTGCTCCAGTACACGTCCAGATAGGCGGAGATTCCGAGCAGCGGGACCGCCTTTCCCGTCGGGTCGACCTGACTGCCTCCTCCCGCCACGTCCGGGGTGGCGTCGTTCATGTAGTTCTCGACGCCGGCGCCCCCCACCACCGCGACGAGCAGATTCAGCTTCTCCGGGAGGAGCTTGATGGTGGAGCTGGCGTTCAGGCCCCACCCGAGCACGGCGCCCTTCGGCAGGTTGGGGATCGTCGAGCTTGGGTTCGGCTCGTAGCCCAGATACCGCAGGATGCCGGAGAGCTGCACGTAACCCCAACCCTGGGTGAAGCGGTACTGGGCCGTCAGGTCGGGCAAGAGGTTGTGCGCCTGATACTGCACCGCGTCCGAGTAGTTCGGAACGTCGGCCCCCGGCCGCTCGAGGGCGACGGCGAAGGAGTGCTCGCCGCGGAGCGGCGTGTAGCGGATCTGGACGTTGCGGAAGAACACCATCCCGCACGGCCCCCAGTAGTCGATGATGTTGGGCCAGAAGTCGTCGTCCATGAAGAGGCTCGCGGTGAGGCCTCCGAGGATGGGTCCCCACTCGCCGTAGGCCTGGCGAAGCCGGATGGTGTTCTGCCCGCCGGCGTCCGGCGTCCCCTCGCCCCGGCCAAAGAAGTCGAATTCAATCCGGGCCTTCACGTCGTACTCGCCGGCCGGAAGCGATCCCCGGAACCCGAGGCGGCTCTGGCGCGCGCTGAAGATGGCTTCGCCGTTGGCGCCGTAGGGGTTTGGCGTCGCCGTGGGGATGCGCGTGGGGCGCAGCGTCGCATTCCAGTCGGGCGGCATCCGGTCGAAGTCCTGGATGTAGTCCACCTGGGCGAAGCCGTAGACCTCGAAGGAGGGCCTGCGCGTGACCTCGTCGGCCATGCCGGTGGCCGGCGCGAGCCCCAGGGCGCAAAGGGCGAGAGCCGGGATCGTCCGTCTCATGGCGGCCCTCCTAGTACTCCTCGAAGATCTTCTGCACCGCGGCGACGTCCTTCGTCTTCGTCAGCGCCTGCTGCAGCAGCACCCGCGCCTTCCCCGGGTTGAGCTCCAGCGCGGCCACGAAGCCAAGCTTGTCGTCGTCGAGCTCGACGTTTCTCGCCACCGTGCCGGATCCGACCCGCGAACTCCTGACGACCACGATCCCCTTCTTCGCCGCGGCGGAGAGCGCGTCGATCAGCGCGGCCGTGGCGTTCCCGTCCCCGACCCCTGCGAGCACGATGCCCTGCGCGCCCGCCGCGACGGCCGCGTCCACCTGCTCCTTCCCCACGTTGGCGTAGGCGTACACGATGAAGACCTTCGGTAGCGTGTCCGGGACGTTCCCCGCGAAGGCGCTGCCGCTCGTGTGCTTCTGCGCCGGCGGCGAGTAGAAGGTGGGCTTGCCGAAGAGCACGATGCCCGCCTTGCCCCGGTTCGGCGAGGCGAAGGTCTGGAGCGAGGTGGTATTCGTCTTCTCCGCCTCCCGTGCGTAGTGGATGTCGTCGTTGAGGACGATGAGGACACCGCGCCCCTTCGCCGCCGGACTCACCGCCACCGCGGTCGCGTTGTAGAGGTTCATCGGCCCGTCCGCAGAGATTGCCGTCGCGGGCCGCATCGATCCCACCAGCACCACGGGCTTGTCACCTTTGGTAACCAGATTCAGGAAGTACCCCGTCTCCTCCATGGTGTCGGTCCCGTGGGTGACCACGATGCCGTCCACCCCAGGCTGGGCCTGAAGCTCGTTCACTCTCCGCGCGAGCTTGATCCAGACCGCGTCGTTCATGTCCTGGCTGCCGATGCTCGCGATCTGCTCCCCGCGGACGGTCGCGACCTTGTCCATCCCCGGCACGGCCTGGATGAGCGACTCCACCGAGAAGCTGCCCGCCTTGTAGCCGGCCTCCCCGGGCTTCGGCTGCGCCCCCGCGATCGTCCCGCCCGTGGCGAGGATCGTCACGTTGGGGAGCGCCGCCTGCGCCGCGGGCATGACCTTCGCCGCCTGCGCGCCGGCGGACCATGCCGCCACGGCCACAGCCATCGCCACGCTTGCCCGGGTCCAACGAAGCACGTCCATCATGGAGACCTCCCCGTGTACTTTCGGTGATAAGTGCTGGCGTCTCGAGCCCTTGGCTCAACGGTGTTACCGTCCCAGACGATGTGGCGGAACGGCCTTCCGGGTAGGCCCCGCCTGAGTGCTGGCCCCTCGCCGAATTGATCGTGGTCACATGCAGCTAAGCTTCCGGAAACCCTTCGCTCCGCGCGGGGGACGGGCACGGTCCTGGGCGCGGCCGCGAGGTGACCCTGCGCGGAGCGTTGGACGAAATGCCGCACCCCGGCGCCTTTGGGTTCGATCCCTGGATCGACGGGGCCAAGAGGTACCCCGGGAGCGGCGCACGCTACGCCACCGCCTCGTCTTCCAGCCCGCCGCCCTACGTGGCGTCGGTCGCGGGCGATCCGGGCGGGGTGCACGAGGGCACCGTCCAGTCGTCCGTGGGGCCCATGGACGGCGCGGACCCGCGAAGGGGAACGTCGCCGTTCCCAGGTGGCGAGACCTGCACGCGCCCTTCAGTACTGTCCGTACCTGCCCCGAACGGAGTCCAGCAGGCGCGCTGGGTCATAGGCAACGCCGTCCTTGAACACGAGCACCACCTGACGAAGATCGGAGATGCGAGTGGATGGGTTCCCTCGCACCAAGACGAGATCGGCGGCCTTGCCCACTTCGATCGATCCCACGTCCTTGTCGCGCCCCATGTAGACGGCACCGTTCAGCGTCGCAATCCGGATGGCTTCCGGCGGCGTGAAGCCCGCCTCGACCAGGAGCTCGACCGCCCGGTGGTTGCCGAAGCCGGGGATCGTGCCGCCGTTCCCGGTGGGGTCGGGCCCGGCGACGAGAAGGCCGCCCGCTCGAGCGAAGTCGAGCTCCAGCCGCTGCTCGCGGCGGAAAAGCGCAGCCCTCTTGGCCGCCTCCTCGGGCGGCAACCCTGCCCGCTTGTTGCGCAGATATAGGTATGCGGTGCGGGCTTCGGGCGTGAGCACCTCCATGGCCTTGGGGTCGAGCGGCGGGCGGTTCGGGACCATGTGCTCGAAGACCGGCAACGTCGAGGTGAGGGCCACCTTGTGGTCGACCATGCTTCGGATGAGCTCGGTGGCCTCGGGCCCGCCGGGCTCGACGCGCTCGACGAACGCGCTCGTGTGGTCCATGGGGCACACGTCCGGCTCCTTGCCCGGCGCGAGCTGCGTGTTCTCGAAGAAGCCGTGCTCCAGGTCGTCGATGCCCAGCGCGATGGCCTCGGGGTACGTGACCGAGCACAGGTGGCCCGTCACCTTCAGACCTCGGCGGTGCGCCTCCTCGATGGCGGCGCCCAGCTCGGCACGAGTGATGTGCATGTAGGCCTTGAAGGACGTCGCGCCGGCATCGGCCCAGAAGGCCACGAATCGGCGCGCGTCCTCGGCGTCGCGCAGCTGGTACATCTGCATGAACAGGTCGCTCCTGCCCTGCAGGTAGGGAGCGGTCACGTCGAGGTGCGGGCCGGGAACCTGCCCGGAGTCTATGAGCCCGCGCAGGTTGATGTCGGCGTATCCCTCGACGCTGCCCGTCGTCCGCAAGGTCGTGACCCCGGCGGCCAGGTAGAGTCGCGGGGACGAGTAGGTCATCTGTGGCACGATCAGCGGCGGGTCGGAATGGCCGTCGGCGTCCAGCCCGGGCCGGGCGATGTAGTACATGTGATCGTGCAGGCTCACGAGACCCGGGAGGAGCGTACTGCCGCGCCCGTCCACGAGCTCCGTGCCGGGCTTCGCAGGGACGTCGGCGCCGGGGCCGATGGCGGCGATGCGCCCGTTCTCGATCGTGACGTTGCGGTCCTCGATGGCAGGGCGACCCGTCCCGTCGAGCACGCGCACATGGGTGATTACGGCGCGGGAAGCCTCGAAGCGGAGGACGGCGCGGACGGAAGGGCTGAGCGAGGGGGCCGGGGTCCCCGGGACACCCGCCGAAAGAAGAACCGCTGCCAGGGTGGACGTGATCATGTCGCGGCCTCTCAGCGGGTCGAACCCGCCGTCGCTCAGTACTTCTCGGGAACGAACCTAAGCGGCCGGCGTGGCTCCACGTATCCTGCTGGCCCTTGCCGCTTTGGCAACTTCACCTTCCTGAGCTTCCGCGTCACGTCCCTGTACGGGACCTGCCCCAGCAGGTGGCGGATCACGTTCAGACGCGCTCGCCGCTTGTCATCGGATGACACGACGTGCCACGGGGCGAACTTCGTATCGGTGGCGGCGAACATCTCGTCGCGCGCCCGGGAATATTCGTACCAGCGACTGTAGGAGAGAAGGTCCATCGGCGACAGCTTCCATATCTTCCGCCGGTCGTCGATGCGCGCTTGGAGCCGGCGCGTCTGCTCCTCCATGCTGACTTCCAGCCAGTACTTGATGAGGAAGATTCCAGAGTCGACCATGGCGCGTTCGACGAAGGGAACGTCCTGCAGGAAGGCCTTCGCCTGCGCCCCCGTGCAGAAGCCCATCACGCGCTCGACGCCTGCACGGTTGTACCAGCTGCGGTCGAAGATCACGATCTCGCCGGCGGCCGGCAGATGCGTGATGTACCTCTGGGCGTACATCTGCGTCCTCTCGCGCTCCGTGGGTGCGGGGAGCGCGACCACCCGAAACACGCGAGGGCTCACACGCTCGGTGATGGCCTTGATGACGCCGCCCTTCCCGGCGCCGTCGCGTCCCTCGAATACGACGCAAACTCTCAAGCCGGCGCGCTTGACCCATTCCTGGAGCTTCACGAGCTCGACGTGCAGCCGAGCGAGATCCTTCTCGTAGTCCTTCCTCTTGAGCTTTTCGGAGAGGCGCGGCTCTCCCGAGGGACCGTTGGTGCGCTTTGCCATGTGCAGCCTCCTCGCGCGCGTATTTGGCGGGACGGAGTGTACGCTTGAAATCGTTTGGACATTTCAGTCGAGGTCTCCGAACGTTACGCGGGCCCTTCCGGGGACCGTCCGCGGCTCGATCGCTTCGCCCGGCGAGGAAAGTAAGGTAAGGAGGGTTGATCGTTGCGCCCCCGGCAGGGCGCTACCCGACTCTTGCGCAGTTCTTGCGCAGCGCCCGAATCCTCTCTGTCCTGATTTCATAGGTAAATTGAGGGCTCTTCCCACCTCCAATCACGCCCGACGCGATGGCGCGCTACGTGCATGATCGGGGGCGTTTTTCCCACCGCTTCTTTCAAGGAGAAGGACATGGCCAACAAGATCACCGAAGACTGCACCAACTGCGGCGCGTGCGAGCCCGAGTGCCCCACGCAGGCCATCTCGCAGGGTGACGACTTCTACGTCATCGACGCCGCCAAGTGCGACGAGTGCGCTTCCACCGGCGGCGAGTCGGCCTGCATGGCCGTTTGCCCGACCGACTGCATCGTGAAGGCGTAACCGCAGCTCGCAGCGGTCCTCAGTCAAGGCGCGGCGCGGGTGATCCGCGCCGCGCCGTTCTCGTTTTTGTACGCCACTTTCGAACGACGCGTCATTGCGGGGGCGGCTGACCGGCAGGCGCCTGATCGAGATCGGCCACCCAGGACGCCACGAGCGTCCACGTGACGGCCAGGACAACCGGGCCGACGAAGAGCCCCACGATCCCGAAACCCAGGAGCCCCCCGATGACTCCCGACAGGATGAGCAGCAGGGGCAGGTCGGCGCCGCGCTTGATGAGGACCGGACGCAGGAAGTTATCGAGCGTTACCGCGACCAGCGTGAAGACGAGCAGCACCACGCCCCGCCCAGTGGCGCCCGAGGTGAAGAGCCAGATCGTCGCCGACCCCATGACGAGCAGTGGCCCGACCTGCGCGATGCAGAATACGAGCGTCACGGCGGTCAGCAGGCCCGCGTGCGGAACCCGCGTGATCGCGAGGCCGACGCCCGCGAGAGCAGTCTGCGCCAGCGCCGTGACGACGACCCCGAGGGCCACGGCGCGAACTGCCTTCGCCGCAAGCTGCGCCGCGTTCTCGCCGCGCTCGCCTGCGAGGCGTCGCAGAAACCGTTGAACACCGCGTGCCGCCGCCTCGCCCGAGGCGTAGAGAACGCCCGAGACGATGACGGCGAGGATGAACTGGACGACCGTCGAGCCGACCCCTCCCGCGCGCGCGGCTAGCCAGCGCGTCGCGTCTCCCAGGTGGGGGGCGAGACGGGCAGCGAGGGAGTCGGGGTGCCCCGCGACATCGCGCCAGGCCGCGAAGAGGCGCGAGCCGACGAGCGGCACGCGCTCCACCCAGGCTGGAGGCGGGGGCAGCCCTTCTCTCCCTAGAGAGGTCACGAGGGAGGCGATCCGGTCCGCATTGTCGGCGATGGCCGAAATGGCCACCCACACCGGGACGACGAGTATCGCCATCAGCGCGACGAGCATCACTGCGATCGCCGGCCCTCGCCGCCCCCCGAAGCGCGCCTGGAGCGCGAGGAGGATGGGCCATGTGGCGATCACGATCATCGTAGCCCACACGGTGGCAGCGATGAACGGCAGCATGATCCAGATGCTAGCCGCTGCCATCGCGCCGATCGCCAGAACTCCGAGGGTGATGCGAGCAAGGTCTTGTGCGGGTGGGCGATCGTTCATGAAGCAGCGGTCACCAGCGAGACCGGCCCGGCTGAACGCGAGCGAGCTGGCTGACCGACGTCCTCCACGGGTGAGTCTGGCATGGCTCCGTGCTCGCGATCGATCGGAGATTGGGGGCGCAGCTTCGGTGGCGTCGCACCCCTTTGGGTCGGGGGTCGCGGCGCGGCGCAGCCCGCGCCTCCGCGAGGGAACTCCCGGGCGTCCTCCGCACGTCACCCCGGCGCCGGCCCCGGCCGATGTCAACGAACCACCTTCCAGGACTTGTCGGGGTCGCAGCGATCCATCTTCGACACGAACTTCGCGGTGTCCGGGCCGAGGTCGTTCCGGTACACGAGGCCGTCATCGGCCACGAGAAAGGTCTTCATGCCCCGGCACCGCGTCCTGGGCCGGCCACGCAATGAAGTTCACCGCCTTCTCGAGTTCGGCTCCCTTCACCTTCTCGTTCTTCGCGAGCCACCGCTCGGACTGGATGGTCTCGAGCGGGTAGGTGGACGCCATGAGCGCCTGGCTGAGGAGCGGACCCGGGTGGAGAGCGACGGGCGCCACGAGCGCGTCGAGCTGGGCGCAGGCGCGAGCTTGGGAGCCGCCTTCACGCCGCCGCCTGCCGTCGGATCCTGCGGCGCCGTTGGGGCGCCTTCCGGTTTCGCGGCCGGTGCCACCTGAGTTGCGGCCGGCGCCTCTGCCTGCGCTACGTTCAGCGACTAGAGCGATGTCCCCGGCACGGCCCCACCCCGCGAACGCGAGTAGTGGGCGACTTCATGGCCGGCTCACCACCCTCAGATACGTGTCGCCCCGGGGGACCTCCGTTGATCGCCAGTGCCCATGTCGTCAGTCGGAGGACCCGCCAAAGTACTTGCGAGCGTCGAGCCGGACCCGCAGGTAGATGAGCCAGCTCGGCCCGAGCCCATAGGGACCGCTCCCGTTTACGAAGTACGCTCCCTGGGGGAATTCGACGCTGAAGCCCACCTGGAACTCGGCCGCGAGCGACAGCGTCGTCGCGAAAGCCCGCGGCGGCACGTACTCGAGAACCGGGAAGTCAAACTCCAGCGACTTGTAGTTGACTATCAGTGGCGGACTCTGCTGACTCGGAGGCTTCTCCGTGTAGGACCATTGGTCCGTGTGTCCGGTGTAACCCCACAGGGTCAGTCCCACCTCTCGCCCGGCCATCAACTGGAACGTGCCGATGCCGGTCTGGAACCTTCGCTCGATGCTGAGAAGCCCGCCCGCAGCCGAAGCGAAGACGACGCTCTGCAGCGCCTGGGGCGAGGCCAGCATCAACGTCGGGGCGAGGACCAGGAGGTCGAACGGCACGACGTAATACGGCATTCGCAACGCCAGCTTCAGACTGTTGCGGGCCGGCACCCGCGGGATCGCTGGGCTCTTGCGCGACCCACCGGGGCAGGTCGAGCACCCGAGGTCCAGTTGCACGGGGTCGGCCAGGAATGACACCTGTACCCACATCTGGCCGTCCATGCTCGTCGTCAGGAGCCCCTCCAGCCCGTAGCCGGCTCGGACCCCGATTTCGAACTCCGAGCGGAGGCGGGTGTTCGCCCAGCTATCGTAGCCTCCCAAGGCCGCCCCGAAGGAGTAGCCGGAGATAGCGCCGACGAACGGGCCCATGTCGGCACGCGCGCGCGGAGGATGGATTTCGTCCTTGCCGCCCGCGGGAACGGGGGACGACTGGAGCACCATGCTGGCCGCTGCGCGCGCGACGACGTCCTCGGGCGGCGGAGGCAGGTGGTCCGCCTTGCAGAAATTGAGTGCCTCCACGGCCCGCTCGTTTGCCGAGAGTGCCCTGCCTTCGAGTGGCACGCGGCCCGCGGCGACGTTGGCGAGCTGCGCGAGGCTCCTGCGAACGGTGACCGCCGCCACTTTCATGTCCCTCTCGGTCATGTGAGCGTCGCCGTGGCTCGCGAAGAGCTCGCCCGCCCAGGTCATGGTGGTGAGCCCGATGGTCGAATAGAGGTCGTGCGTCCCCTTCTGCCAGGCGGACCCGCCCCACGTGGCGGCATAGTGGCCGGAGGAGAAGGAGTCCTCGAGGAAGTGAAGCGCCACCCCCTCGGCGACCAGCGCGCGGCGCGCGAGATCGGCCCGGTCGACGGCGGGCGCCGCGCGGTACTGGGCCGCGAGCTGTAGCGCCAGCATGTGATAGTCGGCATAGAGGCCGGTGGCGTTGATCTCGGTGGAAGGCGACAGCACTTTCGTGAGGTACCCGTCCAGGTTCTCCTTCGCCTCCACGGGGGCACGAGGCACGAGGAAGTGCGCGTTGTTACCCTCGGCGCGTGTCAGGTAGTGCGGATCGACGTACTGCATCGCGAGGTGCGAGAGGTTCCAGACGTTGTCGCGCTGATCGGTGTCCACTGCCTCTGCCAAGAGCGCCTTCGTGCGGGACGCCACCCACACGACCTTGACCGACCACTGCTCCTTCGACACGGCGAGCCATAGATCTTCGGATGAGCAGGAGTGGTCGCCCGCCAGGGCCGGAAGGGAAGCGAAGTCCACGCAGACCTTCTCCCAGTCGGGGTGGGCAATCTTGAACGTCGGCTCGGCGCCGCTGTCCACGATCTCCGCGCAGACTTGTTTGCCAGCCAGCTCCCGCGTCGCGGCCCACATGGCGTCGAGGGTGGCACGCTCCCCGGCAGGGAGGTCCCGAAGCGCCTTGGCGGCGATGTCGCGGTGCTCGGGCCAGATCCAGGCGGACGCGGCCAGCGGACACAGAGCGAGGTAGGCTGCCAGGGAGATTTGCAGGAGGCGGGACGGCGTGACCGTTGGCGCGACCCGAGGAGTCCCCGTGTCGAAGGTGCGCGTGGCCGCTCCGTCCATCAATCTACGGGACACCGTCTTGCCCATCGAATGGCCTCCAGCGGACGAATCCCGCAAGTGAGTCACTTCTCGAACGCCTACGGAGACTCGCAGACGTGGTCGCATTTGCCTAGTTCAAGTCGGTACGGGGCTCTACGGAGCGCGCACCCACAAGGGTCTCGACCTCGTCGGGGCATGGCGAAGCGTAGCCTCGGCCTCTTGCTGCCCCCACGCCTCGGTACGTCGGCGGGAGGCAGAGAGGGGACGGCTTCGCTCCTGGGCTCGACTCTTCCCGGCGACGGCCACTCGTCGAACGCCGGTGAACGGAAGTCACATACCGTCCTGGGCGGAGCGCGCTCCCAATGAACTGCCTTCCGGGGCAACTCCAGGCGTCCCTCGGTTAGGTTGTGCCGGGACCGCTAACTCCGAGCCCCTGCGCTCCATGGGTTGAATCCCCATCGAACCCGAATCCCGCCTTGGGCGCTTGAGCGTGCAAACGCCACGCAGCGACCGCCGGGGCGAAGACCGAACTATCTTGTCTCGCCTCCCGGCATGCTGCGACTCGTCATCCCTTGCCGATCGCGAGTCTGGTCCGGGAACCCCGAGCGTCTGCGTCGTGTTTGCCAACGCAACGGTAGTGACTCTTGGCACCCTGAAGGGCCGTTACCCTTGCAGGCTTATCATTCGCCGCGCCGGTCGATCATGGAGCAGGCGTCGGAAGGGAACCTCTCTTGGCGACGATCGGCGACATCGTTTGGCGCGGACGGCGTGTGTGGCCGGATGGGATTGGCCGGGGCCACATCTTTCGAGGCGGGTTCGACCGGTTCGCGCCACACGGGGAAGCCATCCGCGTCATCTCCGCCCCCAGGCACGTCGGGGTCCCTTTCTCGGAGGTGTCCGCCGCGCCCATCGAGGAGGGAATTTGCAGGTTCGTGCCTCGACGGATCGGCGGCTCGAGATCCTCGAGAATGCGCGCCTCGCACATGGCCGGGCGTCAGCCCGCCTTGGGTGAGGATCGGCGCTACGGAGGTCGTGCGTGCAAACCTATCCCTATCTGATCATCGGCGGCGGCATGGCCGCGCACGCAGCGGCCCTCGCGATCCGCGGCGCGGACAAGTCCGGACTCATCGGGATGATCAGCGCGGAAGCGACCGGCCCCTACAAGAGGCCTCCACTCTCGAAGGGGCTCTGGCGCGACGAACCGCTGGAGAGCATTTGGCTCGATACTCGCATCCCTGGGCTCGAGCTCGTCACGAAGCGCCGGGTGGTCTCCATCCGCCGCGCCGACCGGACCGTGGTGGACGACCAGGGCGCCGAGTACGGATACGCGAAGCTACTTTTGGCCACCGGCGGCGAGCCGCGAACGCTCGGGTCCGGGAACGGACAGGTGATCTACTTCAGGACCGTCGACGATTACCGAAAGCTTCGAGCGTTGGCGGACGGTGGCGCTCGGGTCGCGGTAATCGGGGGAGGCTTCATCGGCTCGGAGGTGGCCGCCGCGCTCGCCATGAACGGCTTGAAGCCCACGCTGATCTTTCCGGAGGCCACGATCGGCGCGCGGGTCTTTCCCCGCGATCTCGGCCTCCACCTCAACCGACTCTTCCAGGTGAAGGGGGTGCGCGTCCTTCCGGGCGAGTCCGTGACCAGGATTGAGACGAAGGCCGGCGGGCGCTCTTTGCTCTCGACATCGGGGGGCTCGACGCTCGAGGTCGACGCGGTGGTCGCCGGCGTCGGGATCCGACCCAGTACCGGGCTGGCGGCCGCTGCGGGGCTCAAGGTCGACGACGGGATCGTCGTCGGCGAGGGGCTTCGGACGAGCGACCCGTTCATCTTTGCGGCGGGGGACGTGGCTCGCTTTCCCAATCCAGTCGCGGGCGGCTTCCTCCGCGTCGAACACGAGGATGCCTCGATCAGCATGGGTGCGGCTGCCGGCCAAGCCATGGCGGGCGTGCCTACCACGTACCGGC
>Ga0335069_10003108_pt1 | contig 25307 bp, 16 predicted proteins | sample Lox_Sample_11_FD_206714 | JGI IMG/M metagenome (GOLD analysis project Ga0335069, IMG submission 206714) | Soil microbial communities from Loxahatchee National Wildlife Refuge, Florida, United States - Lox_Sample_1.1 | ecosystem: Environmental > Terrestrial > Soil > Wetlands | place: USA... | reverse complement strand
ATGTGGCGATGACCTGCCACCGACAAGGTGGCCCAACTCAACCGGGGCCGCGTTAGCGACCCCGCTCAAGCCGCTTTGAGCGGCTCACAAAATGAAGCCCCCGGCTCTGCCGGGGGTAATCTCACTCGACCTTTGGCTTCACATCCGCATCTGTCGGTGAGCGCTTTCTTAACTGCCAGAAACGCCGATGCGATTTCGCATACACCTTCGATGCAGGAATGACGAGCTCAATTTCCGTGCCGCCGCCCACCTCGGTCCAGATCGTAAACCTGCCGCCCATCAGCTCGGCTCGTTCTAGCATACCGGGCAATCCGTAGTGCCCCTCACGCCCCTCTCGGCGAAGAACCTCATCGGGGATTCCTTTCCCATCGTCCCGGATGCGCATCTGGAAATACTTAGCGTCATAGCGAATTTCAACTTCTACGCTATGTGCCTCCGCGTGTCGGAAGGCATTGCTCATGGCCTCCGCCGCAATCCTGTAGACTTCGTCGCGCAAGATAGGATGCAAATCCCGGGAGGTTCCTTCCACGACCACTTTGAAGTTGGGGGACGACGGATCGGCATCAGCAGAAGCGAGTTCTTCGCCGACAGTCTTTATCGCCTGCGCAAGATCGTTCCTCTCGACCGTTGAACTACGCAATCCTTGGACGGCGTCTCTGCCTTCGGTGACTGCATTTGAAGCCCGATCGAGAGCTAGTTCCAGCGTATTGCGAGCATCGACCGCGTCCTCCGGCAATTTGTGGATCGCAACTTGAAAGAGGGGCAGCAGTGCCTGGAAACTCTGAAGCAGAGTGTCGTGTAGGTCCCGCGCAACCCGCGTTCGCTCACCAACGCGCGCCTCCAGGGACACATTGAACTCCCGTTGCAATTGCAATACCCGCAGGTGATACAGCCCTCTCGTCAGTGCTAAAAACGCCAACGCACACAGCGCGTAAAACCAGTTCGTCTGGTACCAGGCCGGGGGGATGGTGAAGTCGAGCGAGTCGCCTGTCTCATTCCACACTCCGCTGTTATTACAGGCAATTACGTGAAAATGGTATGCGCGGGGCGGAAGATTGGAATATTGCACCTCGCGGTCATTGACCACCTCCCTCCAGTCGCGATCCTGTCCATCCAGCCTATATTTGAAATGCACTTTCTCCGGCGCTACCAGGCTCACAGCGGTGTAGTCGATCTGCAGATCGCGGACCCGAGGTGGAAGACGAACATCCGGGCTTTTCGCGCCGGTCAAGCGCTGCCAATAAGTCTTGTGGTCGGCGACTATCTGCTCGACATGAACCGGCGGCGGCAAGTCGTTATGAGGGAGATGGCGTGGATCCACGACCTGAACACTGTCCCCGGTCACGAACCAGAGCTTTCCATCGCGCGACCTGGCCTTCACAGGGCTGAAGCTGCTGGGTGAAAGCGCGCGCAACCGGACGCCATCGGCCGCATCCAGCACGGCGGTTACCACCCTATGCCGCGGATTGGCGATCCATGCGTTCAGTTCGGAGCGCGCGATGCGCACGAGGCCGCATGCGGTATAGAGCCACAACGAGCGATCGTTGTCCTGGATCGAACCGTGAATTGAGTTGCAAGGCAAGCCGTTCGCGGTTGCGAGGGTCGTAATGTGACCGTCCTTGATCCGGCTGAGACCGCCCTCGTCGGTTGCCACCCATAACGCGCCGTCACCGTCGAGTTGAAGATCGGCGACGCGGCCTTTGCCAAGCCCATCCGAGGTCTTGTACAACGCCTTGACCGCACCGTCTTTGAAATACGATACCGTCTTTGTACCCCAGAACGAGACCCATACTCCGCCCCGATCCGCGACGATCACTTTGGCCCTCTCAGCCGCTCCCAGCGTTGGCCACGGCAGTTTTTCGACCACATGGCCCTCGCGGATGCGATACAAGCCCTGGTTTCCCGCAAGCCACAGGTGGCCTTGACCGTCCCCGGTGATGGAAAGCGCCTCTTCGCCGGGAACGGCGCCCGGCAATGCAATGAACCGGTTCCCATTGAAGTACGCAAGTTCGCCTGACGCATATAGCCAAAGCCGTCCAGCGTCGTCCTGAAAGAGAGATTCCACCGAATCGCCTGGCAATCCGTTCGCTTTGCGAAAGATGGTAGGTTGCCCGTTCGTCCACCTCGTCAAACCCTGGCGAGTGCCAATCCAAACACTCCCATCCCTGTCGCCGAGCACGGAGACAACCGCATCGCTGGCCAGGCCTTCTTTTGAGGAGATCGTGGTCACCGCGTACTCGCGAAAACGATCGATCCCGCCAGTCGTGCACGCCCATACATTGCCTTCCCGATCTTCGTACAGGCAATTGACGATGTCTCCCGAGAGCCCGTTTGACTTGGTATAGACATCGGTGCGGCCGTTGTACCAATGCACGAGACCATGTTCCATGGTTCCGATCCACAAACCGCCATTGCGATCCCGGAGCAAATTGTTGGCGTTGAGTTCGCGGCCGGCGAGCGGACGCGTCCGACCCATCGGCGGCCGCATCGGAAAGGGCACCGGATGCGCGCTTGGCCTGTCCTCCAGTTGTATCAGTCCGCCTGAGAAGGTCGACCCTATTATGTGCCCGTCTTCCGTTTCCGCCAGTCCGCTGATATCTCGCGGCTCGGCCGTAACCCGCCGTGGGGGGCCGGGCTTCCATCGCCAGATGCCGGAGTCTGCCCCGATCCACAGAACGCCGGAACTGTCCTCGGAAATCGTCCAGACGGTTTTGCCAAGCGAGCCGTCGTCCCCAAAGCACTGGCTGGAGCCGCGGCGCACGGTGCAGAGCCGGACAGAGGAATCTACACCGCCGCGAATGCCAACCCAGACCGTACCCTCGTGGTCTGCAAACAGCGATTGCACGAACTTGCCGTCGAATTCGGGGTGGCGTGTCAATTTGACGCCGTCCCAGCTCGCCAGGCCCGAGAACGTGCCAATCCAAAGAGTGCCATCGCGCGCGCCAACCATGTGGAACGCGAACTTCTCAGGCAACTCATGCCCGGGAGGAGGCTGCCAGGGCACAACGCTAACGCCGTCGAACCGGAACAGGCCGAACTCCCCGCCCAGCCAGAAGTACCCGTCGGGCGTTTGCGCCATGCTGAAGATATTGCCCGTCGAAAACCCGTCCCGGAAGGTCCACGCGGTGTGAGCGTATTGGCTGATGTTGAGCGACGGGTCTAACCCGAAAGCACACGAGCAGGTCGCCAGCAGGATAGCCAGCGGGATTGAGTTCCTGCGCCGCCTGTGCGCTCTCTTCACGCTGATCCACATCTTATCTCTCGCGGATTAGGTGACGATTCTGAATTCCCCAAGGCCTGTAGGGTCGTTGTCGAACTGGTGCGATGCAGCTCGATCTGACGCTATGCAGAAAGTTCCAGACCTCCGGCCGGCTTTCTCTTCAGGCGAGAGGGGACCTCTTCAACATCTTCAACCACTCCAACTTCGGACCCCCTACAAGCTACCTGAGATCTCCGCTCTTCGGGGAATCGACGTAGACGCTGGCAGCCTCCCTGGGCAGCGGCGGCGGACAGAACAGCGGCCTCAATCTCCTCTACCAGCTCGGCGGCCCGCGCTCAATCCAGCGGGCAGCGAAGCTCCAGTTCTGACTGTGCTACTTGACCCTCGTGCCAGGCGCAACTCCGAGGTCGCCCGATCCGGCACGAATTCGGCCATTGCCACGATCTCAGGGTCAACGGGTCCAATCCGGGCGGGGCGGCGCTGGCGTGCGCAGGACGGCTACCGGCGCAGCGCTGGACTCGATGACGATCTCCGCACCGGCGCGCACGCGCGCCAACAGACCCGCGAAGTTGCGGGCGGCGTCGGCTTCCGAGATGTGGATCGTTGCCATACTCAGGATGATACCTAGATTCGAGTTTTTTCCTTTGGCAGCTAAGAGAAGAACCGCGCGCGTTATTCGCGGTCCTCTTCGGCCTCTGTCTCCAGCGGCGGGCCAGCCCAAGTCCCGGAGACACATCCCATCCGCCACTGGACGGTGCCCCAAGTCTCCCAGGAGACCTGGGAGTGCACGAAACTCAACCGCCGGGTCCTTGCATCTCGAATCTACGGAAAAAGCCGCGACAGTCTCTGATAGCGGGTCCGGCGAACCCTGCCAGCCCAAAGATCCCTCAAGAAAAACGGGCTTTCGAGCGAGGCAGATCTAGCCGCCCTGTCGAACAAGCGTTCCAGACCCGCCTTACTCCTGTGGGGGAGCTGGCGGCGGTGTTTGCGGCTGCGGCACCGTGGCGGGCGCGGGAGCTCCGGGTGCGGGCGCGGCCGGTGTGGCTACAGGAGTCTCTTCGACTTCTTTCTTCCGGTCGCTCAAACGCGTCTTCTCGCCGGCAGAGGCCGTCTTCTTCTTCTTGGCCGCGGACGGATCTACGGGCCCCAGCGGCGCGGACTGCGTCTGCCGATCGGCAACCTCGGCGGCATCCGGCGGCGGAGGCGCTCCCGAATCCCGTTGCGGCTGGCCCTTTGCTTTGGATTGCTTCTGCACCTTGGCGCGATCGCTGAAGCGGGTCTTTTTCTGCACAGCCTCGTTCTCGAGCGGGTTTGCCGGCTCTTGCGCGCTTTCGGCCACTTGGACCGCGCCGGCGTCTTCAGTTGCTGCGGATGGAGCCTTGGGAAGCGTCTTGGTCGGCGCCTGGCCGAAGCGAATCTTCTCCTTTTTGCCTGGCTTCATCGTCGGATTGGGTACAACGGAGGCCTTCTCGGTCTTCGCGGCTGGCGCGGGCGCGGGAGTGGGCGCTGAAGCCGGCTCAGAAGCGGCGGTCTGGGGCGACTTCTGCCGGAAACCCTTCGTGGTCTCGCGGAAGCGCGTGCGCTCCACCTTCTTCTTCTTTTTCGGCGCGGGCGGCGTGTACGCGCTGTAGGTGATGCTCTGCTTCAGCTCGGCTGGGGTTGCCCCGGTATCTTCATAGCCTTGTTTGATCCGGATATAAGCCTCGTCGCGCATCTGGCTCAGATACTCGCGAATCTTCGGCTCCATCTTGCTCATGTAGTAGGTATCCGCCACCTGGTCCTGCACGGTTTTGAACGGCGGAATTCCGCCCTCGACATGCTGGTCGACTTTGAGGATCACGTAACCCTGGCGGGTGCGGATTGGGTCGGAATACTGTCCGGCCTTCAGCGAGAACGTGGCATCTTCGAGCACTTTGGCCAGGCTGCCGCGGCGGAACTCGCCCAGGTCGCCGCCGGAGGCTGCTGTCGGTCCGTCGCTGAAGGATTTCGCCAACTGGGTAAAGTCGCCACCGGCATGCAACTTGGATTCGATGTCATCGGCTTTGGCCTTGGCGGCAGCGAGCTTTGCCGGATCGTCCGGCTGCGCCCCGCCCGGAGCACTCGGATCCGGCGCCGGCGTGCCTGTTGAGATGAGAATCTCGCTCAGCCGCACGCTCTCCTGCTGCGCATAGTCCTGCTTGTGAGCCTCGTAGTAGCGCTCGACTTCGCCCGGTGTGACGTTGATCTTGCGGCCAACCTGGTCGCGCATCACCTGCTGGGTGATGATGCCGTTGCGGATGTTGGCCTTGAAGTCCTCATAGGAAACACCCTGCTCCCGCGCCGCTTTTTCCAGGTCCTCGAGGCTTGCCATGTTGAACTTTTTGCGAAGCTCATCCAGCTGCTTGATCAGCTCCGTCTCGCCGCTAATGCCCAGCTCCTTGCCTTTGGAGAGCCAGAGCTGCTGATCGATCAGGTTGCGCAGCAAGTCCTTGTGCGCAGCAGAGATATCCTGCATGGTGGCGCCCCGCTGCCGCGCCTCCTGATCCATCTCCTTCATGGCCCGGTCGTAGTCCGAGGTGGTGATGACCTGGTCGTTGACGCGGACGACGATCTCCTCGACAGAAGTGCCGCCATACGGGCTCGCTGGCGTCGCATTGTGGGTCTGAGCCACCGCGGGAATTCCCAGCAGAGATGCGGCCAACAGACAAACCGAAGATGCGGAGAAGAATCTCGGATTCATAGGAAAGGACTTGTGCAGGCAGGCACGATTCGTCACCTGGGTCATAGACGATATTGTAAACGCGAGGCGAGCAACTGGGACGGCAGAGTGAGCCGCGCCCGGGTGTGTCGAATTCGACAGCACTGCCAAACCCGATTTCCTGGATGTATTTGACGGAGATCCCCGGGATGTACTTGAGGTCAAAGAGGCGGGGTAGCGTAGCGCCGGAATCCCCCAACCGTAACCATCCGCTATCCCCGGTGGTGCCGCCGGCGTCAAAAGAATCGATGGTATACTCTACGTCAACATCGAGTAGCCGGGACCTCTGCACGAGCCTGCGGGGGCGCCTCTGGGGCTCGCTGTCCGGAGGTCTCCGCCGCTTATGAATCCTCGTGCCCGCCGGGCATTCTTTTCAGTAATTGTTTTCCTTTCAGTCTGCGCCTTGGTGGGAAGCCTGCTGCAGCGCCGGGTCGGCGCACAATCGTCGGCGGACGAGAGCCAACTTCGCGACAGCCTTCGGTCCTTTACCAACGTGTACGCGATCGTGGAACAGAACTACGCCGAGCCGATCAATGGCGACAAGGCAGATGCGGCGATCTACGATGGCGCCATTCCGGGTATGCTGCGGGTGCTCGATCCGCACTCCAACTTCTACGACCCCAAGGCCTACGCCAAGATGCGCGAGGACCAGCACGGCCGCTACTACGGCGTGGGCATGGTCATCCAGCAGCAGGACAACAAGGTCTACGTCATCACTCCCTATGAAAACACGCCTTCGTATCGCGCCGGCATCAAGCCGGGCGATGTCATCTCGGCGGTTGACGGGAAATCGACTGAAGGCATGAGCTCGGATGCCGTGGCCAAGGCGCTCAAGGGCCCCAAGGGAACGCATGTTCAGGTGACAACCGTTCGAGACGGGCAAAGCAAGCCGTTGGTCTTCGACCTGGTCCGCGATGAGATTCCGCACCCCTCGGTCGACTTGGCCTATGAAATCCGGCCCGGCATCGGCTACATCCACCTGACTCAGTTCCAGGAGACGACCGCGCGTGAGGTAAATGAGGCCATCGAGGGCTTCAGTGACCTCAAAGGCCTGGTCTTCGACCTGCGCGGCAACCCTGGCGGGCTTCTCAGCCAGGCAGTCGATGTCTGCGACCATCTGCTGGCGAAGGGCCAAACAATTGTCACCCAGCGCGGACGTGCCTACCCGGATCAGTCCTACACGGCAACGCACGGCAATGACGGCCACACATTCCCGATCGTCGTACTGGTAAATCGCAATACGGCGTCGGCGGCAGAGATCGTATCGGGCGCGCTGCAGGATCATGACCGGGCGTTGATTGTCGGCGAAACCACCTTCGGCAAGGGCCTTGTGCAGACGGTCTACAACCTCTCTGAGAATACCGGTCTGGCCCTGACGACCTACCACTACTTCACTCCCGCCGGACGCCTGATCCAGCGCAACTACTCCGGTGTTTCGCTCTACGACTACTACTACAATCACGCGGGAGCTTCGCCCAACGACGCGACAAACCGGGAAGTGAAGTTCACCGACTCGGGCCGGACAGTGTACGGCGGCGGAGGCATCACGCCGGACGAGAAGATCGAAAGCCCGAAGAGCAACCACTTCCAGGATGAGCTGCTCTACAAGTACACCTTCTTCCACTTTGCCGCGCACTACCTTTCCAACCGCATGGTGGACAAGAACTTCCAGGTCGACGACGCCGTCCTGAGCGACTTCAAGTCCTACCTGACCAGTCAGGGGATCCCCTTCACGCAGGAAGACTTGAACGGGGTGATGGATTGGCTGAGGGTAAGCATCAAGGAAAAGGTCGTCACCTACCAGTTCGGCCAGCTTCAGGGCCTGCGCACGCTGGCGGACTGGGATCCCATGATCCAGAAGGCACTTACATATTTGCCCGAGGCGCAGGCACTCGAGGACAACGCGCACAAGGTCCTTGCCGAGAAGGCCCAGGCGCGCAACAGCGCTCCGGCCGGCACGGGCGCGCAACCCTGAGGAGTTCGCTTGGGCTCCGGGGCCGAAGCGACCGTTTTCCGCAGACGGCTCACCTTTTCCACTCGATCCTGAAACCCCATCTCGGCGATGGGGTTTCTTCTTTGGCGAAAGCCCGGCGGGACGGCGGCGCGGAATCGATCCAAAACGGGCATCCTCTGGCAGCGGAAACCCCGCCGGCATTTGCGTCACCATAAGGAAGCGTTCGACAAGGCAGCCTTGGGTTTTGCCGGATGCGGACTGTCCGGCGGCGAAGGCCGCCATCGTCGCCGAACTTGGGCGGGTAATCGTTGCGGATTACTTGAGAGTAAACACCGCACCAGGGTAACGAAATGCCCCGAAGTACCTAAGTTGTACCATTTTGTGGGTCGATCTCCCCTCTTTGTGCGAGAGCAAAACCTGCTTCGCTTCCCGGATACTGAGGTGGACCAGGGATAAATGCAAAATGTATCTAGACTTAGATGAGCATCTTGGGGGGCACAGCGTCAGCATGGCTTTGCGGCAGGAATTCGATGTCCTGGATCGCACCCCGGACCCTGCACTTGACGAACTGACAGGGTTGGCGGCGGCGTTATGCGGCGCCAGCTACGCATATATCGCCATGGTCGACTCGAACCGTCTCTGGTTCAAATCCGCCCATGGATTCCAGGCGAAAGATCAGGCGCGGTCGGAGACCGGTTGTCGCTGGACATTGCTCAATGGAGGTCCCTTTCTCATTACCGACGCCGTACACGATCCGCATTTTTCTCCGGACGGGATCGAACTCCCCGGCGTGGGCCCATGCCGCTCGTATGCAGGCGTTCCGGTCGTCAACGGGATGCAGGAAGTTGTCGCCACGCTTGCCGTGCTGTCCGAGCTGCCGGACCAGTTCAGCGAGGAACATCTTCGCCTGCTGGAGATTCTTGGCCGCCAGGTCGGCACACGTCTCGATTTCTACTACCGCATCGGCGCGCTGGAGCAGGCCCAGCGTGCCCGCCAGCGCACCGAGCGCGCGCTGGCCATCGAGCGCAGCTTTGTCACCGTAACGCTGGATTCGATTCCGGCCCTGGTGATTCTGCTCGATACATCCGGCCACATCGTGCGGCTGAACAATCCTGCCATGCAGCTCACCGGCCTGACCCTCGCCGACGCGATCGGCCGGCCCTTCTTCGAGGAATACCTGGAGGGCGTGGGGGAAGACTGGATCGCGGGAAGGCTTCGCGAAGCCGTCGGCGGAATGGTCACCGGCCCGCACGAGACGAACTGGCATGCCCAGGGCAAGAGCCGCCGCATCAGCTGGACGCTGCGCCCCCTGCCCGGCCCCGCGGATGAGATTCAGTACCTGATCGTGACCGGCCAGGACGTGACGGACCGCCGCGAGGTCGAAAAGCAATTGCTCTCGAGCGAGACCCGCTATCGCCAGGTCATCGAGAACAGCCTTGGTTTTCTTTTCTCCTGCACGCTGGAAGGCCGCCTGACGTCGCTCAACGCATTCACGGCCGAGACGCTCGGCTATCGCGTGAAGGACCTGATCGGCCACTCCGTGGCGTTGTTCCTGGAGTCGCCGAGCGACGCCATCTTCCAGGCCGGCCTGCAGCATCTCGAGGTTGGCGAGGAGTGGTCCGGCGTGCTGCGCGTGCGCCGCAGTGACGGCGTCTACCGGCACATCGCGATGCGCAGCCGGCGCATGGAACTGCCCGACAGCAAACCGTTCGTGATCAACCACGGCATGGACGTGACCGAGCAGCACGAAGCCGAAGAGGCGCTGCACCTGGCCACGCGCCAGCGCGAACTCATCCTCGACTCGGTCGGCGACGGCATCTACGGAATGGACCTTGAAGGCCAGCTGACGTTCATCAACAAGACGGCGGCGCAGATGCTGGGCTACACACCGGAGCAGATGACTGGCCGCGACGTGCACGAGCTGATTCATCACAGCCACGCCGACGGCACCCCGTGCACCAAGTCGACAAGCCTGATTTATCAGTCGATGTGCCGGCGCGAGCAGATTCGCAGCCGCGACGAAGTGTTCTGGCGCGCCGACGGAACGCCGCTGCCCGTCGAGTACAGCGCCAGCCCGCTCATCGAGAACGGTCAGGTTTCGGGCATGGTCGTCGCCTTCCAGGATGTCTCGGAGCGGCGCCGGCTCGAGAAGATGAAGGACGAGTTCATCTCGACGGTGAGCCATGAGCTGCGCACGCCGCTCACGTCGCTGCGTGCATCGCTCGGGCTGCTCTCGTCGGGTTCGCTCGATAAGAGGCCGGAAAAACAGCGCCAGATGGTCGACATGGCGATTTCGAACTGCGATCGCCTGGTTCAACTCGTCAACGGAATCCTCGACTTCAACCGCATGGAGAAGGGCCAGCTGCCCTTCAATCGCCAGCCGGTCGAGGCCCTTTCGCTGCTGCGCCGGGCGGCACAGTCCTCGCAGGCCGCGGCCACCAAGGCGCACATCAGCTTCCGCATCGATGCGCCGGCCCTGAGCGTGCTGGCCGACGAGAAGCGCATCCTGCAGGTGCTCAACGAGCTGATCTTGAACTCCATCAAGTTCTCGCCGCCGGAGACGACGATCAAGCTGGTGGCGCATCCGTCGGGACCCAACGAAGTTTGCTTCCATGTACAGGACCAGGGACGCGGGATTTCGCTCGAAAAGATCGACCGGATCTTCGACCGGTTCCAGCAGGGCGACGCCTCGGATACGCGCGACATGGGCGGCACGGGCCTTGGACTGGCTCTCTGCCGCAGCATCATTGAGCAACATGGCGGGCACATCTCGGCGCAGAGCCAGCCCGGCAAGGGATGCCGCCTGCTGTTCACGCTTCCGGCGGCCACCAAGATGGTGAGCTTTCCGGTGAAGAGCAAAGGACTATTTGGAACGCGCAAGCTCAAGCGGGCCGAACACAGCCACTAAGCCCTGTTCGGCGAAGTGCCGGTAAGCTGCCCGATCGATCAGGCGCAGGTTTATGCGGCCTTTCCAGCCGGAGCCGGAGTCTTTTCCGGTCCGGCGATGCGCCTCGAGACCCACAGGATGAGCCCGGCGCCGATCAGCGCGGAAGCGCCTGCCGCAAGCTGCGCATTCGACAATCCCCAGAGCACTTTGGGATTGCGCCGGATGAACTCGACGAGAAAGCGGGCAATTCCGGCCAACAAGAGATATTCGCCGAGGATCTCGCCGGTAGGCCGTGGTCTGGCTCCCCGCCGCCACAGCCACCAGCCAATCAGCAATCCCGCCGCCAACTCATAAAGCGGCGTCGGATGCACGCGCGCCAGCGTGGGATCGACGCCGTGAGGAAAGCTCATTCCCCAAGGCAGGTTCGTCTCGATGCCGTAGCAGCCATCGCCGGAAAGAAAGCAGCCGATGCGCCCGATGCCGTAGCCGAAGGCGGCTGCCGGGGCGGCAAGGTCGAGCATGCGTACGCCGCCGATGCCGGCGCGCCAGCCCTGGATGACCAGGGCGGAGATGCCGAAGACGAGCCCGCCGAACCACGCAAATCCGGCCGAGTCCCACAGCACGCGCCAACCCGTCTCGCGGAACTCCCACGGACTGTCGACGACGTGCCAGAGCTTGGCGCCCACAATTCCCGCCACGACCGCGATCGCCACCATCCCCACGGCGTCCGCGTCAATCCGCGCGCGCTTGAAGTTGCGATCGACTACATAAGCAGCCGCGACTGAGGCCACCCAGAGCATGATCCCGAACGTGGGAATGCTGTTCGGCCAAAAGTGCTGGAGGAAAGCCGGAAGGGGAAGATGCGGTAGCGGGATATACGGAAACATTCCTCTTCGAGTATAGACGGGCCGTGGATGAGAACAGGGTTCGCTCCGCCGCGGAGCGGTTTTTTCACAGAGGCAGGAATTCGCCGGCCGGGAGATACTGTGGTCATGCCAAGCGCGATCCAGCAAGGCCTTGAAGTTCTTTACTCCCGCGATCAGATCGCCCAGCGCGTCGTTGAAATGGGCGCGCAGATCACGCGCGACCTGAACGGGGAAAAGCTGGTCATGGTCGGCGTGTTGAAGGGCGCGGCGATCTTTCTCTCCGACCTGGCGCGCGCCGTCGAAGTCGACACCACATTCGATTTCGTGGCCGTCTCGAGCTACGGCAAGGGCCAACGCTCCTCGGGCGCGGTCAAGCTCATCAAAGACCTCGACGAGCCGATCGAGGGCAAGAACGTGCTGATCGTCGAGGACATTCTCGACACCGGCCTCACGCTCGCCTTCCTGCGCAAGATCCTTCTGCAGCACCATCCCAAGTCGCTGCGCATCGCCGCGCTGCTCGACAAGCCCAGCCGCCGCATCGAGCAGATCGACGCCGACTACGTGGGCTTTTCGATCCCCAACCTGTTTGTGATCGGCTACGGGATGGACTATGCCGAGCGTTACCGGAATCTGGCCGACATTTGCCTGATGTCGAGCAGCCAGGCGGAGTAGCGACGCACAGGAAGACTCCCCTTGGACCCGGAGCTTTGCGGGCGCGGTTCGCCACGACGATCGGCGTGTTTGCGGTGCCGCCGTTCCGCTGGGCCGGCAAGTGTGGATTGCCGGAGGCTATCGACGCCATTGATGAGATCACTCGTTCGCGGCGGCGCCTGAATTCTATACTGATCCAGCAAGTCTGTTGCGCAAGACTGCAGGAGCCATCATGTCCAATGAATCGAAGTGCCCGTTCACGGGCGGAATGCTTGCACACACAACGGCAGGGGCGAAGGGCAACCGCGACTGGTGGCCCGACCAGCTGAACCTGGAGATACTGCATCAGCACTCCTCGCTGTCCAATCCGATGGGCGAGGAGTTCAACTACGCGGAGGAGTTCAAGACCCTTGACCTGGATGCCGTGATCAAGGACCTCCATGCCCTGATGACGGATTCCCAGGACTGGTGGCCGGCGGACTTTGGCCATTACGGCGGGCTCTTTATCCGCATGGCCTGGCACTCCGCGGGCACGTACCGCATCCACGATGGACGCGGAGGCGGCGGCAGGGGCGCGCAGCGGTTCGCCCCGCTCAACAGCTGGCCCGATAACGTGAGCCTGGACAAGGCGCGCCGTCTGCTTTGGCCGATCAAGCAGAAGTACGGCCGCAAGATCTCCTGGGCGGACCTGATCATTCTGACCGGCAACGTTGCGCTCGAGTCGATGGGCTTCAAGACCTTTGGCTTCGGCGGAGGCCGCGTGGACATTTGGGAGCCCGAGGACGTCAATTGGGGTCCGGAGACCACCTGGCTGGGCGACAAGCGCTACAGCGGCGAACGCGACCTGGCGAATCCGCTGGCGGCCGTGCAGATGGGCCTGATCTATGTGAACCCGGAGGGCCCGAATGGCAATCCGGATCCGCTCGCGGCGGCCACGGATATCCGCGAGACCTTTGCCCGTATGGCGATGAACGACGAAGAGACCGTCGCGCTGATCGCGGGCGGCCACACCTTCGGCAAGACGCATGGCGCGGCGCCGGCAAGCCATGTGGGCCCGGAGCCCGAAGCGGCGCCCGTCGAGGAGATGGGGCTGGGCTGGAAGAACAGCTTCGGCACCGGCGTCGGCGGAGACGCGATCACCAGCGGCCTGGAAGTCATCTGGTCGCAGACGCCGACGAAGTGGAGCAACCACTTCTTCGACAACCTGTTCAACTACGAATGGGAGTTGACCAAGAGCCCGGCGGGCGCACATCAGTGGAAGCCGAAGGGCGATGCGGGCGCCAATTCAGTGCCCGATCCGGCAGACCCATCCAAGCGCCGCACGCCGTCCATGCTGACCACCGACCTCTCGCTGCGCGTGGACCCGGCCTACGAGAAGATATCGCGGCGCTTCTACGAGCATCCTGACGAATTTGCCGATGCGTTTGCGCGGGCGTGGTTCAAGTTGACGCACCGCGACATGGGACCGATCTCCCGCTACCTCGGCCCGCAGGTGCCGAAGGAGCAGCTAATCTGGCAGGACCCGATCCCGGCCATCGACTACACGCTGGTCGAGGACAACGACGTCGAAGCGCTGAAGGCCAGGGTGCTGGCCTCCGGCCTGTCGATCTCGCAGCTGGTCTCGACCGCCTGGGCCTCGGCCTCGACTTTCCGCGGCAGCGACAAGCGCGGCGGCGCAAACGGTGCGCGCATCCGGCTCGAACCACAGAAGGACTGGGAGGTGAACCAGCCGGCCGAGCTGGCCGAGGTGCTCGCGAAGCTCGAAACCATCCAGAAGGACTTCAACAATTCGCAAAAAAATGGATCGTCTGCCGCCAAGAGAATCTCGCTGGCCGACTTGATCGTCCTCGCCGGATCCGCTGCCGTCGAGGCGGCTGCCAGGAAGGCAGGCGTCGACGTGAAGGTTCCGTTTGCACCGGGCCGCAATGACGCCACGCAGGAGCAGACCGATGTGGCGTCGTTCGCGGTGCTGGAACCGAAGGCGGACGGATTCCGCAACTACGCCTGCGACGGACTGGCAGACCATGCGGCCAATCTGCTGCTCGACAAGGCGCAGCTTATGACCCTCACCGCTCCGGAGATGACGGTCCTGATCGGCGGCCTTCGTGCCCTGGGCGCGAACTACGGGCAATCGAAGCACGGCGTCTTTACCAGGCGTCCCGGGACTCTGACCAATGACTTCTTCGTGAACCTGCTCGACATGGGCACGAAGTGGTCGAAGAACTCCGACGGTCTGCTGGAGGGACGCGACCGCAAGACGGGCGAGCTGAAGTGGACGGCCACGGTCGTCGACCTCGTCTTCGGATCGAACTCGCAGCTTCGCGCTCTCGCGGAAGTCTACGGGAGCAACGATGCGCACGAAGTTTTCGTGAAAGACTTCGTGGCTGCCTGGACCAAAGTGATGAACCTGGATCGCTTCGACCTTGCGACCCGGTAGACGGCCGGCCTGAGCAAGGCGATCGACAGCGTTTCGAAGGGCTGTTCATCCGTATCCGGTCACGAAAGCCGAGGCATCCAAGCCCTCGGAGATCGAGTCAGGGGAACGGATGAGCAGCCTTTTGGCCGCAAATCCCCTTTCAGCCTTCGCGATCCGCGTTCCCGCAAGCGCGCCGATTCTCATCGCTCATCCGTTGCCCGCGTCCGCTCGGGCTTTCGCCGAGCCGATATACTGGCAGACAGTGTCTTCATCGCTTGTTCAACAAGGAAACATCGTGTTTGAGTCGGAGTTTGAGCGCAGTCTCTTCGAACTGCGCCGGGAAAAGCTCAAAGAGATCGAGAAGCTGGGACAGGCTGCATATCCCAACCAGTTTCCTGCCTCTCACACCATTCCTGCGGTGCGGGCAAAGTGGGGCGAAGCAACGGCCAAGGAGCTTGAGGGATCGCGCGCCACGGTTGCCATCGCCGGCCGCATCATGGCCATCCGCACGCAGGGGAAAGCCGGATTCGCCACACTGCAGCAGCAGGGCGAGCGGTTGCAGATCTACGTGCGGCTCGATGCGGTGGGTGAGCAGGGATTCGCGCTCTACAAGCTGCTCGATCTCGGCGACCACATCGGCGTGACCGGCTATCTGTTCCGCACGCGCACCGGCGAGCTCACGGTGCATGTGGAACGCCTGACATTCCTCGCCAAGGCCATGCTCGCGCTTCCCGAGAAGTATCACGGCCTGGCCGATATCGAGATGCGCTATCGCCAGCGCTACGTGGACCTGTTCGCGAACCTTGACAGCCGAAAAGTGTTCGTGAAGCGCGCCAAGATCCTGCGCGCGGTGCGGCAGTTCTTCGACGAGCGCGGCTACCTCGAAGTGGAAACGCCGATGCTTCAGCAGATCGCTGGCGGCGCGGCCGCGCGGCCGTTCAAAACGCACCACAACGCGCTCGATGCGGATCTCTACCTGCGCATCGCGCCGGAGCTTTTCCTCAAGCGGCTCGTCGTCGGCGGAATCGATCGCGTCTACGAGATCAACCGCAACTTCCGCAACGAGGGCGTCAGCACGCAGCACAACCCCGAGTTCACAATGCTCGAGTTCTACCAGGCCTACGCGAACTATCACGACATGATGCAGATCACCGAAGAGCTGATGGCCTACGTCGCGCTCCAGGTGAATAGAACGACCAAAACCGAGTTCAACGGGCACGAAATCGATCTCGGGCACTGGCGGCGCCTCACGCTGACCGAGGCCATTCGCGAGCACTGGCCGCATGAAGCCGGCGCAAAGCCCGCGTTGACGGCCTTCGAATCCGCGCCGGTGCTGCAGGCGCGGCTGCACGCGGCCATCGCATCGCTCGAATCGGCCGCCGGCGAAACAACCCGCCTCGCGCCCGAGAGAATCTCCGAGCTGAAGACCATGCGCGAGGCTATCAGCGAGGTCTACTACGACTCGATGAAGGGCGCGCCGCCCGGCAAGTCGGTCTACAACTTATTCGAAGCCGTGGCCGAGCACTCCCTCATTCAGCCCACCATCATCTACGACTACCCGGTGGAGGTCTCGCCGCTTTCCAAGGCCAAGCCCGACGATCCCGCGCATGTGGAGCGATTCGAGTTCTTCGCCGGCGGATTCGAGCTGGGCAACGCCTTCAGCGAGCTGAACGATCCGGTGGAGCAAAAGAAGCGCTTCGAGCAGCAACTGGCAGAGCGCACGCGCGGCGACGACGAGGCCCACCGGATGGACGAGGACTACGTCCGCGCCCTCGCCTACGGCCTTCCTCCCACCGGCGGCGAAGGCGTCGGCGTCGACCGGCTCGTGATGCTGCTGACCGGCTCCAGGTCCATCCGCGATGTCGTGTTCTTTCCCCTGATGAAAAGCAGGGATCAGGGATCAGGGAACAGGGATCAGGGACCGGCGAGCAGTGGCAGTTGATCGATTGCGAGCTTTCAGGCTTCAGCTATCAGCTTTCAGCTGGTTGCCTTTCTTCTACGGCTGATAGCTGACAGCCGATGGGCTTTTACGAATCATCGAATACGAACTGATCTCTGAGCCACGTTCCCTGATCCCTTTCACAGGAGCCTGTTCACACTTGAATATCCTCTTCGTCGGCGACATCTTCGGTAAGGCAGGGCGACGAATTGTCGCCGAGCACATTGCCCATGTGCGCGAGGCGAATGCTGTCGACCTCACCATCATCAACGCCGAGAATGCCGCCGGCGGATTCGGCGTGACGCCGCAGATCGCCGAGGACCTGTTCGACCTGGGCGCGGACGTGCTCACCACCGGCAACCATGTGTGGGACAAGCGCGAGCTGATCGACTACATGAGTTCCAGCGAAGGCCGCGGCCGCCGCGTGCTGCGCCCCGCCAACCTGCAGCAGGGCGTGCCTGGGTACGGCGTCTTCGAGGGGAAGACGCACAGCGGCATCGACTACGCCGTCATCGACCTGATGGGCCGCGTCTATATGGCCGGCACCAACGACCCGTTCCATGCGGTGAGCGACCTGCTCAAGACGATCGAGGCCAAGGTGATCGCCGTCGACTTCCACGCCGAGGTAACCAGCGAGAAGGTGGCCATGGGCTGGCATCTCGACGGCCGCGTGACGGCGGTGATCGGCACGCACACGCACATTCCCACCGCCGATGAGCGCGTGCTGCCCGGCGGCACGGCCTACCTCACTGACGTGGGGATGAGCGGGCCCTATGACAGCGTGATCGGCGTCGAAAAGGACCTTGTGCTGAACAAATTCCTCACCGGCATGCCGGGAAAATTCGAAGCCGCGACGGGAAACCCGAAGATGTGCGCAGCGCTGATTGCCTGCGACGCGGTGACCGGGCGCGCGACCCGGATTCAGCGAATCATGCTGGGCGAGTAAGCCCTACTTTGCGTGGGGCGGGTTCAAGTCCACAATCGTCTGCGGAATGGGCTTTACCTTGGGCTGGTCGGTCGGCGGTGCCACGGCATGGGCCGTGACGAGCTGCGCCTGCGTGTGGGTGGCCTTCAGCAGCTTGCCTTTGCCGTCGAAGACCATCGTCCACAGCATCGGGTGAGGGGATGCTGCCACGTCGACGAAGCGGATGATGGCGCCGCCCCGGTTGGGGATTTCCAAAATGGCTGGTGCGGCCGCGGGAAACTTCTGTTCGTCGCTGGAGAGGTCGGGTAGCAGCACAGTCTCGGGATGCGCGCCGGCGAGCGCCGCATAGCACAGGCCGGTGGTCAGCCAGTCGGGCGGCCGGGTGGCATGTTCCTCGGCCCGAATATGATTGAACGCCGAAACGGTGATCGAGTTGATGGGCGCAGGCGAAAAGAGCGAATAGCCGCGCCGCTGGATGGGAATAATGCGCACCCGGCCGTCGATTCCGTGGCGCGGAATCGAGGCCGAGAACATGCTCACGTCTCCGGCTCCATTGTTGCGCGTGAACTGCAGGAACAGGTGGTTCGGCAAAGCGGGGCAGACAACCTGGCGATACTTCCAGCCGCCCTCGCCTGAGCCGTATTCGAGCGCCGACCAGTTTGTGCGCTCTTCTATGGAGGATTCGGCGTCTGCCTCGAGCAGTTTGTCCTGCTCGCCCATCTGGTCGGCATCGATGAAATGGATCGAGCGCACCCGGCCACGCGCAACCGCATCCGGCGGGAACGGCATCGGCGGCACTTTCAACGGAACCGTCTTGATCGTGATGCCCGTCGGCGCCGCCTCAGCAGGCGACTGGGCGAGCAGAACCGGGCTGGCTGCAGCCGCGACCGCAACGGCGAGCGCAATGGGGAGGAGGCGGACTCGATCCATACATCCTTAGGCTATCACCGCGTCTGAGATCAGGGGCCGGGGAACAGGGATCAGAGGGCGAGAGGCCAACGATCGGCGCCTGCGAGTTAGTGCGCGCGGTCCAGCAGAGCTTGAGAATCGGGCTACAGAAGAATGCGGAACCCAAAAGAAAAGGGGCAGCCTCGGTCGGGCTGCCCTCGATGATCCAGGAGCAATTTTGCTGGCGCTGTCCTGAGCCGACAGCGGTTCAGATCAGTGAGCCGCGGGATGATGAGCGGCTGCTGGCTTGCGAACCGGGGCAACTTTCTTCTTCTCCGGCTGGAGCAATCCTTCGCGCAACACGATCTGGACACTGGCCGCCGTCGTGTCGGTGGCCGGGATCTGGGTGTAGGAGTCGTATGTCCCGTCCAGTTCCGGCCCGCCGTCCTTCATGAGCTTGACGTCACTACTCGCGGCAGGCACGTCCTTGTCCTTCAGCGGCTCCTTCATGTTGACGATGAAATCGGCGGTCTTGGCCTGTTTGGCATCGTCGGAGACGGCTACTTTGACCTCGGTAGGCGTCGACTCGATTACAGTGCCTGGGACAGGCGTCTGCTGATCCTTCAGCACGGCCCAGACTTTGTCGGCATCTTCCTTGGAGCCGTAGGCCAGAATCGTTTCCTTGTCGGCAAGCGCCAGCGTTTTCAGGTCGGGCGTGTTGGTGAGCAGATCGTGAATCTTCTCCGCCGGTGTCTTGGCCGCCGCGACCTCGACTTCTCCGGCCGGGAATTCGGTGGCTTGCGCCTGGGTCTTGATCGCATCCAGACCGTCGAGCGAACCGTGATACCGGTTGAACCAGTACTCCAGCTTCTTCTCGATCTGCGGCTTATAGGCGGCAGGCGCGAAATCCCATGCGCGGGCATAGAACCAGATGGCCATCTTCAGGTCGCTTGGATCCGGCTTCTTGGGATTGAGGTTGACGTAGGCCTCGGCCAGATTCAGCGTGTCGACCAGTCCCGGCCCGGCCTTGGTCTGGTCTGCCGAGTAGAGCATCAGTTCCTGCTTGTAGTCGTCGATCGCCGACTTGAAGTCCTTCTTCATTACGTCGTCGAGCGCGACGGCCGAGCGGAAGATCGGATACGACGCGCTGGTCAGCGTCTTCCACTCGTCCTCCGAGGTCGAGGCCGGTTTGGGTACGCCCAGGCCCTTCTGAGCCAGCGCCTTCGCGTCGTCGGCAGCCTGCTGGTCATTGTGCTGCTGAGCCTGCCCCTTCTTGACCACCACCGAATAAAGGAGCGCCTTCAGATTGTTGGGATCGACCTGCAAGAGGCGCGTGGCGGCGCTCAATTCCTTGTCCGGGTCCATCGGGTTCGCGTAGGCATCGACGAGATCGTTGAGAACCGCCGGCTTGACCACGCTCTGCGGATAAGTTGTCAGAAAGCTCTCGAGGGCAGCGGCCTTCTGCTTGGGGTCGCTCTGCGTGATCGCCATCTGATAGGCGTTGTATTCAGCCGGATCTTTGATGGTGATGGGCTGCTCTTGTGCTCGCAGTGTAGGCAACGAGCCAAGGCTTGTGCTCGTCAATACCAACACAGACGCAAAAACTAACTTCTTCATTCAATGCTCCTGGGAGATGCCGAGATAGAGGTCGTACTGCATGGTCCCGCTCGCCGAAAGGTCAACCGTCCTCGTGGGCGGCTGCGTGCCGAGGTCACGGGTAAACGATACCACGGCTTCCCGATGCGGTATGGGGAGGATTATAGAAAGGCGCGCTCCCCGTGACAAGCGAAGTTGTGCGGGAACGCCGGCGGCACAAGGCGAATCCGCGCAGGATTCCGCCAAGGAATCGAAAGGCGCAGCAACAGCCGGACGGGCCACCGGCCGGCGATTGCGAAGCCGGCATTGTCCATAGCCACCTCTCGCGCTTTCAGGAATCCGCTTCATACAGGATTAGACACCAGGCAGGGCGAAAAGTGGTCCCTGCGAATGCCGCGCTACTGCAGCAGGCGCACGAGCTCGGCCTGCTCGGCAAGAAAGGCATCGTGGCCGTGGTCGCTGGCCATCTCGCGGTAGTCGGCCTGGGCGCCGGCGGAACGCACGGTGTGAGCAAACTCCCGCACCGACTCGGGCGGAAAGAGCCAGTCGGAGCTGATGCCGACGAAACTGAGCCGCGCGCGGATGCCGCCATACGCCTTCGCCGCTGAACTGTGGCCGCGCAGCGGGTCCCAGGTGTCCATGGTGCGCAGGATGGCGAGATAGGAGTTGGCATCGAATCGATCGATGAAACGTTTCCCCTGGTGGTCAAGGTAGCCGGCGATATCGAACCGGCCGCCGATCAGGCCGCCGCCTTCGTTATCCAATCCCCAGGGGTCCTCCCCGTTGCGGTTGGGATTGCGAGCAAATCGCTCCTCGAACAGCGCCGACGACTTGTAAGAGAGCATGGCGATTTGCCTCGCCAGCGCCAGGCCGCGGTGCGGAGGCCTCTGCGGCAGGTAGCGGCCGCCATCCCAGTACGGGTCGTTCTGGATCGCCTGGCGCTGCAGATGATTCAGCGCCAGCCCCATCGCCGAGAGCGGCGCCACGCCAATGATGAGCGCACGCTCCACGTGGTCTGGCTCAAGGATGGTCCACTCGAGGGCCTGCATGGCGCCAATGGAGCCGCCCAGCACCAGCCTGAGCCGCCGCACGCCCAGCGACTCGAGCAGCCGGGCCTGGGCGCGGACATTATCGCGAATTGAAACAAGGGGAAAATCCGGCCCGTAAATCGTGCCTGTTTCGGGATCGACGGAGCCGGGCCCGGTCGACCCGTAGCACGATCCGAGCAGGTTGATGCAGATCACGAAGTCGTGATCGAGCGCAAGCAGTGCGCCGGGCGCGAAGATCTCCGGCCACCATGAGCCCACCAGCGCCGACCCCGAAAGCGCGTGGCATACCAGCACCGCGTTGTCGCGGGCAGCGTTCAGCTTGCCATAGACGGCATAGTGCAGCGTCGGCTGGGCCAGCGCGCGGCCGCACTCGAGCTGCAGGTGCCCGTCGAGCACAAAATCGCCTTCATAGGTAGGCGTGAGAATCGCCGCCGATGCCGCGGCAGCGGTCCCCAGACGAGCGTCGGCCATGATGCTCATGGTGCCGTATGGGTCGCGGACGCGGCTTCCTCGGTAAGGCTGTAGCCGTTCGCCGCCTTGATCGCCTGGTCGAGATCGGCCAGGATGTCGCGAATGTCCTCGATGCCGACCGAAAGCCGCACCAGTTCCGGCGTAACGCCGGTATCCGCCTGCTCCGCCGGCGATAGTTGCTGATGCGTGGTCGAGGCCGGATGAATCACCAGCGACTTCGCATCGCCGATGTTCGCCACCAGCGAGAACAGCTCGAGCGCGTCGATCAGCCTCTTGCCGGCTTCGTAGCCGCCCTTGATGCCGAAGGTGACCAGCGCGCCCTGGCCGTTCGGCAGGTATTTCTTCGCGCGCGCGTAATACTGGCTGGACTCGAGACCCGGGTAGTTCACCCACTCGACGCCGGGATGCTGCTTGAGGTGGTGCGCCACCGCCAGCGCATTCTGTGAATGCCTCTCCAGGCGCAGATGCAGCGTCTCCAGCCCCTGCAGGAATAGGAACGCGTTGAACGGCGAGAGCGCTGCGCCGGTGTCGCGCAGTCCCTGGATGCGCGTCTTGAGAATGAACGCCAAAGGGCCGAAGGCTTCGACATAGGACAGGCCGTGGTAAGACGGGTCGGGCTCGGTGAATTCCTTGAAGCGGCCGGAGGCGGCCCAGTCGAACTTGCCGGCATCGACGATCACGCCGCCGATCGACGTGCCGTGCCCGCCGAGAAACTTGGTGGCCGAGTTGACCACGATATCCGCGCCCCATTCGATGGGCCGCACCAGCGCCGGCGACGGCGTGGTGTTATCGATAACCAGCGGCAGGCCGTTTTCATGCGCGATCGATGCGAGAAGCTCAATGTCGACCACATCGAGCTTGGGATTTCCGAGAGACTCCGTGTAGATCGCGCGGGTCTTCGGGTTGATGGCGGCGCGGATGCCGTCGAAATCGTCGGCGTCCACAAATCGCACCGTGATGCCCAGCCGCGGCAGCGTGTAGTGAAAGAGATTGTAAGTGCCGCCGTAGAGAGACGTAGTGGAGATGATCTCGTCACCGGCTGCCGCGAGCGTGGTCAGCGTGAGTGTCTCCGCGGCCTGGCCCGACGCCGTGGCCAGCGCCGCCGCACCGCCTTCGAGCGCGGCAACGCGCTTTTCGAAGACGTCGGTGGTCGGATTCATGATGCGCGTGTAGATGTTGCCGAACTCTTTGAGCGCGAATAGCCGCCCGGCGTGATCCGCATCCTGAAATAGATAGGAAGTCGTCTGGTAGATGGGCACGGCACGGGCGCCCGTGGCGGGATCGGGAGATTGGCCTGCATGCACGGCAAGAGTGGCAAAGTGGCGCTGTTCGGGTTCGGACATTCTTGACTCCTTCAAGCTCAAGTGGGCTTCGGTTGTGCGGAACCGGGGCGGTCCGGGAAAGAAAACAGCCCGAATCCGCTCTGGACCCGGGCCGCCTGTCTTCAAGATCGTTTGCGCTTAGCGCATTCGCCGCTCGAGAGCCAGACGGACCGGACTGCTCATGCATAGACACATGCACATGGCCATGACCGAAATCGCAAACCAGCTCAAACTCGGCATAGTCGGAAGTATCGGCGGAAGCAGGGGAAAGTGTCAAATACGGCAGCCGCATTCCTTAACCCGCGGCCCTCACACCTGGACGCTAAAACCTGGACGCTGGACCTCGTCAGTCTTCCCCCTTCCACACATAGGCTCCCGGCTGCGGCAGGCCGATGTGCGCGAGCACGCGGCAGACGAACTGCCGCGCCATCTCCGTCGAGTCGATGGGATGGTTGTAGAACGCGGGGATGCACGGAAAGACGGTCGCTCCGGCCTCGGCGGCCAGCGTCATGTTGCGCAGATGGATGCGGTTGAACGGCGTTTCGCGCACGCAGAGCAGAAGCGGGCGGCGCTCCTTGAGCGTGACGTCGGCGGCGCGGGCAATGAGCGTGTTGGCCAGGCCGTTGGCAATGGCGGCAAGCGTGCCCATGGAACAAGGCAGGATGATCATGCCGTTCGAGGGATGGCTTCCGGAAGCGATGGCTGCGCCGATGTCCGAGTCGGAATGCTGGATGGTCTTCTCGGGCGGCGCGCCGAGCAGCTTCCCGGCGAGATCGTTGCGGCCGGAGAGGCCAATCTCCTCGGCCAGGACGCGCAGCGAGTTCTCGCTCGCAACAAAGTGAATGCTCCCAACGCGAGCATCGGCCTCGAGCGCGCGGAGAGCCTCGCGCCCGAAGACCGCGCCGGATGCGCCGGTGATGGCGAGGGTTAGATTGAAGCCATCCACTTACGAGTTCCCTTTCCCCATTGTTCGGGACTTCACGGTTTCACGGCGCCGGCCTTCTTCGAGTACGTGGTGAGAAAGAGGCTCGTCCACTTGTCGCCGTCCTTCATTTCAAGCAGAAAAGTCAACTTGTCTTCAGAGGGGCTTTCATAGGTAGCCCGCAACACCGGACCAGGCGCAGTAGAGTCGCTCATCAGGACAAGTTTGCCGTCTGCAAATTCGCCGGTGAGTGCGGTCGGGTGGTACGAAGTGTCATTGAACCACCAGGCCGTGTACTTCCCCGTCTGCCGGTCATAGGAGATGAAGTGACGCGTGTCCGTCGGCTTGCGGCCCGGCAGCGTGGTGGAAAGCATCTCGCAAATGTACTTCCCGGCAATCCCCAATTCGACGCGGTCGGTGGCCTCACCGACAGTCGCCGGACCGCCGTTGGTGTTGAACACCTGTTTTCCGGTCCAGTCACCCTGCAGGAATGAGATCTTGCCGAGCGCGTCTGCAGGCTGCACCTGCTGCTGTTGATCCCACGCAGTGGCGCCGCTCACAGCCAAGAGAACAAAAACGACCAGCTTCATCGAGACCTCCTGCTCATCGGACGATATCATTTCCAGGATGCCGGGTGCCCCAGGGTTCCGGTTTCGAGCCGGCGCGAGAAATCGCATTCCAATCTTTGACGATTCACCCATTTGCGCCGGTTGGTCCGCTTGCGCCGCAGGTGCAATGATTGGTTAGCCCCGCTTTCTTAGTGAGTTTCATTTCTCCTCTTCGGCGTTTGCTTGCGTCGGATCGAAGCCCTCGCGCCGTAGGCGCAATGTTGGTTAGCCCCGCTTTCTTGGTGAGTTTCCTTCCTCCTCTTCGGCGTTTGCTTGCGTCGGATCGAAGCCCTCGCGCCGTAGGCGCAATGTTGGTTAGCCCCGCGCTTCAGCGTGGGGATTCCGGCGATTGAAAATCGGATCGAGTCCCGTAGGGACGGCGTCTTGCCGCGCGGAGTGCCTCGCGCCCGAAGACCGCGCCGGATGCGCCGGTGATGGCGAGGGTTAGATTAAGGCTCTTCACGAGTGGGTTTCTATTCTAATTGAATTTCCTTTCCTCTCTTAATGAGTTTCCCTTCTCACTCTTAGTGAGTTTCCTCTCTTAGTGGGTTTCCTTTCTCTGTGAGTTTCCTTTCTCCCCCTTGGCGTTTCCTTGCGTCGGATCGAAGCCCTCGCGCCTTAGGCGCAACTTTGGTTAGCCCCGCTTTCTTGGTGAGTTTCCTTTCTCCCCTTCAGGCGGATACTTGCGTCGGATCGAAGCCCTCGCGCCGTAGGCGCAGCGTTGGTTAGCCCCGCGCTTCAGCGTGGGGATTCCGGCGAGTGAGATTACCCCCGGCAGAGCCGGGGGCTTCATTTTGTGAGCCGCTCAAAGCGGCTTGAGCGGGGTCGCTAACGCGGCCCCGGTTGAGTTGGGCCA
>Ga0335069_10003106_pt1 | contig 25319 bp, 21 predicted proteins | sample Lox_Sample_11_FD_206714 | JGI IMG/M metagenome (GOLD analysis project Ga0335069, IMG submission 206714) | Soil microbial communities from Loxahatchee National Wildlife Refuge, Florida, United States - Lox_Sample_1.1 | ecosystem: Environmental > Terrestrial > Soil > Wetlands | place: USA... | reverse complement strand
TACCGGGAGCTGCTGGCGGAACTGGATGCCCTCTCCGACGAACAGGTGCGGGAACTGCTGGCGAAGGAACAAGGCTCTTCCTGATTCATGCGCATTCTGCTGACGGCCACCGCGTCCTACGCTCCGCCGCGCGGCGGGGCCACGCGCGGCAACCTGGCCTGGCTGAGCCACCTGGCGGGCGCCGGCCACGAATGCCGGGTGGTGTGCGGCGCGCCGGGCGAAGGGGCGCCGTACCGGCGGCACGAATCCATCGTGCTGTTCGAGATCGGCGATCCGGCCGAGCGCGTGCGGGCGCTGCGGCGGCAGATCGCGGAGTTTCAACCGGACTGGGTGCTGGTTTCTTCCGAGGATGTGGGCCACGCGCTGCTTCGGGAGGCGCAGCATTCGGCCGAGGGGCGCGTGGTCTACCTGGCGCACACGCCGCAGTTTTTTCCATTCGGGCCGGCGAGCTGGAACGCCGATGCGCGTTCGGCGGAACTGGCGGCGCGCGCGGCGGGGGTGGTGACCATTGGGCGGCGCATGTCGGCGTACGTGCGGGAGGCGCTGGGACGAGAGGCCGCGGTGATCCATCCGCCGATTTACGGGACGGGGCCGTATCCGAACCTGGGGAATTTCGAAAGCGGGCTGACGGTGATGATCAACCCGTGCGCGGTGAAGGGGATTTCGATCTTCCTGGACGCCGCCGCGCGGCTGCCGCACCTGCGTTTCGGCGCGGCGCCGGGTTGGGGCACCACGGCGGCGGACCGGCGCGCGCTGGCGGCGCTGCCCAACGTGGAGATTCTGGCGAACCGGGAAGGAATCGACGACCTGCTGCGTCCGGCGCGCGTGCTGCTGATGCCGTCGCTGTGGTTCGAGGGGTTTGGGCTGATTGTGATGGAGGCCATGCTGCGCGGCATTCCGGTGGTGGCGAGCGACGCGGGCGGGCTGACGGAAGCCAAGCAGGGGACCGGGTATCTGATCCCGGTGAAGGGGATAGAGGGCTACCTGCCGCGCTTCGATGAATTGGGGATGCCGGAAGCGGTGACGGCGGCCAATGACGCGGGGCCCTGGGCGGCGGCGATTCAAGAGCTGGCGACGGACCGGGGCGCGTATGAGCGGGAGTCGGGAGCCTCGCGCGCGGCGGCGCACCAGTTTGTCTCCGGATTGGATGCGGGGCAGATGGAGCGCTATCTGCTCGCGCTGGGGGGCGCGGCGAAGGGCGAGGCGCGGGCGGCGGCGGCGAGCATCGAATCGCTATCGCCGGAGCGGCGCGCGTTGCTGCTGGAGCGGCTGCGGCGCCGCGGGTTGACTCCCTGATGCGCATTCTGCTGGCGCAAAATTCGCTGTACTACCCGGCGCACGGCGGCGGCGACAAATCGAACCGCATGCTGCTGGAGGCGCTGGCGGCGCGCGGGCACGCCTGCCGCGCGGTGGCGCGCATTCCGGTATTCGGGGCGGAAGGCGAGGCGCGGTACCTGGGGGAGCTGGAATCGCGGGGCGTGGCGGCGGAAGCGCGCGAGGGCGGGGCGGTGGCGTTCGATCGCGGCGGCGTGGAAGTCCACGTGGTGACCACCGGCAAGCAGCGGGCGTACCTGGCGGGGCAGGTGGAGGCGTTCGGCCCGGAGATCATTCTGACCTCGACGGACGATCCGGCGCAGGCCCTTCTGGATGTGGCGCTGCGGGCGCCCGGGGCGCGAACGGTCTACCTGGCGCGGGCGCCGATCGCCCTGCCGTTCGGCCCGGACTGCGCGTTCGCGAGCGAAGTGAACGCGGCGCGGCTGCGGGAGGCGGCGCGGCGGGTGGGCGTGAGCGAATACGTGGCGCGGTACATCCGCGAGCACGGACGCATGGAAGCCACGCACGTTCCGATTTCGCTGCTGGAGCCGGGCGAACCGCCCGCACTAGGGCGGCCGGAGAACGAGTTCGTCACCATGGTGAACCCATGCGCGGTGAAGGGTATCGCGATATTCCTGGCGCTGGCGGACGCTTTCCCGGAGGTGGCGTTCGCGGCGGTGCCGATGTGGGGGGCGAACCAGCGCGACCGCGCGGAGCTGGCGCGGCGGCCGAACATCCGGATACTCGATGCGGTGGACGATATCGATACGCTGCTGGCCAGGACGCGGGCGCTGCTGGTTCCGTCGCTGTGGGCGGAGGCGCGTTCGCGGATCGTAGTGGAGGCCATGCTGCGCGGGGTTCCGACGCTGGCCAGCGACGTGGGCGGGATTCCGGAGGCCAAGCTGGGCGTGCCGTATCTTCTGCCGGTGCGGCCGATTGAGGGCTACCGTCCTGAACTGGACGACCAGATGACGCCGGTGGCGATTGTGCCCGATCAGGACATTGCGCCGTGGCGCGAGGCGCTGGCGGAGCTGCTGTGCGACCGCAAGCGCTACGAAGAGATCGCGCGGGCTTCGCGGGCGGCCGCGCTGGAGTACGCGGCGAAGCTGAGCGTGAAGCCGTTCGAGGCCTTATTGGAGGAGGCGCGCAAGGAAGGGCCGCGCGCGATTGCGGCCGCGGCGGCGCCCGCGGGCGGGCAGGAGCTTTCCGCGGAGCGGCGGCAGTTGCTGGCGCTACGGCTGCGAAATCGCGCGCCGGCGGCGGCGTGGTTTCCGGACGCGGAGACCGCCGGCGGCGCGCGGCTATTTTGCTTTCCCTACGCGGGCGGCGGCGCGGGGACGTTCGCGGGTTGGCGGCAGCGCCTGCCGGGCGTCTGCCCGGTGCGGCTGCCGGGACGGGAATCGCGCGCCGCGGAAGCGCCGTTTGAGCGCATGGGGCCGTTGGTGGAGGCGCTGGCGGGGGCGATTGCGGGCTACCTGAGCGCGCCGTTCGCATTCTTTGGGCACAGTATGGGAGCGGCGGTCGCGTTCGAACTGGCGCGGGAACTGCGGCGGCGGGGCCTGCCGCAGCCGCGTCTATTGGTGGCTTCGGCGGCGCGCGCGCCGCAATTCCGGCGCGGACACGCGCCGCCGGCGCCGCCCACGGACGCGGATTTTTTGGCCGAGCTGCGGCGGCTGGAGGGCGTGCCGTGGGATGCGCTAGAGGATCCCGCTTTGCTGGCGGCCATTTTGCCTGCGCTGAAGGCGGACGCGGCGCTCTACCGGAATTATGTTTATTCGGAGGAGGAGCCGCTCGAATGCGAGATTCGGGCGTACGGCGGCGCCCGCGATCCGAACGTTAGCGAAGAGCATTTGGCGGGCTGGGGGGAGCAGACGCGCGGGGCGTTTGCGGTGAGCCGGTTTGCGGGGGGCCATTTCTTCCTGCATGACCAGCGGGAAGCGGTGCTTGAGGAGTTGGGGCGGGAAATGGCGAAGATTCGCGGATGCTAGCGGCGGGGGAGATTCAGGTTTGGCGAGTCCGGCTGGACCGGCTGGATGAGAGCTGGCTGCCCGCGGCCTCGCCGGAGGAAGAGGCGCGGGCCGCGCGATTTCATGCGGCGCCGGACGGCTTGCGGTATCTTCTGTCGCATCGCGCCCTGAGGGCGGCGCTGGGGCGGCTGGCGGGCGGGCCGCTCGAGTTCGCAGCCATGGAACGCGGCAAGCCGTACCTGCCGGGGTTTCCGGAATTGAAGTTCAGCCTCTCGCATTCGGGCGAAATGGCGTTGATCGCGGCCGCGCCAGGCGTGGAGGTCGGCGCGGATATCGAGCGCGTGCGCGCGGTTCCGGATTGCGAATCGATCGCGGAGAGGTTTTTTCCGCCGAGCGAAGCGGCGGCCTTCGCGGCCGCGGGGCGGGACCGGGAGCGGGAGTTCTTCCGCCGCTGGACGCGGATCGAGGCCATGCTGAAAGCTCGCGGCGTGGGACTCTATGGGGCGGGGCGAGAGATCGAGGGGGAGTGGACGGTCGGGGAAATCGCCGTGCCGGGCGAGGGGGATTATTGCGCGGCGGTAGCGGCCGTCAGTCCCGGCATGCGGATCGTGGTGGAGGATCTATGAAAATCGTGGCGCTTGACGGGTACTGTCTGAATCCGGGCGATCTGACCTGGGATGGGTTCCGGGCATTCGGCGAAGTGGAGATTTTCGAGCGCTCGGCGCCGGAGGAAGTGCCGGGCAGGTTGGCCGGCGCGGGCATCGCGCTGGTGAACAAGACGCCGCTGCGGGCGCCGGTTCTGCGCCAGGCGAAGGACCTGCGCTACATCGGCGTTCTGGCCACGGGCTACGACATTGTGGACGTGGCGGCGGCGCGCGACGCGGGCATCGTGGTGACGAACGTGCCGACCTACGGCACGGCGTCGGTAGCGCAATTCGTCTTCGCGCTGCTGCTGGAGCTATGCCAGAGCGTGAAGCTGCACGCGGAGGCGGTGCGGGCGGGCGAGTGGACGCGCAACCCGGACTGGAGCCTTGCGAAGACGCCGCTGGTGGAGCTGGGGGGCAAGACCATGGGCATTGCCGGTTTCGGGCGCATCGGGCGGCAGACGGCGCGCATCGCCGACGCCATGGGGATGCGGGTGATCGCCGCCGACGCGGCGCCCCACGATCCGCCGGATTACGAAGGCTTCCGGTGGGTGGAGATGATGGAACTGCTGCGCGAGTCCGACGTGGTGAGCCTGCACGCGCCGCTGACGCCGGAGACGCGCGGCCTGATCAACGCGGGCACGCTGGCGGCGATGAAGCCGACGGCGTACCTGATCAACACGTCGCGCGGCCCGCTGGTGGAGGCGCGGGCGCTCGCCGACGCCTTGAATGAGGGACGGCTGGCGGGCGCGGCGCTGGATGTGCTGGACGCGGAGCCTCCGCCGGCGGACCATCCGCTGCTTACGGCGCGGAACTGCCTGGTGACGCCGCACATTGCGTGGGCCACGCGCGAAGCCCGCGGCAGGCTGATGCAAGCGGCCATACAGAACATGGCGGCGTTCGTGTCCGGGCATCCGCGTAATGTGATAAGTTAAGCAGCGCACGGAGGCGAGCAACATGGATCGACGTCATTTCCTGATGGGCGCGGCGGCCGCGGCAGGCGCCGCCACGGGGCTCAAGGCGAGCCCGAACGACACGGTGCGCGTGGGATGCATCGGCATCGGAGGGCGCGGCGCGACGCACCTGAGCAGCTTCGGGCGGCTGCCCAACGTGGAGGTTGCGGCCATTGCCGATATCGACGACTCGCACGTGGCCAACGGGCTGCGGCAAATCGACCGGGCAGGCCGGAAGAAGCCGGATACCTACACCGATTTCCGGAAGATGCTGGACGATAAATCGATCGACGCTGTTTCCATCGCCTCTCCCAACCACTGGCACACGCTGATGACGATCTGGGCGTGCCAGGCGGGCAAGGACGTGTACGTGGAGAAGCCGTGCTCGCACAATATTTTCGAGGCCAAGCAGATTGTGGCGGCGGCGCGCAAGTACAACCGGATGGTGCAGCAGGGCTCGCAGATCCGTTCCTCGCCCGCGGTTCAAGAGGCCATCGCCAAGCTGCGGGGCGGCGAGGAATTCGGCGAGATCTACATGGCGCGGGGGCTGTGCTTCAAGTGGCGCGACACGATCGGCAAGAAGCCCGTGCAGCCGGTTCCGGCGGGGGTGGACTACGATTTGTGGACGGGTCCGGCGCCGCTGCGTCCGTTCACCCAGAACCGTTTCCACTACAACTGGCACTGGTTCTGGGACACGGGCAACGGCGATCTGGGCAACCAGGGCATACACGAAATGGACGTGGCGAGGTGGGGCCTGGGCGTGAAATTCCCGGTGAAGGCCAGCGCCATCGGCGGGCATTTCATGTTCGATGACGACCAGGAGACCCCGAACACCCTCAACTGCGCGTTTGAGTTCAACGTGAATGGAAAGCCGCGCATGCTGGAATTCGAAGTGCGGCACTGGCTCACGGACCAGGAGGCCGAGATCAAGGAGCGCACGGGCACCAACTGCATCGGCAACATCTTCTACGGGCCGAAGGGATACTTGGCGGTGGATTCGTACACGTCGTACAAGTCCTGGATGGGACGGAACCAGACGCCGGGCTCGTCGGGAAACAAGGACGGCGATCACTTTCTGAATTTCATCGATGCCGTGCGCAGCCGCAAGCGGGAGGGCCTGAACGCGGAGATCGAGGAAGGCGCGGCGTCAACGGTGCTGGTGCACCTGGGGAACATTTCGTATCGCCTGGGACGCACGGTTTATTTCGACGAAGCGAGCTGGAGCTTCAAGGGCGACGCCGAAGCCAACAAGATGCTCAGCCGCGAGTATCGCAAGCCTTACGTAGTGCCGGAGAAAGTCTAAGCGCTCTCGGGAGCGCCAAGAGGGCGCGGGCGGCGGCTGCCGCTAGTGAGTGACTTCGCGGGAGCCCCCGATTACTTTGCCTCGGTTCGAGTTTTTCAAGACCACTTGAACCTTGTGTGGTGAGTTCGTGTCTCCGGAGGTTGGGTAATAGCCCGCGGAGTAGGTGTAGCGGACCTCCTCGGCCATCATCTTCAAAATGCGATCGAGGAGGTTTGCGGGGCTCTTGCTTTCGAACTTCAGGGCCTTGCCACCGGTGGGCCCGGCGAGCTCGACAAAGTCAGCTTGCAGTTGTCTCACGCGCTGCAGCGAGCCGACAAGACGCGAGAGATCGGTGATGCCATCGTAGTCGAGCTGGCAGTTGATATTCACGGGGAAGATAGGGATTCCTGCCTTCTGCGCGGCGAGCCTGGCGGCGGAACTGTTTGTCGTATCGATGCCGTCGGAAATCACCACGATCATCGGCAGGGAGTCCCCAGGGGCGTTGCGGAGCTGGCCGACCAGGGCGGTCAGCGAGAGGTAGAGAGGCGTGCCGCCGGGCGGTAGACTGTGGAGAGCCTCCATGGCCGCGGCCAGGTTCGCGGTTTCGCGGGTCGGGCCACTGAGTCTGCTCAGGGTGGTTCCGCTGAAACCCCAAATGGAAAGGCGCGCGTTGGGAAACTCGTCGAGCAGGCCGGCGCTGAAGACGTGTGTATCCAACAAGCCGGCGCTCTGCACGCTGCCGCTACAGTCGAACAGCAGGTAAACGTCGGTATGCGACTGGGCGGTGTAGAGCCGGCCGCCTTCGAAGAAGGCCACCTCTTGCGCGACTCCGTCCTCACGAATCTCGATATCGCCGGGACTCAGATCCGTGACGAAATCGGTCTTCTTCCCGGCAACCTGGAAGCGAACCAGGGCCAGCTTGCCTTCCGCACGAAACACGGCGCTGGATGCCTCGCTGGGCTGAGTCTGCGAGGCGGGTTGGAATTGCGGCGATGCGCCCCGGCCGATTGCCGGCAGGCAGAGGAATACGGCTATCGCGGCCGGCGCGTAGAGGCCGCGCGGCCCGCACGAGCTAATGGGCTTCATTTCGCGACCCTCCTGGTGACCCTCCGCGGTTCATGTCCTTGACAACCGCCCGGAGGTTGCGTCGAGCCGCCGGCTGTTCGTCTCCGGATGTTGCCGCGAGCGCCGGAAGAAGGGCCGCGCTGGCAGAAGGAGTAGCCGCCACATTGTTTGCCTGGCCTTCTGCTGATATTACCGCCCGAGGGGATACAGGATACGGCTGTCCCGAGAAATGCTTAGCGTGAGGAGGAATCCACGCGCCGAGGCGAGTTGGGGGTAAGCCGCACGGGATGGCGGAAGGACACACGGCCGCCTGCCCTAACCGGATCAAACCTGGCGGAAGCGCTTGCGGCCGGCCCAGAAGAGGAGCAGGGCGCCGCCGGCCATGGCCATGGTGGCGGGTTCCGGCATGTCGAAGGACTGGTAAGTGTAGCCCCACTGTACGCCGCCCAGCAGAACGTTGTAGTCCGTGCCGCCCAGATTCATGGTCTGGGAAACGAAGGCCTGGAAGAGCACCGTCTGGCTGGTAACGGCGTCGTCCACGCCGCCCGAGCAATCCAGGTTGGAGGTTGGGCCGCTTTCGCAGGTGTAGGGGATATCCAGCATCCAGGCATTGCTGCCGCCGGGAATGTCGATCGGCTCATTGTTGCGGGTCCCAGTGGTGTCGCCGATGCCGAACACGCCCACGTCGTTGTAGTAGGCCGAATTGCTGGTGCTGTCGATCGTGCCGGTAGTAAACGCTCCGCCGTTGACGTTCTCGATGTAGGCCTGGATGAAGTTCACGCTGGTGGGGTCGAAGTCGCTGGTGGGCGTGTAGGTGAGCACGATGTTGGCGCCGCCCCCCTCCACTCCGGTCAGGGATCGATTGTAGTTCGTTCCGTCTGGAGCCACAATGCCGTTTCCGCCCGCGTTCCCGTTGTTGTTCACCACCCAAGGAGCGTAGGACGAAACACTAAGGTCGGCCGAGGAGATGTTGGGCACATCGGCAGCCACGCCGTAACCGGCAAACGCCACTGGCAGGTTTCCGTTGGCGTTGAACGGCGCTTGGCCCATGCCGTTCACAATCCACGAGCAATACGTCTGGAACGTGACGTCGGTGGTTGTGGAATAGTTATTGTCGTCGCCGGCCACAGCCGACACGGTAGTGCCGCTAGCGAGGGTGGTCCCCCAAACGGAAAGCGGAACAAGCCCGCCCACAAACGCAAGCATCGACGCGCGGCGCAGAATCCCGGGTGTCATACGCTCCTCCTCCTGGCGTAGCAATAATTACCAACAAGAGTACAACGGAAGGCAGCGGCCTTCAAGGACATTCCTCATCCCAAGTGGGGTGCGGGCCACCGCTTTGGTACTGGGGGGTCTAAAACTTGAGTCATATCGCGCCACTCGGACGAACCAGTGCGCTGACTGTTTGTTCAAATTGATTACGAAGATTGGGGTCCTTAACCCACCACTATCACGTGGGCGCTTTAGCCAGCCCCATCACGCCGCCTTCAGTTCGTGCGCCCCGGCTGACGGGTTGCAGACGTAGCTACGCGGCTGAATGCCAAAGCGCCCGTGGTAGGCTCGGGCAATCTGTTCCCGGAAGGCCGGAACCGCTTCGCGGCTCATCAGTGAGACGGTGCATCCGCCGAAGCCGCCGCCGGTCATGCGGGCGCCAAGAACGCCCGGAATCGCCAGCGCCGCATCTACCAGGAAGTCCAGTTCTTCGCAACTCACTTCGTAGTCATGCTGAAGGCTGCGGTGGGATTCCACCATCAGCCGGCCCATGCCGTCCAGGTCTCCGGAAGCGCCGGCCTCCACGAAGCGGTTGACGCGGGCGTCTTCGGCCACCACGTGGCGGGCGCGGCGGGCCACAAGCGGATCGAGGGACGATTCCGCCTGCTGGAACTGCTCGGGCGAGACGTCGCGAAGGCTTTCCACTGCCGGGAAAAGCTTGCGAATGCCCGCGACGGCGGCCGCGCATTCGGCCACGCGGTCGCGGTACGCGGAGCCGGTCAGCTCGTGCTTCACCATGCTGTTGACGGCCACAATGGCCGTGCTCTCGGGAAGCGAAACGTAGCGGCGGCCCAGGCTGCGGCAATCGATTTCCACGGCGGCGTGTTCCCGGCCGAACACCGAAATGTACTGGTCCATGATGCCGCATGGTATGCCGACGAACTCGCGCTCGGAGCGCTGGCACAGGCGCGCCAGATCCAGCGGGTCGAACGCGCGGCCGCCCAGCAGGGCCAGCGCGCAGGAGACTTCCAGCGCGGCCGAGGAGCTGAGGCCGGAGCCGTCGGGCACCGTGGAGCGGATGAGCAGGTTGGCGGGCGCAATGGGAATGCCGGCGCGAGCCAGTTCGCGGACCACGCCCAGGGGGTAATCGGTCCAATAGCGTGACGGAGATGCCTCGGCGATGGCGGCGGCGTCGAATTCCCGCAGTTCTCCGCGGCTTTCCGAATAGAAGCGCAGCTTGGCGTCGGGGGCGGGCGCGATAGCCACATCCGTGGCCAGATCGAGCGCCATGGGCAGGACGAAGCCGAGGTTATAGTCCGTGTGCTCTCCGATGATGTTGACGCGGCCCGGCGCGCGGAAGACCCGGACGCCCTTGGCGGAGCCGTAAATGCGGCGGAAGGCTTCAATCATATGCGTTTTGGAAGTCAGAGTTTATCACGGTGCTGTGCGCGGTTCGTCCGCCGTCACCACATGCTTTCACCCCGCTTCACGTCTCCACCAGCGCCGCGAGCGTTTTCCCTCAATCCTCCATGCGGGGCCCGGCGGTATAAAGTAAGAACAGGGACGCGTCTTCCCTTGGAAACGGAAAGGCCAATTCCATGAAGATCAAGTACACGGGCAGGCAGGGCGGGCTGGCGCCGGCTCAGTTGAAGAAGCTGGAGTCACGTTTCGCCAAGATCGGGAAGTTGCTGGACGGCCGGCGGGAGTGCGAGGCGCATGTGGTGCTCTCCGTCGAGCGGCATTTGCAGCAGGCGGAAGCCACGGTCAACTACTATGGGCATCCACTGGTTGGCCTCGGTTCGAGCCCGGATCTTTTTACGGCTATCCACTCCGCCGCGGAAAAACTGGAAAAGCAGGCGCTCAAGGCCCGCACGAAGTGGCGCGACAACAAGCGCGGGCCCAAGCAGGAGGCGCCGGACGAGCCCGCGCCGCAAGCCGCACCGCCCAAAGCCAAGGCCAAGGCCGCGCGTGAACCCGAACCGGAGCGGCTCATCTATCACGTCAATCACCACGAGAAGCGCAAGCCGATGACGCTGGACGAAGCCGTACTCGAGATGGAGAAGAAGCGCGATTACGTGGTGTATCGGGACGCCGCGACGGACCGCGTTTCGGTTCTCGTGCGGCGCCCCGACGGTAACTTCGATCTCGTCGAAGGTTAACTGCCGATGCCAAGAGCCACGCCTTCCGGAGGAGCGCGGGCGAAGCGCCCAGCGAAATCCGCCGGTGCGCGCGGGAACCGCAAGGCCGCGCGCCGCCCGGAAGTGGTGGTTATCACCGGGCTGAGCGGGTCCGGTAAGGGCTCGGTCCTGAAGTCTCTGGAGGACTTGGGCTTCTATTCCGTGGACAATCTGCCCGTGGACCTCATTCCGAAGTTCGCGGAGCTGACGCGCGACAATCCCAGCATCCGCTCGGCCGCCCTGGTGGTGGATATCCGCGAGGGCGCGGGCCTCAAACGCTTTCCGAAAACTCTGGCCGCGATCCGGAAATCCGTGGATGCGCGGCTCATCTTCCTGGAGGCGGATGAAAGCGCACTGGTGCGGCGGTTCAGCGAAACGCGCCGGCCCCATCCGCTCGGCGGCGACCGCTCCATTATCCGCAGCATCCGCGCGGAGAAGGCGCAGCTCGCGCCCATCCGCGCCATGGCGGACCTGCTCATCAACACCTCGAAGTTCACCGTGCATGAGCTGCGCGAGTTCATCGGCGAGCGCTTCCGCGGGCAGCGCGACGAATCGAAGATCCTGGTGTACGTGACGAGCTTCGGATACCGCAACGGGCTGCCGCCGGATAGCGACCTGGTGTTCGATGTGCGCTTCCTGCCGAATCCGAACTACATTCCGCGGTTCAAGAACCTGACCGGGCGCAATCCGGATGTGGCCAAGTACATTCTCTCGTTCCCGCAGACGGTGGAGTTTATCGACCGGATCACGGACCTGCTGGTGTACCTCCTGCCGCATTACATCCACGAAGGCAAGAGCTATTTGACCATCGCGTTCGGCTGTACGGGCGGGCAGCACCGCTCGGTCATGATGGCGGAGGAGATCCGCAAGAACCTGGCGCAGGCGGGGTTTAAGGCCAAGGTCAACCACCGGGACGCGGCGCGGAATTGAGGGAACCGGCGCCGGGCTGCCGGCACGGACCGGCCGCTTCCACCTCCGGACGGATCGCCACGATCGTGCCCGTCCAGGCGCTGCGGTAAACCACTTTCAGTTTCTCGCGATCGGGGAAGGCCCCGTCGCTTGCCGCGTTCAGCACGTAGAGTGGAAACGATTCGCTTTCGCCGGCGCTCCCCGGGAAGCGCTCGTGGATTGCCTTGAGGTTCTCGCGGCCGGAGAGCGCCTGGTAGGCCCGCAGCGCCGCGTAGTATCGCCAATCGCACGAGATTTCGGTGACGCCGTAGGCGCTGTTGTAATAGGCGACGGCGCCATAGGCCACCTTGGCGTCCGCGTCCCACAGCCACTCCTTGAAATAGGTCAGGCGGAGACAAGTCAGCGAGTAGAGCGCCACCAGAGCCAGCGCGCCCGTCATGGCCGCGCCGGAAGCGCGGCCCAAGCGCGTGGCAATCGGGATGGCGGCCACGCCGCCGGCCATCAGAAGGCAAAGCGGCGCCACGTAAAGGGCCCTTCGATCCACGGGCAGGCGCATGTCCACGGCAAGATGCAGGATCTCAAGCCCAGCCAGGGTGAGAGTGAGCGTGGCCGCGCACAGGAAAGCCAGTTGCCTTCCCCGGCGCGAAGCTTCGCTACCTTCCGCTCCGCCGCGAAGGAGGGCCGCCACGCGCAGCAGCAGGGCGGCGCCGAGTGCGGGAAAAAGATAGCGGCTGTGCCGCGCTAGCCATTCGCGCCAGACGGGGTGCAGCAGGTAGGCGTTCGGCTCGTACAGCGAGTCCTTCAGCACGCTGATCAGCGTGCCGGAGAGCGAGCTCGCTCCAAATTCCATCTGATCCCGCGGCCAGGCCCACACCACGGGACCCGCCAGGACCGCGGCCGCCGCCAGCCCTGGGGCTACGAACGCAGCCAGCGCCTTCACGCGCCCGGCGATCTGGCCGCGAAGCGCCCAGCAGGCCAGCGTCGCCACTGATACGCCGTCGGCGATCCCGAAGGAGAAATTGGCGCAGAAGGAGAGCGCCAGGCTCACGGAAATCAGCGCGCCACGGGCCGCGAGCCGGTTCGCCCGCTCCGCCGGAGCCAGCGTCATCAGATGCGCGGCCACGGCCCAGGCCAGCGCCATCAGCCCGAGCGCCAGGCTGTAGCCGCGCGCCGCTACCAGATAATCCATGACGAACGGGTTGAACACCAGGCACGTGAACAGGCAGAGCGCCGGGAAGGTCCGCTCGAACAGAAACCGTGCCAGGTAGTGGATGCACGCGATGTAGAGCGCCGCTCCCGCCATGGCCGGCAGACGGATGGTCCATACCGAGGCGCCGAAGATCATGGTGGCCAGGCGCATCAAGGCGGAGTTCAGCACGTGATTGTTGGCATGCTGCACCCAATGAGCGGGCCAATCCGGGCGGGCGAAAGCCAGGTAGGTGTCCGCTTCGTCAATGGTGATCGATTGCGTCCAGGCGCGCGCTGCGATCCACACGAGGGCGAACGCCCCCGCGCCTAACAGGGGAATAGGGCTTTCGCGCCCGGTTGCCTGATGCCGCGCAGCCACTCATGGAATTCTAGCAAGATGGCCAAATCGCGCTTGACATCGCGCGTGCACTCGGACATCGTATTCTATCCGGGGCCGCAAAAACGCGAATCAGACCCGGAAACTGGAGCGACCATGAAGATCTCTCTCTACCTCTTGACCATCCTTCTCGGAGTAGTGCTGGCGGTCCACCTCGCCATGAATGGCAAAGTGGGCTCCGTATTGAATAACCCCCGCGTGGGCAATGCCCTGTTCTGGTGCATCGGTGCGCTCGGCGCCACGGTCATCGGCTTGACCGGCTGGCAGGCCGGCGCCTTGCAGCCGCTCAAACAGGTCCAGCCCTGGCTGCTGACCGCGGGATTGCTGGGCGCGTGCCTCGTCTTCGCCATCGCCTGGATGATTCCCAGGGCCGGCGCCGGGCCGGTGATGATCACCCTGCTGGCCGGTCAGGTGATTGGCGGTCTGGTGCTATCGCATTTCGGATGGCTGGGCTCGCCCGTGCAACCCATCACCCTGACGAAACTGGCGGGCGTCGCCATCATGATCGCCGGCGTGACGCTGGCCACCTACGGCGGTTGAGCGCGGCGGCCCCCCGCGCATCCCTTGATTCCCGCGGGACGAGAGCCGTCTCCAGGTTCGGAGGAGTGGCGTTGCGAGGCCGCCGGAGTATAAGCCGGTTTCTGTGCCCTTGCGGGTGGCAGTCATTCCTCTGGGCCGCACATTGCTGCACGGCTCTAGCGACCTACCCGGGAGTCGAGCGAGACGGGCCGCCTCTTCTCCCCTATTTGGTCTTGCTCCGCGTGGGGTTTTCCCTGCCGGCGAAATTACTCCCGCCGCGGTGCGCTCTTACCGCACCTTTTCACCCTTACCCCGTTTCCGGGGCGGTATATTTTCTGTGGCACTTTCCGTATCCGTCGCCGGATCCCGGCCGTTAGCCGGCACGCTGCCCTATGGAGACCGGACTTTCCTCCCCCGTTGCCGGGAGCGACTACCCGTCCGGCAGCCTCACGCTATCCATTGTGGCATTTCGGCGGGGAGCCCGTTTGGCTGGCGTCATACCACAAGGCGCGTATAATGCAAGCAGGATATTTGGACCGTGAAATATCTTATCGCCTGTTTGGCGCTCGCAACCGCCTGCGCCCAACCTCCCGCGCAATCGCCGGTGTTCGAGGTCGTATCCATCAAGCCGTCGCCGCCTGGAGCCGGTTCCACCGTTAGTTCCGGCGGCGGTCCAGGCACAAGGGACCCCGGCCTGTGGACCTGCCGTGGGCCAAACCTCGCGAATATCATTCTGTGGGCTTTCCAGCTCAATTCCTCGGAATATCTCACCGCCCCGGATTGGATGCTGGATGCGCGTTTCGATATCGACGCGAGGGTTCCCGCCGGCGCCACGCGCGAGCAGTTTTCCCAAATGCTCCAGAACATGTTGATTGAGCGTTTCGGACTCAAGTTCCACCGTCGCGAAAAGGAGGTCCAGGGATATGAGCTCGTCGTCGCCCGGAACGGCCCCAAGTTCAAAGAGCCTTCCGAATCCTCGCCGGATGCCGCGGCTCCCGGCGCCCAACTTCCGAAACCGGTCACGCCCACATGGGGTGCGGACGGCTATCCGGAGTTCGGCCCGGGCGCTCAGGGCTGGGCTATGAGCGGCAACCGCGCGGGCGCGCACTGGCCTCGGATCACAATGCCGAACCTCGCCGTGCAGATCAGCCGATGGCGCGGCGTGCCCGTGGCCGATGCCACGGGCCTTAGCGGCGCATACGACGTGAGCTTGCGCTGGGTTCCAAACCCCGATCTGCCTGAGGCCGATGGCCCCTCCATCTTCGCCGCGCTCGAGGATCAGCTTGGCCTCAAACTCAACGCCAGGAAGGCCACGGTTTCCACGGTTATCGTCGATTACGCCGAGAGGGTCCCAACCGAAAACTAGCCAGGCGCCTGCCCTCCAGCCCTAGTGTTCCGCCAGCCCGGCGCCCGCTACCCGCCCAGGCGAAACCGCGCCTCGGAACGCTATAATTGAGACGTGCGAATTCTGACCACTCTCGTTCTGGCGCTTTGCCTGGCGGGTTGCAATCGTAGCTCCCAGGATAAGGAAGCGGTGAGACAAGGCATTCTGGATCGCCTTCAGGCGAAACAGTTCAACATGTCAACCATGGCGTTGGATGTCAAGGCCGTGCAGTTCAACGGCGATAAGGCGGTGGCCACGGTGTCGGTCTATCCCAAGGCGCAGACCGAGGCCGCGGGCATGACCATGAACTACGAACTTGAGCGCCAGAGCGGCAAATGGGTGGTGACGGACCGCAAGGACGCCGGAGGCGCGCCGCACGGAGAGACCGCTCCGGGCGCCGGTTCCGCCATGCCGGGCGGCAATCCGCACGGAGGGGCGATGCCCGGAGGTGCGATGCCGGGTGAAAATCCGCACGGCGGCGGGGCAGAGATGCCTTCGCCGAACGACTTGCCTCCCGCCGGCCAGAAGAAATGAAGCGCGTCGCGATCCTTGGCGGCGGTCCCGCGGGAGCGTTCGCGGGAGAGCGGCTGGCCAAGGCTGGCCTCAGCGTTACGCTTTACGACGAGAAACTCGCCTGGGAGAAGCCCTGCGGCGGCGGGCTTACCTACAAAGCTTATAGCCAATATCCTTTTCTGCTGCATAACGGCACGCCGAAGCGCTTCGTGCGCGAAACCGTAATGGCGGCGGCGGGCGGCGGAGAAGCCACGCTGAAGCTGGACGATCCGCTGCTCATTTATTCCCGGCTGGACCTGAACCGCATGCTGCTGGACCGCGCGGCCGAGGCCGGCGTGCAGCTTGAGAAAGCGCGCGTGGGAGAGATGGCGCGGAATGGCTCGGGCTGGCGCTTGAAAACCAGCGGAGGCGAAGCCGAAGCGGACTTCTGCATCGTAGCCACGGGCGCGCGCAATCCGCTGCGCGACGTCGGAACCCAGCTCATGGCCGGAGACGCCATGCCGGCGCTGGGCTACTACGTGCCGGGCGAGCAGGACCGCATCGACATTCAGTTCCTGCCCGGGCTCCAGGGGTACATCTGGATTTTCCCGCGCTGCGGGCACCTCTCGGTGGGCATTTGCGGCAAGGGGGAACCGGCAAGCTCGCTGCGCAAACGGCTGGAGCAGTTCATGACGGAGCGCGGCCTGGCGTGGAAGGGCGCGGCGTTCTACAGCCATTTGCTGCCCTCGCTCGATATCGGGTCGTGGCGCAATAACCGCGTGGCCGGCGAAGGTTGGATGGCGGTCGGAGACGCAGCCGGTCTGGTGGATCCAATCACCGGCGAAGGGTTGTACTACGCGGTCCGCTCCGCGGATCTGGCGGCGAATGCCGTGTTGGCGGATGGCGGTCCGGTGGAGAGCGCGGCGCGGTACCAGCGCTCGCTGCGGCAGGATTTCGCCGGCGATCTGGAGTTCGGCGCACGCCTGGCGAAGCGCGTGTACCGCGGCACATTTATGTTCCGCTCCGTGCCGGTTCGTATGGTGCAATTCACGCGGCGCAGCCCCAGGTTTTCCTCCATCATGCAGGATTTGTTCGCGGGCCGGCAGACGTACGCGGCGCTCAAGCGCCGGTTGCTGCGGAATCTCAACGGCAGCCTGTACGAAATCGGCATGAGCTGCGGCTTCAGCCGGCTGGTGCCGCGAAAAGCGGGATAGATCGAACCAGCCCGTTCGGAGGCCTGGCGGAATTCGGATCGGCGCCGCCAGGTTCGCAGCTTCCTCCGGAAGGCAGACCAGGAGGTCCGCCCACATTCCATGAACCATTCGAAATCGGAAGCATTGTTCGGCAGGGCCAAGAGCGTGATTCCCGGCGGCGTCAACTCGCCGGTGCGCGCATTCCGCTCGGTGGGCGGAGATCCGCCGTTTATCGCTCGCGGCGAAGGCTCGCACATCGTTGACGCGGACGGCAACGAGTACATCGACTACGTCGGCTCCTGGGGGCCGCTGCTGCTGGGGCATCGCCACCCGGAGATTTTGGCGGCGCTAGAAGGCGCGCTGCGCATTGGCACAAGCTTCGGCGCGCCCACGGAGGCGGAGATCGAACTGGCGGAAGCCATTCGTGACGCCGTGCCTTCCATGGAGATGGTGCGCCTGGTGAACTCCGGCACGGAAGCCACCATGTCCGCCATCCGCCTGGCGCGCGGCTTCACCGGGCGCGACCTGATTGTGAAGTTCGAGGGCTGCTACCACGGGCACGTGGATTCGCTGTTGGTGAAGGCCGGATCGGGCGTGGCCACGCTGGGTATCGCCGATACCCGAGGCGTGCCGAAGCCGTTCTGTGATACCACTATCGCGCTGCCCTACAATTCCGCGGAGGCGGTGGAAGAGGCGTTCCGCCGGCACGGCGCGAACATCGCCGCGGTGATTGTGGAGCCGGTGGCCGGGAATATGGGCGTTGTGCCGCCCGCGCCGGGGTACCTGGAAGCGCTGCGGGCAATCACGGCGCGCCACGGCGCGCTGTTGATTTTTGACGAAGTGATGACCGGCTTCCGAGTGGCCTTCGGCGGCGCGCAACAGCGCTACGGAATCCGGCCGGACCTGACCACAGTGGGAAAGGTGATCGGCGGTGGGCTGCCGGTGGGCGCTTATGGCGGTCGCAAGGACATCATGAGCGAAGTGGCGCCGGCCGGGCCGGTTTATCAGGCGGGAACGCTCTCCGGCAATCCTCTCGCGGTGGCGGCCGGGTTGGCCATGCTGCGGCATTTGAAAGCCCATCCGGATATTTACGAGCGGTTGGAAGCGCGCGCCGCGGAGCTTTGCGCGGGCGCGCCGAAGGGCGTAACCGTGAACCGCGTCGGCTCGATGTTCACGTTCTTCTTTACGGAAGGGCCGGTGACGGATTATGAATCGGCCAAGCGCTCGGACACGGCGCGCTTTGGACGATTCTTCCGGGCGATGCTGGATCGGGGAGTCTATTTGGCGCCGTCCCAGTTCGAAGCGGCGTTTCTTTCAGCCGCACACACGGAACAGGATATCCGGAAGACGGTAGCGGTGGCCAAGGAAGCGTTGGAAGGATCAGAGGACGGGCAGCCATAACGGCCTTAGATAGATCGAATGCCCGGAAACGCCTCAACGATCCTAATCGTGACGGGACGGGAAGATGATGGCCGCTGGTGTGAGCCGGTTGCGATCGGCCAACGCGGCGGCCCCGTTGCCGCGATCTTACTTCTTCTCGAGCGCCAATTCCACCACTTCTTCCATGGCTTTCACGTAGTGGACCCGCATCTCGCCGATCTGCTCGCTCTTGAGGTCTTCACGCACATTGACTTCGTTCTCGGCGGGGAGAATCACCTCCCGCACGCCGCTGCGCTTGGCCGCCAGCACCTTCTCCTTGATGCCTCCAACAGGCAGTACCTGGCCGGTAAGCGTGATTTCGCCGGTCATGGCGAGGTTCGGGCGGATGCGGCGATCGGTGAGCATCGAGAGCAGCGCCGAAGCCATGGTGATGCCGGCTGAAGGGCCGTCCTTTGGGATGGCGCCCGCGGGCACGTGCACGTGAATGTCGCTGGACTTGAAGAGGTCCGGGTCCACGCCGTATTTCGCGGCGTTGGCGCGCACCCAGGTGAGCGCGGCCTGCACGGATTCCTGCATCACGGGCCCGAGCTGGCCGGTCATGATAAGCCCCTTGCTGCCGCCGGGCATCCGGCCGGCTTCAATGAATAGCACGTCGCCGCCCACGGGCGTCCAGGCAAGCCCCACAGCCACGCCGGGGCGATGGGTGCGCTCGGCTACTTCGGCGTCGGGGCGGAAGCGCGGCGCGCCCAGGTCTTTCTCCACCAGTTCGGGCGTCACTTCCGTCATGCCGTTGCGCTCGCCTTGCGCGATGCGCCGCGCCTGTTTGCGGCAGATGGCGCCGATGTTCTGCTCCAGGTTGCGCACGCCCGCCTCGCGCGTGTAGCGGCGGATGATGAAGCTGACGGCGTCGTCAGAGAAATGAATGTCCTTTTCGGCGTCGAGCCCGTTGTCGCGCGTCTGCCGGGGAATCAGGTAGCGGAAGGCGATGATGCTCTTCTCGTGCTCGGTGTAGCCCTCCAGGTTGATGATCTCCATGCGGTCGCGCAGGGCATCCGGGATGGGATCGAGTACATTGGCGGTGGTGATGAAGAGGACCTTGGAAAGGTCGAACGGCACGTCGAGATAGTTGTCGCGGAAGGTAGCGTTCTGCTCCGGGTCAAGCACTTCGAGCAGCGCGGACGCCGGGTCGCCGCGAAAGTCTCTTCCCAGCTTATCCACTTCGTCCAGCATGAACACCGGGTCGTTGGTTCCAGCGCGTCGCAGCGCCTGCACAATCTGCCCGGGCAGAGCGCCGATGTAGGTGCGGCGGTGGCCGCGGATCTCGGCTTCGTCGTGCATGCCGCCCATGGAGATACGGGCGAACTTGCGGCCCAGGGAGCGCGCGATGGACCTGCCGAGCGACGTCTTGCCCACGCCCGGAGGGCCAACGAAGCACAGGATGGGTCCTTTCAGCACCGGCCGCAATTGCAGCACCGCCAGGTAGTCCAGAATGCGGTCCTTCACCTTTTCCAGGTCGTAGTGGTCTTCGTTGAGAATCTCCGAAGCGCGCCTGACGTCCACCTGCGCGCCCGAGGAAACGCTCCACGGCAGCGCGGCCATCCACTCCAGGTACGTGCGCGTGACGCCGTATTCCGGCGACGCCTGGTTCATGCGCGCCAGCCGGTTGAGCTCGCGCATGGCTTCGGCCTTCACTTCGTCGCTCATGCCGGCGGCCTCCAGTTTCTTGCGGAGATCGTCGATGTCGCGCGAGGTTTCGTCACCCTCGCCGAGTTCCTTCTGAATGGCCTTCAATTGTTCGCGCAGGTAGAACTCGCGCTGGCTTTGCGAAAGCTGTCCCTGAACTTGGGATTGCAGCCGGCTCCGCAGTTCCAGCAATTCCAGCTCGCGCGTGAGGTCGCGGTGAATCTCGCCGAGGCGCGTCTGGCCGTCGGCCTGTTCCAGCAATTCCTGGCGCTCCGCGGGACTGAGCGAGGGCAGATTGCCGGCTACCCAATCGGCCAGCCGCCCCGCTTCGGGAATCTGCGCGGCGGTGGACGCCAGGTCGTCTGAGAGGTTCGGCGAAGCTTCCACAATGCGCGTGAACAGGCTGGCCACATTCTGCCGCAGGGCCTCGATTTCCGGCGTGATTTCGGGCTCGATTTCCGGAATGCGCTCCACCCGCGCGCGCAGAAACGGCTCCGTGGCGGTGAATTCCAGGGTGCGAATCCGCGCCACGCCCTCGCAAAACAGCAGGAAATTCTCCTTGGGCGCGCGGATGGCCTTGTGCATCACGCACACGGTGCCGATTCCGTAGAGGTCCTCGGGCTTGGGCGCTTCCACGCGCGGATCGAGCTGTGAGACCACGGCGATGGTGCGGCTCTCCCCGAGCGACTGCACCAGCGCCACCGAGGCCGGGCGGCCCACCGTGATGGGCAGCATCGCGCCCGGGAAAATCACCGTATCGCGCACGGTCAGCACCGGCAACTCTTCGAACGCTTCCACTTCGGGAACGGCGGATTGGACTTGGATTTCTTCAGCGGGCATGGGGGAACTCCGTGACGCTAGCTCGGCTCGAACGGCCATCGGGCGGTGGTGGTGTACCCGCCGTCCACGGCAATGACTTGTCCGGTGATGTAGTCGGCGCCGGCGCCGGCCAGGAACACGGCCAGTGAGGCCACGTCCTCCGGTTTGCCGGGCTTGGGATTGGCCTGAACGCCCTGCAGCCAGCCCCACATCGCCGGGTCTTCCCACATCCGCCGGTTCAGGTCCGTGACAATGAAGCCCGGCGCGATGCAGTTCACCTGGATGTTGTGCGGCGCCCACTCAACGGCGAGCGCCTTGGTCAATTGCGCCAGCGCGCCCTTCGTCATGGCATACACGGCTACGTACGGCACCGCCATCGTGGACCACAGGCTGCCGATGGAGAGAACCTTGCCGCCACGGCCCCGGGCGATCATCCGGGCGCCCACAAGCTGCGTCAGCCGCACAATGCCGTTCAGGTTGCTGTCCATGATGGTGCGGATATCTTCCTCGGGGTAGTCCTCAAAGCGGCGGCGGATGTTCATGCCCGCCACGTTGACCAGAATATCCGGCGTGCCCGCGGCCTCCACCGCCGTGGCGATCGACTGCGGATCGCGCAAATCCAGGCGCACGGCCGTTCCGCCGATCTCCGCCGCGCGCATCTCCAATTCGCGCTCCGAGCGCGCTGCCAGGGTGACACGCGCGCCCGCCTCGGCCATCATGCGCGCAATGGCAAGCCCAATGCCGCGGCTGGCCCCGGCGATGAACGCGGTCTTGCCCTCCAGGGAGAAAATTCGCACGCCACATTATAGCTTTCCGGTGGGGTGGGCAACCGCCGGATACTAGCGGCCGCGCCCGCTCTACAGGTGGATGATCCCGCGCTGGATGGCGGCCGTGGCCGCTTGCGTCCGGTCCTGCACGCCCAGCTTGCTCAGGATGTTTTTCACGTGATTCTTCACCGTGTGCTCGGCGATGGTCAGGGTATAGCCGATTTGCTTGTTGGCCAGACCCCGGACGATCAACTCGAGGACTTGAAGCTCGCGGGCGCTCAGGTCGGGGCGGGGCATTTGCGCGGCCAGAGCGGCGGCCACGCCGGGGGGTAGGTAGCGCCGGCCTTCATACACCGCGCGGATGGCGTTGAGCAACTCGTCGTGCAGCACGTCCTTGGTGAGGTACGCCTGCATGCCGGCGGCCAGCGCCCGGCGGATGTCCTCATCGCCGCCGTAGGTGGTCAGGGCAATCATCCGGGCCTGCGGAAACTCGGCCCGAATAGCGGCCGCGGCTTCTGTACCGCCCATCACGGGCATGCGCAGATCCAGCAGGGCTACGTCCGGCAGGTGCCGGCGGTAAAGTTCCAGGGCCTGCTGGCCGTTGGCGGCCTCGGCCACCACCGTCATATCCGGCTGCATGTTGACGATGGCGGTGACGCCCACGCGGGCCACCAGGTGATCTTCTGCTACGAGAATGCGGATTTGATCGTTCATGGCAGGGGAGCGGTAACCTCCACTTTCGTCCCTTCTCCGGGATGGCTGGAGAGCCGCATTTCGCCGCCCAACCGTTCGGCCCGCTCGCGTACGCCCAGCAAGCCGAAGTGCCCCAGGGAAGAAAACACGTCTTTTGGTTCGAACCCCCGCCCGTTATCCACGATACTCAGGGATATTTTGCGGCCTTCCGTAGTTAGTTTAATCCAGATTTGGGTGGCGGCGCCGTGCTTGAGCGTGTTGGCCACCGCCTCCTGGGCAATGCGCAGCAGGTGCTGTTCCATCTCCTGCGGCAGCAGGCCCGGATGCCCGGAGACCGAGACCTCCACGCGTACGGCGGTTCCGGCGGTCCACATGGCGGCGCCGGTTTGCAGGGCCGCGCCCAGGTCGTGCTCATCCAGGATGGACGCCCGCAGGTCCATCACCGAGCGGCGCGCCTCGGTGAGGCTGTGGCGCGCCATCTTCTGCGCGATGGTGAGGAATTGGCGCGCTGGGGAATCTTCCGCCGGCATGCACATGGCTACGGCGTCCAATTGCGAGGAGATGCCCACAAAGCCTTGCGCCAGCGTGTCGTGGATTTCGCGGGCCAGGCGCGCGCGCTCTTCCAGCACCAGCGCGAAGCGGTCGCCGATGCGGCGCAGCCGCAGGCGATAGGCCGCCCAGGCGGCGCCCAGAAGCGGCATGGCGCACGCCATCCGGAACCACAGCGTTTCATAAAAATGCGGCAGCAGTTCGAAGGAGTAGGTGGTTTCCGCCGGAGGCGCGTCCGGCGCTTCCGCCCGCACTACAAAGCGGTACTTGCCGTGGCCCAGGTTGTAGCCGGCCGTGTGGCGGTTTCCCGCCCGCCACCAGTCTTTGTCCAGGCCCTCCAGCCGGTAGGAATATTGCACGCGTTCCGGTGCGCTCAGGTGAACGGCGTCAAAGCGAATTTGCAGGTGTCCGGCCCCCGGCTCCAGGCGTGCGGGCGAAAAAAGATCCACCGCCTGGCCGTCCGCGGACATGCTCACCAGATGCACCAGCGGCGCCGGGAGAGCGCGGCGCCGCGCCGCCGGGTCCAGAATCGCCAGCCCGCGAATCGTGGTGAACCACAGGCGGCCGTCCGAGGTCTGAGTTCCGCCGTGCGCGTTGGGGTATGCCCCGCATTGGGCGCTACGCAGTCCATCCTCCACGCCGTAGTTCTCGGGCGTCAGCGCGGCGATGCGATGCGCGGCGAAGTCCCAGAGCTGGCTCTTCAGCACGCGGCAGAGGCCGCGCGTGGTGCTAAGCCACAGGTAGCGGCCATCGCCCTTCACGCTGGCGATGTTGTCGCTCAGCAGGCCGTCGCGCGCGGAGAAGGAATAGAAGCGCCCGTCGCGGTACGCGCTCAGCCCGCCTCCGAACGTCCCGATCCACACCGTGCCGTCCGCATCGCGGAACAGCGCGCGAATCTGGTCGCTGGCCAAGCCGTCGCTTGTGGTGAAGAGCCGCAGGTCCGAACCGCGCACGCGCCAAAGGCCTGTCCCGTAGGTGCCGGCCCAGATGCCGCCGTCATTATCCTCCAGGATGGTCACCACCGCGTTGGCAATCAGCGGGCCGCCCGGCACAACGCTCCACTCGCGCCCGTCGCGCAACTGGCTCAATCCATTCGTGGAGGCCAGCCACACGCGGCCCGAGGAATCCTCAATGGCGTCGAACACGCTGCGCCGCCCGAGTTTGTCCTCCGCCGGATGAATCTGGAAGGCGCCGTGGCTGTAGCGCGCCAGGCCCAGCCGCGTGGAGACCAGCAGATCCCCCGAGCGCGTCCCGCGGATGGAAAACACCTCCGTGGCCGGCAGGCCGTCCCGCGCGGTAAATACGCGGCGCTCCGGGCTGAACTCCATCAGGCCGCTATCGTGAAAGCCCACCCACACGCGGCCCGCGTGATCCTGGAAAACCACGTCGGGTTCGTCGCTCGGCAGCCCTTCCGTCTTGCCGTACACCGTGAAGAGGTCGTCGCGGAGCCGCGAAAGCCCGCTATCGGCGCCCACCCATAGGTCGCCTTCGCGGTCTTCGAAGAGGCTATAGACAATTTCGGGCGCGGAGCCGGAACCGGACGCCCCCACGAAACGGTTCCCCTCCAGGCGCTCGAGCCCGCCGTTGCCGCCCAGCCACACGTTGCCGTCGCGGTCCTCGCAGAGCGCCCGCACGAACGGGTCCGGTAGTCCGTCCGACGCGCCGAATCGCTTGATGGCGCCCGAAGGCGCGATCTCCAGGAGCCCCAGGCTGCCGCCCACCCAGATGTTATCGCGCCGGTCCGCCAGAATCGCCGTGATGATGTTGCCATCAAGATAGTGGGCGGGCAGCACCGGAGTCAGCTTGCCGCCGGAGTACCTCACTACGCCTTCATACCCGGCGATGACCAGATTCCCGTGGCGGTCCTCGCAGACGGCGCGGACCGGCTCCACGGGCATCTGCCGTCCCGGCGCCACCGCCGCAAAGCCGTCATGGTCCAGCCGGAAAAGCGAAACGCCCGCCACAACCCACAGCGTGCCCGTGCGATCCACGCTGAGGCGGACAATCTCCGTCTCGGGCAGGCCGTCCTTGGAGGTGTAGGTGCGGAACCGGCCGTCCTTGAAGCGGCCCAGACCCTTCACCGTGCCGATCCACAGGGAATCGTCCGGCGTGGCCGCCAGCGTAGTGACCGAGTTGGCCGGGATGTCGCTATTAACGTTGTTGTAGACGGCGAAATCGTATCCGTCGTAGCGCGCCAGGCCCTCGTCCGTGCCCAGCCATAGGAAGCCGTCGGGCGTCTGCGCAATGGCGCGAATGGTGTCCTGCGGAAGGCCGAGTTGCTGCGTCCAGACCGTGCGCGAATATTGCGTCAGGCTCTTTTGCGGATCGAGAGCCAGCGCGCTGGAGGCCAACAGGCAAGCGCACGAGAAAGCGAGGAAGCGTCCGGCGTTCATTACAGCTCTACGATTTTTAGTATAAGCAAAGCCGTCAGCCGTCAGCCGTCAGCCCAAGCAAGAAACCCTGAGGCTTGAGCGCCGCCTCGCCGAATCTGGCCGTGCCCCCCAGAGCCCGGAGCCAAACCGCGAACGCCCCAGCCTTTCTTAGCCGTTCGCTGAAGGCTGAAGGCTAGACTTATTTACCGATACAAAACGTCGAAAAAATGCGATTCAAAATGTCGTCCGCTGTCGTGGCGCCGGTAATGGCATCAATCGGCCGAAGAGCCGAGTAGAGGTCGAGGAGCAGCATCTCGTGCGGAATGCCGTTCTCCGCGGCCGCGCGCCCCTGGCGCAGAA
>Ga0335069_10003105_pt1 | contig 25319 bp, 30 predicted proteins | sample Lox_Sample_11_FD_206714 | JGI IMG/M metagenome (GOLD analysis project Ga0335069, IMG submission 206714) | Soil microbial communities from Loxahatchee National Wildlife Refuge, Florida, United States - Lox_Sample_1.1 | ecosystem: Environmental > Terrestrial > Soil > Wetlands | place: USA... | reverse complement strand
CGGCTCCTATCGTTTCCCTCGCAGGCGTAATGAAACGTTTCTCTGCGAGGTCAAGGATCTGTCTTGTGGTTACTCCGTGAAGTTTTTTGACTATTTCTCCGGCGGACCAGAATTTCCATGTAAACCTATCTGATGTTATTGCACTCATTTAGTGTATATTAGAACACTAACTGGGTGATGTCAATATATTTTTTGTTTTCCGATAAAACACTCGTTTCTGGTTTGATTTCGTAAACCTATCGGACAGACCCCTAGGCACGTCTGTTCTGTGCCGTTTAATGCTCCGCCACGAGGTCGAGCGCGTCGCCGGATCGTCTCCCAAGCTTTGTTATGCATGATCATGATTGTTGTTGTGCCTGCTTGTGCATCGGCAATACGCTTGCGCCTTGTTTCAGACCATCCAGGTAGTCGGCCCATACCTGCATCATCCTACGACGCTCTTCAAGATGCGCGGTGCGGTTGTACGCTCGTCCGTTTGGGTCTCTGACAGCATGGGCAAGCTGATGCTCGATAAAGTCGGGCCTGGCTTGCAGCACTTCATCAAGAATGGTTCGGGCCATTGCCCGGAAGCCGTGACCGGTCATAGTGTCCTTATCATATCCCATCCTGCGAAGGGCTGCGTTTATGGCGTTATTTGACATCGGTCTTGCCAATGACCTGCCCGAAGGGAATACATATCTGCCGTCGCCGGTCAATGCGCGTAGTTCCGTCAGTGTCTCTATGGCTTGATGGCATAAGGGCACGATGTGGGCCTGCTTCATCTTCATCTTATGCGCCGGGATGTTCCAGACCGCTTCATCAAGGTCAATCTCTGCCCACTCCGCCTGACGCAGTTCCCCGGGACGCGCAAAGAACATTGGGGCAAGCCTCAAGGCACACTTCACGACAAAATGTCCCTGGTAGCCGTCTATGGCCCTGAGAAGAGGGGCAACCTCTTTCGGGTCCGTAATTGCCGCGTGGTGTCTTTCTCCCGGTTGCGGCAAAGCCCCTTTGAGATCGGCAGCTGGGTTGCGCTCTGCCCTTCCAGTGACAACTGCGTACCGGAAAACCTGCCCGGCAATAGTCTTAACCCTGTGAGCCGACTCCAAAGCGCCCCTGCTTTCTACTCGGCGAAGAGCCGCCAGTAATTCAGGGGCCTTAATCCCTGCAATGGGACGCTTACCCATCCACGGAAACAGGTCCCGTTCCAGGCGGCTCATGATCGTTGACGCGTGGCCAGGCGTGCATGTCAGGGTGAACTTTGTATGCCATTCACGAGCAATCACTTCAAAGGTCTCTACGTCTTCGGTCTGTGCCTGCTTCTGTGCCTTGCGGACAGCACCGGGGTCAATGCCGCATGCAAGTTGTCGCCTGGCTTCGTCCCTTCGCGCCCTTGCCTCCAGAAGAGAAACCCGAGGATACGTTCCGAGGGCAAGCAGTTTTTCTTTTCCGTCGAAACGATACTTGAACCTGAAATATTTTCCGCCCTGTGGAGTGACCAAAAGGAAAAGCCCGTCGCCGTCAAAGAATTTCTTCTGCTTTCTTGATGGCTTGCTGGTGCGGACCTTCGCATCACTTAACGCCATAGGCTTTTTTCCTTAGGGGTATCTGTTTTTGTATGGGGGTATATTTACCTGATTTATACCCCAAATGACCCCGGATTATAATAAAATTTATAGCACACCATCGGACAAATAGCAAACAAAAAACCCGTTATTTCTAACGGGTTTCGCACTCTAGTGAATCATGCCGTATTGCTAAATGGTGGAGGCGGCGGGAATCGAACCCGCGTCCAGAAAAGAAGTCTTCAAAGAGCCTACATGCTTAGTTAGCGTTTTACGTCTCGGACGAAAGAGCACCCACTAACGGGTTCTCTTGAATCCTCAGCCTATAAGTTTTCGCCACGTCGTATAGACATCCGGTGTGGCTATCCCGCTTGCATGACGCCATATCGGACTTGAAGCAGGAGGAAAGTCCGTATGACGTAGCCGCGATTAAGCGGCTAGTGCGTACTCGTGAGAGTCTGCAGTTATTTTTAGTTCCGCTTGGGTACGGGTAAGCAGTAACCCGGCATGCCTCTTTGACCCTTACATCCCTGTCGAAGCCAGTCGCCCCCTTCATCGTATTCTCGACTCCCTTTCCATGAGTCGTCTTTCGTCTTTCTTCTTGATGCTCTCCCGCTTATCGTAGAGCGTCTTTCCTTTTGCCAGAGCAATCTCCATCTTTGCCATGTTCCGGCTGTTAAAATAGAGCGAAAGCGGCACGATCGTATAACCTTTCTCCTTCACCTTCCCCGATAACCTCGCGATCTCCCTCTTGTGCATGAGGAGCTTTCTCGTCCTCTTGGGCTCGTGATTGTAAATGTTCCCGCAGGAATAGGGGCTGATGTTGGCGTTCACGAGAAAGAGTTCGCCGTCTTTGATCCTGGCGTAGCTATCCTTCAGGTTCGCCTTTCCTTCCCGTAAGGCCTTCACTTCCGTGCCGGTGAGGACCAAACCCGTTTCAAACTTCTCCTCGATATGGTACTCGTGAAAGGCCTTTTTATTCGTACAGATCGCCTTCATATATATAATATTATAACACAGGGTAGGCTAAAAAAGAAGGTCTGGTCTGGCCTGTGACGAATCAGGCCTCCATCACAGGCAACTCGATGATGAATTTTGTCCCCCTCGGTACATTGTCCTCCACGTTTATTTTCCCCTGATGTTCAAGGATGATTGCGTGGACAATGGCGAGGCCGAGGCCGGTACCCCCCTCGTCTTTTGTAAAATAGGGGTCGAATATCCTCTCTTTGTCCTCCGGGGCGATGCCCTTGCCCGTGTCGGTGAATTCGATGATGGCCGTTGACCTTTCCTTTTCGTATCTCGTGCGGATTCCGATAGCGCCCTGGTCCCCGTTCAAGGCCTTTACCGAGTTCGTGATAAGGTTGATCAAGGCTCTTTTGAGGCCGTCTCTGTCCATTCTGAAATGGGGTATGGGCTGTCTCTCCACGTGGAAGGCGATGTTTTGATAAAGGTTCTTGTAGAGGTCCACGGTCTCTTCCACAATGGCATTCAGATCTTCCAGGGTCTTGGCCTGCGAGATATGGGTGAGTTTGGTAAGCTCGTTGACAATCCCTTTTATGTCATCAACGGAACGTATGATCACGGAGGTTGCCTCGTCGAGCGCTTCCTTATCCTCCCCCTCGGAATGCGGGACGATCTTGCGTCGTATACGCTCGGCCGAGAGCAGGATAGGTGTGAGCGGGTTCTTGATCTCGTGCGTGAGCTTGCGGGCTACTTCCCTCCACGTGGCAAGCTTCTCAGCCCTCACGATGTGCGTAATATCGTCAAAGGCGACGATGAACCCTTCGATCTTGTTTGACTCATCTTTAAGGGCCGTCAGCGAGGCCCTGATGTAGGTAATATCCTTTTTGATATTCAGGCGCAATTCCTTGGTGGTGCTCGTCTCGCCGGTTGTCTTCACCTCTCTCAAAAAGGACTTGGTGAGCATCCTGAAATCGCTGCCGAAGACCTCCCTCAAGGAGATCCCGTGCCAGCTCTCTTTCTCCGCACCGAGGATATGCTTGGCGGCCCTGTTTAAAAGCACGATGTGGCCGGTTTTGTCCGTGGATATGATGCCCGTGGCCACATTGTCAAGGATGACCTCCATGTACCGTCTTCGCTCTTCGATCTCGTTCTTGGCGATTTGCAGCTCGCTCGCCATGCTGTTGAATGCCTTTACCAGGGTGCTGATTTCATCCTTGCCCCTGTCCTCGAGGTTGATGTCAAACTTGCCCCTCGCGATGATAGCGGCCCCCTCCTTCATCTTCTCGATAGGCACCGTAATCTCGGCTGCCATTTTTATCCCCACCCATATGGAGAGAAAAATGGTGAGCATGGTAATAAGAAAGAGCGGCACGATGAAGCTATATTTCAGAACCTTCTTGATGACCCTTGATTCCTTGAATTCCTTGCTCGCAGCAGCGATTTCCTTGATCCTCTCCGTGCCCTGGACCTTCATGGCATCGCCGATAAAGAGGACGGCTTCAGGGGTCCCGTCCTCATCGAGAATCTGCCGGCCCATGATAATCATTTCACCATCGGACACGGGGATAATTTCCCTCACCTCCTGATCGCGCATGACCGTTTTGACCTTGGCCAAAAGCTGTTTCTCAATACCGTCTACAGGGTTACTTTTTATGATGGCCTTGGTGGTCAGGTCATAGACCGAGAAGTACTCGAGAAAATATATCTTTTCGTTCTTTGCCATGAAATTCTTGAGCGCGCGTTCATTGTCGAGTAGTCCCCTTTTCGTGATCTCGCTGGTGAGCAGCGTGGCGATCTTGCCATAGCGATCAAAAATGTCCTCGTAGTGATACTGTGAGAGGGTAAGCGCGTTCTCCAGGGTATCCTCAATCTTCTGACCGAACCATCGATCCATATTCACGTAGAAGAACCCTGTGGCCAGAATAAACAAGGTGAAGGAAGGCACAATAGAGATAAAAAGCAGGGTTGACGTAAGCCTCTTTTTCAAGCTCGATCCCCATATGCCCCTCTTCTTTTCGATGTAAGACTTGAGAAAAATGCGGGTGATAAGAAAAAAGAGAAACAGGATGAGCAAAAGGTTGATGTTGAGGACCACCACGAGGAACTTGTTCTCGCGCACAGGCAGAAATCTCGCGAAATTCGGGAGCGTCACCTCCAGAAACACAAGGAGACCGAAAACCACGAGAGTGATCGCTGAAAAAGTAATTTCCTTCTTATATTTCATGGCGTCCGTTGATGGGTCTAACGTCTAATTATACCTTATCCGTTGAGAGAAACAAAGTTTATCTGGCGGGTAGTTCGCTCTCCCCTCCTGTAGGAAGCGAACATGTCATCGGCGCAAAAGGTACAGAATCCCGTGTCGTATATACGGTCAACGCCTAACCTTAAGAGGAGCTCCCGGTTGGCCCGGGCGAGATCAAGGTACCAAGAGCCGTCTTTTTTCTTGAAGACGGCATCGCTGAAGCCCTGCTCCCGGTAGGTGCCGTATACCTCCTCGCCCACTTCATAACAACAGGAGCGAATGCAAGGACCGAAAAGAGCGCTGATGCTGTCCGTGTGCGCCCCCAGCTTTGCCATTTTCTCCACGGCCTTTGCCGCGATCTTTGTTGCCGTGCCGCGCCATCCCGCGTGGACAATGGCCGCCATGGGGTAGTCAGGTTCTATAAGGATTATGGCAAGACAATCGGCCGTCTTGATAATGCCCGCTACGCCACGCTCAACAAGGATCAGGCCGTCGCCCTTTAGCGGCCTTTCGCCCTTCTCTATCACGTGCACGGCATCGCCATGTTCCTGATCCATGATCACCGCGTCTTTCATTCCAAAGTGCTTAAGGAATTGATTGTCCGGCTCCGAAAAAAGCTTAGGCACGGGAGAGCGCCGCGTGAAAAACCCGTGCGTTACACCGCGTTCCTGAAGTTCGGGCAGATAGTAATAGCTCCAATCGTTTATCTGTTTGCGTGCAAACACTCTACGTCCTACCTCGCCCTTGCATGAACTCTTCCATGTCGTAAGGCACCGATGCCTCGACCTTTACCGATACGTGCGTGACGGGGTGGGCGAACTCAATCCGGTACGCATGGAGCAGTGGCCTTGACGCCCAGGCTTTCGCCTTCTTTCCGTACATCTCATCACCGACCACGGGGTGCCCTTCATGCGCGAGATGCACCCTGATCTGATGGGTCCTGCCGGTTTTGGGGCATGCCTCGACGTAGCTGCATCCGGCAAGTCTCTCAAGCACCCTGAAGGAGGTCTCGGCGCTCCTGCCGCCTCTCGCGAGCACGGCCATCTTCTTGCGCTCCACGGGGTGGCGCCCTATATTCCCCCGCACAATCCATTCCTCCCTTTTGGGATGTCCCTCGATGATCGCCCGATACGTCTTTTTCACGTCCCGTTCTTTAAAAAGAGCCGAAAGTAATTCCTGCGTTCGCATGTCCTTGGCGACCAGAATCACACCGGTTGTACCTTTGTCCAGCCTGTGTACAATGCCGGGACGAACATTTATAGGACCCGTTTGGGGAGCGGGGGGCGCTAAGTGCCCGACTGCAGAACCAGGCCCGCCCTGGTAAACGATTTGTCCCAACTGACCCTGGCGCACACTTCCTGCCCCCACAACGTTCATGGATGGCCCCTCGCCATTTTCGTGCGAGGTATACCCCAGGTATGAGAGGACTGCGTTGACGAGCGTTCCCGACGCATGACCCAGGGAAGGATGCACAGGCATCTGCGCCGGTTTGTCGATGGCGAGCAGATATTCATCTTCGTAGAGGATATCGAGCGGGATCGCCTCCGGGGCAAGGCTTAAGGGTTCTTCCTCGGGGATTTCGCCTTCTATTTCCATGTGCGGCTTGATTTTCAAAGAAGACTTGACCACGCTGCCTCCCACGCGCACGTGGCCCTGGTCGATCATTTCCTTAACTTTTGTCCGGGTAAGGGAAAGTTTTTCCGAGAGGAAGACGTCGAGCCTCACGCCTGACCGGTCGGAAACGATGTGGAAGCTATCGGGCATCTCTGGCTACGGCTTGAATACCTTTTATGAGCAGGGTTTCGTCCTCTTTGAGGATGGTCCTCATATCGAGGATGAGCGTCTCTTTTTCGATCCTTCCGATAATGGGAACGTCCAGGCTTCTCAATCGCCTCTCCAAATCGGCAGCGGTCATAGCGCGCAATTTAAGCGATATCCCTGAGGAGGGTATGATCACATCAGGGAAGCTCCCTCCCCCCACTTCGGAGCGGACTTCCACGGCGGAGATGTCTATATTGTCGCATCTCTTTTTCAGCTCGCCCGCCAGGCGTCTCGCCCGTCTTTTGAGCACGCTCGGGTCTTCCTCAATCATCTTAAGGGTGGGTATCTGTTCTTTGGCCGTCTTCATATCGAGGTAAAGGAGAAGGGTGCTTTCAAGCCCTGCGAGGGTAAACTTATCGGGCCGGAATGCCCTGGTCATGGGGTTTTTCTTCATGCTGTCAACACATGTTTTTTCGCCCACGATAATGCCCGCCTGGGTGCCGCCCAAAAGTTTATCCCCGCTGAAGGAGACAACATCAAACCCTTTCGCGACCTCCCGGATGATGAGCGGTTCGTCGAGAACGCCAGGCACTTTCACGTTATGCAGCAAACCGCTCCCCGCGTCATAAAATACGGGAATGTTATATTTCTTTCCTAAAGCCGTCAGTTCCTCGGAGCTCGCCTCATGCGCAAAGCCGCGGATGCGGTAATTACTCGTGTGCGCCTTCATGATGACGCCTGTATTTTCGTTTATTGCCCGCTCGTAATCGGCAATGTATGTCCTGTTCGTGGTGCCCACTTCCTTCAGGATCACGCCGCTTTTCCTCATCACATCGGGTATCCTGAAGGAACCGCCGATCTCAATGAGTTCTCCTCTGGAAATAAGAACCTCTTTGCCTTCCGCAAGGGTATTGAGGACTAAGAATACCGCTGCCGCGTTGTTATTCACCACAAGGGCGGCCTCGCCCCCACAGAGCCTTTTGAGAATTGCAACGCAGTGCTCGTAGCGATCACCACGCTCGCCGGTTCTCGTATCATATTCGAGGTTCGAGTAATGCGACGCCGTCTCTACAATGGCGTCAATGGCCTTCTTTGCGAGAACAGAGCGCCCGAGGTTTGTGTGGATGATAATCCCGGTTCCGTTGATCACGCGCTTGAGTCCGGCGGTGGTGAGTATAACGGTCCTCTTTCGCGTCTCTTCAATGATCACGTCGGTTTTTGGTATTAAATGTGCCTTTCCGTCGCGGATCTCGCCCCTCAGTTCATCGAGATACTCCCGTAGGGCGTTTTTCGCCACCTCTTCAGGGTGGTTTCGCACAAGTATCGCCCAGTTCTTGTTCGCCAGGATTTCGTCGACCTTGGGTATCTTTCTCAACAGTTCTTTTGACATGCCGTACAACCCCCGGAGTTTAATTTGTACCACACAACATGCCCTTTATCAACCGCAGACCATTCCTGTTGAATAATCGGCCTATCTATGCAAAGATTGTATTCCACAGAGAAAATTAACTCAAGGGGTATAGATGATATGAATAAAGTAGAACGCGCTCGTCTCACATTCGACAGCGGCTTTAATTGCGCCCAGTCGGTGCTCCACGCGTTTTGCCATGAATTCGGGCTCGATGAGGCACAGGCGTTCAAGATTGCCTGCGCCTTCGGGGGCGGCATGGACAAGATGGCAAAGACATGCGGGGCCGTGACGGGCTCTTTCATGGTCATAAGCCTTAAATACGGCAAAACGCGAAGCGACGACAAACAGGCCAAAGAAACGACAAACAGCTTCGTAAAAAGGTTTGCCGACCTCTTCGTGAGCGAGCACGGCTCTATCGAGTGCCGGGAACTTCTCGGCTGCGACATCAGCACGTCTCAAGGGTTCTCTTTTGCTCAACAAAAAGGTCTCTTCAAAACCTCCTGTCCTAACTATGTGGAGAGCGCGGTGAAGATACTCGAAAAACTATTATGAGGTGCGCGGTATGGAATACGATGGCGTACTCAAGCTTCTCGCCCCCTGTGGCCTCAACTGCAGCAAGTGTATGGCATTTGCGGACGGCGATATCAAGAAACATGCGGAAAAACTCAAAGAACTTCTTGGCTCCTTTGATGTGTACGCGGAACGCTTCTCGGGCTTTTCGCCCGTTTTCAATAATTATCCACAATTCAAGGAGCTGCTTGAGCATTTTGCCCAAGCCGGCTGCCGGAGCTGTCGTACGGGTGCTTGCGGATTCTATTCCAATTGCGGTGTGGCTGCCTGCTTCCGTGATAAGGGTGTTGATTTCTGTTTTCAGTGCGGTGAATTTCCCTGCGACAGGACAAACTTCGATACCCATCTCAGAGAACGCTGGATTAATATGAATACCCGCATGAAAGAAATCGGCGTCGAAAAATATTACGAAGAGATAAAAGACAAGGCGCGATACAGCTAACGCGTGAATCGCACCGTGCTTATAGTTTGTCGATGGTCTTTACGACCTTGCGAAGTTTCTTGGGGAGCTTGCGCGGGTTTCCTTTTTTCTTTCCCTGATACGACGCTTCATATTCGTCCTCGTCCTTGGCTTGACCAGGCGACACTACAGTCTGTGCCATCATCTCGGAAAGTTTCACCGGCGTCAGAAACGGGATGCCTTTCGCCTTCGCCTCGTCGATAATTGCACGATCCGAGGTGACAACCACCATGCCCGAGCGCTTCTGCCTTATCCACCCGATGATCACATCATCGGCCGTCTCATTCTGACCCGAATAGATGACATCAACCCCCCGGTAACTTTCCCTCTGTCGCGACAGGGAAAAGCTCTTGTACGCGTCGAAAACTACGGTGATGTGCGCGCCCCTTTCCTTCTTGTATCGGGAAAGTTTTTCAAGCAATCCGCGACGGAGCGTCTCGAGGCTCGAGTCCCCGTGCACGCCGCCCGCGGCTCTTCTGTTGATGAAGTTATATCCGTCGATCACGAGATGGGTCACAAAGAACTCCGCGCTTATCCGTTAAGGCCAATCATACTGAGGCACACCTCATACGCTTGCCGACTTGATTTGCAGGGCCGTTTAAGTCAGTCAAGCTCGCGTATGCGCCTGAAACATGCGCCATACAATCGCAACCGGTTCTTTTATCCGTCTTGACCGCCGGCCTTTTTTTCCATCTTGTAAAAATCTTTCAAAACCCGGTCGAGAACACCGTTTATGAATTCACGGGAATCCTCGCTGCCGTATTTCTTGCCGATCTCGATCGCTTCATCGATGGCCACTTTAGGAGGAACGTCCTCGGAGAAAAGCATCTCATATATGCCGAGCCGTAGGATGTTGATGTCCACATACGTAATCCGGTCAAGTCTCCAGTGGTCGCAGGCGCTTTTGATGTGGCTGTCGATGAGATCTTTTTCCCGCTCTATCCCGGCGAGGAGTTTTTTTGAATAGTCTATGACATCCTGCTGGTAGGGGAATAATTCGCAATATTTTGCCAGTGCACGTTCAGCGTCTTGGCTGTTCGTTTCTATCTGGTAGAGTATCCTCAGTGCTAATTCTCTCGCTTTCCTTCGCCGCACAAACTATTTTCCTTTATGAGGTTCACCATTTCCACGGCAGAGATGGCCGCGTCGAAACCTTTGTTGCCCGATTTGGTCCCCGCCCGCTCTATAGCCTGTTCAATATTGTCGCTCGTTATGATTCCGAAAGAGATGGGCTTCTCGACCTCGAGGGACGCCTGGGCGATGCCCTTGGATACCTCCGAGGCAACGTAGTGGAAATGGGGTGTGGCGCCTTTAATCACCGTGCCGAGACAGATGATGGCGTCGATCTCTTTTTTCTTGGCCAAAAGTTTCGCCACAAGGGGTATCTCGAAGGCGCCTGGTACTTTATACACTGCAATCTGTTTTTCGTCGGCCCCATGTCTTTTCAAGGCATCAAGGGCACCTTCAAGAAGTCTGTCGGTGATGAAGCTGTTGAACCTGCTTACCACGATTCCAAACCTGAAACCCTTTGCATTGAGCTTGCCCTCTCGTATCATATTCGCTCCTTATATATTATTGAGAATATGGCCAAGTTTTTCCTGTTTGGTCCTGAGGTAGGCGACGTTATCTTTTGTCGGCTCCATTTCGATGGGCACCCTTTCGGTCACCGTAATGCCATATCCTTCAAGACCTTTTATCTTTTTCGGATTATTCGTAAGCAGCCTCATCTTTTTCAGGCCGATATCGGCAAGTATCTGCGCGCCGATGCCGTAGTCACGAAGGTCCGGCGAGAACCCGAGCGCCAGGTTCGCCTCCACCGTATCGTGGCCGTGGTCCTGGAGGCAGTACGCCTTGAGCTTATTGAGAAGCCCTATGCCACGTCCCTCCTGCCTCATGTAGAGAAAAACGCCCTTCTTCTCCCGTTCGATCATCTTCATGGCCGTGTGGAGCTGTTCGCCGCAGTCGCACCGCATGGAGCTCAAAACGTCCCCGGTAAAACACTCTGAATGGACGCGCACCAGCACCTCATCGTCGGGTGTGATATCCCCCTTGACGAGCGCCATATGCATTTCTTTGTCCACATCGTTTTCGTATCCGATAAGGGTAAACTCGCCGCCGTAACGCGTGGGAATCCTGGTTTCCACCACCCGTCTCACGAGCTTTTCGTTCTTCATCTTGTACTTGATCAGGTCTGCGATGGTCACGATCTTGAGGCCATGCTTCTCAGCGAACACCTCCAAATCGGGAAGTCGCGCCATGGTTCCATCTTCGTTCATGATCTCGCAGATTACCCCGGCGGATTTAAGCCCGGCCAGGCGTGCAAGATCGACCGACGCCTCGGTGTGGCCCACGCGAAAAAGAACCCCTCCCTTTCTCGCCATGAGAGGAAAGATGTGGCCCGGCCGTGAGATATCTTCTGCTGTAGACCCTTCATCGATGGCCACCTCTATTGTCCGTGCCCTGTCGGGCGCTGAAATACCGGTAGTCACACCGTGCTTCGCTTCGATGGAGACGGTGAATGCCGTATTGTATGGCGAGGTATTATCTTCCACCATAAGGGGAAGATCGAGTTGCCGGACCCGCTCTTCGGTGAGCGACAAGCAGATAAGGCCGCAGGCGTAGCGTGCCATGAAAGTAATCACCTGGGCGGTCGCTTTCTCCGCTGCGATCATCACGTCGCCTTCATTTTCTCTGTCCTCGTCATCGATAATGATGACCATTTTGCCTTCCCGGATATCGTGAAGCACATCCTCGATACTCGAAATCGCCATCTTTCTATTCTCCTTGTATAAATCCGTGTCGGTAGAGAAAATCCCTATCGATACCTTTGTCTTTGTCCTTCATCAGAAAACTCTCCACGTATTTGCCGATAATATCCGTTTCAATATTGACTACATCCCGCAGGTTCTTTTCGCCTATTGTCGTTCGAGAAATCGTGTACGGAATTATGTTAACTGTAAATGTATTATCACGTTGTTCGTTGACTGTCAAGCTTATTCCGTCAATGGCCACAGAGCCCTTTTTCACGATATAACGGGCGAGCCCGCTTGCGAGATCGATGACAAGTCGCGTCGAATCGCCCGATCCCCCGAGCTCGAGGATCGTGCCTGTCCCGTCCACATGCCCCGTCACGAGGTGACCGCCGAAACGGCTCTCCGCGCTCATGGCCCGCTCAAGGTTCACCCGCTCGCCGACCCTTTTCTCTTTCAGCGTCGTCAACGTGAGGGTCTCAAGGGAAGCGTCGGCCGAGAAGATACCGCTACCCGTCTTTACGACCGTGAGACAGACGCCATCTACCGCTATGCTATCGCCTTCCCGGATTGTTGCCGCCTGAAGGGCCGTCTTGACGGTGAGTTGGGACCGGCCGCTCATCCTGTGGATATTGGAAATGACGCCTATATCTTCAATGATTCCTGTGAACATATCCTTCTATACAGATATCGTCTTTAAAGCGCTTGAGCGTCACAATGTCTATCCGGTAAGCATCCTTGAGAAAATCGATACCTTTGCCGCCGACGAGATTGAATGAGGCCTTACCGCCGATCATAATGGGGGCATAGAACAGAACGATCTTGTCGATGAGCCCTTCCTTGAGAAGGGAGCTGTTCACCTCTCCGCCCCCCTCAACGAGGACACTGACAATACCTCTTTTATACAATTCGTCGCAAATTTGAGCGAGCGATACCCTTCCATTTTCGTCTCTATGCACCCTGATGACGTCGATGCCCATGGATTTCAGCTTCGCCTCTTTATCGGGGCGTGCATCATCGCCGGTAAAGATCCACGTTGCGTACTTCTCTGAGGTTTTGACCATGTCACAGGCGAGTGGTATGCGGAGCTTTGAATCGAGGACGATCCTCACGGGGATTTTTTTAGGCCGGGTCATCTTTGGAATGAGAAGCGGGTTATCAGCGATGACCGTATTGATGCCGACCATAATCCCGTCCGATACGGAGCGCAGGCTGTCGGCGTGCTTTCTTGATTCTTCATTGGAAATCCATTTGGAGTCGCACGTCTTGGTAGCGAGCTTTCCGTCAAGGGAAACGGCCCCCTTCATCGTAAAGAAAGGTCTCTTGCGTTCCATTGAAACGATGAATGCCTCGTTGAGTCTCTTCGCCTCTTCCTCAAGCATGCCAACCTTTACTTCCATGCCCGCCTTTCGAAGCGTCTGCACGCCTCTTCCGTTCACCTGAGGATTCGGGTCAAGCATTCCGACGACGACCTTTTTGATACCCGCCTGAATGACAGCGTCCGTACAGGGCGGTGTCTTTCCCTGATGCACGCAGGGTTCAAGATTCACATAGAGCGTCGCACCCTTTGCCTCTTCTTTGGCATCATGGATAGCCGCCACCTCAGCATGGTGGCCACCCGATTTCTTGTGGTATCCCGTCCCGATGACTTTTCCGCCCTTTACCAGGACGGCGCCGACCATGGGGTTCGGGGATGTGGTACCAAGCCCTTTCCGGGCGAGCTTAAGAGCCATATGCATATACTGCTCATCTTTCACGTGAGATACCTCTTCAATTACTACAAGGCGCTTATGACCGGTGGGAATTTATTGAACACTTCGTAATGAGGCCCACCGCACCGCTCATCACTCTTCCTCCTCCTTTTTCAGAAGAAGGTCTTTCAATTCGCTCATGAATTCGTTGATATCTCTGAATTGCCGGTAGACAGAGGCGAAACGCACATACGCCACTTCATCAAGCTTGCGCAACTCCTCCATGACCATCGCTCCGATTTCAGAAGCCTTGATTTCCCGTTCGCCCTTTTCGAGAAGATTGTATTCGATCCGCGATACGATCTTTTCCAGGGCGGTCACACTGATAGGTCTTTTTTCACAGGCCTTCTTTAACCCATTCAGAATCTTTGTTCGGTCAAAGACTTCCCGCCTGTCATCTTTCTTGATAACGAGCGGAAGTCCCTCTTCGATCCTTTCCGCCGTTGAGAACCGCTTGCCGCACTTTAGGCACTCTCTCCTGCGCCTGATGGTATCCATCTCTTTGCTCAGTCTCGAATCGAGGACCTTGCTCTCCAAATCATCGCAGTAGGGACATTTCATGCCGTATCAAACACCTTTGTTCGCTCTTGGTTGCCGTTTAACCCCGGGCCTTTTGGACTTTGCCTTCTTTAGCCTGGAGGCGGGCGTGACATTTTCAGCACTGTTCAAGACAACCTTCTGAAGGACGATCGTTGATTCATCGATGAGCTTCATTGAAAGATCGTCGGGATAGCCATCAACGTAGAAGACCTTTTTGATCCCGGCATTGATGAGCATCTTGATACAGATTGAACAGGGCAGGTGGGTACAATAGAGGTCCGCCCCGTTTATTGACACCCCGTGGAATGCAGCCTGGATGATCGCATTCTGCTCGGCGTGTAACCCCCTGCACAACTCGTGTCGCTCCCCGGGGGCAATCTTCATTTGCTCACGAAGGCACGAAAGGTCCATGCAGTGCGTAAGCCCTGACGGCGCTCCGTTATAGCCGGTTGCAAGGATCCTCTTGCCTTTCACGATGAGGGCTCCCACGTTTCGTCTCAAACACGTTGATCTTTGAGCAACAATGCGGGCGATCCCCATGAAGTAGGAATCCCAATCAGGCCGGCCATTCTTCATATATCATAGATCCGGGAATAAAAAGGAAACTTCTTGCACAATGCCTTTACCGCGTCTTTTGTGTTCATCCGCAGCTCTATATTATGAATGTCCTTTAAGACCGTGTCGATAAATTCGCAAACGGTTTCCATCTCTTTTTCCTTCATACCGCGAGTCGTAACCGCCGGGGTCCCGATACGTATGCCGCTCGTCGTATTCGGGCTCTTTGTGTCAAAGGGGATGAGATTCTTGTTTATCATGATCCCGCTTTCTTCAAGGGATTCCTGCGCCTCTTTGCCAGTCACGTTCTTCGGTGTGAGATCCACAAGGAAGAGATGGTTATCCGTGCCTCCGGAGACGATCCGGTAGCCGCGGCCTTCCATGCATTTTGCCAGGTACTGAGCGTTCCTAATGATCTGCCGCTGGTATTCTTTGAATTCATTCGTCATCGCCTCTTTGAGTGCGACCGCCTTTGCCGCGATCACGTGCATAAGGGGGCCGCCCTGGATCCCCGGGAATATGGCTGAATCGATCTTCTTGGCGAATTCCTTGGTACAGAGGATGAGTCCGCCGCGGGGTCCTCTGAGCGTCTTGTGCGTTGTCGTCGTTACAAAATGGGCGTGAGGAACCGGGTTTGGATGAAGACCTGCGGCCACAAGGCCGGCGATGTGGGCCATGTCAACGAGAAGATACGCCCCGACCTCATCGGCGATCTCACGGAACTTCTCAAAGTCGATAATCTTTGAATAGGCGCTCGCCCCTGCGATCAAGAGTTTCGGTCTTTCCTTGAGCGCGATGCGCCTTATCTCGTCGTAATCAAGCATCTCATCTTTGGCCGATACCTGGTACGAAACGGACCGGTACCATTTCCCGGAAAAACTCGGAGCAGCACCGTGGGTCAAGTGGCCCCCGTGGGCGATGTCCATGCCGAGGACCGTATCTCCCCTGTCGAGCACGGCAAAGAACACGGCCATATTTGCGGATGAGCCCGAGTGGGGCTGTACGTTCGCGTGGTCCGCCCCGAACAGGATCTTCGCCCGCTCCATGGCGATGCTCTCGATTTCGTCCAAATACCTGCAGCCGCTATAATAGCGTTTCGAGGGATACCCTTCGGCGTACTTGTTCGTGAGAACGCAGCCCTGGGCTGCCAGAACATCTGCGTCTACGTAATTTTCAGAGGCTATAAGGATGAGGCTGTATTCCTCCCTCATGAGCTCCTGCTTTACAAGTTCAAATACTTTTTTGTCGTTTCCTTCGAGTTTCATGGCTTACCCATATGTGAGTTTTCCCAGGCTTCAATCTTTTCAATTCTTGCCTGATGCCTGCCGCCTTCAAAAGGAGTATCGAGCCAGGCCTTGACTATCTCTTCAGCAAGACCGCTCCCCGTCACCCTGCCGCCAAGCACGAGAATATTTGCGTCGAGATGGCGCCTGCTCTGGATCGCCGTATAGAGATCGAAAACAAGGGCGGCCCTCACGCCTTTCACCTTGTTGGCAACCACACTCATGCCGATGCCGGTCCCACAGACGAGAATCCCCTTGTCCGCCTCTTTTCGCGAAACTAACTCAGCCACTTTGAATCCGAAATCGGGATAATCCACGGAGGTTTCTCCGCTCGCGCCCACATCGGTCACGGTCTCTTGCCGCTGCAAAAGAACCTTCTTCACCTGTTCCTTGAGCTCAAAACCGGCATGGTCGGACCCGATGACAATCCTCATTGCGTAAATCTCCGAAAAATCAAAACACCATTGGTGCCGCCAAAACCAAAGGAATTGGAGAGCACGCAATCGATATGCTGTTTGCGCGCCTTGTTCGGCACATAATCCAGGTCGCAATCCGGATCAGGGGTCTCATAATTGATCGTCGGCGGACAGATATTGTCGCGCATGGCGAGCAGGCTGAAAATGGCTTCCACGGCCCCTGCGGCCCCGAGAAGATGACCAACCATGGACTTCGTAGAACTCACCGGTATTTTGTGTGCCCTGTCCTTGAATACCGCTTTTATTGCGATGGTCTCCGTATGGTCGTTGAGATCTGTGGAGGTCCCGTGAGCGTTAATATAGTCTACATCGTCAGGCGATAAGCCGCCGTCTTTAAGCGCCATATTCATGCACCGTATGAAGCCTTCGCCGTCGGGACAGGGAGCGGTAATATGATAGGCGTCACCGTTGTATCCGTAACCGACAAGTTCCGCATATATCTTTGCACCCCGTCTTTTCGCATGTTCGAGTTCTTCGAGGATCACAACACCCGCGCCCTCGGCAACAACAAAGCCGTCCCTGTTCTTATCGAAGGGACGCGATGCCCGCTCGGGTGCGTCATTTCTTGTGGAGAGCGCCTTCATGGCGTTGAATCCGCCTACCGTCAGCGGTGTGAGATTCGCTTCCGTGCCGCCCGCCACCATAACGTCCGCGTCACCATACTGGATGGCCCGTGCCGCATCGCCTATAGAATGGGCGCCCGTTGCGCAAGCCGTGACAATACTCAGGTTCGGCCCTTTCATGCCGTACTGGATCGCGATATGGCCCGGCGCTTCGTTTGCAATGAGCATGGGGATGAAGAACGGTGAAATCCTGCTCGGTCCCCTCTCGAGCAGAATACTATGATATTTCTCCAGTGTAGGGAGCCCTCCGAGTCCCGTGCCCACGATAACACCCACACGGTCGGCCTGCTCTCCCGCCATATCAAGCCTGGAATCTTCTACCGCTATCTTTGTGGCGGCAAGCGCGTACTGGATGAACAGATCGATCCTCTTTATCTCTTTGGGAGACATATAGTCTTCGGGGTTGAATCCTTTGACTTCACCGGCAAATTTTGTTTGGTGGGCAGCCGCGTCGAAACGGGTAATCGGGCCGATACCCGATTCGCCGTTTACAACCTTTTGCCATACACTATCTATACCGACGCCGAGCGGAGTGACAAGCCCGACACCTGTTACAACTACCCTTCGTTTCAAAACATCCACCTCATACGTTTATTTACCGGCAAGACGGTCCTCAATATATTTTATCGCATCCCCGACAGTGGCCATCTTCTCCGCGTCTTCATCGGGAATCTCGATGCCGTATTCATCTTCGAGCGCCATAATAAGTTCCACGATATCAAGAGAATCTGCCCCAAGGTCATCAATAAACTTTGCTTCCGGAAATACTTCCGATTCGCTAACCCCGAGTTGATCCACAATCATCTTTTTTACTTTTTCCATTACTGCTGACATTAAGCCACCTCCTGTTTTATTAAAAAATGCTGTCTCTGCACTTGCAATTACTTTTACATTGCTACATATGTAAACCCCCGTTAACGCTGATCACCTCCCCTGTTATATAATTTCCGTATGCTGAAAGAAGAAAGTATACCACATAAGCGACATCTTTTGCCTCGCCCAGTCTTTTGAGCGGAATCGCGTTAAACATTTCCTCTCTTGTTTTCTCGTCGAGCGCATCCGTCATCTTGGTCCGTATAAATCCCGGGGCGACTGCATTTACCCGTATGTTTCTCTCGGCGTATTCCTTTGCCACGCTTTTAGTAAAACCGATAATACCGGCCTTGCTCGCCGCGTAATTTGCCTGCCCCGCGTTGCCCATGATCCCGACGACGGATGAGATATTCACGATAGCCCCCCCGGTTTTCAGCATGTACCTTACCACACCCTTGGTGCACTGAAACACGCCTTTGAGGTTGATATCAAGCACTTTATCCCAGTCTTCTTCTTTCATTCTGAGAAGCAGGTTGTCCCGCGTGATGCCCGCATTGTTTACGAGGTTATCGATTTTCCCGAAATCTTTGGCGGTCTGGTCAATGGCCCCTTTTACCATGGCGGCATCGGCCACATCCACATGGTAGAATTCGCATTTTTTCCCCATGGCACGGATCTCTGTCACAATCTCGCTCGCTTCTATCACATCGAATATGGCTATATGACTTCCTTTTTCCGCGAGAAATTGTGCAATCGTCCGACCGATTCCCTGGGCCCCGCCTGTTATAATAGTGACCGCGTCAATCATACGAGTAACCCTTTCACCGTTTCAACATCTGCCAGTGATTCCACGCTCGCACAGGGAATCTGGGGAGCGATTCTCTTTACCAGATTTGTGAGTACCTTCTGGGGGCCCACCTCGACGAAGAGTTCTACGCCTTCGCCTATCATTCTCTTAACGGACGCCTCCCACAAGACCGGGGAGAACATCTGCCGGTATAACTTGTCCGGTACGCTATCTTTCTCACTTCCCGGTGTTGCGTCCACGTTGAAAACGACCGGCGTCGTCATATCAGCGCGGGGAATCTGCGTAAGTTCGATCATGAGCTTTTCTGCCGCGGCTTTCATGAGCGGGCTATGAAAAGGTCCCGACACATTGAGAAAGACCGCTTTCCGGTAAGCCCCTTTAAGCTTTTCTACCGCCTCTTTCAACGCCTGAGCATCCCCCGACAGCACCACCTGCTCGGCGGAATTGAGGTTCGCCGGCGTAGCCACGTAATCGTCGTGCGATATCTCTTGCAGGATAACTTCAACTTTCGTCATATCAGGACCGATAAGCGCCACCATGCCCCCCTTGCCCTTGGGACAGGCCTCTTCCATGAAAAGGCCTCTTTTCCGCGTGATGACAAGCGCGTCTTCAAGCGTGAAAAAACCGCTCGCAAGCAGGGCCGTATATTCTCCCAGGCTGTGACCGGCAACGAAAGACGGGGTGATGCCGGTTTCTCTTTTTAGCACCTGCCAGACCGTGTAGCACACGAGCAAAAGCGACGGCTGTGTATTGTAGGTCTGTCTCAGCTCTTCCTCTGGCGCCTTGAAACAAAGGTCGGTCATTGAAAAACCGAGCGCCGCGTCTGCGGCGGCATAGTATCCCTTCACAAAATCAAAACTGTCGTAAAGCGATTTACCCATGCCCACATATTGCGAGCCCTGTCCCGGGAAAATAATACCAACCTTCTTCATCTATGTCCTTTTGTTCTTGGCTTCTAATCTCAGACCAGAAAGAATCGTTTCTCTTTTATACGATTTCATTTCTCGTCTGTGAAATCTGAAACGCTATTTCTTCCGAGTGGCCGCGCTTTTGATCAGCTCAAGGCCGATAATATTCCTCTGGATCTGGTTCGTACCTTCATAAATCTGAAGTATCTTGGCGTCACGCATCATCTTTTCTATGGGGTACTCTTTCATATACCCGTATCCACCAAAAATCTGCAATGCGTCAACAGTCACCTTCATGGCCACATCACTGGGGAAAACCTTACTCATTGCGGATACTTTTGAGAAGTCCTTGGGGTTGCTGTCGATGTACCGCGCCACTGCGTACACGAGGGCGCGCGCCGCCTCAACCTGTATTGCCATATCGGCGAGCATATGCTGAACCGCCTGAAAACTGATGATCTTTCTGTCAAATTGTTCTCTTTCCTTTGCGTACTGTATTGCCGCCTCAAGCGCGCCATGAGCCACACCAACGCCCTGGGCGCCGATGCCGGGCCGGGTCCTGTCGAAGGTCCTCATGGTGAGGATAAACCCCATGCCTTCCCTACCTATAACATTTTCCTTCGGAACTTTGCAATCCTGAAACACGAGCTCCCGTGTCGCGGATGCCCTGATGCCAAGCTTGTTCTCCTTTTTGCCGAAGCTAAAACCTTCCATGCCTTTTTCCAGAATAAAGGCAGTGGCCCCTCTTCCACCCTTTGACCTGTCGGTCATGGCGATGACCGTGTAGATCTCCGCCTCACCACCGTTCGTTATCCATTGTTTGGTGCCGTTCAGGATATACTCATCTCCCACCTTCTTCGCTTCCGTTCTGATACTCTGGGCGTCGCTTCCGGCATTTGCCTCAGTAAGCCCGAAGGCCGCGAGCTTTTTGCCGCTCGCTATCTGGGAAAGATACTTCTTTTTCTGCTCCTCGGATGCGCCGAGCAGTATGGGATATGCGCCGAGAAGAGACGCCGCATAGCTCACCGAAACGCCGAGGCATGCCTTGCTCAATTCTTCCACGACGATACAGTTCTCGAACGATCCTCCGCCCATGCCGCCGTAAGCTTCGGGAATACTGACCCCGAAAAGGCCCGTCTCTGCACAATTCTTCATTATCGCCCAGGGGAATTGGCCAGTTTCATCAAGCTCCGCCCGTACCGGTACGATCTTCTCTTCGGCAATCCTTCGCGCTATTTTTTGAATGCTTTTCTGATCTTCAGTTAGAAAATAATCCATCTCCTATTTCTCCTTTGCCTTATCAAGTGATTGGTTGCCCAGCATTATCTCCTGGATAGACTCGTTTACGTTCTTTTCAGCAAACCGCTTCGCGAGCAGTATGGCATTACGCATGGCCCTCTCATTCGATTTTCCGTGGCAGATGATGCAGACACCGTCAACCCCGAGAAGGGCGGCGCCGCCCGTTTCCGCGTAATCCGACATCTTTTTGAGCGTCCCAAAGATATCCCTCAAGAGATAATAGCCGACTCTATATTTCAAACTCTTTACCACATGCTTCTTGAAAAAATTGAGGAAGAGCTCTGCTATGCCTTCGCTCACTTTGAGCGCTATATTCCCCACGAAACCATCCGTCACGATAACATCGACTTTTCCGTTGGCTATATCGCCGCCTTCCACGTAGCCGATGTAGTGTATGCCGGTGAGGTTCTTGAGCAACGCATGGGATTCGCGCGTGAGCTCGTTGCCCTTTGTCTCCTCCTCGCCGTTACTGAGCACGCCCACCCTGGGGGCCTGAATCCCCTGTACCACACGGGCGAAGGCCTCACCCATAAGAGCAAACTGGACGAAATGGGTCGGCTTACAGTCCACCGTGCCCCCGCCGTCGATGAGAATCGACAGTCTTTCTTTTATCGTGGGGTGAAGAACGGCGATAGCGGGTCGATCAACGCCTGCGATTCTGCCGAGCGTAAATGTGGCAAAAGCCATGGTAGCGCCTGAATTTCCAGCCGAGACCACGGCCTGGACGTCGCCGTTCTTGTGGAGCGCAAAGGCCTTGTTGATCGATGAGTCTTTCTTCTTTCGTAACACCGTGGAGGGCGATTCATCCATCTCTACAAAGACCGGCGTGTGGACGATATGTAGGCCTTTTGAAGTATGGATGAAGGGTTTCATCAGGGTTTCGTCGCCCACGAGGACGACTTCGGCAATCCCCTGGCTCGCTATGGCCTGAGCCCCCTGCACAATGGCTCGCGGGGCAAAGTCCCCTCCCATTCCGTCTACTGCAATTCGTATCACGCCCTTATTCTTCCTCTACGTCGAGATACTTCTTCCCATCGTACATGCCGCACTTGGGACAGACAACGTGCGGCGGTTTGGGTTCTTTGCAGTTGGGACATAGCACAACGCTCACAGGTTTTGCCTTGTAGTGAGTGCGTCTCTTGTCACGCCTTGTTTTTGAGGTTTTCCGTTTCGGAACAGCCATTGTTTACTCCTTATTAGTTTAGGAATGATTTTAGTTTTTCTCCGAGGAGGGTATCGGTTTTCTCGCTGCAACTGCAGGTTTCTAAGTTCCTGTTCTTTCCGCAAACGCCGCAAAGCCCCTGGCAATCTTCCTTGCAAACGGGTCTTACAGGCATGTTGAGGAGCACTTCGTCATAGACAAAAGGGTCGATGTCGATCTCGTCGCCGTCGTAGTAATATACATCCATGTCTTCGCCTTTGAGCTCAAACTCCGACGCCTCTGACGCCTCACTTCTCGGTGAAAGGCGTATATCCATATTTACCGTGAGAGACTGGGAGAATTCCTCCAGGCATCTCCCGCAGGTAAAGAGCGCCTCGACAACAATGGGACCCTCAAGTGTCACGAGATTATCGAACTTCCTCACCGTCAATTCGTAGGTCACCGGTGAGGCCACATGAAACTCGCTATTCTCTACGCTCATGAACTGAGAAGCCTCCATGCTGCCCCTTACCACCAAAGAATCATCTATTTCAGACAATTTGACTATCATAAGGCAGCCTTTTTTCGAGTCTGATAATATATGAGTTTAACATTGGATTGTCAAGGAAATTAACCTGTTGTAACTTTTACCTTTTCACGTAAGATTGCGCTAAATGTGGCGTAATCGAGAGCTAGAGCTATGACTTTTCTTCTGTCTTTTTCACCCTGGACGATCTGGATTTCCGATTTTCTTACGTTGAAACATTCCGCGAGGTATTCGATGAGCTCCTCGTTGGCCCGGCCGTCTCTCGGAAGCGACGTGAGCTTCACCTTGAGCTCGGGCCCGTCCGCGATTATCTCCCTCTTTCGCGCGTTCGTAATTACCTTTATGCTGATCTTCATGGGGAAATAACAAGGGGTATCAATGCATCCTTATTGCCATATCCGCGAGGCTCTTCACCAGAAACCTCTGGAAGAAAATGATGCAGAGCATAAGGATGAAGGGAGCGATATCCACCATGCCGACCCGTGTGGGAATTATCCTTGAAATCCGATAGGTTACCGGGTCGACAAGCCTGTTGAGCGTCCTCACAATGGGGTTATAAGGGTCGGGTCGAACCCATGAGAGCAAAACGCGCACAACGATCACCAGGAGGTAAATGTCGAGGAGCGTATCCAGGATGCTTGCAATCGCAGAAAAAAGATTCCCAACAATAAACAATCACACCTCCTCATGAAACATCATCGCATACCATGCCTTCCAGTGAGCCTAAAAGCAAATTCGCTTATCAGCCGGGGCCTGCCCTAGCCCGAAGCAGGCCGTCCTCCACGCCTTCTATTGTAACCTGAAGAAGACAATTTTCAAGTTTTTTCTCATAAGGGAGATAGAGTGGAAGATAATTATCCGTGTATCCCCGCATATATTTCCCTTTATATACCTTGCCTTCCGCTATGATCTGCACATCTGTCCCGATGAAGAGGCGGTAAAAGGCCTGTCTTTTCACCTGGTCAAGGCTTCTCAATTGGCCCACCCTTCGTTTTTTTTGCGCCTCCGGGACTTTCTCGTCCATCGCCCAGGCTCTGGTGCCGATCCGTGCCGAAAAGGGGAAAACATGGAGATAGTAAATTGGGGCGGACTCAACAAATGTTATGGTTTCCCTATATCGGTCTTCATCTTCGCCGGGGAAACCTGCGATCACGTCGAGGCCAATGCCGATACGAGGCATCTTCGCCGTGAGCCTCTTAATGAGGTCTTTCACGAAGGCGCTGGTATAACGTCTGCCCATGCGCTTCAGAATTTCATCAGAGCCGCTCTGGAGGGGAATATGGAGGCTCTTCATCACCTTGTCCGATCCCGCCATGATATCGACAAACTCATCATCGATGAACAGGGGGTCCACAGAGCTCATCCTGATCCGCGCAGGGGTCTCGCTTTCAATGAGGGCATTCAAGAGCCCCTTTAAGTCCATGTTTGTCTCATGATCACGGTATGCCGAAATTTCAATGCCGGTGAGCACTATCTCGTTGACGCCACCCTGCTTGAGGGCCTTCGCGATTTTAATAACCTCGTCAGCAGGCCTGCTTCTCGGGTTGCCTCGCGCGTAAGGCACCACGCAGTAGCTGCAGAAATTATCGCAGCCGTCCTGAATCTTCAAAAAAAAGCGCGTCTTGCCTTGAGGCAGGCTACCAATACGCGCGCTCTCAAGAGAAAATAGGTCGCGATCCGACCGGATCGGGCCGGCCTTCCCTAAGAGATCGGCAATACGAAACTTCTCCTCGTGGCCCAGCACGAGATCGGCGCCGAAAGCCCGCTCAGGGTAAACCTGGCCGTGGCAACCGGCGAGGATGATCAGCGCACTCCCGTTCTCTCTGCGGGCCCGGTTGATGAAACGCCTGATATCGCGTTCAGCGCCACCGGTTAACGTGCAGGCATTGACCACGATGAGATCGGCCCCCTTCAAGTCACTTTTTGTGAAACCGGCTTGAGTTAGCCCATCAGAGGCTACCAGGGAATCCCACTGGTTTGCCTTGCAACCCGTGGTATGGATAAAGTATTTCTTCACAACGCATTGGTATAGCAGATTTGGCAACAAAAGGAAAATTGGGGCAATGGGTCAGTTTCAGGTCAAACTGACACACTGCGAAAATCGGCGCGATTAGCGGGGGGATTGACGTTGCGCCTCACGCTCCGACGAATGACTTACACGCAAAATGCCGGCCGGACCAAAACGGCTAATCAAATCTCATTTGCTTTCCCATCCTGATGAGTGGTAATTCAATGGACCATACAATAATCAGCAATCAGGGAAGATATATGCGGAAAAATGTCATATAATACAGGAAGATGCCAGCCGGGGATTACCCGGTGGGCAAGAACCGGCAAAAGGAAATGTCCGCTACCCATATGACGAACGTAAAAGAAGAAGTTCGCGCTATGCCAAAATCTCAAGCCAAGTTGGAAGAACTCATCACCGTTCTCAGGCAAAGCGAAGCCAAATTACAGAATATCGTGGGTAATGCCATTGAAGGGATATTTCAAACCGATCGTGAGGGGCGCTTGACGCACGCCAACCCTTCCTTCGCCCGCATACACGGGTATGATTCCCCTGCCGAGATCAAGGACGCGATTTTTGCCAAAGACCTCTTTGTTGATCCATCGGACCATGCGAGACTCATACAGGTTCTTCGTGAGCGGGGCTCGGTTCAGAGCTTTGAGGCCCGATTGAAGATGAAGAACGGGAACATACACTGGGTCTCTATGAATATCATGGTCTTTCGTGATGAAAGGGGCAAGGCCCTCCGGTATGAAGGCACAATGCTCGATATAACAGAACGCAAGCGCGCCGAAGAAGCCCTCACGGAAAGCGAGGCCAAGTTTAGAAATATCGTGGGTAATGCCATTGAAGGGATATTTCAAACC
>Ga0335069_10003103_pt1 | contig 25321 bp, 19 predicted proteins | sample Lox_Sample_11_FD_206714 | JGI IMG/M metagenome (GOLD analysis project Ga0335069, IMG submission 206714) | Soil microbial communities from Loxahatchee National Wildlife Refuge, Florida, United States - Lox_Sample_1.1 | ecosystem: Environmental > Terrestrial > Soil > Wetlands | place: USA... | reverse complement strand
CCGGTAGGTCCGCGGGGATCCGCCTGTCCACCGCCAGACCGCTCTGCTCCAGCACCAGCTTCATCTCGGCCAGCACCTCGTCGACCACGCAGCCCAGCGACACCGGCTCGGCCGCGTAAACGCGGCCGCCGGACTCGATGCCCGCGAAGTCGAGCACCTGGGCCACGATCGCCGCCAGCCGGCGGCTTTCCTTCTCGATCAGGGTGCCGTAACGGCGCACCTGCGCGAGGTCGGTGACGATGCCGTCCGCCAGGTTCTGGCCCGCCGAGCGGATGCCGGCGAGCGGGGTGTTGAGCTCGTGGGTGACGCCGGCCACGAACTCGAGCTGCTGCCGGGCGAGGGCTCGGGCCCGCTGGGCGGCGCGCGCCAGCACCGCCGCGGAGAGGCCGAGCAGCCCCAGCACCAGCAGCCCCACCGCGAGGTTGCGGCGCCGCACCGCCGCGACCGCGGCCTCGATGGAGCCGCCGTGGTGGCGCGCCACCAGCAGCCACGGCGCCTCCTCGCGCGGCCCGCGCGGCCGGTCCGCCGGCCCTTCCCGGGGCGGCTCGCGTGGCGGCTCGAGGCGGGCGCCGAAGCGCCCGCCCCACTCGCGACGTTCCTCCGGCGCGCTGGGGCGCGGTCCGAAGGGGACGCCGACCCGTACGTCGGGGTGCCCGGCGGCGGAGCGGGCGTTGGCGTCGCTCGCCCAGACGACGCCGCCGTCGGCGCGGCGCACGACGGCCACCGCGAAGGCGCTGTCCGCCGTCGGCCCGAAGCTGGTCTCCGCCAGCTGCGGCAGCAGCTTCTCGCGCAGGTACGCGGCGTCGAGCTGCAGGACCACGAACCCGTTCAAGCGCCGCCACCGCGACACGGGGCCCGCGTCCTCCGCCAGCTCGAAGAGGGCGACGGCCTCGGCCAGCGGGTCCTCGAGCAGCAGCGCGGGGCGGAAGGGCAGGCCCTCGCGGCCGACGCCCTCGGGCGCCTCCTGCAGGCGCTGGCGCAGCGCGCCCAGCCCGCCCGTCCACTGCGCCGGGCGGCAGCCGCTGCCGTCGAGGCTGCAGCTCTCGAGCGTCGTCTCTCCCGAGTCGAGACGCGAGGCCAGCCACGCTCCGGTGACGAACGGCACGCGTTCGGGCCGGCGCTGCCAGTCGGCCAGCCGCGCGAGCAGGCTGCGCCGCCGCGCTTCGCCGGCCGGCCCGGGGTCGAGCCGAAGCGCCATCAGGGGCTGGGCGAGCTCGTGGTCGAGCCCGGCGGCGAAGCGCGAGGCCGAGCGCTCGAGCTGCACCTGCCGCCGCTCCGCCTCCCCGCGGCCGATCTCGCCCGTCCAGGTGTACTGCAGCACCGCGAGCACCGCCAGCAGCGCGGTCAGCACCGACAGCGCGATCCACACCGCGTGGTGCCGCACCCAGCCCACCATGGGGCTGAGTCTACAGCCGCCAGGGCCGCCGCTCGCGGCCACAGCCGGCATTTTGCACGCTTTACAGCGAGCTTTCGACGTCATGAAGACACGCGGGCCCCGGCTGCCCATAGTCTGGTGGTGGCGGCCACACGGCCGCACGGGGTGAGGAAGCGAGGATGCCGATGAGAGCAATGGGCACGTTGGGTGCGGCGGCCGTCCTGCTGGCTGCCGTGGCCGCCGGGGCGCAGCCGGCGCCTCCGCCGACAGGCGGTCCGGGCGGACCCGGAAGGGGCATGCTCCAGCGGATGGAGCGGGCGCTGAACCTGACCGGCGACCAGCAGGCGGCGGTGCAGAAGCTGCTCGACCAGCAGAAACCGCAGATGGACGCGCTGCACCAGCAGATGCAGGACAATCGCCAGAAGCTCGAAGCCGCGCTGTCGGCGGACAGCCCGGACCCGGCCACCGTCGGCACGCTGACGATCGAGCAGCGCAAGCTGATGCAGCAGGGCAAGACGCTGCACGACCAGTTGGCCCAGTCCCTGCGCGCGCTGCTGACGCCCGACCAGCAGACGAAGTTCGACGCGCTGCAGTCGCTGGGCGGGCCCGGCGGCTGGGGCGGCCGCGGCCACTGGGGGGACGGCCCGCCCCCGGCGCCGCAGCAGTAGCGTGGTTCAGGCGACGGACGGCGCCGGGCGGCCTCTGGCGCCCGGCGCAACCCCGTCCGGCGACGGCCGCCGACGTGGCCTCCAGCGCACGGCGGTGCGCCACCGCGTGCGCCGCGCGCTGCTGGCGCTGCAACTGAGCGAGGGGCAGGTGCTCGCGGCCCGGGCGCTCAAGGACCACCTCGAGGAGATGCTGGAGACGCGCCGGCGGCTCGACGACAGCCGCCTCGCGCTGCGCCACGAGCTGGCGCGGGAGGCTCCCGACGCGACGCGGCTGTCCGAGCTGCTGGTCTGGGAGCGGCAGTTCGAGGCGGGGGCGCGCGCGGCCTGGAGCCGGCTGGAGCGGCGGCTGGCGATGCTGCTCACGCCGCAGCAGGTGGTGCGGCTGCACGCGCTGCCGCTCGAGGTGCTCGGCGACATGCTGACCCGCCTCACCGCCGCCACGCGGCGCCGCTGAGGAGACGGCCTTGACGGCCGCGACCGCGGGGTGTCAGCCTCCGCCCCCGAGGCTGGAGGGACCCCATGGACCTGCCCGTCGCCTGCGCGCTCCTCGCCGCTCTCGCGCCCTCGCCGGCGGCGCCGCCACCGGCGCCGGAGGAGCCCGGGGCCCGCCTGCAATACCACGAGATCCGCACCGACGGGGCGGGCATGATCCTGCCCTGGTCCGACGACGACCCCGCCCGCGCCTACGACCGCGTGGTCCGCCTGGCCTGGGGCTTCTGGCGGGGGCTCGGCGACTGCCCGAACGGCGTCCCCTACGTCCTGCAGCACCAGGTGTGGAAGCCGGAGCACGACCCGCGCGGTCTGGGCGGCGACCAGATCTCGATGGCGCTCTCCTCCTGGAACCTGCTGCACGCCTACCTCGGCGAGGAGGCGATCGTCGCGGACATGCGCCGGCTGGCCGATCACTGGATCGGCCACGGCCTCACCGGGCCCGACGGGCCCTGGCCGAACCTGCCGTTCCCCTACAACACCGAAGTGCACTCCGGCCGCTACGACGGCGACATGGTCGCCGGCAAGGGCTACCTGCAGCCCGACAAGGCCGGCAGCTTCGGTGCGGAGCTGGTGACGCTGTACCGGATCACCGGCGAGCGCCGCTATCTCGACGCCGCGCTGCGGATCGCCGACACCCTGGCGCGCACGGTGAAGCCCGGCGACGCGGACCACTCGCCCTGGCCCTTCCGCGTCCACGCCGCCACCGGCGAGGTGTTCGTCTCGAAGAACGGCCGCTTCGACTACACCAGCAACTGGACCGGCGCGCTGCGGCTCTTCGACCAGCTCGTCAGGATGCAGGAGGGCCGCGTCGCCGACTACGAGAGGGCTCGGGTCCTGGTCAGCGATTGGCTGCGCACCTATCCCATGCGGTCGCAGCGCTGGGGCCCCTTCTTCGAAGACATCAACGTCTACTCCGACACCCAGATCAACGCGGGCACCCTGGCCCTCTACGTGCTGGAGCACCCCGGCTGGGCGCCCGACGCCGTCGCGGCCGTCCGCCGGATCCTCGACTGGTGCGACCGCCGCTTCGGCAACCCGCGGTGGGAGCGCTACGGCGCGCGGCCGACGAACGAGCAGACCGCCTACGAGGTGCCGGGCAACAGCCACACCGCCCGCGAGGCCTCGCTGGAGCTGCTGTGGGCCGAGGCGGCGGGCGACGCCTCGCGCGAGGCCCAGGCGGTGCGCAACCTCAACTGGGCGACCTACATGGTCGACGGCGACGGCAAGAACCGCTACTACCACGACGACATCTGGCTGACCGACGGCTACGGCGACTACGTGCGGCACTACCTGCGGGCCATGGCGGCAGCGCCCGAGCTGGCGCCACCCGACCAGAACCACCTGCTGCGAACGAGCTCGGTGGTGCGGCGCATCGAGTACGGCGAGGACGCGATCCGCTACGAGAAGTGGGACGAGGTGTCGAAGGAGAGGCTGAAGCTCGGGGCCTGGGAGCCGGGCGCGGTCGAGGGCGGGACCATGCGCTGGGACCCGGCGAGGCGGGTCCTGGAGGTGGCCGCCACCGCCAGGGTCGTCGTCGTCCGCAGGAAGTGAGGGTCTGCGTCGACGCTGACGGCGCTGCGCCATAATGGACCGATTCCGCCCCCCGCCACGGCTTGAGCCCGATCGGAGGCCCAGCATGTCCCGGCTCCCCTTTGCGGTCGTGAAGCCGCTCCTCCTCCTGGCCCTGCTCGCCGCCCCGGCGACGCTCCTGGCCCAGGCCGCCGCGCCGGCTCCCGCCGAGCCGCAGATCGGCCAGCAGGGCAAGGACGTCATCTGGCTGCCGACGCCCGAGAGCGTGGTCGAGAAGATGCTGGAGATGGCCGGGGTCGGACCCGAGGACGTCGTCTACGATCTCGGCTCGGGCGACGGCCGGACGGTGATCGCGGCGGCGCACCGCGGCGCCCGAGCCTACGGCGTCGAGTTCGACCCGGCCCTGGTCGCGCTCTCGGAGAGGTTCGCGAAGACCGCCGGCGTGGCCGACAAGGCCCGCTTCATCCACGGCGACATCTTCGAGACCGACTTCTCGCAGGCGACGGTGGTGACCCTGTACCTGCTCACCACCCTGAACGTGCGCCTGCGGCCGACCATCCTGAAGATGAGGCCGGGCACTCGGGTCGTCTCCCACGCCTTCACCATGGGGGACTGGGACCCGGACGAGACGGGCGAGTCCGACTACCGCCGGATCTACATGTGGATCGTCCCGGCCTCCGTGCAGGGGACTTGGCGGCTGACGTTGCCCGGCGCTCCGCCCGCCGACATGACGCTCACCCAGCAGTACCAGAAGCTGCGGGGCACCGTCAGCCTGCCCTCGGGAGCGGCCGAGCTGCGCGATGCCTCCCTGCGCGGCAACGCCATCCGCCTCACCCTGGCGGGCGGGGACGGCTCCCTCCGCGAGCTGACGGGCACGGTCGACGGCGACCGCATGCAGGGGACGGCGAAGACCGGCTCGGGAGAGGTGAGCTGGAGCGCCCAGCGGCGCTGACGACCTGCCCGGCGCGCGGCGCCAACGTATCACGTCGTACCATGTCAGAACTAAACTGCACAGGAAGGAACACAAGGGCATGCACACGGCGCGTACGGCCGACCGGTTGCCGGACCTGTGGGAGGAGGCGCGGGCTTCGGGGATGAGCGAGCCCGAGCGGCTGCTGTACCGCTCGAACCTGCTCGGCTCCGACCTGCGCGTCACCAACTTCGGAGGCGGCAACACCTCGGCCAAGGTGTTGCAGAAGGACCCGCTCACCGGCGAGGACACGACCGTGCTGTGGGTGAAGGGCTCGGGCGGCGACCTGGGCTCGATGGGGCTCGACGGCTTCGCCACCCTGTGCCTGGAGCGCCTCTCCTCGCTGCGGCGCCTGTACCGCGGGCGCGAGCACGAGGACGAGATGGTCGGCTACCTGCCCCACTGCACGTTCGGCCTCAATCCCCGGGCGGCTTCGATCGACACCCCGCTGCACGCCTTCATCCCGCACGCGCACGTCGACCACCTGCACCCCGACGCGGTCATCGCCATCGCCACGGCCAAGGACGGCGAGCGGCTGACCGCCGATGCGTTCGGCGGCAGGCTGGGCTGGCTGCCCTGGCAGCGGCCGGGGTTCGACCTCGGCCTGAAGCTCGAGCAGCTGGCCCGCAGCCGGCCGGACCTGGACGGCGTCGTCCTGGGCGGCCACGGCCTGTTCACCTGGGGCGACACCGCCAGGGCCTGCTACGGGACGACGCTGCGGGTCATCCAGCAGGCGGCCGACTACCTGGCCGCCCGCGGGCGGTCGCAGCCGTTCGGCGCGCCGGTCGCCCGGGCGCTCTCGCCGTCCGAGAAGACCGCGCTGCTGGCGGCGCTGGCGCCCCGGCTGCGCGGCCGGCTCTCGGCCGGCCTCAGGAAGGTGATGCACTTCGCCGATGGGCCGGAGGTGATGGAGTTCGTCTCCTCGTCGCGAGCGGAGGAGCTGGCCGCGCTCGGCACCTCGTGCCCCGACCACTTCCTGCGCACGAAGATCTGGCCGCTGTTCGTCCCCTTCGACCCTGCCTCCGACACCGCCTCCGACCTCGGGGGCCGCGTCGAGGACGGGCTCGAGCGCTATCGCCGGCGCTACGCGGCCTACTACCAGCGCTGCCGGCGGGCCGACTCGCCGGCGATGCGCGACCCCTGGCCGGTGATCGTGCTGGTGCCGGCGCTGGGGCTGCTCGCCTTCGCGGGCGACAAGGCCACGGCGCGGGTGGCGAGCGAGTTCTACGTAAACGCGATCGGCGTCATGCGCGGGGCGGAGAGCGTCTCCTCCTACCAGCCGATCGCCGAGCAGGAGGCCTTCGACGTCGAGTACTGGGCGCTGGAGGAGGCGAAGCTGCGGCGTCTGCCCGGGCCGAAGAGCCTGGCGGGCAAGGTGGCGGTGGTGACGGGTGGCGCCGGCGGCATCGGCGGCGCGACCGCGCGCCGGCTGCTGGCCGAAGGGGCCTGCGTGGTCGTCACCGACAAGGACGCCGGAGCGCTCGAGGAGGCGCGGCTGGCGCTGGAGAAGGAGCACGGGAAGGACCGGGTGGCCGCCTTCCGCTGCGACGTCACCGACGAGGCGTCGGTCGTGGAGTCGTACCGGCGGGTGGCGTGCGAGTTCGGCGGCCTCGACATCCTGGTCTCCAACGCCGGCATCGCCTCGGCGGCGCCGGTGGAGGAGACCTCGCTCGAGCTGTGGAACCGCAACCTGGGGATCCTGGCCACCGGCTACTTCCTGGTGGCGCGCGAGGCCTTCCTGCTCATGAAGTCCCAGGGCCTGGGCGGCTCGCTGGTGTTCATCGGCAGCAAGAACGCGCTGGTGGCCTCGGCTGGCGCCTCGGCCTACTGCTCGGCCAAGGCCGCCGCCGTCCACCTCGCCCGCTGCCTCGCCCTGGAGGGTGCCGAGCTCGGCATCCGGGCGAACGTCGTGAACCCAGACGCGGTGATCCGCGGCTCGCGCATCTGGGCAGGAAGCTGGCGGCAGGAGCGCGCGGAGGCCAACCGCATCTCCGAGGCGGAGATCGAGGAGTTCTACCGCGGCCGCAGCCTGATGAAGCGCTCCGTCCTCCCCGAGGACGTGGCCGAGGCAGTCCTCTTCTTCGCGGGGGAGGCCTCGGCCAAGTCCACCGGCAACATCCTGAACGTCGACGCCGGGAACGTGGCATCCTTCACCCGCTAGCCGGGACGACCGGCGGAAACGAGGCAGGATGGGCTTCCGACTGGACGACGAGCGGATCGCCGCCGACAACGCACCTCGGCTGGCGTGGCTGCACGAGGACTACGAGCACCTCGGCCGTCAGCTCGCGCGCCGCGGCGTGGACGTCGAGAAGCTGACCGAGCGGGCGATGGCCTTCCGGGTGGCCGTGCCCTCCTGGGGAGTCGGCACCGGCGGCACCCGCTTCGCGCGCTTCGCCGGCCCGGGCGAGCCGCGCGACGTGCTGGAGAAGCTCGACGACTGCGAGGCCATCCACAAGCTGGTGCGGGTGACGCCCGGCATCTCGCTGCACATCCCCTGGGACGAGCCGGAGAGCCCGGGCGAGCTGCGGGCGTTCGCCGGGGCGCGGGGCCTCTTCTTCGACTCGATGAACTCCAACACCTTCGAGGACCAGCCGGGCCAGGAGCTGTCGTACAAGTTCGGCAGCCTCAGCCACACCGACCCGGCGGTGCGCCGGCAGGCCGTCGAGCACAACCGGCACTGCCTGGAGATCGGAGCGAAGCTCGGCGCCCGCTCCCACACCGTCTGGATCGGCGACGGGGGCAACTTCCCCGGCCAGCTCCACTTCCGCCGGGCCCTCGAGCGCTACCTGGAGAGCCTGAAGGCGATCTACGCGGCGCTGCCCGCCGGCTGGCGGATGTTCATCGAGCACAAGCTCTACGAGCCGGCCTTCTACTCGACCGTGCTCAACGACTGGGGCACCAGCTACTGCTGCGCCCGCGAGGTGGGGGAGCGCTGCCTGTCGCTGGTCGACCTCGGCCACCACGCGCCGAGCGTCAACATCGAGATGATCGTCGCCCGCCTCATCCAGATGGGGAAGCTGGGCGGCTTCCACTTCAACGACAGCAAGTACGGCGACGACGACCTCGACGCCGGCTCCATCAAGCCGTTTCAGCTGTTCCTGGTCTTCAACGAGCTGGTGGACGCCGAGCTCTCGGAGGTGCCGGGTTTCGACCCGGCCTACATGCTCGACCAGTCGCACAACGTGACCGATCCCATCGAGTCGCTGGTGACGAGCGCGGTGGAGCTGGCGCGGGCCTACGTGCAGGCCCACCTCGTCGACCGGGCGGCGCTGGCGGAGGCGCAGGAGAAGAACGACGCGCTGGTCGCGCTGCAGGTCCTGAAGCAGGCCTTCACCACCGACGTGGCGCCGATCCTGGCGATGGCGCGCCTGCGCGCCGGCGGCGCCGTCGACCCGGTGGCCGCGTACCGCGCCAGCGGCTACCGGAAGAGGAAGGCCGAGGAGCGCCCGGCCGCGCAGCGCAGGGGAGCCGGCATCGTCTAGGATCTCGGGCCATGGCCACCCAGGACGGGGCCTCGTTCCACGTCGCCATCGACCTCGGCGCCGGCAGCGGCCGGGCCATGCTCGGCCGGCTGCTGAGCGCGGACTGCGGCGGCCCCGCCCTGCTGCTGGAAGAGATCCACCGCTTCCACTATCCGCCGTTGCACCACGACGGGCACCTGCGCTGGCCGTTCCCGGCGGTCCTCGACGGCATCAAGGGGGGACTGCGTGCGGCCTCGCGCGCGGCCGCCGTCCGCAACGGCGCGCCGGAGACGGTGGGCGTCGACTCCTGGGGCGTCGACTACGGCCTGGTGGACGCGGCCGGGCGGCTGCTGCAGGACCCGGTCTGCTACCGCGACCACCGCACCGACGGCGCCATCGAGCGGGTGCTGAAGAAGCTGCCGCGGGCGGAGATCTTCCAGCGCACCGGCATCCAGTTCCAGCAGTTCAACACGCTGTTCCAGCTCCACGAGCACGTGCGGGAGGGGCTGCCCAGCGGGGCGCGGCGGCTGCTCATGATCCCGGACCTGTGCCACCACTCGCTGTGCGGCGCCACCAGCGGCGAGCTCACCGACGCCTCGACCACCCAGCTGGTCGACGTGCGCACGCGGCGCTGGGCGGACGACCTCTTCTCGCGCCTCGGCCTGCCGCGCGAGCTGATGCCGGAGCTGCGGGCGCCGGGGACACCGCTGGGCGAGCTGCGGCCGTCGCTGCAGAAGGAGCTCCACCTGCCGGCGCTGTCGGTGCTCGCCCCCGCCACTCACGACACCGCCAGCGCCGTCGCCGGCACGCCCCTGCAGCCGGGCTGGGCCTACGTGTCCTCGGGGACCTGGTCGCTGGTGGGGACCGAGCGCCCGGGCCCGCTGGTCAACGAGGCGGTGGCGCGTGCGAACTTCACCAACGAAGCCGGCGTGTTCGGCACCGTCCGCTTCCTGCGCAACGTGATGGGCCTCTGGATCCTCGACTCCTGCCGCCACGAGTGGGAGGGGCGAGGCCTCGCCGCCGACCTCGACGGCCTGCTGGCGGCCGCCGGCGCCATCGAGAAGCCGCCGGGCCTGGTCTACCCGGACCACCCGCGCTTCTTCAACCCGAGGAGCATGACGGCGGAGCTGCAGGCCGCGCTGGCCGAGACCGGCCAGAAGGTGCCGGACGACCCGGCACGTCTCACCCGGGTGGTGCTCGACTCGCTGGCGTTCCGCTACGCGTCCGTCGTGCGCTCGGTCGAGCAGCTCACCGGCGAGCCGATCCCCGGGATCCACATCGTCGGCGGTGGCAGCCTGAACGAGTACCTCGACCAGGCCACCGCCGACGCGGCGCAGCGACCGGTGCTGGCCGGCCCGGCCGAGGCCGCCGCCACCGGCAACCTGCTGATGCAGGCGTTCGCCGCCGGGCGCATCCGGTCGCTGGAGGAGGGCCGGCGGCTGGTGGAGGCCGGCCAGCGGCCGCGGCGTTTCGAGCCGCGGGAGCGCGCCGGCTGGCGCGAGGCCGGCGAGCGCTACCGCGAGGTCGAGGGCCGCTACCAGTAGCCACGGACGGCGTGCGGCTCGTGGGGTGAGTCACGCATCACCAGCGAGCAGAGCGGCTTAGGGGCCTCCCTGAGCGGCGCCAAACAGATTACACTGTCCCGGCGGCGCCAGCCCGGCGGCTCGGCGCCGCATTCGGGGTGACGATTGGGAGAACGGAAGGTCGTTGTTTCGCTGCTGAGCGAGCAACAGGAGTTCCAGCTGGTGCAGGCGGCGGACGCGCGCGCCGCGGCGGCGCGCGCCGGGCTCGGCATCGAAGTCGTGTTCGCGGACAACAACGCGGTCGTGCAGATCCACCAGCTGTTCAAGCACGTGCACGCGCCCGAGGCCGAGCGGCCGGCGGCGATCGTGGTCGAGACCGTCACCGGCGAGGGCCTCGAGCGGGTGGCGCGCAACGCGGTGGCCGCCGGAATCGGGTGGGTGCTGATGAACCGGTCGGTGAGCTACCTCCAGTCGCTGCGCGAACTGCGGGGCGATCTGCCGATCGGCGTCGTCAGCGTGGACAACCGGGAGGCGGGCCGCATCCAGGGGCGCCAGCTGCTGGCGCTCCTGCCCCGCGGCGGCCCGGTGCTGTACGTGCAGGGGCCCGGCGACACCGCGGCGGCCAGCGACCGGCTGCGCGGGGCCCAGGAGACGATCGCGGGCGCCGGGATCGAGCTGCGGGTGCTGAACGGCGACTGGACGGTGCAGGGCGGGGAGAAGGCGGTCACCGGCTGGCTGCGCCTCAAGACCTCGGAGGGATTCCGGCCGGCGGTGGTGTCGGCGCAGAACGACGCCATGGCGGTCGGCGCGCGCAGGGCGCTGCTGGCGCAGCGCCCCGACTGGAAGGACTTGGTGTTCACGGGCTGCGACGGCCTGCCGGAAGGCGGCCAGAAGCTGGTGCGCTCGGGCGAGCTGGTGGCGACCATCGTCACCCCGGCGCCCGCCGGGCCCGCCGTCAGCCTGGTGGCGCGCGCCCTTGCCGGCGAGAGGGTCGAAAGCGAGGTCAACCTGCCGCCGCGGTCGTATCCTCCAGAGGGCGAGCTGGGATCGCGAACGGGCAGGCGCCCGGCGAAGCCCTGACGGAGGTGACCGCATGAGAGCCGCGAAGCGGCAGGGGCGCCGCTCGTTCCTGCGCCGCCTCGGGGCGACCGTGGCGGCCTCGGTGGCGCTGCCCGCGGCCGCCGGTGCCCAGGCGCGACGCCGCCCCCGCACGTCGGCGAAGAAGCCGGCCGCGAAGCCGTCGGCGGCTCGCCCCGCGGCCAAGGCCGCGCCGCCGCTGGCCCCACCCGCGCCGCCGCTGGCCGTTGCCCGAGGCTCCTGGCCCGTGCCGGAGCCGGGCGCCCAGGTCGACCTGGCGCCGGCGCGCTGGCTCTGGCTGCCCTGCGAGCGCACGCTCGCGAACACGTTCGTGCTCTTCCGCCGCGAGCTCACGGTCGGTGGCGAGGTGGCGTCGGCCCGCGGCTGGGTCTCCGCCGACAGCCGCTACCGGCTCTTCGTCAACGGCCGCCGGGTGCAGTTCGGGCCGGCTCCCTGCGACCCGCGCTCCTACGAGGCCGATCCCGTCGACCTGACCCGCCACCTGCGGCCGGGGCAGAACGTGATCGGTGCCGAGGTGCTCTACTACGGGCACGGCGAGGGCACCTGGCCCTTCGGCAAGCCGGGCTTCCTGTTCGCGCTGCGCGTCGAGGAGCAGGGCGGGGCGGTGCAGGAGGTCGTCAGCGACGGCTCCTGGCGGGTGCGGCTCGACCGCGCCCACCGCCCCGGCCAGTTCAAGCGTGCCTACCTGCGGGCGCTGCAGGAGGACTTCGACGGGCGGTTGCACCCCTGGGGCTGGAACGACCCGGGGTACGTCCCCGACGCCGGCTGGATGGCCCCGGCGCTGCTCGACGCGGCCGCGGACCGGCCGGCGGCCGCGGGCGGCCACGCCGACTACCTCACCGACGGCGGCATCGGCGCCGGCGACGCGGCGCTGCGGGCGCGGGAGGTGCCGCTCGTGCGCGAGACGCTGCGCGTCTTCGAGGGCCTGGCGCGCTCGGGGCGGGTGCGCTGGCTGCGCGACCCGCGCGACTGGTTCGAGTACCGCCTGCCGGGCTCCTACGAGATCGTCGACGAGCCCTCCGCGGCGTCCTCCGGGGACGGCGCGTGGTCGGTCGAGACCGCGCCGGGCCTCGGGGCCTTCCTGACCTTCGCCCTGCCGGAGCAGATGGTCGGCTTCCCCTTCCTCACGGTGGAGGCGCCCGCCGGCACGGTGTTGGAGCTGATCACGCAGGAGTCGCACGACCCCAAGGGGCCCGCCTGGCTCGACACCCACCGCTACAGCTGGACGCGCCTCGTCTGCCGCGAGGGGGTGAGCCGCTTCGAGGCCTTCGACTACGAGTCGCTGCGCTTCCTCCAGGTGCACGTCCACGAGGCGAGCGGGCCGGTGACCGTCCGCGACGCCGGGGTGCGCCGGCGGGCCTACCCCTGGCCGAAGCCGCCGCAGTTCCGCTGCGCCGAGCCGCCGTTGCAGCGGGTCTTCGAGGCTTGCTTCAACACGCTCGTCAACGCCGCCCAGGAGACGATCGTCGACGGCATGGGCCGCGAGCGCCAGCAGTACAGCGGCGACGGCGCCCACCTCCTGCACGCCACCCGCCTCGTCTGCGGCGATCGCCAGCTCGCGCGCCGCTTCCTGCACAGCTTCCCGCTGGGCCAGACGCGCGAGGGCTACTTCCTCGACTGCTGGCCCGCCTGGGACCGCCTCAACCGCATCGCCCAGCGCGAGACGGGCGCCACCCCCTGGGGGCCGCTGCTCGACCACGGGGTGAGCCTCGTGTACGACGCCTGGCGGCACCACCTGGAGACGGGCGAGACGGACGTGCTGCTGCAGCTCTATCCGCGGTTCGTCCGCTTCGCCGACTTCCTGCTGGCGGGGCGGAAGGCGGACGGGCTGCTGCCGGTCGAGGGGTGGGGCGTGCCGGCCGTGTGGATCGACAACGGCTTCGCGGCCCCGCGCCACCGGCAGTGCGCCTTCAACCTGTTCACCGCGGCCGTGCTGAAGGAGGCGCTGGCTCCCATCGCCGGGCTGGCCGCCGACCCCGCCGGCGAGAAGCGCTTCTCCTCCGCGGCCGAGGCCCTGCTGGCGGCGGCCGTGCGCCGCTTCTGGAGCGCCGAGCGCGGCCTCTTCGTCTGCAACCTGCCGTGGGAAGACGAGGAGGGCGAGAGCCGCCTGGACGACCGCTCGCTGGCCACGGCGCTCCTCTTCGACCTCTGCCCGGAGGGCCGCGTCCGCGAGTCGGTGGCCGCGCTCGCCGCCCCGGCGCCGACCACCGTGCTGGGCTACCCGGCGAACGCGCACTGGCGCATGCAGGCCCTGGCCCGCCACGGCCGCATCGACGCCGTGCTGCGCGAGCTGCGCGAGCGCTGGGCCCGGCTGCCGGCCGTGCTGCAGAACGACACCACCCCCGAGGACTGGCACGTCCGGCCGGATTCCTCCGACCAGTGGAGCCACTGCGCGGTCGGGCCGCTGTTCGTCCTGTACATGGACGTGGCGGGCATCCGCCCGGCGCTGCCCGGCTTCGAGCGCGTGGCGGTCCGGCCGCAGCTCGGCGACCTGCCGGGCCTCGAGCTGGTCTGCCACACGGCGCGAGGGCCGATCGGCTTCCGCGCCGAGAAGCAGGAGGGCGGGCACCAGGTCGCCATCACGCTGCCCGCGGACGTGGCCGGCGAGCTCGTGCTGCCGGCGGAGCAGGCCGAGGGCGGGGCGGTGGTGGGCAGCGACCGCGCGCTCGGCCTCGCCCGCTTCGCGCTGCCGGCCGGGCAGACCACGTCCGTGGTCGTGGCTGCGCCGGCGCCCGTGGCCTAGCGCCCTGCCGCATAATCGTGGCAGAGGTACCCGCCGATGCGAGTGACACGTCTTCTTCCCCTGGCGTTGCTGGCGGCCGGGCTGGTCCCGGCGATGGTGGCCCTCGCTCCGGCCCAGACCGCGAACCGCAAGCCGGCTCCGGCCGAGCGCCAGAAGCTGCCGGCCTCGGCGCTGGCCGTCGGCGACACAGCCCGCGGCCAGTACCTGGTCGAGCGGGTCTTCTTCTGCAAGGAGTGCCACTCGCCGCGGGACGGCGAGGGCAACATCATCGTCGCCGAGGAGTACATGGGCGGGCCGATCCCCTTCCGGCCGCCCTGGCCGAACGACTGGGCGCTGCGGGCGCCCCGCAACCGCGGCCTCCCGGGCTACACCCCCGAGCTGGGCATGCGGCTGTTCATGATGGGCGCCGTCGACCGCGAGGGGAACCAGCTGCGCCCGCCGATGCCGCGGTTTCGCATGAACCCGCAGGACGCCGCCGACGTGGTGGCGTACATGATGTCGCTGAAGTGAGCGGCGGATGAGGATCGGCATCGTCGGCGCGGGTTTCGTCGGCTCGACCGCCGCCTACGCGCTGGTGATGAGCGGCGTCGGCCGTCAGATCGTGCTGGTCGACAAGAACGAGGCCCGCGCCCGGGCCGAGGCCGACGACCTGCTGCACGCCGTCCCCTTCGCCCACCCGCTCGACGTCGTGGCCGGCGGGTTCGAGCGGCTGACGGCGGCCAGGGTGGTGATCCTCACCGCCGGCGTCAACCAGCGGCCGGGCGAGAGCCGGCTGGAGCTGCTGGCGCGCAACGCCGCCGTGTTCCGGGAGGTCGTCCCCAACGTCCTCGAGCGGGCGCCGGAGGCCGTGCTGGTGGTGGCCACCAACCCCGTCGACGTGATGACGCACCTCGCTGCGCGCTTCGCGGCCGAGCGGGGCGTCCCCGCCGGCCGGGTGTTCGGCTCCGGCACCACCCTCGACACCGCGCGCTTCCGGGCGCTGCTCGGGCGCCGGCTGGGAGTGGACGCGGCCCACGTCCACGCCTACGTGGTCGGCGAGCACGGCGACTCCGAGGTGCTCACCTGGTCGCTGGCGACGATCGGCGGCATCCCGCTCGCCGACATGGCGCAGCGGCACGGCGTCCCCTTCGACGCCGCCGTGCGGGCCGAGATCGACGCCGGCGTGCGCCGGGCCGCGTACCAGATCATCGCCGGCAAGGGCGCGACCTACTACGGGGTGGGCAGCGCGCTCGCCCGCATCGTCGACGCCGTGCTCGGCGACCGCCGTTCGGTGCTGACCGTCTGCACGCCGATCTCCAGCGTGGCCGGCGTCGCCGACGTCACCGTCTCGCTGCCGCGGCTGGTCGGCGGCGGGGGAGTGATCGAGACGCTGCCGCTGGCGCTGCCGCCCGAGGAGGAGCAGGCGCTCGCCCGCAGCGCCCGGGTGGTGCGCGACGCGATCGACGGCCTGGCGGCCTGCTGAGGGCAGCCGCCTCGGTTCTAACGCAGGTCGAGACCTTTCACAGGGTCGCTGCCGGCTACCTCGTGGCCTGAGGGAGCCCGGACGGCCTCCGGCGAGGCTCAGCGGCAGGGATCGGGGCGGAACGCCGGGGCCAGGGCCCGATTGATGGACCCGTCGCCCGACATCGCGGACCAGAGTGCCGGCACCTGCTCGGGCTCCTCAGTGTCCCAGGTCCAGAGAAGCCAGCCCTTCAGCTCGCTCGCACAGGTCTCGACCTGCCAGTCCTCGATGATGGCCGCCGCGTCGGTGATCGACGGGTACTGGAACTTGAAGGCCCCGAACTCCCCCATGAGCACGGGCTTCGCCTCCTGGTGCCCGGCCAGCTTGTAGTTCTCCAGCATCTGCTGGACGGAGATCTCGCCCGCTATCGCATAGCCGTGGATATCGACGAAGTCCGCCGTCGAGTTGGTCATGGCGGGATAGACCTCGATCACCCGCGGGTCGCCGATCCGGCTCGGGTTCGGGTCTTGGGGCCAGAAGAAGCCCACCCCGACGAGAGCCGTGGGGTCCACGTCCAGGATCGCCGCCCGACCCTGGTCTGTGAAATAGACGAGACCATCGTCCATCATCGCCTGGCGGGACGAGGCGCTCGCCATGTCGTAGGTGAGGCCGTTCGCGGTCGTCACCAGCCCGCTCGTCCAGCTGAGCGGCGCCTGGTCGAAGTTGTAGAAGTACTCGCCGCGGAGCTCGTAGGCGAGCACCGCGTCGAGGGGGGCCTCCTGGTCCACGAGGGCCCGGGCCACGTCGTGGAAGAAAGCGACGTTGGCGGCGACGCCGCCCGAGCACAGGTTGAAGAGATTGTCGTACGCGAACAACCCGTAGCAGACCGGATAGTGGTCGGTGTAACCGCCGAGCCATGGTGGCATTTGTGCGGTGAGGATCGCGTAGACGCCGTGGCTCCGGGCCCGTCTCAGGAAGTCGACGAGGTTGGCCACGTAGCGGGAAGAGAGCCCTCCGGCCGGGTTGCCGATCGAGGTCGTGCAGCAGTCGTTGAGGAGGACCCGGACCGCGTTGTAGCCGTAGGCCTCCATGCTAGCGAGCGCCGCCTCCGCGCGGGCCGCGTCGTAGAACCCCACGTCCAAGGCCGTCTGGGCGTAGGCCGCGTTGCCTTGGAAGTCGGTCGCCCAGGCAAGGCGGACGTAGTTGTTGCCCCGCGGCGTGAAGGCGTCTCCCGTCGTCCGGTCGAAGAACTCGGCGAACCCGGTGGCCCCGGGGCGCACGCCGATCCGGTGAGGGGCGAGCACGCCCACCCGCGCCGTCGCCGAGACCCGCGGATTGGCCTTGAGGACGGCCTTCACGAGCACCGAGACGGGGGAAGGCGGGGCCAGGTAGAGGCCGGACGCCGAGATGGTCCCCAGGCGGGCGTCGCCGCCGGGGACACCGTTGACCTGCCATTCGACCGCCGGGTTCTGTGGCGGCTGGACGATGACGGAGAACTGAAGGTGGCCCGAGGCCGCGACCCTCGGTCGGGAGGGCGAGAGCCTCATCCAGGTGAGCCGCCGTTGCACCGGGACGGTGACGACGGCTGCTGCGACACGACTGGAGGCCGTGGCCTTCGCCCCGGGCTGGTCGGCAGCCCTCCGCGGCGACGCCAGGCCGGGGCACGCGAGCAGCAGGACGGCAAGACTCCAAGCGCACGGCTGGACGCGCGGGCCAGGACTCGCGATCGCCATGCGTTCCTCCGACCGGGCAGTCTGAACGCGACACCGAGGATGCACCCGGGCCAGCGCCGGGGTCAAGAGCATTTCGAGCCACACCGCGTTCGCTTCGCGAGAGGCGTCCCGGCGCGTGGCCCGGGCCGGCGCGACACACGGCCGCCGTCCCACGGAAGCCCGCCATGACGAACCCGCCCCCCACCCGCCCCTCGGATCGACCGGGGCCCTGGCTGCCCGTGCTGCCGGTGCGGATGGGCCAGACCCGCAGAGAAGCGCGGAAACGCAAGACCTCCGGGCTGCAGCTGTCGTCCCCATCTACCCTCATACCCTCCCCTCGAGCGGCCCTGTCACCGCGACGTTGTATGGGCGGGGGAGTGATCGAGACGCTGCCGCTGGCGCTGCCGCCCGAGGAGGAGCAGGCGCTCGCCCGCAGCGCCCGGGTGGTGCGCGACGCGATCGACGGCCTGGCGGTGGCCTGAGGGCCGCCGCCGCGGCTAGGCGACCGCGGGCCGCTCGGAGGCCGCCGCCTGGGGCAGGGCGAGGGCTCGGGCGGCCAGCAGCACGAAGGCGACCCACAGCAGGTCGGCGAGCAGCAGGTGGACGAGCTGCATCCAGACCGGCGCCAGCAGCGCCAGGTTGAGGATGCCTGCCGCGACCTGCAGCAGCGCCAGCGCCGGCACCAGCCAGGCGGCGCGGCGGGCGCGCCGGTCGTCGGTCGCGTGCAGCACGCGGCCCGCGGCGAAGGCCGCCGCCAGCGCCCCCAACAGGGCCAGGAACGGGTGGGCGACGCGCAGGCGGACCAGCAGGGCCACGGTCGGCGAGAGGTCCTGGACGAGGCCGCCGAGCAACGACTGCGCCGGGTACAGGGTGTCGCCGAAGGCGGCGATCGCCCCGCTCTTGCCGACGGCGAGGAGCGCGACCGCGCAGAGCCCGAGCGCCCAGCCGTGGCGGGCGGCCGCCTCCCGGCGCGGCGGCGCATCGTCCGCGGTCCAGTGGGCGGTGAGGGCCAGGCTGGCGAGCAGCAGGAAGGTGTTCACCAGGTGCGTGGCCATGACCAGCGCCCGCGCCACCGACTCGTTCTCCGCCACCAGGCGGAACAGCACCAGGCCGGCGCCGAGCGCCGCCTCGGCCAGGACGAAGACCAGGGCGAAGGCCGCCGCCTTGCGGGCCAGGTGCCCCCTGGGTCGGTCGCGGAAGACCCACAGGACCAGCAGCGCGACCAGCAGCAGGGCGATGCCGCTGGTGGCGCGGTGGGTGAACTCGATCATGGTCTCGACCGCCGGGGCGCGCGGGACCACCTCGCCGTTGCAGAAGGGCCAGTGCGCACCGCAGCCGGCGCCCGAGCCGGTGGCCCGCACGAAGGCGCCCCACAGGATGACGACCAGGTTCCAGCCGAGGACGACCCAGGCGAACCGGGCGAGCCGCGTCATGGTTGCGCTCCTCGGCAGCTAGTGTACGCGCCGCCGCGCGGCGCGAGTACCATTGCCGCGCGTCGCCGGACGTTCGCTTCGACAGGGAGGCCGAGCATGATCCTGGTTCGCTTCCGGCTCGCGAGAACAGCGGCGGCGCTGTCGGCGGCCGTCCTCCTGGCGATCCCCGCGGCGGGGTGGGCGCAGCCCGGCGAGGCGCCGGCCGCGATCCTCGTGGACGCGACACCGTCGCACGCTGTCGTCTCCTTCAGCCCCTTCCGCTCGCTGGGAGCCGGCATCGACCGGTTGCGCGGCGACATCACCGACAAGGTGATGTCGCCCGGCTTCGTGAAGGCGCTGCACTCCGCGGGCTGGCAGACGGTCAGCTACCGCCAGAACACCGAGCTCTACGCCGAGGCCTGGCACTGGAACCCCAGGGGCGCCTGGAGCAACCCCGCGGCGAAGGAGGGCTACTTCGTCGGCGACGCGCGGCCTGCCGAGCTCATTCGCCACTCCTGGGCCGCCCCCCTGCCGCACCGCGGCTTCACCCGCGGCGACGGCAACGGCTGGTCCCGCCTGACGGACGGCGACCTGGACACCTACTGGAAGAGCAACCCCTATCTCACTCGGCCGTTCACCGGCGAGGACGACCACCCGCAGTGGGTCACCCTGGACCTCGGCAGCAGGGTGGAGATCGACGCCGTGCGCATCGCCTGGGCGGACCCCTACGCGGTCCGCTACCGGGTCCAGTACTGGACCGGCGAGCGCGACCCCTTCGACGACCGCACGGGCGCCAGCTGGCGGACCTTCCCGCTGGGGTCGGTGTCGGAGGGCAAGGGCGGGACCGCGACGGTGCGGATCGCCTCCTGGCCGGTGCGCGTGCGCTGGCTGCGCGTCTGGATGACGGCGTCCTCCGGCACCTGCGACAGCCACGGCTCGCAGGACCGGCGCAACTGCCTGGGGTTCGCGGTCCGCGAGCTGTACGCCGGCCGTCTCGACGCGAAGGGCGAGCTGCAGGACGTCGTCGACCACCAGCCCAACCGCCGGCAGTCGGCGACGGTCTGCTCCTCGGTCGACCCCTGGCACGCGGAGACGGACCTCACCCGCGCCAGCGGCGACCAGGTCGGCTTCGACCTCTTCTTCACCAGCGGGGTGACGCGCGGGCTGCCGGCGATGGTCCCCGTCGCGGTGCTCTACTCGACGCCGGAGGACGCGGCGGCGCAGATGGCCTACCTGAAGGCGCGCGGCTACCCGATCTCCTACGTCGAGATGGGCGAGGAGGCGGACGGGCAGTACATGCTGCCCGAGGACTACGGCGCGCTCTACCTGCAGTTCGCCGCCGCGCTGCACGGCGTCGACCCCGCGCTGAAGCTGGGCGGCCCCTCGTTCGAGGGGGTGGTCGAGGACGTGGAGGCCTGGCCGGACCCGGAGGGACGCGCCTCCTGGCTGGGCCGCTTCTTCGACTACCTGCGCGACCGCGGCAGGATCCAGGAGTTCGCGTTCCTCTCCTTCGAGCACTACCCCTACGACGCCTGCAACATCTCCTGGAACGACCTCTACCGCGAGCCGGACCACGTCGCCCACATCGTCCAGGCCTACAAGGACGACGGCCTGCCGCCGGGCACGCCCTTCTTCGTCACCGAGGTCAACCTGGGGGCGCAGGTGAGCGAGGCGTTCGTCGACATCATGGGCGCCCTGTGGTGGGCGGACTACACCGGTGCGCTCCTCGCCAACGGCGGGACCGGCAACTACTTCTTCCACTACATCCCGGGCCGCCTGCGCCGGGGCTGCAACGACTCCTGGGGGACCTTCGGGATGTTCCTGGTGGACGACGCCTTCGACATCACGCACTACAATGCCAGCTACTTCGCCGCTCAGCTGATCAACAGGGAGTGGGTGCAGCCGGTGGACCAGATGCACCGCGTGTTCCGGGCGGAAAGCGACGCCCGCGACGCCTTCGGCAACCTGCTGGTGACCGCCTACGCCCTGGAGCGGCCGGACGGGCAGTGGTCGCTGATGCTGGTGAACAAGGACAGGGAGCAGGCCCACGGGGTGACGATCCGCTTCTCGGCGGAGGGACAGCCGGACCGCCGGTTCGCCGGGACGGTGGAGCGGGTCAGCTTCGGGGCGAACGAGTACCAGTGGCGGCCGAACGGGGCGGAGGGGCACCCCGACCCGGACGGGCCGCCGGTGCGGTCGACCCTCAGCGCGGGGCAGCAGACGGTGTTCTCGCTGCCCCGGGCGTCGATCACGGTGCTGCGCGGGAGGACGAGGCCATGAGCAAGGGCGGACACTCGAGGCGGGAATTCATGGTGCGGAGCGCCGGCGCCGCGGTCGCGGCCAGGACGGTGCTCCTCGGTGACGCGCGACTGGAGGCGGCCGCGGCTTCCGCCGGCGACCGCGTGCGCTTCGGGATGGTGGGCGTCGGCATGCAGGGCTCGGGCCTGCTGCAGAGCGCGGTCCAGCTGCCGGGAGCCGAGTGCGTCGCCGCCTGCGACCTCTACGACGGCCGGCACCTGCTGGCGCGCGAGATCGCCGGGGACAAGGTGCGGACGACCCGCCGCTACCAGGAGCTGCTCGACGACAAGGGCATCGATTGCCTGGTCGCAGCCGTTCCCGACCACTGGCACCGGCGGCTGGTGGTGGAGGCGATGAAGGCCGGCAAGGACATCTACATCGAGAAGCCGATGTCGCACTCCGCCGCCGACGGCCTCGCCATGGTGGCCGCCGCCAAGGAGACGGGCCGCATCGTACAGGTCGGTTCGCAGCGGGTCAGCTCCGTGATCTGCGCCAAGGCGAAGGAGATGCTCGCCGGCGGGATCGTGGGCACGCTGACCCTGGTCGAGGGCTCGCTCGGCCGCAACGACCCGAACGGGGCCTGGGAGTACCCGCCCCCGCCGGACCTCTCGCCGGCGAACCTCGACTGGGACACCTGGCAGAACGACGTGCCGAAGCGGCCGTTCGACCCCAGGGTGTTCGCGCGCTGGCGCTGCTGGAGGGAGTACGGAACCGGCGTCGCCGGCGACCTGCTCGTCCACCTGGTGAGCGGCATGATGTACATGCTCGGCTGGGGCGAGCCGCCGCGCCGGGCGCAGTCGCTCGGCGGCATCCTGCGCTTCCCCGACGGCCGCAACATGCCTGACGTCCACACCACGCTCTTCGACTACGCAAAGGCCCCGGTCTACCTGCGCCTGAACCTCGGCTGCGAGACGCCGGAGGTCTACCGCTTCCAGGGCTCGAAGGGCATCCTGGAGGTGACGGAGACGGGCATCACCTACTCGCCCCAGAGCGGCGAGGACTCGGCGCCGAGCTACTACGCCTTCAGCTTCCCGCGGGAGATGCGCGAGGCGTACTTCAGGAAGTGGCACCAGGAGCACGACCCTCTGCCGGGGAAGGAGCCGGCCCTCGAGGGCTTCACCTACAAGGGCACCTCCTGGGACGACGTGCGACCGCACCTGTGGACCTTCTTCGAGGCCGTGCGCACCCGCAGGCCGGTCACCGAGGACGCCGTCTTCGGCCACCACGCGGCGCTCGCCTGCCACATGGCGAACGAGTCCTACTTCCGCAACGCGCCCGTCACCTGGAACGCGGCCGCGGGGAAGATCGAGGGCTGAGGGCCGGGGCCAGGCTGTGCGCGGCGTCACCTCCGCGCTCCCGCCGCGCGCTTCCCCGTTGACTCGCGCGCGACCGCCGGGGTAGCGTGAGCCATCGATCCTGGACGGAGCCGCGCCCGCGGCTCAGGTTCCTTCCCCGTGAAAGGCGCACGAGCGCCGCCCGGACGCGGCCGCTTCGGCGGCCGGGGAGGCCGCGATGGCCAGGACGGAGCCGGTGGCCCGGTCGGACGACCACGTCGGCGAGCGTCCGCTCCGCCTGACGTCCCACCACGTCGACCACGCCGAGCCGCGCACCATCGTGATCCGGCAGGGGAGCGCCTGGCAGTCGCTGGCCGTGCTGTTCCTCTGCCTGCTGCTGCTGTCCGTGGTGCTGCTCGGCCACTGGGTGCTGCGGGGCCTCGATGCGCAGGCGCAGCAGCAGTCCGCCGCTCTCGCCCGCGCCGAGCGGAAGGTGCAACAGCTGGAGGCGGGCCTCAGCTACGACGGCGCCCGGCGGCACCTGCTGCTCGGCATGCGCGACCACATCCTCAGGGTGAACCCGCGGGTGTCGCTCTCCGACGCCTACCTCTACGCGCGGCTGGCCCTCGACGAGAGCGAGAAGTACCCGGCGGTCGACCCGCTGCTGCTGCTCGCCATCGGCACCGTCGAGAGCGGCTACGACCCGCTGGCCAGGAGCCACGCCGACGCCCGCGGCCTCTACCAGATCTGGCCCTCGACGGGCCGGCTGCTGGCGCGCTCGCTGGGCTGGAACTACGACGAGCAGACGCTCTACGACCCGCGCAAGAACACGGAGGCGGCGGCGCTCTACCTGGACATCCTGTTCGCTGCCTACAACGACCCGCAGATGGTCCTGGCCGAGTACAACGGGGGGCCGCTGAACGCCGGCTACTACCGGGCCGACGCCGCCGCGCTGTCGCTGGAGACGCGCAGCTACGTGCCGCGGGTGCTCGAGCTGTTCGCGCGGCTGAGAGAGCAGTTCGAGTCGGGGACGGGCTCCTCCCCCGAGCTGCTGCCGCGCGAGCGCCGTGAGGGCCGGGCGCTCGGCGCACGGACGGGGACCGCGGACACGCCGGCTCGCTGAGCGCCGGCCGCGTGCTACCCTGCCGCGTCGGGCCCTCTCCCGGAGGTTCGCACGATGGCAAGGCGCCTGTCCCTGGCTCTCCTGCTGTTCGCCCTCCCGCTTCCGGTCTGCGCCCAGTCCCAGGCCTGGAAGCCGCTCTTCGACGGCCGCGACCTCGACGGCTGGAAGCACGTCGGGCCCGGCTCCATGGTGGTGGAGGACGGCCTCATCCGCACCGAGGGCGGGATGGGCCTGCTCTACTGGGCGGGCGGCAAGCTGGGCGACTGCGTGCTGCGGGTGGTCTTCCGCATGCGCGACAGGAACGACAACTCCGGCGTCTTCATCCGCATCCCGATCGAGCCGCGCGAGGAGTGGATGCCCGTCCACTACGGCTACGAGGTGCAGATCGACAACGACCCGGAGGCCTCCAAGGAGGACGACCACCACGCCACCGGCACGCTCTACTCGCTGGTGAAGGCGCTGGCCCGCCCCGGCAGGCCGGGCCCGGAGTGGAACACGATGGAGATCACGCTCGAGGGCCCGCGCACGGTGGTGCTGGTCAACGGCGTGAAGGTCACCGACTACACCGAGGGCCAGCCGGTGGCGCCCCGCCGCTTCTCCTACGAGCCGCAGCGCGGGCCCCGGCCCGACACCGGCTACGTCGGCCTGCAGAACCACAGCAGGAAGGACGTGGTGTTCTTCAAGGAAGTGGCCGTCCGCCCGCTGTCGCACTGAGCAGGCGCGTGCCCGGGGGCCGATCATGAGCGAGCCGTCGCACGCGATCGCCGTCGACATCGGCGGCACCAAGGTCGCGGTCGCCGTGGTCCTGGCCGGCGGAGAGCTGGCGGCGGAGACGACCCTGCCGACGGAGTCCAGCCGGGGATTCGCCTCGGGGCTGGCGCGCATCCGCGAGGCCGTCCTCTCGGTGACGGAGAGGGCCGGCGTCTCCGCCTCCGGGCGCGCGGGCATCGGCATCGGCTGTACCGGCCCCGTCGATCCGCGGCGGGGGACGATCCACAACCCGTACACGCTCCCCGGCTGGGACGGCGCCGACATCGTGGGCGGCCTGCGCGACGCCTTCGCGTGCCCCGTCGTCCTGGAGAACGACGCCGACGCCGCGCTCGTCGGCGAGTGCTGGAAGGGGGCGGGCCGGGGGTTCGACCCGGTGGTGATGCTGACCTTCGGCACCGGGGTGGGGGGCGCCGCACTGGTCGGCGGCCGCATCCTGCGCGGCGTCGCCGGCGCACACCCCGAGCTGGGCCACGTGGTCGCCGATCCCGCCGGCCCGCCCTGCTACTGCGGCGCGAGCGGCTGTCTGGAAGTGCTCGCCTCGGGGACCGCGCTGGGGCAGGCCGGCAGCGAAGCCGGCCTGGGCGACGCCCGGCAGGTGCTGGCGCTGGCGGCCGCCGGCGAGCCCGGCGCGTTGCGGCTGCGCTCGCGCGCGCTCGCCGCCGTCACCCAGGCGACCTTCACCGTGCTCTATGCGCTCGCCCCGGCGCGCCTCGTGCTGGGCGGCGGAGTGATCGACGACCACTACCAGCCGTTCGCCGCCGCGGTCGGCGAGGCGATCGCGAGGGTGACGATGCTGCCCGGGGCACAGGTGAGCGTCGCCCGGGCCGAGCTCGGAAACCGCGCGGGTCTGGTGGGAGCGGCGCGGCTGGTGCTGACACGCTCACGCAGGCGTTGACTCTCGGGGGATCGCGCAGCCAGCGCCACCAGATGAGGATCCTGGCAGCCGTCGCGCTCGTGGGGGCCGCCCTCACGGCGGGCTGCGGGCCGCCGGCGCTCGTCCGAGGCGGCCGGCCGGAGAGCGCCATTCTGGTCTCGACCACGGCCGCTCCTGACGAGAAGCTCGCCGCCACGGAGCTGCACGACTACCTGCGCAAGATCTCCGGTGCCGACGTCGCGGTGACCACCTCGCCCCAGACCTCACCGACGCTCGTCCGCCTCGGCACCTTCGGCACGGACGCCGTCCGGGGCTGGCACGGGCGCCGGCCTCCAGCGGACGGCTTCGCCCTGCAGACGGAGGGCCGGACGCTGTGGATCGTCGGCGGCGACGCCCGCGGCACGCTCTACGGCGTCTACGACCTGCTCGAGGGCGAGCTGGGCGTCCGCTGGTTCATGCCGGGAGACCTGGGCGAGGACCTGGTGGAGAGGAAGACGATCCCGCTGCCGACGGTGAACCGGACAGGGGCGCCCGCCTTCGCGGCCGTGCGCGGCTT
>Ga0335069_10003101_pt1 | contig 25322 bp, 25 predicted proteins | sample Lox_Sample_11_FD_206714 | JGI IMG/M metagenome (GOLD analysis project Ga0335069, IMG submission 206714) | Soil microbial communities from Loxahatchee National Wildlife Refuge, Florida, United States - Lox_Sample_1.1 | ecosystem: Environmental > Terrestrial > Soil > Wetlands | place: USA... | reverse complement strand
CGCTGGCGACGTCCTGCTGTACCAGGCACGAGGTGATCGCATCCGCGCGTTCATCGCCAAGCGGGTCGCCACCGCGGCCGAGTCGGTCGTCCTGCTCGCCCACAGCCTCGGCGGGATTGCCGCCATGGACCTGCTCGCCATGCGGCCCCTTCCCTCAGTCAGGCTCCTGGTGACCGTCGGCTCACCGAGGCCAGATCAAAGCTGACTCCAACCGCCTTGAGCAACACCTGACAGGCCCCCGCGAACCGGCGATGCCGATACATAACGCTGTGTTCCGGGCGCCTTCCTGATCAGCCCCCAAAGCTCAGGCGGCGCGCCGAATCGGCGATATGCGCAAATTGCAACTAGCTGATCACAGATAGTTGATTACAAGTCTGTCATGGCTGGTCCGACTGGTATGCAGGTGATCGTGAGGCGCCAGGGCAGAAGGCGCCGTGCCGGGGATCGCCGGTATGGCCAGGCACCCGCTGACCAGACATCCGAAGGCCGGCATCTAACGCTTGCGGTCCCAGATCCTGGGGTGACGGCCGGTGCTGTGATCCGGGCCGGCTCGGCGCGTGACTGCGGGCCGGGCACGGCCGGGCCGACGGGCTGCCCGGTGCCGCCGGTCCGGGTGATGCCGCCGGCTGGGGCCGCTGCGGCCGACGCGGCGGGATCCCGGCCCCCGGGCCGGGCCCGGGGGAGGCCTGGCGGGAGGACCGTGCCCGCCCCGTCAGCGGGCATCGCCGTGACGGGGAGTCCCGGCCGCTACGTTCGGTGACGTTGACGGAAGATGCCCGGCTGCGCGCGTGGCACGGGCCGTGGCACGGCACGCCGGATACTTCCAGCACGGCCAGTGCTGTCAGTGCGATTACCCGTGTCATCGGTGCAGCCAGTGCGTCCGGTGCACGGCGCCGTAGTTATGGTAAGGGAAGGACTATGGTTCGATTCCGCAACGGGGATCCAGGTCATGGACAGTTTTTCGAACGATTCGAATGAGCGATGTGGCACGAGCCGAAAGAGACGCTCTTTGGCTCTCATTGCACGCGAAGCTCCCGTTGCACAGCGAGACCGGCGTGATCTGGCGGCATGACGCGAAATGTTCCATGGGTCTGCATGCAGGCTGGCCGGCAACGGTCCCGCGGGGGTTTCCTCTTCACCGGGACCTGGAGCCACCGTGCGGCAGTGGTCTGCGCAGGGCAGCGGGTCAGCGGATGCTCGGTGAGCGGTTCCTGCGCGGGTCAGACGGTCACCAGGACGTTGCCGGTCTTCTGGCCGGTCCCGACGTAGCGGTAGGCCTCTACGATCCGTGCGAGTGGGTAGCTGCGGTCAATGACCGGCCGGAAGGCGCCGGTGCGGAGCAGCTCCGCGATGTGCTGGATCGCCGCTGAGTCGCGCTTGCGGCCGAGGGGCAGCATCACCCGGCGGCCGGGAAGCAGACGGGTGGTCAGGGCCAGCGGCGGGTTTTGGGCATACGCCCCGAGGTCGGAGGAGAGGTAGATGCCGCGAGGGCGGAGCAGGTGCCGGCAGCTGCGGAAGGAGCTTTTCCCGACGGCGTCGAAGACGACGTCGTAGCGCTGCGGATCCTGGGTGAAGTCCTCCACCGTGCGGTCGATCACCCGGTCGGCCCCGAGGCTCTTCACCAGGTCCAGGTGCGCGGTGTCGCAGGTGGCGGTCACCCGCACGCCCAGGTGTGCGAGCAACTGGACCGCCGCCGACCCGATCGCGCCGGTGGCCCCGTGCACCAGTACGTCCTGCCCGGCGTCGATCCCGGCGGCGCGGATGTCGCAGAGGGCGTAGTGGGCCGCCTCCGTGCTCGGTGCGGCTTGCTCGAAAGGCAGGTCCGCCGGCACCGCGGCGATCGGGCCGTGGGCCGGCATGGCCATGTACTCGGCGTGTGCCCCGAAGGTGTCCTCGGCGTAGCCGAACACCCGGTCACCGATCGTGAAGGATTGCACCCGCTCACCGACGTCGGCCACGGTGCCGGCGAATTCAGTGCCCCAGACGTGCACCCGTGGTCGGCGCAGTCCGGTGAACGCCCGCACGAAGAAAGGGTGCGCGGCCCGCAGGCCGCAGTCGGTGCGGTTCACGGTAGTGACGGCGACCCGCACCAGGACCTGGTCACCGGCGATCCGCGGCCGGGGAACCTCGGCGATCCGGACGACCTCCGGCGGGCCGTAACGGCTGCTGACCGCGGCTCTCACCGGACACACCCCCCTCGCTGCGCGGCGCCGCGGGTCGCCGCCGGCTGCGGGGCGGCCGGCGGAGGGCCGCCAGGACGGGACGGGGAACCCAGCCCCGAGCCGGGACTGAGGTAGATCGCGAACCGGGTGGTGTGGATGGCCATCGTCGCGCATGCCGCCGGGCCGAGGAGGGCTGCCGCGGCCCGCCCCGGGGCGTGGCGGCGCAGTGGTGATACCGGACAGGGGTTGTGTCGGCGGCGAAGCGGATATAGGCAATGGCTGCGAACAAGGCGTACTGCCAGAAGTCGTCAGTCTGCCACCAGGCGACCTCATCGAGCAGGTCAGGCTCAGCGCCCCCGCGCAGCGCCGCCACTGCTAGGACAGCGAACCGGAACTTGTGGTTCTCCCGGCCACGGAACGCGCGCCCGGGCAGGAAACGCTCCCGTATTCCCTCCAAGGACACCGGATCGGCCCGGCTGGCCCCGCACCAGTCCAGCGCGTCAGCGCCCAGGCGGAGGAAGATCTCACCGGGGAACGTGTCGTTGCCGGGATGCAAGGGCGCCAGCTCGCTCACAATCCCGAAGATGTCGGCGTCGCGGGCCAGCCCGTCGAGCAAGATCCGGGTGGCGGTGACCGCGTCCTGCGGTGCAGGCCGCTTGCTGGCAGGCATACCCAGACCGTAGGCTACAACCCTCGTCGGCCGCTTCCAGGCGCGCGGAAATGGGCACCCTCAAGCAGGCGCTTGGGGCGGCCCGCGGTTTCCCTCCTCCTGGTCTGACTCTCTGGCCTGCTTTGATCTGACGATGACCGAGTTGCCGCTGCGGCTTGACGCGGGCTGTACCGGTGGAATTATCCGGTTCATGACCGATGGTTTCGTGTTGGGCCCTGGCGAGGGTCAACGGGTCTCACCCGCCATGACGCTCAAGGTGGGCGACAAGAACTCAACGGCCTGGTCGATGTCCGAGGTGGTAGACATCGGGCCGGGATTCGACGTCGGCGCCCACCTGCACCGCAACGCCGAAGAGCTGTTCTACGTTCTGGAGGGCCAGCTCGACCTGCTCGCCTTCGAGCCGCGGGTCCGGACCCCGGACGGATGGCAGAGCTGGCAGTCGCACGCCGGGGCCACGGTGGCCCGCGGCGGGCAGGGGAGCATGATGCATGTCCCGCGCGGCTGCCCGCACGCATTCGCCAACCCGGGCCCCGGCCCGGCCCGGATGATCTTCCTGGTCTCCCCCTCCGGCCACGAGCACTACCAGAAGGAGCTCGCTGAGCTGGTCGCGAGCACGGCGGGCCCGCTTGACGCAGCGATCGCCGAGCTGCGCGCCCGCCATGACATCGAGCAGCTGACCCCCCAGGTGATCCCCGGCCGCCCGTAAACGCGCCCGCGCGCCTCTCGCTCACGCCGCGATTGCCGCTGGCGGCGCAAAGCCGGCAGGTCCAGCTGGCCGGGGTGATCGACGCCGTTACGGAACGTGCTGGCGCGTTCCCCATGTCAAGGCGAGAACCGCCGTTAGGCACGGCGGGGAGATCGAGCTCGGGTAGGACGGCGAGTGCGCAGATCAAGGCATCCGGCGTGCTGGTGGGCATCCGGCTCGATCCTGCCTTCATGACTTTCGACCCTGCGGCTGCCCGGGATGGCCTGCCTAACCTGGTCAAAGCGTTAATGGACGCAGCAGCTGGAGTGATCGTGATGTCACATTTGGTGCGGTACGCTGCGGGCCTGTGTGTGGCTGGTTACGGCGCACTGCAGGTCCTCGGGCGGCAGGCCGGCTCCACCCCGCAGGAGCGCCGCCAGACGCTGGCCGGCGACGCCGCCGTGCCGCATCCGCACGCGGTCACCGACCACGCCATCACCATCGGCGCGCGACCGGAAGCGGTATGGCCGTGGCTGACCCAGATGGGATGGCACCTGGGCGGCTACTACACGCCGCGCTGGGTGGACCGGCTGTTGTTCCCGGCGAACCTGCCGAGCGCGGACGTCCTGGACCCCGGCCTGGTGCGCCACCTGGCCGCCGGCGACACGATCCCCGACGGCCCGCCCGGCACCGCCTCGTTTGTCGTCGAGGAGGCCGACCCGCCGAGTACCCTCGTGCTGCGCTCCACCACGCACGTCCCGCCGTCGTGGCGGGACAAGTTCGGCGCCGCCGTCGACTGGACGTGGAGCTTCCAACTAAACGGGCTCGCCGATGACAGAACGCGGCTGCACGTGCGCGTCCGCGGCCGGGCAGCGCCCTGGTGGCTGGCGGCCGCCTACATCACCGCGATCATCCCGGCTGATTTCATCATGACGACCGGCATGCTGCGCGGCCTGAAACGCCGGGCCGAGCAGACCTGCATCGCCAGCGTCCCGGTCCGGCCTGCCGCCGACCCCGGCTGGCCCGAAGACAGGTGATCGCTATGGGCATCCGCCGGAGGCTGTCCTTGCTGGCCGGGGGGTGCCGTCGCCCCAAGGTCGTCGCCTACCTGCTGTGGCGGCCGAGGATGCTGCGCTGGGGCACGACGGCCGAGGAGGCCAGCGAACCTCTCCCCGGAGACGACCGCACGCCGGACCCGCGCCTGCAGAGCACCCGCGCGGTCACGATCAACGCGCCGCCCGAGCAGGCGTGGCCGTGGCTGATGCAGATGGGCATCGGCCGCGCCGGGTTCTACACCCACGACTGGGTGGAACGGCTGATGTTCCGCGCCCAGTACGTCGAGGGGCGGCATTCGGCGACCCGCATTCACCCGGAGCTGCCGCCGCTGAACGTCGGCGACACCGTGTCGATGGGGGCCGGCGTGTTCGCGCCGGTCGCCGAAGTCGAACCGTACCGGCACCCGATTGCGCAGGAGACCTTCGTGCTGCGCCCGCTGCCGGGCGGCAAGACCCGGCTCATCACCCGCTACCGCGGCACGGGATTCCTGTCACCGGCCGGTCGCGCCATCCGCCCGGGCACCGGGCCGATCCCGCGGCTCATCCGGTTCGCGGTCCCGCGCATCCCCGGCGTGGACCTGGCTGCCCGTGCACTGGACTTCATCATCGCGGACCCGCTGCACCACTACATGGAGACCGGCATGCTTACCGGGATCAAGGCACGCGCGGAAGGAAAGCGCTCCCCATGCCAGCCATGCTGACGCGGCGGTCCCCGCCCTGGAGCCCATGGCGACCGCGACCTGACGCCGCACCCCGAGCCGCCGCGGCCCGGCCGAGACCCGCCGCCGTCGCGGCGATCAAGACCATCCACACGCTTGCCTGGCTGTCGATCGAGTCCTGCGTGCTGTACGTCCTGCATGCCGGATTCACAGGCCGGACCGGCAAACGCGTCGGCATCGCAGGAGCCATCGTCGCCGCAGAAACGCTCGTCTTCGCGGGCAACGGGTTCCGCTGCCCGCTGACCGGACTGGCCGAATGCTACGGCGCCCAAAGCGGCTCGGTAACAGATATCTACCTGCCGAAATGGTTCGCGCACAACATGCCGGCCATCCACGCACCGCTTCTGGTCCTCATGACCTACCTGCACGCGCGGAACCTGCGGCGGTCGCACTCAGCAGCACACCAGATTGGCTGATCTGCGTGCTCCCGGCGCCACTGGACACTAGAAGAGCCAGTAGCGCCTATCCGGCGTTCGGGTCGCTTACGCCCTGGAACGCCGGTCGCGCTGCGTGATGATCGCAGGCCGCGGCCGTCGCGCGATATCCGCCGCTATGCGCGCCTCAGGAACACTTAGCGCTGCCGGGGATATGGGTACAGAATAAGGTGATCTGCACGGTCGGCTGCCTTATCGCGTTCAGTGGCTGCTCGCATCACCGTCACAGACCCAGCAGGCTCCAACAACAGGACCGGGGCTGCCGCAACTGTCCACGGCCCGACGGAACAAGTTGCTGCGACCGCACGCGAGGCGTAGCGCTTCTCACCGGCCAAAGCCAGCGTTTTCGAGACCTGGGCCAGCGCCTCTGCCTGGGTGCCCGGCTGGGTGAGGGACCGGGCGATGATGAGAGCCTGCTCGTGCTGGCCACCCCGGCCAGCGTTCCCGGCGATGCCGGGTCACGGCGCCAGCCTGAACGGCGGGTACCGATCGGTGACCAGGACGAACGCGTAGGCGGCGACCCGGTTGTGCCAGCGGAATACGCCTTCGACGAAGCGGAATATGCCACGGGGATAACGGCCGGTGAACAAGATCGCGAACCAGGTCACGATCACGGCGAAGAACGCGGCGATTTCCAGGAAGAACAGCACGATGTAGTGCGGGATGGCCAGCAGCCACTTGACCAGCGGCAGCCACCGGTTGAGGTCCGTGGCCGCGTCCGGATAGGCGTAGTCAAGCTGGACCCACTGGTGGTCGTCGGTGGACGGATAACTGTCGTTCATCAGGGCCAGGTAGCTCCACACCCGGTTGATGAAGCGCTGCAGTTCCAGGTTCCAGTCGAACCACCACCGGGGGTACTTCTGCCGGAACAAGATCATCAGCAGCGGGCCGAAGAACAGCAGGCCGCCCGCACCCGCGGGGCCGTAGTACGTGGTGGAGTGGTGGAGTGCGGAGGTACTTCCCGCGGATTCCCAGGTCGCCCCGGAAACGGTGCCGAGCACGATCGCGATCGGGATGATCACGAAAATCCGGAAGAACGAGGTCAGCCGGTTGAGCGGCCGGTCCGGGTACTCGACGGCAAACTGAACAGGATACTGAGCTGGATACGGACCCTGATCCGTGGTCATTGCGCCCTCCTTGTGGCCAGTTCCGGATGCATACCCGTTTTGCCGGATATTCTCAATGATCAACTCATCTGGTTCGGCAGCTCGCGGGTACGATCGTCGTGAAGCTGTGAGTTACCATCCGGACACTAACTGTGTCACGGCTAGTTCGATGCGTCAGAACGCTCCAGCTCGAACAGCTGCCGGATAGCCGTCTTTCCTCGCTCCGAGATAGTCCGGCTCGCGTCCGCCGCGTCAATGGCGCCCTCCGGGCGCCGCTTCGCGATCCGCCGAAGTTAGGGATCGGTGGTCGTGTCATGGTCGATCATCTGACGGGTGGGTGGCAGGACGACGGGTACCTCTGGTAGATCGGGGTCAATCCGTCACGATCTTCCCGGCCACCGGAGGTCCCCTTTGCTTGTCGTTTGTGCAGGGAAGTCGACATCCCAGTCCGGATGGCGTTTCAGCCGGCCTGAGCTGCGCCTGCGTTTTGCAGTGTCTGGTACACCGAGATCTCTAGGGCTCCCAAGGCCTCGTTGTCCTGATCCGTGGCGCTGTTGACGGCGAACGCGATGATGATCCCGGAGCGGGGGAAGTAGACGTGCCCGACCCGGTAGCCGAGGGTTCCGCCGATGTAGTCCCACTCCGTTCCGAGCTGCTGGCTGGTGTCCTGCTGGAGGCCGAGCCCGTAGCCGGAAGGATCGGCGAGCGTGGTGATGGGGATTGGCTCGCCGGTGGTCTCGGACACGAGGCTTTCGAGCTGGCGCTGCTGGCCTGGCGGCAGCTCCTGGCCCTGGTATAGGGCGCGGTCCCAGGTGGTCATGTCCTGCAGCGAACTCACGATGCCCCCAGCGCCCTGCGCCCAGGTCAGGGCGAGGGGCGGAACTGGCTGTATTCATCCCTGAAGGAGCGGGTCGGTGTCAAGAGGGGTTTCGGCCTGCGGCCGATGCCCGGCAGCTGCTGGATCGCGGCGTATCCCTCATGCCCGGCCAGCAGGTCGCCGAGCACCGTGTCCAGCAGCGCGATCTCGGCGCCCAGCTCGCCAGCCAGCTGCCGCAGCGAGGCCACCTTGCCCGCATACGGCTGCGGCAGCGGCAGCGAATATTCGGCAGGGAGGTTTTGTAATTGTTCGAGCCGACTGCAATTCATCCGTTGGTCATGTGATGTGACCGGCGGTTCGGCTGCGGATGGTAAATCGTCGGGGCTCTTCGGCTCGCGTCCCGGCTGGCGTGCTGCCGTCTTTCCCCGCACATCATTGTCCGGCTCGCGGCCGCAGCGTCCAGGGGGCTCCCTGCGGTCGCGTCGCATGCGATCAGCCTTGCCGATCCTGGACCCGGGTCCACTCGCAGGTGGTGGTCGCGCGGCCGGGGGGAGGCAACAACGGGTCCGGTCTGGGCAATGGTTGTCCGCTAGCCGAGAGGGAGTAGGATCGAGGCGGTGCTCCGGACCCCGGTACCTGCATGTTGGCCCAGGCGCAGATGTGCAGCAGGGTTGTCGCAGCTTTCGTTCCCCGTTGAGGGGTGCCTGATGGCAGACGTCACCGATCCGTTCCCGGCCGGTCGCAGCGGGATTGACGGGGCAGCTGGGCTGGGTATGGCTACCCGCCAGTGCGCCGGGCAGGCGGTGGTCGCGCTGTCGGGGGAGCTAGACGTGACCGACGCGGCGCGGATCGGCGCGTTGCTCACGGCTGTGGCGATCCGGGTGCCGTGGCTGATCGTGGACCTGGCGGGCCTGAAGTTCACCGACCGTGCCGGGATGCGTGCGCGGGCGGCGGCCGCCAGGCAGGCGGGGGGTGGCCTGGTGCTGGCCGCCCCGGGGCCGCTGGTGCTGCGGATGCTTGACCTGACCGGCTTGATGACTGGTGTGCAAGTGTATTCCAGTGTAGAAGCGGCGGCCGAGGTAGCATCGCCCCAGCGAGCCGCGCGGCCTGTCCGGGAACCCAGACGCGCGGGCTATCGTGGCCGGGCTGCCAACTGTCAGGCCAGGACGCCAGCAGGAAGAAGGGCAGCGTTGGCCCCCACCAGCAGCCCGCCGCGGCTGACACGCGGGCGCATAACCCCTGGTTGCCCCGGCCGCCATCTGCCCGGCTCGGCCCGGCTGCACGGCACCCGGTAATGCCGCAACGCGCAGAGGATGAAGCGGGCGGTGATGACGCCAGCCGGGTGGCCCGGGTCTGGAAACTGGTCTCTGCGCAGGCGGCCAGCCGTCGCGGCCGGGCGTCGGTGGCCGACGTGTGCGTGGCGGCGGCCACCAGCCTGGATGTCAGCGGCGCGTGGGTGACAGCCGGTGACGGGATCAATCCGGGTCAGGCGATGTGCGTCACGGATGTGGTCGGCGAGTCCCTCGCCGAGGTCCAGATCACGCTGGGCGAAGGGCCATGCCACGACGCCGCGGTATATGGCGTACCCGTGCTGGCCGCCGACCTGGCCGACGGCACCGAACACCAGTGGGCAGTGTTCGGTGAGGCGGCGGGCCGGGCGGGTGCCGCCGCGGTCTTCGCATTCCCGCTGCGGATCGGGGCGATCCGGGTCGGAGTCCTTGGCATGTACCGGGACAAGGAAGGACCGCTGGACACCCTCCAGCTCGGCAATGCGCTGATCCTCGCCGACATCGCCACCATGCTGCTGCTCGACGCCGAAGACGGCCAGGCAGATGATCCCCTGTCCGGCGCCCCGCCGGCCAGCCAGTCCCCGGACCTGGCGGCCCACCATGCCGAGATCGCCCAGGCCACCGGCATGCTCACCGAACAGCTCGGCGTCGGCATCACTGAAGCTTTCGCGCGGCTGCGGGCATACGCTTACGCCCAAGACAGGCGGCTCAGCGACACCGCGCACGATATCGTGACCCGCCGCCTGCGGCTCGACCCGGACCTACCGGGATGATGGTGTGAGACGTCAAACGGCCCGCGCCCGCCAGCGGACGCCGCTCTCGCAAAGGTAAGCGGAGATGGATCAGGAACTGCTCTCAGATACCTTCGTCGACCTGGCCGACACCATGGTCGCCGATTTCGACGTCATCGACTTCCTGCACCTGCTGTCCGACCGCGCCGTGCAGCTGCTCGGCGCGTCGGCGGCCGGGGTGATGCTCGCTGACCCGCGCGGCCAGCTGCGCCTGGTCGCCGCCTCCAGCGAAGCCGTCCGCCTGCTGGAGATATTCCAGCTCGAAGGCGAGGAGGGACCCTGCCTGGAGGCCATCCGCACCGGGCAGCCCGTCAGCGAACCTAACCTGAGGCACGCGCAGCAACGATGGCCACAGTTCACCACGGCTGCCCTGCAGGCAGGTTTTACCGCCGTGCACGCCCTTCCGATGCGGCTGCGCGAGCAGGTTCTCGGCGGTCTCAACCTGTTCCGCGACCAGCCAGGCCCCTTCGACCCCGCCGACATGCGCATCGGCCAGGCGCTGGCCGACACCGCAACTATCGGCTTGCTCCACGAACGCAACCTGCGCCGCGCCGAAGTCGTCGGTGAGCAACTGCAAGCGGCCCTGAACAGCCGGGTCGTCATCGAACAGGCCAAAGGCAAACTCGCTGAACGCCTCGGCCTGGACATGGACAGCGCATTCACTACCCTGCGGATCTACGCCCGCGACCACAACCTGCGCCTATCCGACCTCGCCCAGACCTTCATCGACAGCGACCCAGCCGACTTCCCCGGCCTGACCCCGCCAGCACACCACCGGCACAGCCAGTAGGCCAGATCGCGATGCGCCGGACACCCCGCGCTGCAGGTCAGGCCATGTGACGGGCCCGGATGGCACAGATTCCCAAGCTGATAGCACGGGTTCGATTCCCGTCACCCCGGTCCACGGCAAAGAGGCAGGTCAGGGCGATAATTACCCGACCTGGGATCAGACGGGCAAACCTAGCCGGGCTGCCGCAAAGCGCGAATGCGCCGTTGCGCTGTCCGCCGGGCGACGCCCGATTCCTCCGCCAGCCGGGCGTGTCCGGGCCAAGCCGTTCAGCGTCAGCCTGCCACAGCTCATGCTCCTGGTTGAAGATGGCTCCCGACCCGTAGTCAGGAACGATGAGGCACGATCCAGGTCCGTGCTTCGCTGCGTCTGTACGGGACCGCGATCGCGACGTAGGCTCCTGGAGAAGGGCCTTACGATCAGGCACCCAGGTCGGTGCTCGGGTGCGGGTGATCGCGTTGCTCCAGACCCGGCGACACGATCGAGATATCTGGCCTCGGTGGGCGCTAACATGCAGGGACTGAGAAACCCGGCGATGCACCGATCAAGCTTGCCTTCCACCGCAGCCGCCAGCGCACGCCCTGCAGGCGATGGACCCGCCACTGACCGCGGCCCCTCGGCCAGCAACGGGCTGGCGCCGGCAGACAGCCGAGCGGCCGCCTCAGCCGAGCTGAACCGGTACCTCACCGAAGATCACGACCGGATTGCCCAGGGCATCAACGATGTCGTGATCCGCCGGATCTTCGCTGCGGGGCTGGATCTCCAAGCCGCGCTGGAGCTGATCGGCGAGCACCGCGCTGCCAGCAAGATCTGGCACGCCATCGGCGAACTGGACGAGGCTGTCAGGGACATCCGGGAGGCCATCTTCGGCTGCAACCGGGCCACGCACGGGCCTGACGCCCGCGGCACACGGGGTTGACCTGCCCATCTGCACGGCAGCACTGATTCACCCGGTTCGGGACCTTCGGCCCTGGCTGGTCACCCGCTTGGGATGCACCCTCACGGGATGAACCATGCCGGGCGGCCGGGGTGACGGCGCAGGCTCGGCAGCATAACCTGCTGGTTAGAAGCTGACAAGCTTAGCTGTCCGGTCGAGACCCGCCTGGCCGCTGGGGCGGAGGGCCGACCCGATGGACAGTATCGATGCGAGTTCAAACGCACGCCATAATTATGCCGCCGGTGCGCCCGGCATGGATCATGACGCCAGCGTGGCAGCGCAGGATGAGTTCACCCGGCTGGATCGCGCTGAGTCCTTCCGGTTGCTGGCGGGCGTGCAACTCGGGTGGCTGATCTTCGCCAGCAGCGCCCTGCCGGTCGTCCGGCCGATGAACTTCGCCCTGGTGGATGGGCTGATCGTGCTGCGCACGGCCACCGCGACCGTCGCCCGCAAGGTCCATGACATGATCGTCGCGTTCGAAGCCGATCATCTCGATCCCGCGACCTGCTCCGGGTGGTCGGTCACCGTGACTGGCCGCGCAGCGCTGGTCACCGACCCCAGCACCATCACCCGCTACCAGGCGGTTCCGCTGATGCCATGGGAACCCCGGGTACGTGACCAATTTGTGACGATCACCACCGAACTGGTCGAGGGCCTGCGCGTCAGGGAATCGGGCTGACGGCAGTCATTGTCCCGGTGGAAGCCCCGGTCACCACGCCGCAGGGCACAACACCGCGCCAGTAACGCGCCGTCTACGGGGAAGCAGCGGTCAATATCCGGCTACCTCCGGTCACCGCCGCGGCTATCCAGGGCCGCACCGGGGGCGTAAGGTCAGAAGCCAAGGAATACCCCCAAATAGCCTGCACTAGGCCGAAGCACAAGGTGCAGGGACCGCGCCGCTCCTGACCCCGGCGGCGGCACGGCCAGTCGTGGCCGGATGGGACCCCCAGGTGCTCGGCGATGCGCCAGTCATCGAACACGCCCCGCGCCGCCGTGATGACGGCGCTTGCGGCCCACCGTGCCGGCGGGCAGCCGCCGTGGTGACCGACAGCTACCCCGTGCAGTGGACCGGCGGCCAGGCAGTCATCGCGCTTCCCGAACACATTGACGTGTCTAATGCCGGGCCGATCCGCGAGGAACTGCTGTCGGTCATCAACCGCGGCGCCAAGGCGCTGATCGCGGACCTGACCGCGACGATCTCCTGTGATCACGCTGGCGCCGATGCCCTGGTCCGGGCCCACCAGCGGGCTGTCGTCAGCGGCACGGAGCTGCGGATAGCAGTCACCGCGCAGATCGTCCGGCGGGTGCTCAGCCTCAGCGGCCTAGATCGCCTGGTCTCCATCTACCCGTCCCTGGAGGCGGCCACCGCCGCCAGGGCGCCAGCCGCAGTGATTCCGGTGACGGCCGCCAGGCCCGAGGGGCCCGCGGCGGCCATCACCCCGGCGGTGGTGGCGAAGCTTCTCGACGCGCTCCAGGACGGGGTGGCGCTGACCGACGACGGCGGCACGCTGGCGCTGGCCAACCTGCGGCTGGAGGAGATGTTCGGCTACGCGCACGGCGAGCTGACCGGCCGCCCGGTCGAGTCCCTGATACCCGCCGGCCTGCGCGCCGCTCACCGCGATCACCGGGCCGCCTACGCCCAGGCACCCAGGGCCCGGCCGATGGGCGCCAGAGCAAGGCTGGTCGCGCTGCGCAAGGACGGGACCACGTTCCCGGCCGAGATCAGCCTCAGCCCGGTGACGACCGCGACCGGCACCTTCACCCTCACCGTCATCCGCGACATCACCGAGGCCTGCAGACTCGCCGACCTCGCCCGGGCCGCGGTCGCGGCCAGACAGGCACACCTCAGCCAGGAACGTCTCGAATCGACCATCACCAGCTTGTACAACGCCGGGCTCAGCCTGCAGGCGGCCGCGGACCTGTCCCACGACCCGGCCAGCAAGAGCATCGCAGACGCCGTCCGGCACCTGGACGACGCCATCCGCCGGATCCGCGACAACGCATTTACCACCCCCGCCAGGGAACCAAGTCCCGCACCCCGAAACGGTGCCGGGTGACGCCACGCCGCGGCAGCCCTGACACATCCCTGCCAGAACGAGCAGGCAACCACGGTCACCAGCGGTCCGCCAGAGGCGTAGCTAAGCCTCCCTGACCTGGGACATGTGCAGGTCAGTCCTGGCCGCGAAACGACCTCCCGAGCAACATGCCGCGCGATCCGGCGGTCTGAGCGGCTGACGGCAACGGCGCCAACCAGCCGCTGCCACGGACACACGACAACATCCAGCCACGCTTGGACCTGATCAGCCAAACAGGCAAGCTTGTCGAGGAGGATGAGGAGCGGCTGGGCACGAAGATCCGTGTTGGCCAGAGGAAGGCCGCCGGGCCATTAACCTCGGTAGCGAAGGGTCTCTCGCGGTCACCTGCGGACACCCCGCCCTGCAGACCCGAGCGTGTGACGGGCCCGGATGGCGCAGATTCCCAAGCTGGTAGTGCCGGATTCTCCTAGCTCGCCGCCTACCGTGGCGCGATAAGCAGTGGTTAGCCTCCAGCCTCGGGTTCGATGTCGTGCTCGCCGGCGTGCTGAAGGATTTCTGCCGATGGCGTGATCTTCTGCGCGGCGTCCCGGATGGTGCCGCCTGCGGCAGCGCGTCGTCCAGGCGCGCGGCCAGGTACGGCGAGGACGGCTTGTGCCCGGACAGGACGTTGGACAGGTGGGACGGGTCGTAGTTCGACGCCCTGGCCAGCCCGCGCAGCGACATGCCGCGCTCGGCCATCAGCCGCCGGACCTCGGCGGCGAACTCCGCCATTCGCGTGCCCATCTCGCCGGGTGTGGACCTGTGGACCGCCCTGCGGGTGACCACAGGGCAACAGTTCCAGGCTACGCCCGGTAAGGGCTTGACTGCCGGTATCCGCGAAACAGGCACACCCGGCAGGAAGGCACAGGCCGCCGTGAGATACCGCGAGGACAGACCCGAAGACCTGGCCCGGGCTCGCGTGGTGGTCGCGGACTGGCGCGACCGGAACCCGGCCGGGACCGGCGAGGAGCTGATCGCCGCCATCGGCCGCCAGTTCCGCCGGGACTACGGCGTGGTGCTCCGCGCGGTGCTGGTCGCGGTCGACCGGCACCGGGCACGCCAGGTCACCGGGATCTCCGCCGAGGAGCGGCGGCGGTGACCTGGGGCCATGCAGGGATGAGCCGGGCCGCGCTGCGGCTCGTCCGCGACGAGCCGGACCAGGCGCTGCGGCTCCAGGCGTTCCGGGCCGCGCACCCGGAGGTGATCATCGGCGACTTCGGGTTCGGCGTGCGGCAGGCCCGCATCCCCGAACCCAACGGCGAGCATGTCATCAGCCGGTACACGCTCCGCGAGCTGCTGGACAAGCTCGACGAGCCGACCGGGGAGCGCCGCAGCCAGCCGGACAGCGGCCAGGACTGAAGAAACCGCTGCCCCTTCGCTTCTGACAGCACTCTCTAGACCATGCAGCGTTAGTCATCGCTATAACGGTCACTACATCAGGACAGCTAGGCCATGCTGCCGAAGGTCGGCTTGCCGGCGCGCTCGTAGGTGAGGTGCACGGCGCCCTTGGGGAAGGTCGCCGACTCCACCAGCCGCAGCGCGGTCGGCACCGTGCCCTCGGCGAACAGCCGCTTGCCGCTGCCGAGCAGGACCGGGAACACCCACAGGTTCAGCCGGTCGGCCAGATCGTTGCGCAGCAGCGTCTGCACGAGGTTCCCGCTGCCGATGACGTCCACTCGGCCGAACTGCGCCTTGACCCGTGCCACCGCCTCGGCCACGTCGCCCTGGAGCAGCGTGGAGTTGGTCCACCCCACGGTGTCCAGCGTCCGCGAGGCGACGTACTTGGGCGCGCCGTTCAGCCGGGCCGCGATCGGGTTCCCGGCCGGCTGCCTGGGCCAGTAGGCCGCGAAGATCTCATAGGTCTTGCGGCCGAGCAGCAGCGCCTCCAGGCCCGCGATGTGGTCGCCGATGACCTTCCCCGACTCCTCGTCGAAATAGGGCGCCTGCCAGCCGCCGTACTCGAATCCCCCCTCACGGTCCTCGTCGGGCGCGCCGGGCCCCTGCAGGACCCCGTCCAGCGACGTGAACATGTTGACGGCCAGCTCTCCCATGACGTCCTCCTCGATGGCGGTGACCTCTGGTGGACTGACTGCCAGGCAACCCGAAACTTATCGCCCACCGAGGAAGGTGGGCGCCGGCCGGGCCATAGGCCAGGCCCGGAGCGCACGCGGCGAGCCTCCGCTAGCGAACCTCGTACCACTCATAGTCAACCGATAGGTCCTCGTTGACGGTGCCCTTGCCTACTGCCTGGACCCGGTTCAGCCACGCATTGCGCTCGTCGCCGGTCTCGAAGCGAGGCGCAACGCAGGCGGTCAGCGGGAACTGAAAGCCCTGCGAAAGGTCCACGCGGCCCTGGTACTGCACGAAGATCGTTGCGCCGTCATCGGTGCGAAGCGTCATACGGACGTCAACCGTTCCCGCCCCTCGGGGCCGAGGAGCACGCAGTCACTGGCAGATCCCTCCAGCTGCCCGCGCAGACGGTCTCCGTGAACCTCGACGCTCGTCTCCTCGAAGATCATTCGGATTCCGGCCGGCCCGGCACCGACCTCGACCGGAGGCTTGGCCGTAAGCCGCATCGTGCACAGCGGCACCAGTTCGATTGCCATGGCCTACCCCTCCCTGTTCCCATGACCGGGGTATGACGATATATGCTCACCGGGCTCCGGGCCGGGGGGTGCGGAATGCATACCTGCGGACCAGGCACAGGGTATGGCTGGTGCGAGGATGATTTCCCAGCGTACGCGGCCTATGTGCAGACCGGGGGATCATGTTTGGCTAGAGCAGAGGCTCTATCTCGGCGAGGTGCACCATGAGCAGCTTGCATCAGGGTTTGCAGGCGACGGATCAGCCGGCTGACACCGAGGCCATGTTCGGCTGACTGGACCGCATGAACGCGAGCCCTCTGATCCTGCCGGTCAAGCGGCGGATCCTCGAACTCCGCCCGGTCGGGGAAGGAAATCAGGTCCTGGACGTGGGCTGCGGACTCGGGCACGAGGTGTTCCGCCTGGCAGAGCTGGTAGGGCGGCAGGGACGCGGCACCGGGATCGACGGCAGTGAGCCATCGGCAGGCAGGGCTGCCGGGCACGTCTGCTGCGAGGTCGCCGGGCTCGCCGTCGGCCACGCCGCGTCCGCCAGGACCGAGCTCGCCACCGTGGGCGGACTGGGCGGTGGGCCGCAGCGGCGAGGAAATCGCGCAGGCGCGCGAGGACTGGGTAGTCGGCCGGTTCGGCGAGGTCCGCGGCTATCCAGGCGAGCCGCTGGCGGCACCGCCGCCGCCTCCGGTCCCCCTCAAGCCCCGCTGACCGGCGAACCGGCGTCAGCGTCGCCGCCGTATCACCAGCCACAGCCGTATCCGCCGCCGCAGCGGCAGCCCGGGAGCGTGAATGCAGGCGCCGCTGTCGCCGGGCAGCAGGCACTCGCCGTTGCAGTCACCCCAGCAGTGCCTGCAATGACGGTAAGCGCGCGCGGGTCCCATACTCCGTGAAACGCAAAATATTGTTCCCGTCGTATGGGACCCGAAACGACGCTAGGACAAGCTCGCGGCCACGCTGGCGAAGGTGGCCGGGCGGCTGCAGGCGATGCGCCGAACCCGGAGCGGCCCGGCGCGGACCTGATCGCCCGGTACCTGAGCCCGGACCGGCACCCCGCCGGGCGGCCGTGGTCCCGGCGGCACGCCGATACCGCCCGGGCTGGTTGAGCAGCGCCGGGTTCTCGTCTCGGCGCCGGACTGACCGTGCTGCTTGGCGCTACCGCGAGCTGCCGCACGCAACCGCACGCGCCGCGGTCATAGCCTCAGCCAGCACCCGGTGGCCGGACACCGCCGGTGCATCCGCTGGTCGCGATCCCGGTAAGCACGAGGTGGGTGACGCTCATCGAGCGCAGCAGCACCTCAAGGTCGTCGCTGATAGTGGGCCGCGCTTGAATAGGCCCCGGGCAGCGGTGTTGCGCGAGAGTCACCCGCGCGCGGCTGCTGCGGACGGCAGCCTGCTGAGCAGCAAGTTCCAGGCCAGCAGGTGGTCATGAAGTTCCGACGCTAGGGGACGGTCGTCATGGGACTTGTCAGGAAGGCCGCGAGCATCTTCAAGCTCGGCGGCGTCAGTTATCCCCGCGGGCGCGAGTCTGAGGCGAAGGCCGCAAGAGCCGGAGCCAAGGCGGCCAAGGCGCAGGCCGGGCTGGCCGAGGCTGAGACGAGGGTGGCTCAGGAGCAGACCGCGGCGATCGCCAGGGCCTTGCACGGGGACGAGGCGTACCGGCACGAGGCCTTGGAGGAGGTCGCCGAGGAAGAGGCCGAGGCCGTGCCGTGGTCCCGGCAGGCGACTCCCGGCGGCATGCAGGCAGCGCAAGACCGCAGGGATCAGGACCCCACCTGACTCTTCGGCGCCTCCCGACTGTCCGGTATACCTAGCCGGCAGGCATCAGATCACCGGCGGTTACGCGGGCGGGCGCCTCCGGTGTGCCATACGGGGAGTTTCTGCCGTGCAGCTTGCTGGCTGCAGGACTTCACTGCCGCCGGCACTGCAGGCTTCCGGTTCATCGCTCGGCACCGCGCTGTCTCCGGCGACTGCAATGCTTTTGCGTATCCCTGGAAAGCAGCCATAGCAATTGCCATATGGCTGGTTTCGGGTTGGTGCGAGATGCGCGGTGTGAATTAGTCATTCCGGAGCGCCAATTTGGCGCGGATCTGGTCGGCGTCAAGGTAACCAGGACCTGATGGGTACTCCGTAACGTACGAGCTGCCAGGGCGTCGTCCCCAGGTCGTTATTCCTGCAATTCGGCCGTAACCATCTCGCTGGATCTGGACGCAGCGCGATCTTCGATATCTATATTTTGTGATATAGATTCATGGGGTCGCCTTCAATAGGCCAGGTCAGCCAGTACAACGCTGCAGCGCCACCCCCGAGGACGCTCCCCTCCTGCCGCCGACTGGGCGGGGAGGCAAGCATTCTTGCGCGGTCTCCCGGGCTGCCGCATCATTTCGCCGTGGATGCCAGGGGCCGGGAGCTGGGGGTGACGGTGGTACGCCCGGCATAGCCCGGCTGGCAGAGAGTGTCACTGGAGCGAGGGCCGCATTCGTCGTAACGTGTGGGCTATGCCAGAGCCCGGTGAGGCCCCCCGGCCGAGACCAGACCCGAGGGCCCTCTTGTCCAACTGGACCACCTACGACGCGCCGTTCGCGGCGAAGTTGCGGATGGCTGTGTCCAATACCTTCATCAAGCTGCGCAGGCACCAGGCTTGCTGCGGCAATAACGGCCAGCCCGGCTGTTGAATGCCGGCCGACCCGCCCCGTGAGGGCGGACCTGCCGCCGGAGATCATCCGCACCACCACGGGCACGATCACGGATAACCGGGCTGACGGCCAGCGGCGGGCAGTTTCATGCTGCCGGGAGAAGAGCGCATCCACGCGGGACCGGCCGCCCGGCCGGCCGGGGTCGTGATCCGGGCACTGGTGCGCTCGGGACTGCTGATCTGCGGCGCCCGCACATGCCGCAGGCACTCCGTTGGAGGCGCGCGGAACGGTTATCACGTCATGCGCGAGTCCCAGGGCGTGAGTCAGACCACGCCGAACTGTCTGGCGGCCTCTCCGGCAGTCCGGCCGGGCACTTCTGTGCGGAGCTGCCGTGCCCGTCCGCTGCCGGACGTCGGCAGGTCTATCCAGCATGGTGCCCCGATCGGCCGGGATCGCGTCATGTTTTCCCCGTGCGTGCTTGCGCGAATGGCGTCTGCAGGAAGAAGACTCCGCCGCGCGCCGGAAATAGCCAGGACTCATTCCCCTGGCTGCCGGTGACGTTCGGCTCTCGCGCCGTCTCGGTCAACCGTGCGCATGATGGCGGCGGAGGGCAGTAAGGATGCAAAGAACTCTCACCAGCGGCCCGGCCACCGGCACTGCCGAGATCGCGCCCGCGGCACGCATTATCGACGGAGTAAAAATCTACGGCACGGGAGCGGCGGCGGTTCGCGCGCTCGATGCCATCTCCGCGGAATTCACCGCGGGCAGGTTCACCGCCATCATGGGCCCGTCCGGCTCCGGGAAGTCAACGCTGCTGCACTGCCTGGCGGGGCTGGACCGCCTCACCTCCGGGCAGGTGCTGATCGGGGACGTCAGGCTCGGCGATCTGTCCGATAAGTCCATGACGCTGCTGCGCCGGGACCGGATCGGGTTCGTCTTCCAGGCGTTCAACCTGGTTCCCACGCTGACCGCGGGCGAGAACGTGGTGCTGCCGCTCACCCTGGGCGGCAGGCGGCCCGACGAGGCGTGGCTGGCCGAACTGGTCCGCACGCTCGGCATAGCAGACCGGCTCGAGCACCGCCCCGCCGAACTGTCCGGCGGCCAGCAGCAGCGGGTGGCGACGGCGCGGGCGCTGGTCACCCGCCCCGAGCTGATCTTCGCCGACGAGCCGACCGGCAACCTCGACTCCAGGTCGGCCACGGAACTGCTGACCCAGATCCGCCGGGCGGTCGACGAGTACCGGCAGACGGTCATCATGGTCACCCACGACCCGCGCGCCGCCGCGTACGCCGACCGGGTGCTGTTCCTGGCCGACGGCCGCGTGGTGCGCGAACTGCTCGCGCCGACGGCGGACCTGGTGCTCGACGCGATTCGCGAGCTAGGGACTGAGTAGCCATGTGGCGCGTCACCTTGAAAGGCGTCGTGGCGCACCGCCTCCGCTACGCGCTGACCGCGCTCGCGGTCCTGCTCGGGGTCGCGTTCATCGCCGGCACGTTCGTGCTCACCGACACGATGAACAACGCGTTCAACGGCCTGTACACCCAGATCTACCAGGGCACCGCCGCGGTGGTCAGGGCTACGCAGCCGTTCACCCCGCCCACGAACTTCTCCAACCAGCGCCAGCTGATCGACTCCAGCCTCGCGACCACGGTACAGAAGGTGCCCGGCGTGCGGGCGGTGGCACTCGACACCGGGGGCTACGCCCAGATCGTCGGCAAGGACGGCAAGACGCTCGGCACGGTGGGCAACGGCGCGCCGACGCTCGGTTTCGGGTGGACCGATGTGACGGCGCTCAACCCGTTCCGGCTCGTGCCTGGCGGCCAGCCGCCGCGCGGCCCCGGCCAGGTGGTGATCGACAAGCACTCCGCCGACGTCGGCGGCTTCACGGTCGGCGACACGGTGCGCGTCCTGACCAAGCAGGGTCCCGGCACCTACACGATCACCGGCATCGTCACCTTTGGCAGCGCGGACAACCTGCTCGGCGCTACGATCGCCGGCTTCGACCCGGTCACCGCCGCCAGGCTGCTCGGCCAGCCCGGCAAGACCAACGCGATCGACGTCGAGGCCGCCCCAGGCGTCTCGGCAGCCACGCTCGTCACCCGGATCCAGGACGCCATCCGCACCCCCGGTATCGAGGTGGTCAGCGGCGCATCCGTCACCGCGGAGGGCGAGCAGGCCGTTCACCAGGACCTGAGCATCATCAGCGATTTCCTGCTCGCGTTCGGCCTCATCGCGCTGTTCGTCGGGGCGTTCGTCATCTTCAACACGTTCGCGATGGTCGTCGCGCAGCGGCAGCGCGAGCTGGCCCTGCTGCGCGCCGTCGGCGCGAGCCGGCGCCAGGTGCTGGCCACGGTCCTCGGCGAGTCGGCGATCATCGGCCTGCTCGCGTCGGCCGCCGGCGTGCTGGCCGGCCTCGGCCTGGCCGTGGTGCTCAGGAAGGGCCTGGCGGGGCTGGGCGTCAGCCTGCCGGGCAGCGGGATCGTCGTCAGCCCGCGGACGGTGCTGCTCGGCCTGCTCGCCGGAACCCTGGTCACCGCGGTGTCGGCGATCGTTCCCGCCCGGCGCGCGGCCACGATCCCGCCGGTCGCCGCCCTGCAGGACGCGGCGGCCGAGCCGCGCCAGCCATCACGTCGGCGCTCCGCGCGCCGCCTGATCGTGGGCGCCCTCGGGGTGGTGATCTTGAGCATCGGATTGTTCGGTCACACGGGCCACGGCGTCCAGCTCGTCGGTATCGGCGCCGCGGCGGTGTTCATCGGCGTGGCCGTGCTCGGCACGTTCGCCGTCCGCCCGGTCTGCCGCGTGCTCGGCGTCCCGCTGGCGCGCAGCGGCACGGCCGGCACGCTGGGGGAGCGCAGCGCCACGCGCAACCCGTCGCGCACCTCGGCGACGGCCGCGGGGCTGATGGTGGGCGTGGCGATGGTGTCGATGATCACGATCATGGTGTCGTCGCTCAAGGCCTCGGCCGACTCGACCATCAATTCCGCGCTGCGCGCGGACTTCGTGGTCGCCACCGGGACGCAGGCCGGCGGCTCCGGCGGCCTCAGCCCCAGCCTGGAGCGGTCGCTGGCCGCGCTCCCGCAGGTCAGCGACGTCGCCGGGATCCGCTCGGGGGTGGTGAAGCTGTTCGGCACCGTGACCCCGGTGGTCGCCGCGGACCCGGCCAAGGCCGCGCAACTGGTCGACATGGGCGTGACCCAGGGCGACCTGGCCACCATGACCCCGGCGGGAATCGGCGTGTCGACGCAGGCCGCCTCCAGCCGGCACCTGCACCTGGGCAGCACGGTCGCGGTGACCTACCCGGCGACGGGCACCAAGGACTACACCGTGCAGGTCATCTACAGCGTCCGTGACGTAGCCGGCGACTACATCCTCCCGCTCGCCGCGGCGCAGGCGAACTTCCCGTCCTCGCTGGACATCGCGATCATGGTCAAGCTCGCCCCCGGCGTCACCGCGAACGCGGCCCGGCCCGCGATCAACCGGGTGCTCGCCGGGTATCCGAACGCCACGCTCCAGGACCAGGCCCAGTACAAGGCCTCGCAGACGCAGCAGTACAACACACTGCTGAACCTCATGTTCGCGCTGCTCGCGCTGGCGGTGCTCATCGCCTTGATCGGCATCGCCAACACCCTGGCTCTGTCGATCTACGAACGGACCCGGGAGCTCGGCCTGCTGCGGGCCGTCGGCGCCACCCGCGGCCAGCTGCGGTCGATGGTCCGCGCCGAGGCGCTGGTGATCTCGGCGTTCGGCGCGCTCGAGGGGCTGGTGCTCGGAGCGCTCTTCGGCTGGGCGATCGTCGATGCGATGCGCTCGCCGCTGGGCGTCACCCAGCTGGTCTTCCCCGTACCGCAGCTGCTGATCGTGGCGGTCATCGCCGCGCTGGCCGGCCTGGTCGCGGCGATCGCTCCCAGCAGCCGGGCGGCCAAGCTCAACATCCTCCAGGCGGTGACCACGGAGTAGTCACTTCAGGCTTTCTTCGATGACTCGCGGGGATGGGCCGGCCATGGCGGCCTGCGCGAGACTACCTGTGGAGCAACGGCAACCTCGGCGAGGCCCTCCCCACCGTCATGACGCCTGCCACCTGGTCGTTCATCGAACTGCTCATGTCGCGGATGACCTTCCCGCCGAGCCTGCCCGGTTACCGTGGCTACGGACGGATCGGCGGGCGCGTCCACGTGAACGTGAGCATGTCGATCTCGCTCGAAGCCCTGGCCGGCATCTCGCCGCGCCGGTTCGCCGTACTGCTGAGCCCGGTCCTGGGCAAGCTCCCTCCGGTCGAGGAGATCCCGCATCCGCGGCTTCCTCGATGGAAGGCCATCCGGCTCCGCCAGGCATGACGTGCCCGCTCGCGCACCCCCGGATCGAGGGCGCCCGGATCGTCGCTTGTTCCCGACAACGGCACGCCGACCTCGACGTCCGTCCCGGCCAGGCCGACCACCCCGGTCCAGCCGACCACCCCGGTCCAGCCCTCGGCCGCGGTGGTGAGGCTGCAGCAGGAGCTGGGTCTGCTGAACTACCACGAGGGCCCCGACGATGGCAGCATGGGGTCCCAGACGATCCAGGCGATCAACTATCTTCAGCGTGACGCGCACCTGCCCCAGACGGGACAGATGAACGCCGCCACCCAGGCCGCCCTGGCCAGCTTCCTGGCCCACGGCAACAACCAGATGAGTGGCTGATCGGATACGTACACGCTCGGCCAGCGACCGGAAGGCCAGGGCCGTATTGCCGGCGCTCATGTAATAACGTGAGCGCCCGCAGTATTTCCCGGCCTCCGGCCGTTTCTGCACTGAAAAGCATCCCAGGCCGGTCACGGCGGCGGCCAGAACCATGGTCGCGATGCCCTCGGCTAGGCCGGCTGGCCGTCCTGCCCCAGCCGCGCCAGCGCGGCGTGCAGTTCCCGGCGGGAGCCGATGCCCAGCTTGGCAAATATTTTGCGCAGGTGCCATTCGACCGTCCGCGCGGACAGGAACAGCCGGGCACCGATCTCCGAATTGGTCAGGCCGTCCCGGGCCAGCCGGGCGATGTAGGCCTCCTGCGCGGTCAGCGTGGTGACGGTCTCGACGCTGCGCTTGCGCACCTTCTCGCCGGTGGCGATCAGCTCCCGGCGGGCGCGCTCGGCGAACGCCTCCATGCCGATCGCGGCGAGCATGTCGTGGGCCGTCCGCAGCTGCTCGCGCGCGTCGACGCGGCGGCCCTCGCGGCGCAGCCACTCCCCGTACAGCAGGTGCGCGCGGGCGAGCTCCGGGCGCAGCCGCGTGCGGCTCAGCCGGCTGACCGCCTGGCGGTAGAGGCTCTCGGCCGTATCCCCGGCGGACACCAGCGCACGCGAGCGGGCCTCGATCCCGAGGCCCCAGTCGGTGGCGATGACGCTGTTCCGCTCCTCGATGCGCTCAAGGGCTCTGCGGGCTGCTTCCATTTCCCCGCATTTCGCCGCCGCCTCGACCAGCTCGATAAGCCCCCACCCGGCGACGACCAGTTCGGGCGTGGCATCGGCAGCATCCTGCGCTGGCGGCAACGCCTCCCGGCAGCGCCCAAGACCGTTGAGGATGACCGCTCGGGCATGATCGACGAACTCGATGGCAGTTCCCTGGCCGCCAGCGGTCGCGTCCCGAACCGTGACGTCGCTGAGCCGCGACACGTCGGCTTCCCGGCCCTGCAGCGCTCTGAGAAAGAGCGCCCCGTACTGCAGGACCTGGGTTCCCGTCGCCTCCGTGACCGCGTCGGCTTCCGCGATCAACCGCTCGGCCCGCTCGAACTCCCCGCCCATGGCGACAGCCTCGGTCAGGATGTTCAGGGCGACCGCCAGCACGGTGAGGGCGCCCAGGTCGCGAGCCAGCTGGACGCCGCGGCTGGCGATGGCCACGCAGCTTTCGTAATCCCACACGACCACGGCCCCTACCGTTGCCAGCCAGCCCCAGCGGAGTACTTCCCCGGCGGCCGCGTCCTGGTCGGCGAAGCCAGCCGACGCTCGCTGCAGGAACGGCGTCGCCGCTCGGCGCCCGTCCGTCAAGAGCCGGGCAAATCCGTCTAGCAGCAGGTCGGACGGACGAGCGGGCTCGGCGGCCGGCGGGGCCCGGCGTACCTCCGCCGAGATGTGGTAGAGGCTGCCGGCGCTGGCCAGTTTCCCGGCGAAGAGCGCTGCGCTCCAGGCATCCAGGTAGGTCTCGCGGGCGAGTCTGGGATCGAGCGCCTCGAGGGTCTTGGCGGCCCGGAGCAACAGGGGCGGTGCGTCGCTCCCGCGGCGCTGGGCGTAGGCGGCCATGCCGTGCAGTAGCTCCATGCGGCCGCGTTGCAGCTCATCCAGCGGGCTGGACTCCGCCACCGCCAACATGGCCAGCGCCAGATCGTACGCCCCCGCGCTCAGGCTGGCCTCTGCCGCGGACAATGCCCGCCCGGTCCGCTGCGCCGGATCGGCGGAAAGCGCGACCGAGCGCTGCAAGAAGGCGGCCGCCGCGGCGAGCCCGCCGCGGGCCTGCGCCCGCCCGGCCGACCGCTCCAGCTCGAGCGCGACCTCCTCATCCGGCCCGGTCGCGGCCTGAGCCCGGTGCCAGGCCCGGCGATCCGGGTC